>Ga0073905_10001517_pt1 | contig 11896 bp, 8 predicted proteins | sample KloWWTupernatant_FD_65482 | JGI IMG/M metagenome (GOLD analysis project Ga0073905, IMG submission 65482) | Active sludge microbial communities from Klosterneuburg, Austria, studying microevolution and ecology of nitrifiers - Klosterneuburg... | ecosystem: Engineered > WWTP > Aerobic digester >... | reverse complement strand
AGGCCACGATCCAGGCCGTGGCAAGCAGGGCGGCTGAGAGCAGGTACGCCGCCCCCGGCAGGTGCCAGCTCGCGCGCGGGCCGATGAAGGCGGCGAAGGTGCTTGCGAACACGAAGGGTCCGAACACGCCAGCGAGGCTGATCAGGCTGGTCACCGCGCCCTGCAGGCGTCCCTGTTCGGCGGGATCGACGGTGCGCGTCATCAACGCCTGGGTCGAGGGGCCGGCGATGCCCCAGATCGCCATCACCGGGATCCCGGCCAGGAACCACGCGCCGGTCGGTGCAAGGCCGTAGATCGCGAAACCCACGGTGCCGAACACCAGCCCGGTCAGCAGCGCGCGGCGTTCGCCCAGCCTGGCCACCACCTTGCCCACCAGCCCGAGCTGCACGATGGCCGTGCACACGCCCACCGCCGCCAGCACGTAGCCCACGGTCTGCGCGCCCCAGCCGTAGCGGTAGTCCGCGTACAGCACGAAAGTCGCGGGCAGCACGTAGTGGGCCAGGTTCGACAGCACCACCACCAGCGCCAGCGGCAGCACGTGCGGGTAGCTGCGCAGGAGTTGCACGGCGCCGAGCGGGCTGGCGTGCTTCCAGTCGAAGCGCTTGCTGCGGCGTTCGGGCGGCAGCGATTCGGGCAGGATGAAATAGCCGTAGAGGAAGTTGGCCAGCGCGAGTCCGGCCGAGACGTAGAAGGGCAGGCGCAGGTCGATGCCGCCGAGGTAGCCGCCCAGCGCCGGCCCGAGCACGAAGCCGACGCCGAAGGCGGCGCCCATGAGGCCGTAGCCCTTGGCGCGCTTCTCCGGCGGGGTGACGTCGGCGATGTAGGCGTTGGCGGTGGTGAAGCTCGCCGCGGTGATGCCGGAGATGACGCGGCCGATGAACAGCAGCGGCAGCGTGTTGACCAGCGCCATCAGGATGAAGTCGAGTCCCAGCCCGAGGTTCGAGAGCAGGATCACCGGGCGACGCCCGTAGCGGTCCGAGAGCGCGCCCTGGATCGGCGAGAAGATGAACTGGATCGCCGCGAACACGGTGCCGAAGATCCCGACCCAGCGCGCGGCGCTGGAGATGTCGCCGCCGACCATGCGCTCGATCAGGTGCGGCAGCACCGGGATGATCACCCCGAAGGACAGGATGTCGATCGCCACCGTGATGAAGATGAAGGCGAGCGCAGCCTTGCGGACGCGCGGCGCGATGGCGGCGGCGGGGAGTTCGGACAAGGGACGGGGTGCGAAGGAAGCGCGAGGGGGCGAACGGTAGCAGATGCGTTGCGGGCGGGGCGCGGCGGTATGGCAGATTGCGGCGCTTATCGCGCGCAGAGCGCGCTCCTACAGGGCAATGCGCCGGGCCCGCGACGACCCGCTCTGTAGGAGCGCGCTCTGCGCGCGATAGGCCTGGTCGCGCATGAGATGCGCTCCTACAAGGTGGCGCGTTGCCTTGTAGGAGCGCATGTCATGCGCGACCCCGCGGCACCTCACCCAGCAATGACGCCTCGCGGCCTCCCGGCGCTCAGGCCGACCCGTGCAGGCCGATCAACCGCAGGAACTCCGAGCGCGTGCTCGGGTCCTCGCGGAAGCTGCCCAGCATCTGGCTGGTGACCATGCTCACGCCGGACTTGTGCACGCCGCGCGTGGTCATGCACTGGTGGGTGGCGTCGATCACCACGCCGACGCCGCGCGGCTTGAGCACACCCTCGATGCAGTGCGCGATCTGCGCCGTGAGCTTCTCCTGGACCTGGAAGCGGCGCGCGTAGGTCTCGACCACGCGCGCGAGCTTGGAGATCCCCACGACCTTGTCGGTGGGCAGGTAGCCGACGTGGGCGCGGCCGATGATCGGCGCCATGTGGTGCTCGCAATGGGATTCGAAGCGGATGTCGCGCAGCACGATCAGCTCGTCGTAACCGGCGACTTCCTCGAAAGTGCGGCGCAGGTAGGCCGCCGGGTCCACGGTGTAGCCGGAGAACCAGTCGCGGTAGGCCTCGACCACGCGCCGCGGCGTGTCGACCAGGCCCTCGCGCGCGGGGTCCTCGCCGGCCCAGCGCAGCAGGGTGCGGACCGCGTCTTCGGCCTCGCGTTGGCGGACGGATTTGCGCGGGCGTGTGGCCATGGCGGGCTCCGGGTCGGGCAGGCGGCGCCACGATAGCGCGGCGGGCGTGAAGGGGGGGCGGGCACGTGGGTAGGGACTAAGGCAGGGCGTGAATCCGCGGTCGCGCATGAGATGCGCTCCTACAAGGCAGCGCGAGCCTTGTAGGAGCGCATCTCATGCGCGACCGCACCATCTGCCACGCCGCGCCACCCCGATCGAAGCCCGCTGCGGTCAATACACCCGGCAGAACGCCGCCTTGAGGTATCGCGACTCCGGCACGTGCGCCAGCCACGGATGGTCCGGCCCCGCGCCGCTGACTTCGAGCACCTGCAGGGTGCGGTTGGCGTAGTACGCCGCGCGGCGCAGCATGTCGAGGAACTGCTCCTCGCTCACCAGTCCGGTGCACGAACAGCTGAGGAAGATGCCGCCGGGCTTCACCGCGCCCAGCGCCAGCTTGTTCATGTCGAGGTATTTCTTGAGCGCCGGGATCACCTGCTCGCGATCGCGCGTCATCTTGGCCGGGTCCAGCACCACCACGTCGTATTGCTGCTTCGCCACGCCCGCGTCGCGCAGCCAGTGGAAGATGTCGGCCTGCACGAAGCGCACTTTCACCTTGTTGAGGCGCGCGTTGCCCTCGGCGATGCGCAGGACCTCCTCGTCGAGGTCCACGCCCACGACCTCGTCGGCGCCGCCGCGCGCCTTGGCGGTGATGCCGAAGCCGCCCGAGTTGCAGCACAGGTCGAGCACGCGCTTGCCGGCGCAGAATTGCGCCAAGCGCAGGCGGTTGTCGCGCTGGTCGGCGAAGAAGCCGGTCTTGTGCCTGGTCCCGGGCGCGGCGCGGAATTGCACCCCGTGCTCGGTGATGACCACGGGTTCCGGCGACGGCGGCGTGCTGCAGTCGAAGCTCTCCTGTTTCTGCACGTGCTCCTCGGCGAAGGCGTAGTGCGTGGCGCCGGGGTAGTGCGTGTCGAGCACGCGCCGGATCAGGTCGCGCTGGCGGAACATCCCGGCCGAGAAGTACTCGGTCACGAGGATGTCGCCGAAGCGATCGACCACGAGGCCCGAGAGGTCGTCGCCCTCGCTGTGGACCAGGCGATACGCGTCGGTCACCTCATCGAGCCGCAGCGCCCCGCGCCGCAACTCGATCGCGCGGCCGAGGCGCCGGGCGAAGAAGGCCTCGTCCACCGCTTCATCGGGGTCCTGGGTCAGCACCCGCAAGGTGATGCGCGAGTGGCCGTTGTAGAAACCGCGCCCGCACCAGGTGCCGTCGCGGTCCTCGATGTCGACGACCGCCCCGGGTCGCGGGCGCTCGGCCGGCTTCTCGACCATCTTCTGGAAGATCCAGGGGTGGTTCGAGCGGCGCTCGATCTTGAGGCGGACGGTGGGCAAGGGGGCGTTCATGGCCCGGCATGATAGCGGCGGCGGCGCGGCGCGCTGCCGGATTCGCGGGCGCCGCCGGGTCCTCGCTATGCTCGTCGCGCGCCGGCGGCCGTCGCGCGCGGGCGCTGCCGCGGGAGGAATGCGCATGAATTCCGGGTCCTATCACCTCGTCGGCAGCCCGGGCTGCGGCTCGGTCCTGGTCGAGGCCGCGCTGACGCTGGCCGGCCTGCCCTTCGAACTCGAGGACATCGCGTTCGAGGCGCTGGGCCCGCAGCACCCGCGCCTGGGGCAGCTCAATCCGCTGGGCCAGGTGCCGGTGCTGGTGCTGCCCGACGGTCAGGTGATGACGGAGAGCGCGGCGATCCTGTTGTACCTGGGCGAGGTGGCACCGACGGCGGGGCTCGTGCCGCCGCCGGGCGACGCGCGACGGCCGGCCTTCCTGCGCTGGCTGGTGACGCTGGTGGCGGCGATCTATCCGACCTTCACCTACGCCGACTTTCCCGCGCGCTTCGTGCCCGCCGGCAAGGCCGCGAAGCAACTGGAGGCGAGCAGCCTCGCGCGCCGCCAGGTGTTGTGGTCGCACGTGGAGGCAGCGGCCGGCGCGCCGTGGTTCCTGGGCGAGCGCTTCAGCGCGCTGGATCTCTACGTCGGCGCGATGACGCGCTGGCGGCCGCGGCGGGCGTGGTTCGCGGCGAATGCGCCGAAGCTGGCGGCGATCGCGGCGCGGGTCGATGCCTTGCCGGCACTGGCGGGGGTGTGGCGGCGCAACTTCGGGAACTGAGGCGACGTGACGTGCCGCGGTCGCGCACAAGGTGCGCTCCTACAGGGGTCTCGCGCGGCGTGGGACGTATGGCGACCCAACCCGATCACCGCGCGCCTTGGCAGGAGCGCGTCTCATGCGCGACCGCCCCCCGTCGTGCGCGGCACCTGTAGGAGCGCACCTTGTGCGCGACCGCAGCCTTACACCACACCCCACCGCCGCTCAGTGCGCGGCCGCCTCCCCGCCCGTCGCCGCCTGCGGCACCGCGATGCGGTACTTGCGCTCGAGCAACGCCCGCAGCACCAGCCCCAGCGCCAGCGGCAGCAGCCACGCCAATGTCTGCAGTGTCGAACCGGCGAGCTGCGGCAGCAGGCGCGGCAGGCCGATGGCGAGGAAGGCGATGTGGGTGGCGATGCCGTTGCCGATCATTCCGCGGAAGTGCTCGCGCAGCCACCAGCGCGGATCGCTCGGTGGGCGCCGCACCGAGCGCAGCATGTCGTAACCGCCGTACAGGCCGATCAGCGAGAACACGCCGTAGACCAGCTGCCCCTGGGCCACGCCCAGCGCGAGGATCCACGCGCCGCCGGCGAGATTGAGCAGCGCCAGCGCCTGGTAGGTGCGGCCGGTGTAGGCGCGGTAGTCGCGCTTGTCGCGGATCGCGCGCCAGGAGATCCAGCACGCGGTGGCGGTGATCACGATCAGGTAGAACAGGAACGGCGCGACCTTGACGCCGCGCGCGAGGATGATGATAGCCATCGGCAGCGTGGTGGCGAGGATCGCCGCCATGGTGACGAGGTAGGCCTTGCCGGCGAGCTTGTGCAGCGGGCTCCCCTTGCGGGACAGGCCGGCGATCCAGAAGGTCGCCAGGGCCAGCACGCCGATGAGGCCGTGGGTGCTGCGGATGATTTCGTATGTGGTCATGGTGCCGTCTCCCGTGGCTTTGTCATGGCATCGCGCATTGCGCCTCGCGGCCTTGTCCCGGTGTTGCGCCCCGTCGCCCTGTCCTGGCGTTGCGCCTCGTGGCCCTGTCCTGGCGTTGCGCCTCGCCGCTTCTGTAGGAGCGCACCTTGTGCGCGACCGCGGAATCGCAGCTCACCGCAGTCCGGATTCCGCGGTCGCGCACAAGGTGCGCTCCTACAGGGCACATGCTGGATCGGAGGGCTACGCCAGGCGAGGTGCCGGCGGTCACTTCGTGGCGGTGCCGGAAGTCACCAATTGCGCCGGCGGGCTTGAGCGGGCGGCGCGTCGGCGGTACACCATGGGCATGCCAGACGCCGCCTCCAACGCCGCGACTGCCACCCCACGGTGGCGCAAGCCCCATGGACTCGATGTCGCCGCGCTGATCACGGTCGCGGTGATCGGTTTCGCGCTGTGGGACCGGCGCGTCGCGCTGGTGCTTCCGGGCCTATCGCCGGAGGCGACGGTGCCGCTGCTGCTGGCGCTGTTCGTCGGCGCCTACCTGCTGCGCATGCTGCGCGAGTCGGCGGCCGACGGCCGCTGGTGCCTGCCGGCGACGCTGGTGCAGGCGGCGGCGGCGCTGGCCCTGACCTGGGCGGTGACCGACAGTCCGGCGCCGGTGCTGTTCATCATCGTCATGGCGCAGCTGGTGACGATGCTGTCGCGGCCGGCATTCGTGCTGTTCGCGCTGGCGCTCAACGGCCTGCTGCTGTGGATCTTCCAGCGCCAGGACCCGGGGGCCGACGGCTTCATCCAGTGGGTGCTGTATGCCGGCTTCCAGGCCTTCGCCGCGCTGACCTCGCATTACGCCGAGAGCGCGGAACGCTCGCGCGAGGACGTGGCGGCGGTGAATGCGCACCTGCTGGCCACGCGCTCGTTACTGGCCGAGAGCGCGCGCGACCAGGAGCGCCTGCGCCTGTCGCGCGAGCTGCACGATGTCGCCGGCCACAAGCTCACCGCCCTCAAGCTCAATCTCACCGCGCTGGCGCGCGACCCGGCGCTGGCGGAACGGCGCGAGGTCGCGCTCTCGGCGCAGCTCGCCGACGAGCTCCTGGGCGACATCCGCGGCGTGGTGCGGCAGTTGCGCCTGCACGAGGGCATGGCGCTGGAGGCCGCGATCCGCCAGCTCGCGGCGCCGCTGCCGCGTCCGCGCGTGCACGTCGCGGTCGCGCCCGACGCGCGGGTCGAGAGCGTGGCGCAGGCCGAAGCGGTGGTGCGCGCGGTGCAGGAGGCGCTGACCAACGCGGCGCGCCACGCCGACGCCGAGAACGTGTGGGTAGCGCTGCGGCGCGAGGGCGAGCGCATCACGCTGTCGGTGCGCGACGACGGCCGCGGCAGCGGCGCGCTGGTCGACGGCCACGGCCTCACCGGCATGCGCGAACGCCTCGCCGCGCTGGGCGGCGGACTCAGCGTGGCGCGGCGGCCGGAAGGCGGCGTGGCCGTGGAGGCGTGGATTCCGCTGGTGGTTCCGTCATGACGTGCGATGCGTGGCCCGCGCCGGGCATGTCGTCACGGCACTCGATGCATGGCTCGCGCCGGGCATGTCGTCACGGCACTCGATGCGTGGCTCGCGCCGGGCGTGCCGTCATGACGCTACATACGTGGCCCGCGCCGGGTGTGCCGTCATGACGCGCCATGGGTGGCCCGCGCCGGGGATGCCCGCGTGAGCCCGACCCGCATCGCCCTCGCCGACGACCAGGCACTGGTGCGCGAGGGACTCAAGGCCCTGCTCGCGGGTCCGCACCTCGACGTCGCGATCGAGGCCGACAACGGCGAGTCGCTGCTGCGCCAACTCGAGTCGGTGCGGGTCGACGTGGTGGTGTCGGACATCCGCATGCCCGGCATCGACGGCATCGAGGCCCTGGCCCTGCTGCGCAAGCGCGGCGACACCACCCCGGTGATCCTGCTCACCACCTTCGACGACAGCGCGCTGCTGCTGCGCGCGGTGCAGGCCGGCGCGCAGGGTTTCCTGCTCAAGGACGCCAGTCCCGAGGACCTGCGCGAGGCGATCGTGCGCGTGGCCGCGGGCGAGGCGTTGCTGCAGCCGGTCTCGACCGGGGCGGTGCGCGCCGCCTATGCCTACCACGACAGTGCGCCGCCGAGCGCGGCGCTGACCGATCGCGAGCTCTCGGTGCTGCGCCTGGTGGCGGGCGGCTATTCGAACAAGGAGATCGCGCGCACGTTGTTCCTGGCCGAGGGTACGGTCAAGAACTACGTTTCCGACATCCTCGACAAGCTCGGCACCCGCGATCGCACGCGGGCGGTGCTCAAGGCGATCACCTTGCGCCTGATCTGAGGGCGCGGCGAGCGGAAATTCCGCGGTCGCGCATGAGATGCGCTCCTACAACAGCGCGCCATGCCGGTGTGGGCGACTCCGCGGTCGCGCATGAGATGCGCTGCTGCTGGGGCCCGTTGTGCTGTTGTAGGAGCGCATCTCATGCGCGACCGCGGAATCCCGGACTTGCGCCGGTTCGCGATTCTGCGCTCAGGACTGCTCCGCCAGCGCCGAGTCCAGCACCACGCGGTTGCGACCGGCGCGCTTGGCTTCGTACAGGGCGTGGTCGGCGCGGCGCAGGAGCGCGGCGAAATCGTCGCGCGGGTCGCGCAGGGCGGCCACGCCGATCGAGACCCGCAACGGCACCGAATGTTCGTTGACCCGGAATGCCGCGCGCTCGACCGCGATCCGCAGGCGCTCGCCGCCGGCGGCACCAGCGACCGCGTCGGCGTCGGGCATCAGCACGACGAATTCCTCGCCGCCCAGGCGCCCGACCGTGTCCTCGCTGCGCGCCGTGCGCCGCAGGACCTCGACCAGGGCCTTGAGCGCGCGGTCGCCGGCCTCGTGGCCGTAGTCGTCGTTGATGCGCTTGAAGTGGTCGGCGTCGACCACCAGCACCGACAGGCTGCGCGCATGGCGGCGCGCTTCCGCCACGGCGCGCGCGGCGATGTCGTCGAGGCTGCGCCGGTTGTAGACCTCGGTCAGCGGGTCGAACATCGCCAGGCGGCCGAGCTCGGCGTTCATGCGGTCGCCGGCCATCAGCAGGAAGGCGAAGGTCGCGACCACGGGCCCGAAGGTACCGGTGGCGAAAGCCAGCGCCTGCAGCGGGGTCAGCACGAAGGGATCGTTGCCCGGTACCGGCGCCAGCGCTACCGCGGTCGCGCGCGCCAGCAGCACGGCCAGGCCGAACAGGAAGATGGCGAGCATTACCCGCTGGCCCACCGGGCGCGGGGGTGGCGCCAGCGCCAGCACCACGCGCAGGCCGATGGCGTATTGCAGCGCGATCAGCAGGCTGACCACCAGCAGTCGCCAGCGCAGCTCGGGCCAGGCGTAGGTGAAGACCAGGCAGGCCGCTAGCACGCCGACCGCGCACAGGTGCGGCCACTGGTAGCGCCCCGGCCGCTCGCCGCGGAAACGGTACAGCGCGCCGATGATCTCGGCGTAGCCCCACGCGATCAGGGCGTTGCCCAGCACGATCGAGGGGAAATCGGGAATGTGGTCGCGCAGGCCGAGCAGCAGCCAGCCCACCGATTGCGCGCCGATGCCGCGCGCCCAGGCCCATAGGCTGCCGCGCAAGGGCTCGGAATAGCCGCGCGAGGCGTACACCAGGCAGATCGAGATCAGCAGGGTGACGAATGCCGCCAGCAGCACCAACGTACGGATATCCAGCGTCATGCGCCGGCCCACTCCCTGCCCGGGCCCTGCACCCGGTCTGGGGACGCATGTAACCGGTTTGGCGCCGCCGGTGCAATCGCCCCGGCGCGCAAGCACGCCCGCGAGCTGGCGGACGGCGGACGGCGGGCGTTGCCCTTGAGTACGGGCGCGGGCGGCCGCACTTGCTGACAATGCAGGGGATTCCGCCGCCCGAAGCCGATCCGCACGACCCCGTCACGGTGCGCCGCGATGCGCGCGGCTTTCGTCGCGCGCTGTGGACCAGCGTGGCCTTCGTGGCCTTCCTGGCCTGGCTGCACGGCATGCAGCAGCTGTTCGGGCAGTCCTTCACCGGCCTGGGCGTGCGGCCGGGCAATCCCTGGGGCCTGGTCGGGATGTTCTTCGCGCCCCTGATCCACGGCTCCTGGGAGCACCTGCTGGCCAATTCCCTGCCGCTGCTCGTGCTCGGCACCCTGGCGCTGTACGCGTATCCCCGCGCCAGCGCGCGCGCCCTGCCCCTGATGTGGCTGGGCGCCGGGCTGGGCACCTGGCTGATCGGGCGCGACAGCGTGCATTTCGGCGCCAGCGGCGTGGCCCACGGGCTGATGTTCTTCCTCTTCGTGCTCGGCGCGCTGCGCTGGGACCGGCGCGCGATCGCGGTGGCGCTGGTGAGCTTCTTCCTGTTCGGGACCATGGTCCTGACCGTGCTGCCGCGCGAGCCCGGGATCTCGTGGGAATCGCACCTCGCCGGCGCCGTGTTCGGTGCGCTGGCGGCGCTGCTGTGGCGCAAGCTCGATCCATCCCCGCCGCGACGCAAGTACAGCTGGGAACTGGAAGAGGAATGGGAGGCCCGCCAGGCCGCCGCCGCGCGCGATGAGTTCGAGCTGCCGCGACCGGATTCGGTGCCGGTGCTGTGGCAGCGCCCGGAGCCCGAGGAAAGCGGCCGCGTGATCCCGTTCCGGCCGCGCGCCGGGGGCGGCAGCGAAGGCGCCATCGGCGACGAACCGCCCACGCCGACGCGGCACTGAGGCTTGCGGCTGTTGTAGGAGCGCGCTCTGCGCGCGATAGGCGCCGCCGCAGCACGGGACGCTGATCGCGCGCAGAGCGCGCTCCTACAACGGTCCGGGGCTGGCGGGTATCGGGGTCCTTCTGGGTATATCCTGAACGATGCATGGCCAGTCGCTTCCGCGCGCAGGCGCGTGGCCGGGAGTGGCGGCTTCTGCCGTGTCAGGGGGTATGCACATGCGGGGCTTGCGCGTCGCCGGTCTGCTGCTTGCGTTGCTTTCCATGGCAGCGCACGGCGCGACCGTGAACGGCCAGGTCCGGCGCAGCGACACCAACGCGCCGATCGCCGGGGCATTCGTCAGCCTTCTCCTGCTGTCGGAAAACGGCGACCTGGTCCAGTTCGTCAACGCGCAGACCGATGCGGGCGGCAACTACAGCCGCGGCGGGCTCGGCGATGGCGACTGGCGCGCGTTTGCCAGCGCCACGGGCTTCGCTTCCGAGGCGTACCTGGAAATCCCGTGCCCGCCGGGCGGCTGCTTCCTGTTCTTCCCGGGGACCTTCATCCCGCTGGCCGGCGCGCAGGTGGTCAACGGCATCGACTTCACGCTCGAGCCCAACGGCACGCTCACCGGCGTCGTGCGCCGCGCCGACACGCAGGTGCCGCTGGCCAACGTCGACGTGCTGGCCGTGACCGCGAGCGTGGGCTTCGTCGCCGGTGGCGTCAGCGACGCCAATGGCGTGTACACGATGTCGGTGCCAGCCGGGACGCATTACGTCATCACCAGCAACCAGGATGCCTGGATCGACGAGCTCCACGACGATATTCCCTGCGCCTTCGCGCGCTGCGATTTCAGCGCCGCGCCGACGGTCAGCGTGGTCTCGAACCAGACCACGTCCGGCATCGACTTCGCGCTGGCGCGCGGTGGGCGCCTGGGCGGCCTGCTCACCGACCTCGCCACCGGCCTGCCGGTGCAGGTCCTGGTCAGCATGCAGCTGTACGACGCGGCCGGCCAGATCCTGGCCGCACCCGATGCCAATGGCGACGGCACCTGGCGCATCGGAACCGGCTTGCCCAGCGGCAGCTACCGCGTCGTCGCCCAGCCCTTCGGTACGTACGGCTCGATGGTGTGGGACAACCGGCCCTGCGCCGGCGAGCTGGAAGCCGATTGCGACCCGCTGGCCGGCGACCTGATCGCGGTGACCGCGCCCGCCGAGAACAACGGCATCGATTTCGCCCTGCGCCGCGTGGTCGCCGAGTTGCGCGGCCGGGTGACCGAGCTGGCCGGTGGCACGCCGCTGGCCAACGTGCAGGTCGACGTGCTGCCGGTGCAGGCGCCGGTCGGACCGCAGTCCGCATTCACGAACGCCAATGGCGACTGGTCCCTCTTCGGCTTGCCGCCCGGCCAGTACCTGGTGGTGGCCAACACGCCAGGACCGCCGCTGCTCAGCGAGCGTTCGCCCGGCAACCAGTGCCTCGCCGAATTCGCCTGCGGCACCACCCCGCAGCCTTTGACGCTGGCGACCGGCGAACTGCGCACCAACGTCGACTTCGCGCTGGCGCCGGCGGGTTCGATCGAGATCGGGCTGCGCAACGCCGACACCGCGGCGCTGATGGCGGGCGAGCTGAAGGTGCTGTTGCCGACCAGCCTGATCACGCAACAGGCCTTCACCAACAGCGGCGCGCCGGGAACGGTGACCGTGCTCAACGGCGGCCCGGTGCATCTGGCCGGCCGGGCCAGCTTCTGCGGCGCGACGGGCGACGTCGAGTGCCTGGGCGAGAGCTATCCGGACCTGCCCTGCGTGTCGCTGCTGTGCGACCTGGCCGACTCGCAGGCGGTGAACGTGGCCAAGGGCCAGGCGGTCACGGGCATCGAGCTGTCGCTGGGCCCCGGCGGCACGATCGAGGGCACGGTCACCGCGACCAGCGGGGGCGCGGGGATCCCGAACGAGATCGTGGAGATTTCGACCGGCGACGTTCTCGTCGCCAATGCCGGCACCGATGCCGACGGTGACTACCGCGTGGTGGGCCTGGGGACCGGCCCGTACTTCGCCCGCACCCGCACCTTC
>Ga0073905_10001514_pt1 | contig 11908 bp, 9 predicted proteins | sample KloWWTupernatant_FD_65482 | JGI IMG/M metagenome (GOLD analysis project Ga0073905, IMG submission 65482) | Active sludge microbial communities from Klosterneuburg, Austria, studying microevolution and ecology of nitrifiers - Klosterneuburg... | ecosystem: Engineered > WWTP > Aerobic digester >... | reverse complement strand
GACGGTGAGCGTGGCGTTGCGTCGGAAACTGTCGAGGGTTTCGCGCAGGATGTATCGGAGTCGTGACAGCATCGGTTCAGGTCACTCGTAGACGCCGCGGGCCTGGTCGCGCACGATGACGCCTCGATCGAGCTGGATGACTCGCTTGCGCATCGTGTTGACGATTCGTTGGTCGTGGGTGGCCATCACCACGGTGGTGCCGGTCTTGTTGATCCGGTCGAGCAGGCGCATGATGCCTTCGCCGGTGGCGGGGTCGAGGTTTCCGGTGGGTTCGTCTGCGAGCATGATCAGCGGCCGGTTGACGAACGCGCGAGCCACGGAAACTCGTTGCTGCTCACCACCGGAGAGCTGATGCGGAAGGCGGTCTTCCTTGCCGGCGAGGCCGACGAGTTCGAGGACCGCGGGCACCTGCTGCTTGATGACGTGGGTGGGTCGTCCGATGACTTCTTGCGCGAAGGCGACGTTCTCGAACACGTTCTTCTCGAGGAGCAGTTTGTAGTCCTGGAAGATGTTGCCGATGTTGCGACGCAGGTGTGGCACCCGGCCTGGTGGCATGTCGACGATGTTGCGCCCAGCGACCCAGACGGCGCCCCGCTCCGGGCGGTCTTGACGGTTGAGCATCCGGAGCAGCGTGCTCTTGCCCGAGCCGGACGGGCCGACGAGGAAGACGAACTCGCCTTTGGCAACGTCGAAACTGGCGTCGCGCACGGCAACGACCTCGGTCGAATAGCTCTTGGTGACGTTCTCGAGTCGGATCATGATGAAGCTCCCCCGAAGGGCTCGCCAAGGGTATCGCCCGTTACTCGCCGTGTGGGGTCAGTCGGAATCATCAGGGGTCAGACCCCAGATGCGACCCATCCAGAGATCGAGGCCGTCGCGAAGCGAGCAACGTCGCGTCTGGGGTCTGACCCCTGGCGTGCAGCGATCGCGTCGGAGAAGGAGCACTCAGATCTCGACGTCAGCAAAGGAGCAAACCCGTGCGAGCAACACCGTACGACAACGTCACTCGCTGGAATCGGATTGGGCGCGGCGCATGCGGAGGTACCCCTCGACGAAGTCGTCGATGTCGCCGTCGAGCACGCCGGACACGTCGCTGGTCTCGATCTCGGTGCGCAGATCCTTGACCATCTGGTACGGCTGCAGTACGTAACTGCGGATCTGGCTGCCCCAGCCGACCTGGGCCTGCTTGCCGGCGATGGCATCGAGCTCAGCAGCTCGATCCTCCTCGGCCTTGGCGGCGATCATCGCCGTGAGGCGACCCATGGCCCGCTCACGGTTCTGGAGCTGGCTGCGCTCCTCCTGCGAGCTGGCGACCAACCCCGTCGGTTCGTGGATCAGGCGCACCGCCGACGATGTCTTGTTGATGTGCTGACCACCGGCGCCGGACGCTCGGAACACTTCCATCCGGATGTCCGAGTCGTCGATGTCGAGTTCGACGTCTTCGAGCAGCGGCCACACCTGGACAGCGGCGAACGAGGTCTGGCGGCGCCCCTGGTTGTCGAAGGGGCTGATCCGAACGAGGCGGTGCGTCCCGCGCTCGGCGGTCATCAGCCCGTAGGCGTAGCGACCCGAGATGGTCACCTCGGCCGACATGATGCCGGCTTCGGCACCTTCGGACACGTAGTTCAGGCTGATCGTGAACCCTCGACGCTCACACCACCGTTCGTACATCCGTAGCAGCATTTCGGAGAAGTCCTGGGCGTCGACGCCACCGTCCTTCGCGTTGATCTGCATGATGCAGTCGCTGTCGTCGTGCTCGCCGGTGAACAAGCTGCGCAGCTCCAACCGGTCGAGCGTGGCGTTGATGTCGACGATCGCCGCGTCGATGTCGGGCTCCTGCGATGCGTCGTCCTCGTCGCGGGCCAGCTCGTGGAGCACTTCGACATCACCGAGCTGCTCGGTGAGCGAGTCGAACACGGCGAGGTCGTCGCGGATGTTGGCGTACTCGGCGTTCAATTTCTTGGCCCGGTCCTGGTCGTCCCAGAGGCCGGGGTCGGAGATCTCGGCTTCGAGGATGGCGAACCGTTCGCGGTTGTCCGTGATCGAGAGGTACGCCTCTGCCTCGTCGAGGCGACGTCGGACGTCGCGAAGATCAGACGTGAAGTCGCGCATGAACCGATCCCGACGCGATCACGCAGCGCCGTGGCACTGCTTGAACTTCTTGCCCGACCCGCACGGGCACGGCGCGTTGCGAGGCGTCTTGTCGAAGGCGTCCTTCACCACGGTCTGCTGCTTCGCAGGTGTTGCTTGGGCCGGCACGGCCTCGGGGGGCAACGTACCTTCGGCAACGGCGGCGCGAGCAGCCTGATCGAATCCACCGATGTCGGCGTCGTCGGACGAACTCGTCTGCATGTTCTGCACGGCCGGAGCTTCGCCGGCAATGGCAGGTACCTGGTTCTGGACGACCTGCACGTTCATGACGTACTTGACGAAGTCCTGGGCGATGGCGGTCATCATGGCGCCGAACATCTCGAAACCTTCGCGTTGCCACTCGACGAGCGGATCCTTCTGGCCCATCGCTCGCAGGTTGATGCCGCCTTGGAGATAGTCCATCTCCTCGAGGTGTTCACGCCAGCGCTGGTCGATGATGCGCAGCATCACCTGACGCTCGACCTGGCGCAACACGTCGTTGCCCAACTCCTGTTCGCGACGCTCGTAGTGCTCGGTCGCCTGGGCCATGACGAGGTCGTAGATCTCGTCGGTGTCGCTGCACTGGCGCAGGTCGTCGTCGGTGATGGTGTTCGGGAAGTAGAGCGTGAGCTCGTTGTTGAGCCCCTCGAGGTCCCATTCGTCGTCGGACGCCGAAGCGCAGTGCGTGGCGATCAGCGAGTCGACGGCCTCGGCGAGGTACTCCATCGCCGCCGAGCGGAGATCTTCACCGTCGAGGATCTGGTCGCGACGCTTGTAGATGACCTTGCGCTGCTCGTTCATCACCTCGTCGTACTTGAGCACGTTCTTGCGGATCTCGGCGTTCTTGGTCTCGACGGTGGTCTGGGCCCGCTCGATGGCCTTGGTGACCATCTTGGCTTCGATCGCCTCGTCGTCGGGCAGCGCCCGACCCATCACGTAGTTGAGGGCGCCGGTGGCGAAGAGCCGCATCAGATCGTCGTCGAGGCTGAGGAAGAACCGGCTCGCACCAGGATCACCCTGACGCCCGGCGCGACCGCGCAGCTGATTGTCGATGCGGCGACTGTCGTGGCGTTCGGAGCCGATCACGTAGAGCCCACCGAGCTCGCGCACGATGTCGCCTTCGGCCTTGCACGAGGCGCTGTACTCCGCGAGGAGCTCGCGATATCGAGCGAGCGCCTTGGTGCGCGCCTCGCGGAAGTCATCGGGCATCTGCTCGATCGGTACGGGCAGTTCGTACTCGTCGACGAGCAGATCAGCGGTGTAGCCCTCCTTGAACACGTCGTGGCGGGCGAGTCCCTCGGGGTTTCCGCCGAGCAGGATGTCGACGCCTCGACCGGCCATGTTCGTGGCCACGGTCACGGCACCGAGGCGACCAGCCTGGGTGACGATCTCGGCTTCACGAGTGTGCTGCTTGGCATTGAGGACCTCGTGGGGGATCCCACGCTGGCTGAGCAGCCGCCCGAGTATCTCGCTCCGTGCGACCGATGCGGTGCCGACCAGGATCGGCTGGCCCTTCTCGTGGCGTGGCTCGATGTCGTCGATGATCGCGTCGAACTTTGCCTGCTCCGACTTGTAGATCAGGTCGGCCCCGTCAATGCGGGCGAGTGGTCGGTTGGTGGGAATCGGGACGACGCCGAGGCCGTAGGTGTTCATGAGCTCGGCCGCCTCGGTTTGGGCGGTACCGGTCATGCCGGCGAGCTTGTCGTACATGCGGAAGTAGTTCTGCAGCGTGATCGTGGCGAGGGTCTGGTTCTCCTCTTTGATCTTCACGCCCTCCTTGGCCTCGACCGCCTGGTGGATGCCTTCGGACCAGCGGCGACCTTCGAGGATGCGACCGGTGAACTCGTCGACGATCTTCACCTCGCCGCCCTGCACGATGTAGTCCTTGTCGCGCTTGTACAGCTCCTTGGCCTTCAACGCCACCGTGAACTGGTGCACGAGGTTCGCCTGGACGTCGTCGTAGAGGTTGTCGACTTCGAGCGCACGCTCGACCTTCTCGATGCCTTCCTCGAGCGGGACCACGACGCGCTTGTCCTCTTCGACCTCGTAGTCGATCTCGGGCTGGAGACCTCGCACGATCGAGGCGAAGCGGTAGTACAGCTTGGCAGCATCGCCGACTCGCCCGGAGATGATGAGCGGAGTACGGGCCTCGTCGATGAGGATCGAGTCGACCTCGTCGACGATGCAGTAATTGTGACCTCGCTGCTGCACCTTGTCGGCCTTGGTCTGCGCCATGTTGTCGCGGAGATAGTCGAAGCCCATCTCGTTGTTGGTGGCGTATGTGATGTCGGATTGGTAGCTGGCGCGCTTCTCGGCCGGGCTGTTCTTGTACCCGGGGATGATGAGCCCGACGCTGAGGCCGAGCCACCGGTGGATCTGGCCCATCCATTCGGCGTCGCGCCGTGCGAGGTAATCGTTGACCGTGACCAGGTGGACACCCTTACCGGTGAGTCCGTTGAGATAGGCGGGCAGCGTCGACACCAGGGTCTTGCCCTCACCCGTCTTCATCTCGGCCACCCAACCGAAGTGCAGCGCAGCGCCACCCATCAGCTGGACGTCGTAGTGACGCTGGCCGATCGTGCGCTGGGCAGCCTCGCGGCAGACGGCGAAGGCCTCGAGGAGCAGGTCGTCGAGATCAGCGCCGTTGTCGAGACGCTGGCGGAATTCGACGGTCTTTGCCTTGAGCGCGTCATCGGACAGTGCGCTGATCTCGGATTCGAAGGCGTTGACGTCGGGCACCATGCCCTCCAACGCCTTGATCTTCTTGCCTTCACCAGCGCGGAGGATGCGGTCGAGGATTCCCATGCAGCCGCCCAGCCTACCGGCGCGACGCGACCAGAGAGGTCAGGCCACGAGTGTCGGGGTTGCTGTTGTCCGGCCTGGCCGACGGGCCGCCGCAGCCGTGCCTGCCGGCGTCGAAGCGACTGCATAGAGGTGAGGCTCAGCGGCACCAGCACGGCGAAGTGCGGCCGCCGCCGCCCGAAGCGTTGCGCCGGTGGTGACGACGTCGTCGATCACGATCACGCGGCACCCCTCGAGACCCGGTCGGGCAGCGAAGTCAGGACCGTGTAACCGCTCGACCCGCGAACGCCCGGTCTGGCTGACCGACGAGGCCGAGCGGGTGAGGAGTCGGCGACACGGAACCCCGAGTTGTCGAGCGACGTGGCGCGCCACGAGTTCGCCCTGATCGAAACCACGGGACCGACGCCGGGCATCGCTGGTCGGCGCCCACGTGACCACGTCGACATGGCGATGGTCGCCCGTGGAGATGATCGCGTTGACGACGAGCCCAGCGAGGTGTCGCGCCACTTGGCGACGATTGCGGTACTTGAGGCCGAGCACCACCTTGCGAGCGCGCCCCGTGAAGGGAACAGCGGCGTGCACGCCGTGCGAGCCCGGCCGGGGCCGGGGACCGAGAAGAGCGAATCGGCAGGTGGTGCACACCGCAGCACCCGGGGCATCACATCCGGCACAACGAGTCTGGAACATCATGCACCCCAGTGTGACCAGGGGGTGTCGCAGGGTTCCCCAGCCCCACCGCCACGACGTGGTGGGGGTGTCACTAGCGTGCCGGGGTGCATCGCTTCCTGCCCACCGACCGGCCGTTCGAACGCATCATCCGGTGCCTGATCGGCCTCGCCGTCTTCGCCGTGGGTATCTCGCTCCTGATCGACGCCCACCTCGGCGCTGCACCCTGGGACGTCTTCCACACCGGGGTGGCCGAACTGACTGGCCTCGCCGTCGGCCAGGTGACGATCATCGTCGGCGTCGTACTGCTGATGCTGTGGATCCCGCTCGGCGAGACGATGGGCCTCGGCACGATCCTCAACGCGATCGAGATCGGCCTCGTCGTCGACGTCGTCCTGCCGCTGCTCCCCGAGCCCGAACTGATCGTCGCCCGCACGGCGATGATGCTCGGCGGCGTGGTCGTGATCGCGATCGGATCAGGGATCTACATCGGGGCAGGACTCGGCCCCGGACCGCGAGACGGGCTGATGACCGGCTTCGCCAAGCGAGGGATCTCGATCCGATTCGCCCGCACGGCCATCGAGGTCGCCGTCCTCGTCGTCGGTATCGCCCTGGGCGGTGCCATCGGGGTCGGTACCGCCGTCTTCGCGATCACCATCGGTCCGCTCGTGCAGTTCTTCCTGCCGCGGCTGCAGATCAGCGAACAACGAGTGGCCCATGGTGTCTGACACCACGGGAGCCGTCAGAGCGACGAACCGCGGAAGGCGCTGCGTCGCTGGAAGAAGTCACCGACCTGGTTCAGTGCCAACACCGTGAGCGTGAGGATCATCGACGGGTACAGGATCTGTCCGAAGTTGACCTTGATGTCACGACGCGCCTGGTTGATCATGTTGCCCCACGATGATGTCGGCAGCTGCACGCTGAGCCCCAGGAACGACAGCGAGCCCTCCACGACGACCACTGCGGCGGCTGCGACCATGGCATAGGCCAACAGCGTCGGCAACACGTTGGGGATGATCTCGCGGCGCAGGATGGTCCATCGTTTGGTCCCGATGGCCTGAGCGGCCAGGACGAACTCGCGGTTGGAGATTGCGAGGCTGTTCGCCCGGGAGACTCGGGTGTAGGCCGGGATCGACAGCAGGCCGATCACGAAGCTGATCACGAACAGGTCGCGCACCTCGAAGATCGAGATGAGTGCGAGCAGCAGCACCAGCGCCGGGAAGGCGAGCAGGACGTCGATCATCGCCATCAGCACCGTTTCGGTCTTGCCGCGGACGTAGCCGACGAGCGAGCCGATCAGCCCACCCACGATCACGCCACACACGACCGACACCACAGCGACCGTGACACTGACATAGGCGCCGTGCATCGCACGGGAGAACGAATCGCGTGCGAGGGCATCGGTGCCGAGCGGATGCGCCCATGACGGCGGCTCGAGCGGCGCACCTGTTCCGAATTCACCGGTGGCCGGATTGAAGCCGTTGAGCTGGAGGTTCGGGTCGGCCAAGGGCAACGAACCGTTGAACACCCGGGCGTCGAGCTGGGCGTAGATCGCCGAGAACAGCACGAACAGCAGCCACAGGGTGCCGAGCTTGACGAGGAACGGCATCTCACGGAAGATGCCCCACACAGATTTGCGTTCCTGCTTGACACCCTGCGGTACGACGAACTCGTCGAGGGGTCCCACGGACGCCGTGCCGAATTCTCCGACCAACGAACTGGTCTCGACATGGGCCGAGGAATCGATGTCGTGGTTTGCCATGGTCACTTCCTCCGGATGCGCGGGTCGAGGACGGCGTAGAGCAGGTCGACGATGGTGTTGATGATCACGAACATCGCGGCGATGAACACCGTGATGCCTTGGATCACGAGGATGTCGCGACCGTTGATGGCGGCGATCAGCGAGAAGCCGAGGCCCGGCACGGCGAACAGCGACTCGATGATGACCGTGCCGCCGAGCAGTGCGCCGAAGCTGATGCCGACGATGGTCATCAAGCTCAGCGAGCTGGGCCGGAGCGCGTGGCGGAACAGGACGTAACGGTCGCTGAGGCCCTTGGCACGCGCCGACAGGATGTAGTTCTCGCGCAGTGTGGCCATCATGTCCGAACGGACCAGACGGGAGAACAGCGCCATCTGGGCGAGTGCAAGCGAGAGAGCGGGGAGGATGGCGGTCTTCATGTTGTCGGCCACGCCGTTGCTCAAGCGGTTCCAGTTGGATGCTGGGAGCCAGTTCAGCTGCACCGCGAACAGCCAGATGAGAAAGATGCCGAAGACGAAGTTCGGGATCGACAGCGCGACCTGCACGCCTGCCGAGGTGGTGGTGTCCTGCCACTTGCCCTGCTTGTAGGCACCGAGCACGCCGACGGGAATGGCGACGAGCACCGAGATCATGATGGACATGAACGCGAGCTGTGCGGTGACCGGGAGCCTCGCCTTGATGGTCTCGGCCACCGGTTGATCGGTGATGTAGGAGGTGCCGAGGTCGCCCGTGACGGCGTCGCCCAACCAGGTGACGTAGCGGACGAGGAACGGGTCGTCGAGGTTGAGGTCGGCGCGTATCTGTTCTTCGATACCCGGTGCTCGGGGTCCGGTGCCGAGCAGCGTGTCAACCGGATCTCCGGGGAGCATCGCAACCATCAGGAAGGTCAAGAACGTGACCGCAAACAGTGTTGCGATCAATCGCAGGAGAACGAATGCGATGGTCTTGGCCATGATGATTGGTGCTGCTCCCCGGAGTCGGTGTCGTCAGTAGGTGTTCAGTGGATGTTCAGTGACCGGGTGATCACTCGGTGATGAACACCTGGAACCAGCGGGTCTGCGCCTCGGGAGCGATACCCGAGCCGAGCGCACCGTCCGGCATCGTCCAGGTGTTGAAGCCCTCGATACCAGGAGCGTGGGCGATCATGACCGCCGTGCCACCCGAGTACCAGGTCAGGCTCTGCTCGTTGATCCGCACCATGATCTTCGAGTACAGCTCCTTGCGAGCTTCGAAGTCGTCGGTGGCGTTGGCCTCGGCGGCCCACGCCTGCATCTCCGGGTCGTCGTAGTTCGTGAAGTTGGCCACGGACTCGGCCTTCGGCGCCACGAACGGGTTCACAGCCGTGGACGGGTCGCCCTCGGCTCCCCAACGCCAGCAGTGAGCCTTGTGGGTGTCACTGACTGCGTTGTTGATGTGCGTTGCCTGGTCGAACTGGGTCAGCGTGACGTTGACTTGTTCGGAACCGGTCCACACCTGCTCGAGCACCTGCATCGCAGCGATGAGGGTGGGATCGGGCGGGCACGAGAGCTCGACGTCGATCTTGTCGCCGGGCGCCTTGCCGTCTGAACGGGTCGGATCGTCGATGTACTCCTGCAGCAGTGCCTGGCCCTTCGGGTAGTCGAACTTGACGTACGCGTCGTCGGCTGCCTGGGTCCACCACGGGCTGTCCTTCGAGAAGAACTGCGAGGTCGGCAGGGAGATGCCTTCACCGCCCAGGGCCTCGATGACGCGTTCCTGGTCGTTCATGGCCGTCAGACCGTTGCGCACGCGCTGGTCGTCGAACGGCGGGATCTCGGTGTTGTACATACCGCCACCGGTGCTGTTGCCCTGGAACTCGATCAACTCGATGCCCGAGGCCTCGCGAGCGTCACGGATGGTGCCCTGACGCAGCGACTGCGCCGCATTGGTCGTGCCCGAGATCAGCGCGTCGAGACGAGTGCCCTCGTCCGGGATCGGCCGGAACGACACCGAATCGAGGAATGGCAGTTGGTTGCCATCGGTATCGACGTACCAGTAGTCGGGGTTGCGCTTGACGATGGTCTCGTTGTCGATGTCGCGCGACGCCATCACGAACGGGCCCGTGCCGATCGGGTTCGTGCTGTAGCCGGCGCTGTCAGCAGCAGCTGCCGCTGGATCGAACGGGAACCCGAGGGGCCCGGAGGACAGGTACGACGGGAACGCGACGTTGGGCTCGCTCAGCGTGTACTCGACCGTGAGGTCATCGACCGCCGTGACGCCCGAGACGAACGCAGCGGTGATGGCCGATGAGCCGGCGGTGCCCGCCTGCTGGATCGGGAACATGTCCGCGATGGTCTGCGCGGTGAGCGGCGTGCCGTTGTGGAACGTGACGTCGGGACGCAGCGTCATGGTCCACACGGTGAAGTCATCGTTCGACGACATGCTCTCGGCGAGGAACGGCTCGTAGAGGCCCTCGGCGGTGCGCTCCATCAGCGGGTCGTAGATCGACCGCATGATGTTGTAGCACGGTGACGAGCAGCTGTCCTCCCACGGGCGCAAGCCCGCGGCTTCGCTCTCGAGGCCAATGGTGACCGTACCGCCGTAGACGGCTTCGGCGGTCTCTTCGACGACCGAGGTGTCGATGTCGGGAACCGTTGCCGGCGTCCCACCGTCGGTGGTCTCGGGCTTGGTGTCGGTGGTGGCTTCGGTGGTGGTGTCGCCGGTGGTGGTGTCGGGCTCGGAAGAGCTGTCATCACTACCGCACGATGCCGCCACGAACGCCAAGACCAACGGAATTGCGAGTGCAGTTACTACTCGTCGTTGTCGCATGGATCCCCCATCTGAATGGATTGTGTGGTTGTTGTGGTACTTCACGAGTCGTTCACGATGCCAACACAGCGGTGTGGAAGTCCACCCCGTCTGCGCCCTTCCCGCCCAGACGACTCATGCCGGGCGAGAACATCGATTGTCTAGCACACATGACCGATGTCACACAGTCGGAGCGGCCACCGTCCGCGGAGGGTCCACCGGCACGCTCGATCCGCTCGACAACGCCGACGTCTGGTCGTCGGACCACGGTTCGATCAGCGGATGATGGCAGGCCACGAAGTGGTCGGCGCCGACGCGTCGCATCTGCGGCTCGTCGCTCGCGCAGATCTCGTCGGCGAGCGGGCAACGCGTCCGGAACCGGCACCCTGACGGCGGGGAGATCGGCGACGGAAGTTCACCTTCGATCACCCGCACCGCGTGGACGTCGACCTCGGGGTCGGGCACCGGGCTCGACCCGAGGAGCAATTCGGTGTACGGGTGGGCGGGCTGCGCATACAGCTGATCGGCTTCGGAGATCTCGCACATCTTGCCCAGATACATGACGGCCACTCGGTCGCTGATGTTCTTCACCACTGCGAGGTCGTGAGCGATGAACACGAGCGTGAGGCCATATTGGGTCTTGAGATCGTCGAGCAGGTTCAAGATCTGGGCCTGGATCGACACGTCGAGCGCGGAGACCGGCTCGTCGCAGATGATCAGCTGCGGCTCCATCACGAGCGCTCGCGCGATCGAGATGCGCTGGCACTGGCCGCCGGAGAACTCGTGTGGCCGCTTGTAGCGAGCGGGGCCGGGGTCGACGCCGACCTGATCGAGAATGCGAGCAACGATGTCCCACTGCTCGTCCTTGTTCTTCGGGCCCCACACGTTGAGCGGTTCGGCGACGACCTCACCGATCGTGCGACGGGGGTTGAGCGACGAGATCGGGTCCTGGAAGATCATCTGCAACTGCGTGCGACGCTTGCGCATCGCCTCGGCGTCGAGGCTCGCGAGATCTTCTCCGTCGAGGACGACGGATCCGCTGGTGGGCTTGGGCAGCTGCAGCAATGCCCGGCCGGTGGTCGACTTGCCACAGCCGGACTCTCCCACCAGTCCGAGCGTCTCGCCCGCAGCGATGTCGAAGCTGATACCGCTGACCGCCTTGACCGTGCGGCCCTTGCCGGCGGGGAACTCGACGACGAGGTCGGTGACCTGCAGCAACACCTCGTCGGCAGGACGGAGATGGGCGGTGCCCGATCCGGCCATCAGCCCATCACCTCTTCACTGGCGCGGAGTTTGCCGACCGCGGCCAACGCCGGCGGGAACTCGGCGGCGACATTGGCTTGGAACGCCGCCTCGCCTTCGGGCGTTCCCACGGGGAAGTGGCACGCGAACACGTGATCCGCGGAATCGATCGAACGCAATTGGGGCTCCTCGGTGCGACAGATGTCCTGCGCGTAGGCGCAGCGGGGCGAGAACTTGCAGCCGGGCGGCGGATCGATCAGGTTCGGTGGCCGACCGGGGATCGCATTGAGCCGGGTGTGCTTGGGCTGCGTCACCTTCGGGATCGACCACAGCAGACCCTGGGTGTACGGATGGCGCAGCTCGCTGAACAGCTTCGCGGTCGGTGCCTTCTCGACGGCTCTGCCGGCGTACATCACCATGATCTCGTCGGTCCGACCAGCGACCACGCCGAGATCGTGCGTGACCAGGATCATCGCCATCGCCCGATCGCTCTGCTGCTCGGCGAGCAGGTTCAGGATCTGATGCTGCACGGTCACGTCGAGC
>Ga0073905_10001507_pt1 | contig 11924 bp, 7 predicted proteins | sample KloWWTupernatant_FD_65482 | JGI IMG/M metagenome (GOLD analysis project Ga0073905, IMG submission 65482) | Active sludge microbial communities from Klosterneuburg, Austria, studying microevolution and ecology of nitrifiers - Klosterneuburg... | ecosystem: Engineered > WWTP > Aerobic digester >... | reverse complement strand
ATCGCCGGACCGAGCGGACAGAAGGTGTCGAAAGACTTCGCCCCCGAGAACGATCCGTCGCGCTTCTGCAGGTCGCGCGCCGAGACGTCGTTGGCGCAGGTGACGCCGAGCACGCCGGCGAGCGCCTCGGCCGCAGCGACGCGCCGCAGCCGATGCTTCACGACCAGCGCGATCTCGCCTTCGAAATCGACCCGTACGCTCTCCGGCGGCAGGACGACCGCCGTGCCGGGACCGACGACAGCGGAGGGCGCCTTGAGGAAGAGCAGCGGCTCGGTGGGCACCGGGTTGCCGAGCTCGGCGGCGTGATCGCGGTAGTTGCGGCCGACGCAGACGATCTTCCCCGGGACGAGCGGCGCGCGCAGCGCCTCGCCCTGCCCGAGGTCGACCGCGCGACCGAACTGCCACTGCGAGAGCGGCGTCTCGAGCGGATCCGAGAACAGCACGCGGAGTCGCGCGAGATCGTCTCCCGCGGCGAGCAGACCTTCGGGACCGAAGCGGCAGAGGAGCATGCGGAGATTCTACGGCGATTGCTGGCGCAGGCGGCGGCGGGCCCGGGTCGACAGCGGCGTGACCACGAGGGCGCCGGTGATGTCGTTGAGATCGACGTAGATCTCGGTCTCGTAGACCGCGGTGAGGTTCTTGTAGGTCAGCACCTCGGCGGTCGGGCCGGAGGCGACCACCCGGCCGGCCTGGAGCAGGACGATCCGGTCGCAGTACTCGGCAGCGAGGTTGAGGTCGTGCAGCACCGCGACGACGCCGGTGCCGCCGTCCGCCAGCTCGCGCACGCGATCGAAGAGCTCGACCTGGTAGCGCAGGTCGAGAAAGCTCGCCGGCTCGTCGAGCAGCAGGATCGGCGCCTGCTGGGCGAGGGCGCGCGCGAAGACGATCCGCTGGCGCTCCCCCGACGAGAGCTGGTCGATCGGCCGGAGGGCGAGATGCGACGCCCCGCAGCGCGCCAGGGCCTGGTGCGCGATCGCGAGATCCGCCGCCGACTCGAACGCCAGGCCGGCGAGGTGCGGATGGCGCCCCATCACCACGACCTCGAGCGCCGTGAACGGAAAGTCGAAGCGCGGCTCCTGCGGCACCACCGCGACGCGCCGCGCGAGCTCCTTGCGCGACAGGGCGCGCAGGTCGTCGCCGGTGACCGTCACGCTGCCGGCGAAGGCCGCGACTCCCGAGAGCGCGCGCACCAGGGTGCTCTTGCCGGCGCCGTTCGGCCCCAGCAGACCGACGATGCTCCCCGCTTGCAACTCGAGGTCGACCCCGGCGAGCGCCAGCCGCGAGCCGTAGGCGACCGCGAGATCCCGCGCCTCGAGCAGCGCCCGCTCCGCCCCCTCAGGTCGCTCGGGTCGCTCCACTCCCTGCGAACCCTCCAATCCCTGCGCCGCGGCCTCAACCATGGCCGCCACCGGACATCGCCCCGCTGCGGCGCAACAACAGCAGGAAGAACGGCCCGCCCAGGAGCGCCGTCACCACCCCCACCGGCAGCTCGGTGGGCGCGGCGAGCGTGCGCGCCGCGACGTCGGCCAGCACCAGGAAGGTCGCCCCGCCGAGGAACGCCGCCGGCAGGAGCAGCCGGTGGTCGGGGCCGAGCAGCCGGCGGAGCAGGTGCGGTACCACCAGGCCGACGAAGCCGATCAGGCCGGCGGTTGCGACCGCGAGCGCCGTGGCCAGCGAGCCGAGCACGAACGTCCGGCGCTTCAGGCGCTCGACGTCGACCCCGAGCTGCTGGGCGCCCTCCTCGCCGCCGGTGAGGGCGTTGAAGTCGCGTGCCGACGCGAACAGCGCGACGGTGATCGCCACGCCGGCCGCCCAGAGCATGACGAGGGTCACCGGTCCGGACGAGGGCACCCGTCCCATGAGGTAGAAGACGATGGCGGAGAGCTCCTCGCGCGAGGCCACGCTCTGCAGGAAGTAGATCAGCGCGGCGCTGAAGGCGTTGAAGATCGCTCCGGTGAGCAGCAGGGTGAAGACCGTCAGCCGGCCGCCGCTGGTGGCCATGCGCTCGATCGCGACCAGCGAGGCCAGCGCGCCGACGAACGCCGCGAGGGGCACGCCGAGACCGGCGACGCCGGCGAGCAGCGCGATGACCCCGCCGAGGCTCGCCCCGCCCGAGACCCCGAGCACATACGGGTCGGCGAGAGGATTGCGCAGCAGCGCCTGGAAGGCGACACCGGCGACGCCGAGGAGGCCGCCGAGCGCCGCCGCGGTGAGCACCCGCGGCACGCGCAACGCGAAGAGAATCGCCCGCTGCGCCTCGCTCCAGACGCCGCCCAGGAGGAGTCGCTGCCAGAGCGGCACCTCGGCGGCGCCGAAGCTCACTGCGAAGGCGATCGCCAGCGCGAGCAGCACCCCGAGCCCGAGGGTCACGAGCGTCAGGCGTCGAGCGAGCGGTCGGCCGAGCGGCCGACTGGAAGGCATTGCCTTCACGGTGCCCCCTCCGGCGCCTGCGGCGGGCCGAAATCCTCCGGCCGCGGCTGGCCGAAGAGCTCGGGCTGGATGAGCTTCGCCATGAGCTCGGCCATGTCGGCGAGCCGCGGTCCGGGGACGAGCAGCCGCCAGGGATCGACGAAAGCCACCCGGCCCTCGCTGACCGCCGGCAGGAACGGCCACTGGCGCCAGAATCCGGCCGCCAGGCCGCGCGGATTTCCCGGCCGGTTATCGGCGCTGTCGACGATGACCTGCGGGGCGCGCTCGAGAACCGTCTCGAGCGCCAGCATCGGGTAGGGCGACGCGGCGTCCCGGGCGACGTTCTCGCCGCCGGCGAGCGTCACCAGCTCGTCGAGGTGCGAGCCCGGGCCGGCGGCGAAGAGCGGATCGTGCCCGACTGCGACGAGAACCCGACGGCGCGGCGCCGTCGCGGCGCGCTCGCCCACCGCGGCGAGACGACTCTCGATGCGCTCGAGCAGGGCGCGCGCCTCCGCCTCGCGTCCGACCTCGCGGCCGGTCTCGGCGATCGCCGCCAGCGTCCCGGCGAAGGTCGAGGTGTCGAGGGCGACGACGCGGATGCCAAGCGCGCCCAGCCGCGCAGGGTCGCCGCGTCCGGCCTCGCTCGCCGTCGTGAAGAGATGAGTGACGCCGAGCTCCACCAGGCGCTCGGCATTCGGAGCATCGTAGGCGCCGATCTTCGGCAGGCCGGCGAGAACGGGTGGCCAGTCGACGAAGTCGCCGACCGCGACGATGCGGTCGGCGACCCCGAGCTCGACCAGCGTCTCCGCCGCGGCGGGCGCCATCACTGCCAGGCGCGCGCGCGCCACGGACGGCGTCCGCGAGGGAGCGCCGCAGGCGCCGCAGACGCCGGCGGCCAGTGCGAGCCCGAGCAGAAGCGCTGTACGGCGCCGAGGCACGGTCAGAATCTCAGATCGATTCCGGCGCGAAAGCCGACTCCCGGGGCCGGGTAGCCCGCCGCCTCCTCGTACTCTTCGTCGAGGACGTTCTCGACGCGCACGAACGGTTCCCAGCGCTCGCCCTGACGCCAGGCGAGCGACAGGTCGAGCGTCGAGTAGGCGGCGAGAGCGACGTCGCCGAAGTCGGTGCGGTCGCCGACGTGGCGCAGGACACCGCCAATCGTCCATGCCGCCGGCCGGGCGAAGACGACGAGGCTCGCGCTCTCGTCCGGGCGGCGCAGGAGCGGCCCGCCGGTGTCGAGATTCTCGGCATCGAGCCAGGTCGCGACCAGCCGGGTGTCGACGATTCCGCGCCGGAAGGCGAGCGCGCCCTCGATGCCGCGCGCCCGCGCCCGTCCGAGGTTCTGCGGCACGAAGGTCACGAAGTCGAACTCGATCAGGTTGTCGAGGTCGTTCTCGAACAGCGCCAGCGTCGTGTGCCAGGCCCCCTGGCCGCCCTCGACGGCGAGCTCGTAGCTCCGCGAGCTCTCGGGCTGGAGCCCGGGATTCGAGAAGCCGGGATAGTAGAGATCGGCGAGCGATGGGGCGCGAAAGGCTTCGCCGTAAGTCGCGCGCAGCCGCCAGGCCTCGGTGACGGCCCAGGCCACGCCAGCCTTGGCGCTGGTCTCGGCGCCGAAGACGTCGTTGTCGTCGCGCCGCACTCCGGCGTCGACGCGCCAAGGACCGTGGCTCCAGGCGAGCTGGCCGAAGGCGGCCCAGGTGCGCTGACTCTCATCGGCGACGCCCGGGCCGAAGGCGTCCCGGGTGCGGACCTCCTGGCGGTCCCAGTCGCCGCCCACGGTCGCCACCAAGTCGTCGCCGAGACTCCGCCGCACGACGGCGCGCGCCTGGTCGCGGCCGGCCTCGGCCCGGCTCGCCGCGAACGGATCGTCGGGATCGCGCACTTCGAGGTCGGTCACGCTCCTGGCTCCCTGCGCGTCGAAGTGCCAGCGGGCGCCGGTCCAGGCGAACGGCACGGCGAGCGCGGTCGTCGCGAAGTTCTGCTCGCGGCGGAGCGACGGCTGGCCAGCATAGTCGTAGGGAATGCCGACGGCGCTCGCGCCCCAGCGCAGGAGCGCGCCGAGCGTCGCCGAATCGCCGAGCGCGCCGTCGAGCGCCAGGTCGACCTCCTCGCCGTCGTAGAAGTCGTTGGCGATCTCGCCGTCACCGCGCCGCAGGTGGCCGGAGAGGTCGACGGCGAGGGCGCCGATCCGGCGGCCACCGCCGACGCCGCCCCGCAGGTAGTCGTTCGAGCCGCCTTCGAGCCGGGCATCCCCGAGATGGGTACCGTCGCCGCCACCGCGCCGGGTGACGAGCTGGACGACGCCGCCGAGCGCGTTCGAACCGTAGAGCGCCGAGAACGGCCCGCGCACGACCTCGATGCGCTCGACGCCGTCGGTCGCCAGCGTCGACCAGTCGAAGCCGCCGAGATAGGGGTCGTTGAGCTCGATGCCGTTCCACAGCACCAGGGTGTGGCTCGAGTTGGTGCCGCGCGAGAACAGCGAGGTCGCCTTGCCGGCCGAGCCGGCCTGGACAAGCTCGAGGCCGGGGATCGTGCGCAGCAGATCGCTCGCCTGGTCGGCCTTGCGGTCGGCGATCTCCGCGGCCGTGACGACGTCCACGGTGGCGGGCACCTCGGCCGCCCGCTCGGGCCGGGCGGTGGCGGTGATGGTGATCGAGTCCGTAAACGGCGCGGAGCTCTGGGCTGAAGCTGCGGTCACTCCCCCGAGGAGCGCAGCGAAGACTACGAGGGATGGGCGCATGGCCGATCTCCTTTCGCGAAAATCGATGCTTCGCCGAAAGGGAACGGGGAGACGAGCGGGGGCGTGCGGCGAGGCCGGCCGGGATCGCTCCCCACACCCCGGGGGACGAATACATCGGACGAGCGGCAGGTCTCCTGGCTCCCGGATCTTCCTACTCCCGGACCTTCCCGCGCGCCCGACCGAACTTCGATCTCTGGCGCGCAGTGGTGTCTCCGGTTTCGTACCCGGTTACAGTGGCGGGGGCCGCGCCGGCTTTCAACCGGCTTCCCTCTTGCGAGCCCCGCGATTTCTCGCGGGGCCACCGCTACGTCGTGGTTGTCAAAGAAGACTCCGCACCGCGCGGAGCACTGCCAGAAAAGCGGCGAAGCGAAGCGTGGCGCCCGGCGCCCGCAACTACTGCTGCGACGGCGGCCGCACCACCACCGGCTGCACCTGCGGCACGGAGTTGATGCCGGTCATCCAGGTCGGCATGCCGGTCAGCTGCGACGGATCGACGAACTGCTGCTGATTGTAGACCGGCTGCGCCTGCGAAGCCGCGGCCGCGGCCGCCGCCTCCGACGCCAGATAGGCCTTGCCTTCGTCGGAGTCCATATCCATGCCGTCGTTCGGCGCCCAGCCGAGCGCCATGGTGGTGTTGTTCAGCTGGTGCCCGAAGCCCCGGCTCTCGCTGTCGACGGCGACGCTGTCGATCTCCGCCGCCGGCAGCGCGACGCGGTTGCCGAATTCGGTCATCAGGACGACCAGGTTCGAGTCCCAGCTCGCCTCTTCCGGCTGATAGCGGCTGTCGAAGGTGGTGCCGTTTTTCATCGTGACGGTATACACCGTCGCCTCGGCCGCGGGCGCGAACAGCGCGGACATGCCAACGGCGAGCAGCAGAACGGACAGCGTAGCGACACGGGTGCGGGCTGAAACCATGGCTCTGCCTCCTCGGATACTTGGGGAGATTCTAGCACCCAGTGCCCTGAAGCCTGTGCAACAGGGCACTCTGGCGCCCGGAAGGCGCAATCCAAGGCCGTCGAGTGTAAGAGGAAAGGTACGTGGTGCGCCCGACAGGAGTCGAACCTGTGACCTTGAGCTCCGGAGGCTCACGCTCTATCCAGCTGAGCTACGGGCGCTGCATGCTGCCATCAAAAATGGGGTGAGCGACGGGACTCGAACCCGCAACAGCCGGAACCACAATCCGGGGCTCTACCATTGAGCTACGCTCACCATAACAAGCTGTCCATCTGCTGCGCCTGCCACTGCTTCCTTCCCTGCGGACCCCAAGTGAAGTGGTCTGCCTGGAGGGATTCGAACCCCCGACCCGCGGCTTAGAAGGCCGCTGCTCTATCCAACTGAGCTACAGGCAGCTGATCGCTGCGGGCTCCTGTCGTCGGCTGCTTCTGGATGTCCGTCCAAGAGCTGGTCGGGGCGCCCAGATTTGAACTGGGGACCCCCTGCGCCCAAGGCAGGTGCGCTACCAGGCTGCGCTACGCCCCGTCCGATCTGGCAGTCTACGGAACGCCTCCCGGGGGTGTCAACGAAGCCCCCGCCGTCGCCCGGCGCCGCCGAGAAGGTGCCTGAGTGCTCAGCCGGCGATGTCTTCGCCGCCGTCGACGTTCAGGACCGAGCCGGTGAGCCAGTAGGTGCCGGGCGCCGCGAGCGCCACCAGGCACTTCGCCACGTCTTGCGTCGTGGTGAGCCTGCCCGACGGGTTCCTCGCCATGGCGCTCTCGACGATCTGGACGTTGCCCGGAATCTTGCGCAGCGCCGGCGTATCGGTGACCCCGGCCTTGATCGAATTGACCGAGATGCCGAGCGGCGAGAGCTCGACCGCGAGCTGGCGAACGTGCGACTCGAGCGCCGACTTCGCCGCCGAGACGGCGCCGTAGGCCTTCCACACGATGTGGTCGCCCGACGACGTCATGGCGAAGACGCGCCCGCCCTCGGCGAGCGCCCCGGTGCGCACCAGGTCCTGCGTCCAGTAGACCAGCGAGTTCGCCATCACGTCGAGCGTCATCTCGATCTGCGCCGGCGTGATCGCCTCCTTCTCGTCGTCGGCGATGAACGGCTTGAGCGTGCCGAAGGCGAGCGAGTGCATGAGCACCTGCACCGGCTGGCCGCCGGCGAGGCGCACGATCTCGGCGACCGTCTCTTTCCGCTTGTCGTGATCAGCGGCGTTGACGTTGAAGAAGTGCGCCTTGCGGCCTAGCGTGGTGATGCCGGCGACGATCTCCTCGACGTGCGGCATCGCCTGCCGGCGATCGAAGTGGACGCCGAAGATGTCGTAGCCGGCGGCAGCGAATTCGAGCGCCGCGGCCTCGCCGAAGCCGCTCGACGCGCCGAGGATCAGGGCCCAACGGGATTGACTGGCTGACAAGGAGCTCCTCCGATCGCGAACCTGCGGTGAAGAAACGGATTCTAGACGAACTCGCGCCGGGGTCCTCGAACGCGCGCCGCAGGCGCGCCTAGGCGAAAAACACCGGCGTCTCGGGCGGGGCCTTGGCCGCGGCCTCATCGGCCGTCTCCGCTCCGGAGGCCACCTCGACGAGGTCGCCCGCGGCGGTACGCAGCCGGCCCTGGCCGGTATCGAGCAGGCAGAGATTGCGCCCCAGGTGCTTGGCGGCGTAGAGCGCCTGGTCGGCGAGGTGCAACAGGTCGTCGGCGTTGGCCACGGCGAGCTCGGGCGCGGCGGCGACACCGACGCTCATCGTCAGGACCAGGCGGTCGCCCGTCGGCGCCTTGACGACCAGCGCTTCGACCCGCTTGCGCAGGCGTTCAGCGATCTCGAGCGCGGTCTCGCCGGTGGTGTCTTCGAACAGCAGCACGAACTCCTCGCCGCCGTAGCGTGCGCACAAATCGTTGCCGCGCGCCGGCGCGAGCAGCACCTGGGCGACCGTCTTCAGCGCCAGGTCACCGGTCGGATGGCCGTAGGTATCGTTGATGCGCTTGAAATGGTCGAGGTCGCACAGGACGATGGCGAGCGACGTCCCCTCCTCGCGGCTCTGACTGAACGCCTCCTCGAGCCGCTGCTCGAGGACCCGGCGCGAGGCGGCCCCGGTCAGGCGGTCGACTTTGGCCGCGCGCTCGACGAGCGCTCCGCGCAGCGACGCCGCCATCTGCGGCAAGAGGCCGTTGAACAGCTCGAGGGCCCGCGGATCGATGCGCCGCGGATCGAACCAGAGCCGCACCCAGCCGATCGGCCGCGGGTCGCCCAATGCGCGCTCGACGATCTTCCAGGTGCCGCGGCGATGAATGCCGGGCAGCGCCGGCGGCACCGGCGGCGGTGAGGGCTCCCCCGCGGCGAGAGCGCCGCCGGCCTCGGCCCACCAGCTGGCCCGCCCCTGGTCGGGCACCTCGAGCTCGAGCTGAAACCACGAGAACGGCAAGAGCGAAGCGCACTCCTCGCGCACCTGTTCGACGACGCCGACGATTCCGCCGCTGCCGGAGCCGCCGGCGGCGAGCGCCAGTCCGGCGCGGCGCAGGCGATGCGCCTCGTCGAGCCGCCGGACGTGACCCGAGGCGGCGAGACCGTTGCGCGCCGCCTCGCCGGCAAGCAGCGCGAACGCCGCCAGGACGACCCAGGCGAGCGCCCACGAGGCCTCTCCGGCGAGAACGACGACCAGCGCGCCGAGGGCGAGCCCGGCGAGATCGAACAGCAGCGGCAGTTGCGCACGCGCGAGATCGAGCAGCGACTCGCGCCGCACCGAGCGCCGGATGGCGAGCTCGTAGGCGAGCGGAATCGCCAGCCAGGCAAGGCTGGAGAGGGTCACGGCGAGCGCCCAGCGGTCCGGCAGGGCGAGAAAGATCGCGCCGGCGGCGAGCACCGAGAGAACGGCGATCGCCACCCAGCCGGCAAGACGCGAGAGGCTCCGCCGCTCGGGCAGCGGCAGGTCGCGGCGCGCTTCGATGAAGCGCTGCGAGAGCTCCGCTCCGACGAGCGCCGTCGCCACCAGGCCGGCGACCGGCACGATGCCGAAGCGCGCGAAACCCGGGTAGACGATCAGCGCGCCAAGGGCGAGCGAGGCGCCACCGAACGGGCGGTGGAGCGCGCCGGCGAGCGCCGCGGCAAGCGCCAGCAGAAGCAGCAGCGGCTCGGCGGCCCACCCCGGCGGCGCCCACGCGTCGTTGCCGGAGGCGAGCGCCAGGAGCGCGATCGCGAGCAGCACCGGCACGAGCCAGAGCCACAACTCGCGGCGCGCGCGCGTCTTGGTGCGCGTGCCGTCAGGCATGGCGGTCGCCGGGGCAATCCGCGACGCGACGCCGGATGAGCCGGGCGAGCGCCGCCAGCGCGAGGAGGCCCGCCAGCGCGACCAGTCCTCCCGGCCGCGCGGCGGGAATCTCGGCGATGCCGGTAAAGCTGCGGCAGGCCGAAGGCGTCACCCGCAGCGAGAAGGCGCGCACGTTCCCCACGTCGATCGGGTTCCAGTCGGTGACTCGCACCGTCCAGCTGCCGTTCGCGTCCTCGCCGTCGAGCTGTTCCAGAGGCCGGGCGGGGCGGTAGCTGCCGGTGAACGGGTTGTCGCCGGTCGAGACGCTCTGGATCGACGGGCCAGCGCTCTCGTCGTCGAGCAGCGTCTGGCAGAAGTGATTGCCGAAGCCGTCGGTGAAGCGGATCAACTGCACCGTCGTGCCGGACGGCGCGACGAGCTCGATCAGCAGGTTGCTGACGAAGCCGTGCTCGAGTCCGACCGTCGTCGCTCCCAGGTCGGTCGTGCACAGGGTGCCCTCGAAAGCGAAATCGAGATCGCTCACCCGCCCCGCGAGGCCGTCCACGGCCAGGGTGGCGAGCGCTGGAGCGCCGGGAGAACCGCGCAGCGGCGAGTCCGGAATGGCGACCGGCGGACCAGCGTAGGCGAAGGTCAGCGGTTCGCCCGGCGCTCCCAGAGCGAGCGTGAAGCCGAGCTCCTCGGGGCCGATGCCGCCTTCGTAGTCGACGCTCAGAGCGAAGCTCAAGAGCGCTCCGCAGGGCGCCGCCGCCGGCAGCGCGATCTCGAAGCCATCGAGGCTCGATGCTGAAGCCCCCGCGGGCAGATCGTCCCAGGCCGCGCTGGGATCGGTGACGGTGCCCGTGCCGGTCGCTTCGACGAGCCCGGCCGAGATCGCCTGCGCCGCCGCTCCGCCGACATTCGCGACCTCGACGTCGATGCGCCAGCGCTCTCCGGGATCGAGCACGGCGTCGCCGTTGCCGAAGACTTCCGACGTCGCCACCGCCCCAAGCGCGAGATTGGCCCGCAACGGCACCGCGGCCGCGGCGAGCATCGCTCCGAGATCGACCAGGCCCCTGCCGGTGGTCGGATCGGGGCCGGGGGTTTCGATGTCGAGCGCCTGGGCGAGCAGCGCCGCGCGCACCGCAGCGGCAGAAGTCGCGGGCAGCGCGCTCCAGTAGACCGCGGCGAGCGCGGCGGCGTGCGGCGCGGCGGCCGAGGTACCGAAGAAGCGGGTGAAGCCATCGACAGAAGTCGAAACGCCGTCGGCGGCGGTGAGCTCGGGTTTGGCGCGCTCGATGCCGCCGGTGGCCGAGAAGTCCCCCGGCGGCGCCCCCGGCAGGAGCGCTCCGGCGGCGGAGAAGAAGATCCGCCGCGGTCCGTCGGCGCTGAACGTCTCGCTCTGCTGGCTGGCGTCGAAGGCGAGCGGAAAGGGCCCCGACGGCTGGCCCGCGGCGTAGCCGGCCGACGCCGGTGCGGCGGCGATCGCCAGCGCGCCGCTCGCCGCGGCATGTCCGCGCAGCGCCGACCGCGTCGCCCGCTCGAGCTCGCCGCGGAAGGCGATGAGATTCAGCAGGCGGCCGGAGCCCGCAGCGCGGGCCACCACGAGGCGCTCGCCCGCGGAAGCGCCGGAGCCGAAGAAGCTGACGATCTCCACCGGATCGTCGTCGCCGCCGACGCCGTCCTGCGTGTTGTTCGAGAAGCGCAGAACCTCGGCAAGGTCGCCCGAAAGCACGTAGAGGTCGTAGTCGTTGGCGGCGGTCGCGAAAGGGTCCGTCCAGTGCAGGGCGACAGCGGGCGCGGACTTGTGCACCAGGTTCGCGACCTCGCCGCCACCGAAATCGTGCAGCAGCAGACCGGGGAGCACCGGCAGCGGGGCGCCGGCGAGGAAATCCCCCTGCCAGGTGCCCGAGGTGCCGTCGTCGAAGTTGCCTTCGTTGCCCGCCGATGCGAGGTAGAGCACGCCCTGCGCGGTCACTTCGTCGACGGCCGCGGCGATCGGACCGTCCTGAAAGGGCGACTCTTCGAGATAGATCACGTCGTCGACGATCACCTGGCAACCGCTCGCCGCAAGATCGAGGATGTTCTGCGCGAAGCTCGCGAGGCCGCCGAAGGCCGTGGCGAAACCGAGAGCCGCCCCCGGAGCGACGTCGTGCACGATCTCGAGCATCGCGGTGCCCTCGGCTCCACCGCCCTCTTGCCCGGGCAGAACCGCGACCGCCGGCAGCTCGCCGGACGCCTGCGAGTAGGCGAGCTCGTCGACGCCGTTCGACAGCGCGCAGACCTTGCGCCCCGCGCCGTCGAGTCCGTGCAGATTGCGCGCCGTATCGGCGGCGTGCGCGCGGTCGCCCTCCGAGACGACGCCGTGAGTGAAGGCCGGCCGCGCCGGCAGGATGCGCCGCACCCCGGCGGCCTGCGCCAGCGGGCGCAAGGCTTCCATCGCGACCGTTGCCCGCAGCGAACGCAAGGGCGCGGAGGAGAAGCGGATCTCACCGCCCAGCTGCCGCACCTCCAGGGCGACCGGCTGGAGGTCCTCCGGCGCGCGCAGATCGATATCGACTTCGAGCCGCCCCGCGGCAGGGAGCGCC
>Ga0073905_10001506_pt1 | contig 11925 bp, 9 predicted proteins | sample KloWWTupernatant_FD_65482 | JGI IMG/M metagenome (GOLD analysis project Ga0073905, IMG submission 65482) | Active sludge microbial communities from Klosterneuburg, Austria, studying microevolution and ecology of nitrifiers - Klosterneuburg... | ecosystem: Engineered > WWTP > Aerobic digester >... | reverse complement strand
CGCCCGGGTCGATGAGCTCCGCGCCCCAGACTGGATAGGGCAGGGGTTCAGCGCGGAGTTCGGAGTCGGTGTTCATGACCTTGCCGTGTTGCGGGATTTCCATCCGCCGGCCCGGCGTACGCCGGGCCGGCGGATGGAAATCCCGCATACTACAACGCTCTCAGCCGTTCCGCAGCCTGCTCGGGCGTCAGGTCGCGCTGGGCCTGGGCCAGCATCTCGTAGCCGACCAGGAACTTCTTGACCGTCGCCGAGCGCAACAGGGGCGGGTAGAAGTGCAGATGCATCTGCCAGGCCGCGTGGGTGGCGCCGTCGTAAGGCGCCTGGTGAATGCCCATCGAATACGGAAACGACACGCCAAAGAGCTTGTCGTAGGTCTGGGTGATCTGTCGCATGACCTCGGCCAGGCCATCCCGCTCGGCCCCGCTCAGATCGACCAGGCGTGGATGGTGCCGGCGGGGCAGGATCATTGTTTCGAATGGCCAGGTCGCCCAGTACGGCACCAGCCCGACGAAATGCGCGTTGGCGAATAGCACCCGCGACCCGTCTCTGATCTCATGCTCGACGTAGTCGAGGAGCAGGGGCTGGCGCCCGGTTGCGCCGGAAAGCCAGTCCTCCTGCGCGCGCTGCTCCTTGGCCGGCTCGGTCGGCATGTGGCGGGTCGCCCAGAGCTGGCCATGCGGGTGCGGGTTGCTGCAGCCCATGATCTCGCCTTTGTTCTCAAACAGCTGGACATAGGCGATGTCGTCGCGCGCGCCGAGCTCGGCGCACTGGGCCGCCCAGGTGTCGATGACATCCCGGATCTGGGCCAGGGGAAGCTCGGGCAGGGTCAGGTCATGGCGGGGCGAGAAGCAAATCACCCGGCATACCCCGCTCTCCTGATGCGATTGCAGAAGCGGGTGGGTTGTGCCGTCCGATGCGTCGCCGCCGGCGAGCAGCGCCGGGAAGTCATTGTCGAAGACATACACCCCGGAGTAGGGCGGATTGACCATCCCATTGGCTCGGGTGTTGCCGGCGCACAGATAACAGCCCGGGTCGTGGGCGGGGCGCGTCTCGGGGGCGCGCTTCTCGACCGCGCCCAGCCAGGGGCGCTGCGCGCGCTGGGGCGAGACCAGGATCCATTCGTTGGTCAGCGGGTTCAGGCGGCGATGCGGGAGGAGCGGGTTCATGGTACTTTGAAGGTCAAGAGATAGGCGACCAGGTCGTCGAGCTGTCTATCAGTCAGGCTGTCACGGTAGCCGCGATACATGATGCCTTCCTGGTAATTGTCCACCAGCACGGCGTCGGGGTTGAGGATGGACTCGCGCAGATAGGCAGGCGCGCCCTGCCCGCGCACCCGGGTCGCGGCCCGATCTGCCACCCCAAACAGGCTCGGGCCGAGGGGTGACTTGCCATCGGGCGTTGTGCCATGACAGCGCGCGCAGGGCGGCACGTCCCCGCGCGAAGTCTTCACCGCCACCTGGCCGAGGAACATCCGTTCCCCGGCGACCGCATCGCCGGCGGGCGGGCTGCCGGCCGCGCAGGCGCATAACGCCAAACTCGCCGCCACCATTGCCAGCCGTGAAAAAGCGCCATGGGCGCGTCCTTCGACTGCGCGCATCGGCGCGACACCGGATCGACGCTCGCGCAAGCGCCGATGCGCTCCGCTCAGGATGCCTGCCTGATCCCTGCGGCCCGGCTGCTCAGAAACTGGCCCCCCTGTGTTTGCGGAAGCATCCTGAGCGGAGGGCGGCGGCCGAGATGAGCTCGGCACCGGCCGTACCAGCCGCCCGCAGTCGAAGGGCGCTTCCGCTGACGAATGGAGCGCAGGCGCCCTTCGGCTTCGCTCAGGGGGCCCCCTTCGACTGCGCGCATCGACGCTTGCGCGCCGATGCGCTCCGCTCAGGATGCCTGCGCTTTTTGTGTGCGCTACCGCGCACACGCCGTTTCTGGTCGCCGCTTCCGCTGAAAGCGGTCCGGAACTCAGGAGAACTCCTTCGACTGCGCTTCTCGAAAACCAGGCCTCCATTTTCTTGCGGAAGCATCCTGAGCGGAGAGCGGCGGCCCCGGCGATCAGTAAGCCGTCCGATAACCCGCCGCGCGCAGTCGAAGGACGCTTCCGCTGCCAGGTCGAGCTCAGACGCCCTTCGACTGCGCTCAGAATGCTCGCTCCCACAAGGAATTCTTCAGGAGCCATGGGCATCGCCTCAAGCGAAGCAGCGGTGCCCGCCTGCGATCCGGGCGTCCTCACCTCGCCCCCTGGTAGCGGATGCGATAGATAACGCTGGTGCCGAAGTCGGCCACATACAGGTCGCCGTCCGGGCCGACCACGATGTCGATCGGGTATAGAAAGCCATCGCCCCACAGCGTGGCCTGGGCCCGATACGGGCCGTCACTGGCCCGGCCCAACGTAATCCGCATGAGCTCGCCCCGGCTCCACAGCGCCAGAAAGGCATTGTCGGCGTACTCGGCCGGGTAGCTCGACCCGGTGTAGAAGGTCATCCCGGTGGGCACGGAGTGCGGGGGAAATTCCAGCAGGGCTGGGCGCACACTCACCCGCGCCGCGCCGGCGGGCTGGCTCGCCCCGTATTGCCCGCCCGGCACAACGTAATGAAAAGTATCGGGCGGCTCATCGCCGTCGGGGGTGGCCGAGCTGTTGTCGCCGGTGAACAAATCGCCCCGGGCGTTGAAGGCCATCTCGAACGGATTGCCAAACCCGCGCGCGACGACGGTTGGCGGGCCGCCATCCGGGCTGACCGAGAGGATGGCCGAGGCCAGCGGCTCAGTCTCGATCCCGGTGTTGGAGGTGCTGCCCACCCCGAAATACAGCCGGCCATCCGGGCCGACGGTCAGGCTGTTGTTGGAGTGCGGCTTGAAGACCAGGACGGGCAAGTTGCCGGTGACCAGCCGGCGCGCGTCTGCGATCCCATCCCCATCGCTGTCGCGCAACGCTTCGATCTTCCCCGCGCTCGAGGCGAAGAGCTCGCCATCCTTCCAGGCCAGGCCGACCAGCAGCTCAAAGCCGCGGGCGAAGCGGGTCGGCGTCTCGGCCGTGCCATCGGATTTTCGGCGGGCCACCCACAAGTCGCCGGCGATGTCGCCGATGTAGAGCACGCCGGCCGGGCCGAAGGTCATCACGGTCGGGTTGTCGATGGCACCCTGGGCGTAGATGGCGGCGCTGAACCCGGGCGGCAGGCTGATCGCGCGGCGGTTCGGATCGCGCTCGCGCTCGCGCTCGGGCGTGCCCAGGAAGGCCAGCCCGGCCACGGCGCCGGCGATGAGGATTGGGGCGAGGAACGGCCAGACGCGCGCAGGGCTGCGGCGGCGGGCGAGGATGGCGGCCAGAACCACCAACGCGGCGGCCGCAGCGGCGGCCGGCCACAACTCGCGCTCGCGGATGCGGATGATGGGCTCGCCGATCCCGACCGGGATCAGGCTGAGGGCGAGCTGCGCGCCGATGCCGAGCAGACCGGCCAGGATGAGCCAAACGCCGGAGGCCCAACGCTTGCGCGTCAGGCGGCGGAGGCCTGTCCAGACCGTCCAACCTGAGAGCGCAAAACCGATGACCGACAGGGCCGCAATCACGTATTGACAATATCACGGACGAAAGGCGTATCGGCGAACACCCGTCACCCCCGTTTTTCACCACAAAGGCACAAAGACACAAAGGGAACAGGCAACTTTCTTGGTGTCTTTGTGCCTTTGTGGTGAAAATTCCCTTGCCAAATCGCCTCGTTTTCGCGTAGACTTGGGGCTCATGGCCACGTTACCGGCGAGGCTCGTCTCAGAGTCGGATGTCATCGAACCCAGGCAATACGAGCTGTCGCAGGCGCCATGCGTCATCGGCCGCGCAACCGAAAGCGATGTCGTCGCTTCCATGACCAAGGTCTCGCGCGCCCACGCTCGGATCGAATATGTCGAGGGCGTGTATTTCATCAACGACATCGGGAGCACCAATGGCACCTTTGTCAACGGGTTCCGGATCAACGGGCCGCACCCGCTGCAGCACCGCGATGAGATCGGCCTGTCCGATCCGCGAATGATCTTCACCTTCTACGCCGCCGATCACACCGAGCTGTCGCTTCCGCGCATCCGCTTCGACGAGCGGCGCTTCGCCTTCTTCTTCGCCAACCAGGAGGTCGACCTCTCCCCGGATCAGTTTGATCTGCTGCGCTTCTTGTATCAGCATCAGGGCGAGCTGCGCACCCGCGAGGATTGTTCGTTGGCGGTCTGGAAGCGCGCCTACGACGCGAGCATGGACGCCGAGGCCCTTGATCAGATCGTCAGCCGGGTGCGCGCGCGCTTGAAGAAGATCGATCCGACCGCCGGCGACATGATCGTCACGGTCCGCGGCCGCGGGTATCGCTTGGATGTCTGGTAACAGCGCCTGTCGCCTCCGGAAACCGGTTTTGTTGGCGGTCTCTCACAACCTGACACTCGCCTGACATTGGCTTTTGCTGGCCATCGGCCAACAAAAGCGGGCGTACCATCGGGACAGCGGTATGGAAGAACGCGTCGGCCCGTACATCATCGACCAGCTTCTGGCCAGCGGCGCCAGCGGATCGGTGCACCGCGCGCGGCATGCCGGCACCGGCCAGGAGGTCGCGTTGAAGCGGCTCAAGGCCGATCTGAACGCCGATCCGGATTTTGTGAACCGCTTCCGGCGCGAGGCGCGCGCGATGAGCGACCTCAAGCATCCGCACATCGTGCGGGTGTTTGAGTCGGGAACTGACGCCAATGGGCAGTCCTACATCGCCATGGAACTCATGCCCGGCGGCAGCCTCCAAAACAAGCTGGACAGCCTGCACCGGGCCAGGCTGTCCCTGCCGGTGGCCCAGGCCCTGGCGATTGCCCGCCAGGTGGCCGAGGGCCTGGCCTACGCCCACGCCCGGGGGATCACCCACCGGGATGTCAAACCGGCTAATGTGCTTGCGGCGGAAGATGGGCGCTATGCGTTGGCCGATTTCGGGGTCGCGCAGGTTGTTGACGCCACCCAGCTCACCCGCCCGCGCACAACGATCGGCACGCCGGTTTACATGTCGCCCGAGCAGGCCCAGGGTCTGCCCGCCGATGGGCGGAGCGACCTGTACTCGCTCGGGGTCATGCTCTACGAGATGCTCGCCCAGCGCGCGCCGTTTGTCGCCGAGACGACGCCCGCGCTGCTCTACAAGCACGTCCACGAAGCGCCGCCGCCGCTGGGCGGGGAGATCCCCAGGGCTGCCGCCGCGCTGGTGGCGCGCCTGCTGGCCAAGCGGCCCGAAGATCGGCCCCAAAGTGCTGCCGAGGCCATTCGAGCCATCGACGACATGTTGCCGCGGCCGGCCGCCGTGTCTCGCCACCGCGCGCGCGCGATCGGCGCAGTGGTCATCGCGGGGCTTGCCCTGGCGGCGGGCGCTGCAATCCTCGCAAAGGCGCCAGGCCCTGAGCGGGTCGATGGGGCCGTCGGGCCGGCAGCGATCATCTCCCCGGCCAAGACGCGTGCGCCTACTTTCACACCTGCCATCAGCGCAACCCCATCCTCCGGCCCGCGCGGGACAGTCACGGCCACGGTGCAAGCGAACACCGAGTGGCAGGCCGCCGGACTGGCGCTTCGTCCCGGTGACACGCTGCGGATTCGGCAGATTTCAGGGGCTTGGTCGGAATGCGCGCTGACCGGTTGCGCCTTTCACGACGCCGCCGGGGACCCGGGCGCGCCGCGCGCCCAGGCCAGCAATGCCGTGCAAGGCTGCCCGCACGCCTCGCTGGTCGCGCGCGCAGGGGAGGGGATGCCCTTTTGCGTCGGAGCCGGCGCATCGGTTCGGGCGGACGCTGGCGGCGAGCTGCGCTTGCGGATCAACGACACGATCCTGTTCGATAACGACGGCAGCGTCGTCGTTGTCGTCGAGACTGGCCCGCCCTGACCTCCTGGCGGTGGTGTTTCGGGATCGATACCCCCCGCCGGACGCGGGGGTATCGATCCCGAAGGACTCTCACACGAAGGTCTCGCGGCTGAAGGCCCGGGCGAAGACGAGTAACTCCTCCCAGGTCCGGACGGCGAAAATCCCCCAACCCTGCTCAGCGCGGGCGCGCTGCAAGGCCCGGCTGTCGTTGTCCGCGGCTGTCCCCCAGTTCGGGTTGCCGAGGTTGAGGGCCATCGTCGCGCCGCCGCGCGCGGTGCGGACCGCCATCGCCGAAATATCCCAGCCGCTGGCGCCCTTTTCGTCCTTGTCGAACATCGTCGTCACGCCCTCATCCGAGATGACCAGGATCCGGACCGGCCGGTCGGTCTTGCGGCGCGGCGCGTAAGTGTCGCGCAGGATGTGAATTGGGAAGGCCGTCCCCCCGCCGAAATAGCCGGTCAGAATGCGCAACACGTCGTCGGCGTCGCGGACAAAGCCGTCGGTCATCTTGAACTGGCGGGTTCCGCTCCACAGCGTCGCCTGCACCCGCCCGCCCGCGCGCAGAGCCGACAGCGCGATGATGGCCCCGGCCAGGGTGAGATACGACGTGTACGCCTGAGGGTTCGGCATCGAGCCCGAGCAATCGACATACAAATCAAGATCGAGCGGCTCCTTTGATGGCTGAGCTCCCTGCGTTGTCCCCCACACCCGTTGCAGCGTCGTCATGCCCGGTATGACGTTCGGGCTGTAAATCACGCTCTGCACCCAGTCGGCATTTTCGATCGGCGAGCCGATGTCCCAGGCCTCGAGGCCCTCGGGCAGCGGCTCGGTCGACTCGGGCAGGATGCGGCTGGGGAAGGGAATGAGATGCGGCATCGCCCGCTCGCGGTAGTAGCGCACTGCGATCTCATGGTCGGTCAGAGTGATCCCGAGTTGTTTGAGGATCTGGCCGTATTCGTAGGGCTGGCGATGCTGGCCGGCGCGTTGTTGTTTCGCATCGCCCGTTCGCGGCCCGGCCTTTTCGCTGACATCGCCTGAGCCGGTTGCGTCGATGCCGGTGATCTCGGGGTCGTTGGCGGGATGGACGATTTCGCCGATCTCGTCCTCGTCGATCTCGGTGAGCCCATCGGGCAGCGCGCCGGCCCCGGCGGCGTCCGTGTCGCGCCAGGGTTTGAGAATCTTCTCGGTGGTCTCATCGCCGTTGTCGAGGAGATATGGCAGGGCGAGCAGGGCAAAGCGCGAGGCGCCCCGCAGCCAATCCCGGGCATACACCCGGATAACCCGCGCGGCGAGCTGTGCGTCGCCCTCGATCTGCGTCTCCGACTCGGTCCGCGCGGCGACTTCGGCGGGCGTTGCTTTTGCCGCCCACGCGCTGAAGCCGGCCAGCCCGGCGGCCAGCGATCCGCGCTGGATCCCCCACAGAATCTCGTAGGTCCGCATGTAGAACGTCCACAGCCTGTCGGGAGTCTTGGCCGCGCCGGCGGCTTCGGCCAGCCGCCGGTAGATGCTGTCGATGCGCAGGCGGGCGCTGCGCTGCAGGCGATCGTTGATGAGTAGATCGGTGTACAGGTTGCCGACCATTGGCGCCAGGCGCTCAACACCTGGGAGACCCCGCCGCAAGCGGGCGATCATGCGGGCGTTGTCGGACAGGTCGGCCGGGCAATACACGTGATGGCCGATCTCATGGGCGAGGATCTCCTTGGCGTAATTGCCGAGGCCGAGCCGCTTGATCTCGGCCAGGTTGACGACGACGGCCTGGTCATTCAGGCGGATCATCGCGAAGCTTTCGGTCAGGCCCTCACGTTTGGCGTCTGCGTTGGACAGGCACCAGCGCGGTTCGCTCAGCCGGGTGTAGCGGCTCCATGCAGCCAGGGCATCTGGCCAATGGGCCGCCCACTGCGCCTGGAGGGCCTGAATTGTGTTGTCCACCGGCTTCGAAGATCAATCCTGCGCCAGGCGTCCCATCTTCTGCAACTCGCGCCGCGCGCCGTGCACCAGGTGACGCATGCCCACCTTCCCGCCATCGTTGGCGGCCAGATACGACGCGCTCACGATGATGTTTCGAATCGCGCCGCCCGCCAGCCGGTGCTTCTTCGCCAGCAAGGCCAGGTCGAGGCCCTCCTCGCGCGGCACGCCGGGCGGAAAGAGCGATTCCCAGATGCGCAGGCGGTACTGCTCGTCGGGAAACGGAAAGTCAACGGCAAAAGCCAATCTGCGGGTGAAGGCCTCATCGAGATTGGCCCGCAGGTTGGTGGCCAGGATCGTCACGCCGTCATAACTCTCCATCCGCTGCAGGAGGTAGCTCACTTCGATATTGGCGTACCGGTCATGGGCGTCCTTGACCTCGCTGCGTTTGCCAAAGATCGCGTCGGCCTCGTCGAAGAACAGGATTGCGCTGCCGTTCTCGGCCTCGCTGAAGATGCGCTCGAGGTTCTTCTCGGTCTCGCCGATGAACTTGCTGACCAGGTTCGACAGTTCGATCTTGTAGAGATCCAGCCCCAGCTCGCGGGCGATGACCTCGGCCGCCATGGTTTTGCCCGTGCCCGGTGGACCGGCAAACAGGACCGTGACGCCGTCGCTGGCGGTGAGCTTCTCGCCAATCCCCCATTCCCCGAGCACCTTCGGGCGCACCCGGACCGTGTCGACGATTTCCTGCAGCATCTGGCGTTGGTCGTCGGGCAGGACGATGTCCGACCAACTGTAGCGCGGGGTGATTTTGCGGGCCATGCCCGACAGGCGGGGCGTGGTGTAGGCGCGCGCGGCAGCGAAAAGTCCCGCGTTGGAAATCGTGGGTGGCGCATCGGCGTCCCGCTGCGCGAGCGCGTTGTCGCGCGCGGACAGGGCCGTGTCGCGGATACGCGCCGCGGTCAGTTGAAACTGGCCGGCCAGCGCCGTCAAGTCCACGTCGTCGGCGAGGGCGATGCCTGCCTCGACCAGGAAGTGTTCCCACAGCGCGCGGCGCTGCGAAAAATCGGGCACGGCAAATTCAAACCAGGCCACCTGCCGATCGCGCTCGACGCCCTGGGCCTGCCACAACCCTTTGCTGGACAGAATCACGAGATCGGGGTGTTCCAGCACGTGCTCAAGCGCCGCGGCGCTCGAACCGCTATCGACCACGGCGGCGTCCCAGTTGCCCAGATAGGCGATGGCCCCCGTAAGCCGCGCATCACGCAGGGTCATCATGACCGCCTCGGCGACATTTGCGCCGCTTCCTTCGATGGCGGGAAGCTGCGCGGCCAGCAATGGCCGGTCCATGCCGTGCCCGAGCCAGCGCGCGGTCGCTTCCTGGCTTGACGCATCCGGCCCATGGAAGGCCAGAACCGGCGGATGCTCTTCGCCAAAGGCCGCCGCAATTGCGCCGATGGATTCCATCACTGGACCGGCCAGGATCGCATCTGCATCGCTGGCCGCGGGCGGCAGCAGGCGCGCGTTCAGGCGCGCGTCCGGCTGGTAGTGGCCAAGCAGCCAGGAGACGACGGCATCGTCGGGGCGCAGGGCCTGCGCCATCAACGACGCCGTGATGGTGTCGGCGGCCCGCTCGATCAGGCCGTGTTTGAACAACGGCGCGTCAGCGGCGAAGCGTGACAGCCATTGCAGGCGCTGCGCGCCCGGGTCGCACAACAAGTCGAGCATCAAGCCGACCGTGGGCCGGCGGCGGGTGACATCGTCCTGCAGGTAACCGTACAGGCGCTCATAGCGCAGGTCGAGGGCCGGCGCGATGCAGAGCAGGAACACATCCAAATCAAAGCGCGAGAACAAAAAAGTCTGGGCCAGGCGGACCAGCCGCAGTGACTCGCCGGACTGGCGGGCGGAGGCGATGAGCTGATCGGCGGCCGCCCGGGCGGCGGACTCGTCGCTGGAGAAGGCCTTTTCTTCGGCCGGAGCAAGAACAACGGTCTGCGCCCAGTGCGCCCCAAACGGACGGCGGGACAGGGCCCCGGCTTCGGTGTCGCTGATCCGAAGACCGCGCAGGTCGTCGGCGGGATCCTGCCCGGCGACCTGCGCCCGCCGGGTGGCGCGGCGCAGAATGGCATCGAGGCGGCTCATCTCCGCCTGCAGGTGTTGCAGGCTGGGATCGGCGGGAAGCGCCGGCGCGCTGACGGCTCGCGTGGGCGCGGTGTTTTTAGGTGTGGCCATATCGGGTCGTTGTCCGGCGGAATCATATCCCGGAAGCAATATCCCCCCGCCCCGGCGTGCGCCGGGGCGGGGGGATATTGCTTCCGGGAACGGACTTCAGTGACCTAGAGCGCTTTCGCCAGCGCGATCTTGTGCTTCTTGTCGATCTTCGCCATCAGCGGACCGACCTTCCCCTTCACATTGTCATTGAATACCCGCTGTATTTCTCCCTTTGCATCATCCCAGTTGTCCGAGTCCCAGATCTTGGCTGCAGCGTCTTTGTCCAGCTTGGTCCGCAGGGCAAACGAGATGTTCACTTGTTTCTTCGCGCCGTCCTTGATGAACTCGTCGTACATGCTCTGCGAGCCCTTTCCGCCGCTCTTCTTCATGGCTTTCAAGAAGGAGTAGTTTTCGTCAAACTGAGCCCAGCCGGCGGGATCCGTGGCCTTTAGTTCCGCCGCGATTGTGTCCGGCAACGTCAGGTTTTCGACATGGGTGACCAATTCCTTGCCGGTCGCCGCTTTGATGGCCCCAGAGAAGAACTTGGCATCTTCCTTGTAGGACTTCAGCAGGGCTTTGGTCTCTTTGTGAATGACGCTATTCGCCTTTGCCTCCAGCGCCCCGGCTTTCAGAGAGACGTTCAGAAGCACGGTCGCCATGAGGTCAGCGTTCCAGTTTTGAGGCGACTTGGCTTTGTCCTTGTCCCACATCTCCAGGGCCTTGGCCACCGTGTCGCCGGAGTCAAGCAGCGTCTTGGCTTTGTGGGCCACCCAATAGGCTTTGTTCATTTTTGATTCGGCCATTTTTCCTTCCTTTTCGCTTTGTCTTTCGATTGCCTGTTGAGTGCCTGACAGCCAGGACAATAGATGAGGCCGAGTATAGGCAACTTTTGCCGGTTGGCCGGCGGACCCGGGATCGTTGGGGAAAGCGATATCCCCGGGCGCTTTTCAGCGCCGCATCGATTGACTGGCGACATACAGCCGGGAGCGGGCCCGGTTAATGCTGCCCAACGGCTCAAACTCAGAACTGGCGACATTGAAGGGGCTGAAGGACAGCCCGTCGACAAAAGCCTCGTCCTCGGCTCGGATCTCCTGGCTGGGCAGCACCAACTCGGCAAGGGTCTCGTGCGGGGCCAGCCAGGCCTGGCTTGCGTCGTTGAGCGAGGTGCGCCCGGGATTGAGGTAGCGCTGGATCCGCAGGTCGTAGCGCACGTCCTCGCGCTTGAGCCGGGCCTTGAATTCCGGGCCGAGGTCGCCCCGGGCGGACAGTCGACGTGGTTTGGGCGCCAGTGGGGCGAGGTGGAATCTCAGGGCCACCTTGCCGAAGGCATACGGCGCACGGCTCCACCACGTCTCGCTGGCCAGGCTGTCGACCGGGATCGCCATTTGTTCGCGCAAGACGCCGGCGATGGCCAGCGCGCGGGCAGGCCCGATGCGCGTCGCGAGCCGCAGCAGGCCGACCAGATTGGCATGCCCGCCAAACGCCCACATCGTTGCAGCCGACTCCCACGCGTCACGGGCATGATGGCGCTCAGCGTTGGCCATGAGCAGGTCGTGGACGGTGTTTGGGCCGATGACGATGCGAACGGCGCAGCCGCGCAGGTCAAGGCGCGGGCCGTGGCCGAGGGTGCTGGCCGCGTTGGAGTACCGGACATGGGCAGCGTATTCGGCCCCAGGGCGCAGGAAGCCGACCTGCAGATCGGGGGGGAGACGGCTGGCGACGCGGATATAGGCCCGCCGCACGCCAGCGAGCGGCGCGGCGTGTTCAGCGCGCATCGGTTTGCCGTTCGAGCGCTCGGCCGCGCGCACAACCGAACGGACGTCCTGCTCCATACGCGCGATGAGCGCTTGCTCGGCTTTGAGGCTGCCGCCCAGATATGAGATTTCGTCGCGCCAATCGGTCATGTTGAAGACGGCGATTGTAGCAACCTGTCTTTTCGGAGGCGATATCCGCG
>Ga0073905_10001501_pt1 | contig 11931 bp, 7 predicted proteins | sample KloWWTupernatant_FD_65482 | JGI IMG/M metagenome (GOLD analysis project Ga0073905, IMG submission 65482) | Active sludge microbial communities from Klosterneuburg, Austria, studying microevolution and ecology of nitrifiers - Klosterneuburg... | ecosystem: Engineered > WWTP > Aerobic digester >... | reverse complement strand
CTCTTTCTCGATCTCGACTACTTCAAGCTGGTCAACGACAAGCACGGCCATCTCGCCGGCTCGCAGGTCCTGCGCGAGACCGGACAACTCCTGCGACGGTCCGTCGGCCTCGCGCGCGCCCTGGTGGCGCGCTATGGCGGTGATGAGTTCGTCATCGTGCTACCCGACACTTCGGCCGTCGAAGCGATGGGGATCGCCGAACGTCTGCGTGCCGACGTCCAGGATGCGGTCTTCTGCGACGCGCCGGGCGAGATCCAGCCCGATCCGCTCTACCTTTCGGGTCTCTTCTGTTCGATCGGAGTGGCGACGCTCTCCCGCCACGTGCGACCCGAGCAGTCGCTCGCTGTCGCCAAGAGCCAGTTGCTGCGGCTCGCCGACTCGGCGATGTATCGCGCCAAGGAGGCCGGCCGCAACCGGGTGATGCTCGCCGAGACCGCGACCGACCTGAACTCAGGCCTGTCGCGCACCGCAGCGCGTTGACCCCTTCTCGACGCGGCTGATAGACTTTCCCCGGCACAACTTCCCTGCGAAGGCGCTCCCGCCTTTCGAATCAATGACTTCCCGCACTTCCATGGCCAGTACCCAGATCGACGCGAGGCCCCGATGACGACGACCGTCCACCACTCCGTCCGTTTCACCCCGCAAGAGGTGCGCGAGGTTCTCTCCCGGCACATCCTCGTCGACGGCTACCACATGGTGCAGGACATCGAGAAGAGCCATGGCGTCTTTCTCCACGACGCTGTTCGCGGGCGCGACGTGCTGGATTTCTTCGGCCACTTCTCCACCTCGCCGCTGGGCTTCAACCATCCCAAGCTCCTCACCCCGGAGTTCGCGCAGCGAATTCTCCCGGCGGCGCTCAACAAGCCGGCCAACTCCGATATCTACACCACCTTCATGGCCGACTTCGTCGAGACCTTCGCCCGCACTGTGCCGGCGGCCTTCCGCAAGCACCTCTTCTTCATCGAAGGTGGCGCGGCGGCGGTCGAGAACACGCTCAAGGTGGCCTTCGACTGGAAGGTGCGCAAGAACCTCGCCGCCGGCCGGCCCGAAGGGGGATCGCAGATCCTCCACTTCCGCCAGGCCTTCCACGGCCGCAGCGGCTACACGCTGTCGCTCACCAACACCGCTGACCCGCGCAAGACGCAGTATTTCCCCAAGTTCCCCTGGCCGCGGGTGGTGAACCCGATGCTGCGCTTCCCGTTGACCCCCGAGGGCGTCGAGGCGACGATGGCGCTCGAGCGGCAAGCCGTCGCCGAGATCGAAAGCGCGGTGGCCAAGCACGGCCACGACATCGCGGCGCTCATCATCGAGCCGATCCAGGGCGAGGGTGGCGACAACCACTTCCGCGCCGAGTTCCTGCGCAAGCTCCGAGAGCTCGCTGACGAGCACGAGTTCCTGCTCATCTTCGACGAGGTACAGACCGGCTTCGGCACGACCGGCAAGTGGTGGTCGTTCGAGCACTTCGGGGTCGAGCCGGACGTCTTCTCCTTCGCCAAGAAGACCCAGGTCTGCGGCCTCGCCGCCGGCCCGCGGGTCGAGGAGGTCGACTCGGTCTTCAAGATCTCCTCGCGCATCAACTCCACCTGGGGCGGCAACCTCGTCGACATGGTGCGCTGCCAGCGCATCATCGAGGTGATCGAGGAGGACGGTCTGCTCGCCAACGCCAGCGAAGTGGGCGAGCACCTCGTCGAGGGTTTCCGCGAGCTCGAGCGCCTCTTCCCCGGCAAGGTCACCAACGCCCGCGGCCGCGGCTTCTTCGTTGCCTTCGATCTGCCGGATTCGGCGACCCGCAACCGGACGCTCACCGCGCTCAACGAAAGCGACGTCCTCGGCCTGGCCTCGGGCGACCACGCGATCCGCATGCGCCCGCCGCTGGTGCTCTCGCGCGCCGAAGCCGACGAAGGCCTGCGCCGCGTCGAGCGCGCCCTGGCGACGATTCTCGGCTAGCGCCCCTAGCGCCCGCGAAGCGCCCTAGCGCGGAGCGTTCCGATCGCGCGCCCTAGCGCGGAGCGTTCCGATCGCGCGCCCTAGCGCGGAGCATTCCGATCGAGCGCCCTAGCGCGGAGCGCAGCGATCGCTCGGGAAGGCGAGCGGCGACGAGTCTTCGATCGCCGCCGCACTCGGCAGCCTCATCCTGCGCACCCCCGCGCGCTCCACCCGGATGCGCGCCACGTCCGCCGGCCATGGCGTTCTCCGGAAGAGGTGCAGCGACACGGCGAGCGCCGGCGTGGTGTCGATTTGCGCCGCGAGATCGACCTCGTCGACCGGCGGCGCATCGGATGCAGAAACCGTCGGCGTCGCCTGGCCCGCCTGCTTCAACAGCTCGACCCGCCAACCGGCGTCGACTCCCGGCCAGCGCTCGAGGCGGGCAAGGGCCTGACTGCGCAGCCGATCGCGGCCGCGCCAGGAGCTCGCGGCGGCGGCGCGCGGCTCGGCGAGCATCGCCCTCGCTGCGCAGTCGGCCTCGTCGAAGCGGGAGTCGGTGGCGCCGCCGAGGGCCGCGAGCTGGAAAGGCGCAAAACCGCTCAACGGGTCTAGCGCGAGCGCGTGCTGCAAAGCCTCGCGCGCCAGGTCGGCGCGCCCGCTTTCGAGCGCCAGTGCGCCACCGCGCAGCCAGAGAGCCGAGACGCCCTGGGCCGCGCGGGCGGCGGCCAGCGCCGCCTCGGCCCGTTCGCCGAGGGGAGCCTCGGCCGACCAGGCCCAGCGGGCGCCATAGAGCGGAAACTGCGGATCGAGAGCGAGCGCTCGCGCCATCAGCGGCGCTGCCTGGGTCCGCACCCGCAGAGAGGCCGCGCGCTCATAGAGCGCCTGCGCCCGGGCCAGCGGCAGCAGTACCAGAACCGCGGCGCCAGCATAGAGCCAGACCGGCAAGGCTTCGCCTGAGCGCCACCAGCGCCGTGGCTCTGCTGGCGATGGAGCCGGTTCGCTGTCCGCCTGCCCCGCACCGGCGAGCGCGGCCCCTGCCGCCAGCATCGCCGCCAGGGGCAACGCCGTGACCGAGAGCTGCGCTCCGCCCAGGCCGGTGAGCAGGAGACCGGCGACGCCAGCGAGGCCAGCCTCGACGAGCGCGCGGTCGACGCTCGCGGCGCGGGCGCGCCAACGCCGGAGACAGAAGAGGACGAAGACACCGGCCGCCAGCGCGAGACCCGGGAAGCCGAGCTCATAGCCCAGAGCGAGCGGTAGCGAGTGCATTTCCCCCACCACTTCTCCCGGCGGATTCACGCCTGGCAGCGGCCGCAGGTGGAGAGCAAGCGTCCACGGGGTCGATCCGGGCCCCCAGCCGACGATCGGCCGCTCGCGCATTCCGTCCCAACCGGCGCGCAGATAGACCTGGCGCGCCGAGGCCGAAGAGTCCTCGCCGCGCACGATCGCCGTCGCGCGCGGCACCAGCAAGGCGAGGCCCAGCAGAGCCAGGCCGAGGACGAGGTGCCGGGCGCGTTCGAACCGCGCCGCACCGGCCAGGGCGAGAACAGCGAGCGCCGCCCCACCCAGGAACGACCGCGTCTCGACCAGGGCGAGGACTCCGGCGACGAGGGCGAGCACTGCCAGCCACCGCGAAATGCCGCGGCGGCGCAGCGCCGGTACGACGAGCGGCAGGGTGATCACCAGAAAGGCGGCGAGGAGGTTGTGGTGCCCGAGCGGCATGGCGGTGCGCGAGGTGCCCTGGCGCATCTGCTCGACGATCGCCCAGACCGCTGTCGCGGCGACGACAGCGCTCCAGGCCGCGAGCCCGATCTCGCGCCGGCGAGCGGTCGACCAGCATCGGGCGACGAACGGTGCGAGCAGCAGAAAGGCCGGCAGGAGGCACAGGCCGACCCGGCCCGCGCGAGCCACCGGCGAGGTCCAGAGGCTGAGCGCCACTGCCGCGAGCAAGGCCAACACGAGCCAGCGTCCGGCCCGACCGAGTCCCAGCGGATCGCGCCAGCCAGCGGCGCCCAGGAGCGCAGCCGCGAGCACCAGCCCCTGCCCCGCCGGACCGGCCGGGAAGGCCGCGCCACCCGGAAAGGTGCCGCACCAGAATGCGAAGCATGCGAGAAGGAGCGCCGGCAGCAGTGGCATCGGATCGCTGCATTCTAGCGGCTGCCACAGCGGCCAGGCGCGCCTTCGGCGCCGGGCTTGCCGCCTACGATAGAATTGCCGCTCAGCGTTCGTTCCCACGGGCGCCTCCTCCACCGAATCCCAAGCGCACGCAAGCGGAGATCCTCATGACCGTTGCCAACCCGTCCGATGTTTCGTCCCTGCTCTCCCGCCTCGGCCTCGCCGAGGAGAACTCCGGCGCTTTCGCCGGCACCTGGCTCGAGACCTCCGGGCCGCGCGTCCAGTCGATCAATCCCGCGACCGGCCAGCCGATCGCGGCCGTCCGCGACGCGACCTCCGCCGACTACGAGAAGGTCGCCGCGAGCACCGCGGCGGCGTTCGACGCCTGGAAGCGTTGGCCCGCGCCACGCCGCGGCGAGGTCGTGCGCCAGCTCGGCGAGGCGCTGCGCCAGCACAAGGATGACTTGGGCCAGCTGGTGACCCTCGAAGTCGGCAAGGTGAAGAGCGAAGGCCTGGGCGAGGTCCAGGAGATGATCGACATGGCCGACTTCTGCGTCGGCCTTTCGCGCCAGCTCTACGGCCTGTCGATGCACTCGGAGCGGCCCCTCCACCGCATGTACGAGCAGTGGCATCCGCTCGGGCCGGTCGGCGTCATCTCGGCGTTCAACTTCCCCGTCGCGGTCTGGGCGTGGAATGCGATGATCGCCGCGGTCTGCGGCGATTCGACGCTGTGGAAGCCTTCGGAGCAGGCACCGCTTTCGGCGATCGCGGTCACCAGGATCGCGCAGCGCGTCCTTGCCGCCAACGACGCGCCGCCGATCTGGAATCTCGCGGTCGGCGACCGGCACGCCGTCGGCGCGCCGCTCGCTGCCGACCGGCGCTTCCCGATGATCTCGGCGACCGGCTCGGTCAGCATGGGCAAGTCGATCGGCAAGGTCCTCGCGGAACGCCTCGGGCGGGCGCTGCTCGAGCTCGGCGGCAACAACGGCATCATCGTCACCGCTGACGCCGATCTCGACCTCGCGCTGCGGGCGGTGCTCTTTGCCGCCGTCGGTACCGCCGGCCAGCGCTGCACGACGACCCGCCGGCTCTTCCTGCACAAGTCGATCGCCGCCGAGATGAAGGCCAAGCTCGTCAAGGCCTACGGTTCGGTGCGGATCGGCGATCCGAGCGATCCCGCTACGCTGATGGGCCCGCTGGTGCACGCGAAGGCGGTAGCCGACTACCGGCATGCGATCGAGACCGCCGTCGCCCAGGGCGGCAGCGTCCTCTATGGCGGCAAGGTCCTCGATCGGCCCGGCTTCTTCGTCGAGCCGACGCTGGTCGAGGCGACGGCGCACATGCCGATCACCTGCGAAGAGACCTTCGCACCGATTCTCTATCTCTTCGAGTTCGAAGACCTCGACGAGGCGATCGCCGTCCACAACAGCGTGCCGCAGGGCCTGTCGTCGGCGATCTTCACCCTGAACATGCGCTCCGCCGAGAAGTTCCTGTCGGTCGACGGCAGCGACTGCGGCATCGCCAACGTCAACATCGGCACCTCCGGCGCCGAGATCGGCGGCGCCTTCGGCGGCGAGAAGGAGACCGGCGGCGGCCGCGAGGCCGGCTCGGACTCCTGGAAGTTCTACATGCGCCGCCAGACCTGCACCCTGAACTACGGCGAGAAGCTGCCGCTCGCGCAGGGCGTGACGTTCGACATCTGACCGCGCGGCGGTTTCAGACCATAAGCAGAAGGGCGCCGATCGCTGGATCGGCGCCCTTTCCTTTTTCCGGCGAGCTGTCGGTCAGTACGAGGCTGCGATGGGGCGCGCGGCCTCGAGCCGCGCCAGGCGCTCGAGAAGCTCGCTATTCTGGCGCTCGAGCGCGCGCAGCCGCTCGTCCTGCGCCTGCAGGCGTTCGTCCCTCGCCTCGACCTCTTCGCTCAGACCCTTGATGGCGGCGAGCGCGACGCCGCCGAGGTCGGTCATCCCGACGTGCTTGTCGTCCGGGCCGAGCCCGAAGGTCGCCCACCAGTCCTCGGCGATCGGTCCGATGTGACGCTGCGCCGGGTCGCCGATGGCGTTCCACGAGGTGAGCGGCATGGCGGTGAGTCGCCGCAGGATGTCGCGGCCATCGACCTGCGCGAAGTTCTCCTTGATGGAGCGGCTCGATCCGGTGAGGTACTGCGTGCCGCCGATCGTCATGTTGCCGTTGGCGTTGATGCTCACCTGGGGAGTCGCGGAGCCCGGGACGGAGATCTGGAAGGTGACGTTGAAGTTCGACATCTGCCAGTCGTTGGCGCCAACGTCGGTGCGATCGAAGAGCGTCTGCACACCGCTGTTGTTGGAGAAGCGCGCCATCGTCGCCACCGCGCCGCTGCTGCGCACGACGTCGAGCGCGGCAGTCGGGCTCGCCGTGCCGATGCCGACGTTGCCGGCGGCACTGATGTCGATCGAGCTGGTCGGCGCTCCCGGGCGGATGCGGAGCGGCAGACGCGAGCCGCCGGTCACGTCGCGGACGAAGAAGTTGGCCTCGTTGCCGGCGACATCCCAGGTTTGCGGAGTGAAGCCGCTCGAGCCGTTCTGCTCGAGGCGCAATGCCGGCGTGTCTCCGGTGTTGACGTGGAGGTCGAGCACCGGCGTCGCGGTACGGAAGCCGACCTTGCCGTTGGACCCTACGAAGACCGAGTTGGTCGGCGCCCCGGCGGTGACGGTGAAAGGGACCTTCGAGCCAGTGATGTCCTCGATCGAGAACTTGTTCGCCCCGCCGGAAGCCGAGTCATTGGCGGTCAGCTGCCAGTCGTTGGCCGGGAAAGCACCGACCGAAGTGTCGTCGAACTTGATCCGGGTACTGTTCTCCTTCAACCGGATGGTGTCGAAACCGAAGCTCTCGTTGTTGACGCAGTCGAAGCCCGTGCAGAGACTGCCCTGGACGATGAGGTCGTCGGGGATCACCTGGTCGAAAGTGGCGAGAACCGGGGACGAGGCGCCCGCGCGCTCGACGCGCGCCGCCCCTCTAGTGGCATCGACGCGCTGTTCGCCGATGGCAGAGACGACGGCGCCGTCCCGAATCGCGAAGGAGCCGCTCGCGGCCCAGCCGCCAGCGCCGTCGCCACTCCCACCCGCTTCGCTCTCGCCTCGGGTGCGCGCCGAAGCGGCCATCGGGCGCAGCTCCCAGACGTAGTCGCCGTCGGCGAGCCGCGAGCCGTCGGCGCGAAAGAGCGCCATCGTCGGCTCGGCTCCGGCGGCGAACTGCCGCTCGACGACCTCGCCGCCGGGCATGGAGACCCGCAGGGTCACCGCGCCGGCCTCGCCCGCGACGCGAAACTCGACCGCGGCGCTGGCGACGGCAAGATCGATGGTGGGGGCTGCTCCCGCGGCGAGGAGCGGAGCGACTGCGAGTCCGCCCAGCAACGCGACGGCGAGCCCGAAGAAAATCTGGCTGCGAGAGACCTTGTTCATGTCTTCCCCCTTGTTTGGACGGTTAACCTAGCACTACTTCGATCAACGCCGAGCGCGGTCCGAAGAGGACACCCGAAGGAGGGATTGGACGCCCATCGAGCGCCGAGTCGGGCGCAGGAGGCAGTCCGGCGACTAGCGCCTTTCGAGCGCTGCCGGCAGGTCCGCCAGCTCCGGTCCGAGCCAGCCGTGGCAGCCCACGCCGGTGAGGCCCGCCGATGAGAAGAGCTTCCGGTAAAAGGAGGGTGGCCGCAGTTTCAGCGCGCGCTGGTCGCCCTCGACCTCCTCGTCAGAGGTCAGAAGTTCCAGATAGGCAAGCCCGCCCGTGGCGCGGACCAGCGCGGGGAGTCCCGCCGCCAGCTCGAGCTCTCCGAGATAGTGCATGACGTCGGCACAAATGACGAGGTCGAACGGCCCGCCCAGATCCAAGCGCGGAAGATCGGCGAAAGCGCCTTGCGCGAGGTTGCGGCGCCTGCCGAACCTCTTCACCGCGTACGCCGAAGGCTCGACCCCCCGGTAGCTGAGCCTCGGCCGCAGCCGCAGGAGCTCGCCGCGCCAGCGCCCCTCGCCGCAGCCGATGTCGAGAACGCTGCGGATCGGGCGCTCGAGGAAGCGCTCGGCCATCGCCACCGCCAGCGCCACTCTGCGGCGCAGGGCCGACGGGCCTTCGATGCGGCTCGCGTCGCGCCGGTACCAGCGGTCGAAGTATTCGCGATCGTAGGTCTTTGCCTTTTCCTTTACCGGTCCTTTCGCTTCTGCCTTGTCCCCGACCGCGCCCGCGGCTTTCACCGTGCGGATCACCGGTCGAGGAAGGCCAGCGTCAGCCAGGGGACGTAGGTGATCACCAGCACACCCAGGGCAAGGATGAGCAGGAACGGCAGGACCGCGCGGATGATCTCCGACATCGGGCGCTCGAAGCGGTACGAAGCGAGGAAGAGATTGACCCCGACCGGCGGCGTGAGGAAGCCCAACTCGAGGTTGGCGATGAAAATGATGCCGAGGTGGACCGGGTCGACGCCGTAGGCGAGCGCCAGCGGCACGATGAGCGGCACGACGACGGCGATCGCCGAGAAGATGTCCATCAGGCAGCCGACGACGAGCAGCAGCAGGTTGAGGGCGAGGAGGAACACCCACGGCGAGCTGATGTTCGCCTGCGCCCAGTCGAGAAGGCGCATCGGAACCTGCGCGTCGACCATGTAGCTGGTAAGTCCCAGAGCCACGCCGAGGATGAGCAGGACGCCACCGACCACCAGCACGCATTCGCGCAGGACGTGCGGCAGACGCCGCCAGGCGATGTCGCGGTGCACGAGTAGGCCGACCACGGCGGCGTACACGACGCTCGCGCCCGCCGCCTCGACCGTGGTCGCGCGCCCGCTGAGCATGAGCGAAACGATGACCACCGGCAAGCCGATCTCCCACTTCGCATCCCAGGCGGCCCGGGCGAGCTCCCGTCCCACGAACGGTTGTCCGGAGATCTTCGACAGGCGACCTTCGCGCAGGCCCCAGGCCGAGACCGCAAGCACCATCAGCGTCCCCGGGAGGATTCCGGCCTTGAACAGATCCGGTATCGGCACCGAGGCGACGATGCCGTAGAAGATCAACGGCAGCGCCGGCGGATACAGCAGACCAAGCGCTCCTGACGAGGTCAGGAGGCCGAGCGAAAACCGCTCGCGGTAGCGCTCCGCAGAGAGGGTCTGGAACAGCAACGCTCCGAGGGCGAGGATCGTCACGCCCGAGCCGCCGGTAAAGGTGGTGAAGAATGCGCACAGCATGGCCGTGACGACCGCAGTCCCGCCGGGGAGCCAGCCGACCGCGGCGCGGAAGAGCGCCAGAAGCCGGATCGCCGCCTTGCTCTCGGCGAGGAGAAAACCGGTGAGCGTGAACAGCGGGATCGAAGGCAGCGTCGGATGCACCGCGAGGCGGTAGCTCTCGATCGGCACCGCCGTGATCGGCACACCGTCGGTGAGGAAGAGCCAGACCGCGGCGCCGCCGAGGAGGACGAAGAGTGGCGTTCCGGCGATCGCGCCCAGCAACAGGACGACGAGACCGGCGACCTTGGGCGCCCCTTCGCTCCACAGCGGGTACTGGCTGAGAACCAACCCTCCCACCAGGCCCAGCGCGGCGAGCGCGCGCCCGCGCCAGAGCGGCGAAGCCATCCAGGCGAGGCGCAGGGCGAGAATCGAGAAGGCGAGCGGCAGCACGAGCTCCGCCACCCAGATGGGGATCCCCAAGGCGACCTCGCCGCCCGCTTCCCGGTCGAGCCGCACCATCTCCGCGGAGGCGCGCGCCAGCAACACGGAAACCGCCGAACCGACGATGCCGGCGAAGATCGCCGCCGCCTCGCGCCAGGCTCCGGCCGGGAACAGGCCGCTCGAGGCGATGGCGAGGAGCTTGCCTTCGCGCGCCGCGTAGGCCGCGCCGAGGAATCCCAGCCAGAGCGTCAGATGCTGCAGAACCGGCAGCGCGCCGGGGACGCCGGTCCCGCCGACCTGGCGCACCGCGAGCTCGCTCGCCACCAGCAGCGCCATCGCCGCGAGCGGCAGGATGGCGACAGTGTCTTCGGTCTTCGACAGCAGGCTCAGTTGGCCGCTCCCTTCGCCGCCGGGGTCGCCGCGGGCTTGCCCGCACGGAACCGGGCTACCGCGGCGGCCGTCGCTTCGAGGATCTCCTTCGGCACGCGGCCGTCCTGCGCCACCAGAGCGAAGCGCTTGGCCTCCTCGTGCCAGCCCTTCGCCTGCTCGGCATTCACCTCGACGACAGCCAGGCCGCGGTGGCGCATCTCGTCGATCGCGCTCTGGTCCTGCTTCGGGACTTCCGACTCGAGGTCCTTTTCGGTCGCGCGCGCCGCCGCCATCAGCAGGTCGCGATCGCCGGGCGCGATCTTCTCCCAGGCGGCCTTCGTCAGAACGACGCCGCCGACCAGCGGCGCGAGCCCCAGGCCGGTCATGTTCGGAGTCTGGCGGTACCACTGCAGGGTCAGGGCGGCGATCGGCGTCGTCGGCACGACGTCGATCATCTTGGTCTGGAAGCCGAGCATGATGTCGGTGGCGGCGAGCGCCACCGGCTGAAAGCCGTTCTTCTTCCATGCCTGCACGGCGCTGTCGTCGCCCGCCCAGACGAAGAGCTTCTGCTGCTTGAGGTCGTCCAGGGTGCGGATGGGCAGACGCGAGAAGAGGTGGATCCACCCGCCGTGTCCCCAGTGCAGGAGGACGTAGCCCTTCGCGGCGAGGCGGGCCTCGAGCGCCGGGCGCAGCTCGGCGAGGACGTAGTAGAGCTCCTCGTAGCTCTCGAAGTACATCGGAATCTGGAAGACGTTGAAGGCGGTGTCGATCTCCGTCAGACCCGCGACGGTGATCGCCAGGCCCTGGAACTGCCCGGCACGCGTCTTTCGGAGCGCGTCCGACTCGTCGCCGGCCACCCCTCCCGCATAGACGCGCAACTGCACGCGCCCTGCCGTGTCCTTGTTCCAACGCTCGCCCATCGTTCGGATCGCCGAATCCCAGATCGAACCCTGGGGCGCCAACGTCGCCATCTTGAGCGTCTGGGCGGGCGCTGCCACCGGAAGCATCCACAGCGCGAGCGCAGCGGCGAGCGCGCCGCCGCATCGGGCGGGCTTGCGCGATAGAACATCAGTGCTGGCCATCGGATGCCTCCTCCCCCGCCGCAGCCGAGGGTTCAGTGTCAGGTGAGGGAGCTGCCTCGGATTCATCCACGAAGAAGAAGTCGTCGATGCGCGCCAGGAGCGTCCGCGCCCGGCCCTGCGAGATCAGATTCAGCAGTCGATCGGGCGGCGAGCTCTCCGGGTCGATCGCCAGCGCTTTGTCCAGCATCTCGCGGTACTCACGCCGCGCCTGGCGCGCCACCGCCGACGAGCGCGCCCAGGTGACGTAGGGGCTCGCGCGCCGGCCCTGCGAGAGCTCGATGCTGCGCTCGAAATGCCGCCGCGCGCCTGCGGGCGAACCGCCCATCATCGCCGGCATCGAGTCGAAGACGATCATCGCCTCGTGGAGAGCGCCGCGGTCGAACGACTCGTCGAGCGCCAGGGCGCGTTCGAAGATCGCGCGCACGGTGGGCAGCTGGGCGATGCGCTCCGGGTGGTCGAGGCCGAGGGAGACCGCCGAGCCCCAGGCGACGCCAGTCCAGTACAGCGTCTCGACACCGTCTTGGCCGACCTGCGCGAGCGCCGCGTCGGGAGCGGTGTCGAGCTCTTCGCCGGCGCCCTTGAAGCCGAGGTCGAGCGCCTGTCGGCAGTAGCCGAGCGCCCGCACGTAGAGACGTTCGGCGCGCAGGCGAAGCGCCTTCGCACGTTCGAACGACTGGATCTCCACCGCCTCGGCCTCGGGTTCGAGAAAGCCGCCGGCGTAGCCCACGTAGCCGCGACAGAGGGCGAGGCGCAGCCCGCTGTGCTTCGGCGCCTCTGCCGCGAGGCTCTCCATCGTCTTGAGCGCGAACGGCA
>Ga0073905_10001493_pt1 | contig 11954 bp, 11 predicted proteins | sample KloWWTupernatant_FD_65482 | JGI IMG/M metagenome (GOLD analysis project Ga0073905, IMG submission 65482) | Active sludge microbial communities from Klosterneuburg, Austria, studying microevolution and ecology of nitrifiers - Klosterneuburg... | ecosystem: Engineered > WWTP > Aerobic digester >... | reverse complement strand
CGCTGGGGCGGACTCGATCGACGACATGAACCTGCTCCGACATGGCGGGATGGGCCGGTTGTTCGACCGGGCGTACGCGCCGTTGACGCTGGGATCGGTCCTGCGTGCCGGTACCTTCAACGCGTCGTAGGAGTACCTTGGCCCAAGGCTGCGTTTGTGGATCAGGTCCACCATTGACACCTGACTAGGGACGGGCGTAGCTTTGATTGGGCAGAAGTTCGATCCCGCACATCGCTCATTGTGAGGGGCGACCCAACGGAGGGAAGTCTGACTAATGAACCGAGTTCGCACAGTATTTGTCGCCGCACTTGCGGTGCTTTTTGTTTCTGGGGTGCCGACAGGTGCAGGGGCTGCCCAGGATTCTACCGGGTGGATCACGCACAACGCCCTGTACAACCTCGTCGGTTGCGGCGTGTACAGCGATTGGAACACTGCCCGCAGGGTTGCCACGTCCACTGAGGCCTCACCATGCCCTGGCCAGGTCCAGGCCGGGATAAAGGTCGGCTCGTCGACCTATGTTTATGGCCTCTGGTACAACTACCAGTCTCAGGTGGTCGCGGACCGGACGGGCAGCGCCCACTGGTCCGCCTATCGGACCTAGTGTTGACGGTGGGTGCGGTGACCGGCGGGGGGCGGAGGTGACTTCAAGTCCCACCGAGTCGATAGCGGCGCGGGTACGAGGTGCGCTGGTGGCGGTCTCGCTTGGTGTAGCGGCGCTTCTTCTCGTCGCCTGTGGCCAGTCGAATGACGGGTCCGGGACTGAACCGGCGCAGGACGGTGGCCTCTTCGATGAGCGAATCGGGGCGGAGATCGAGGACGCGACTGCCAATGGTGCGAGCGCGGATCAGCTGGCCCTGCTTGAGCGGGCGCGGGGCGAGGGTGAGGTGACGATCGAGACGGCTCGGCAGGCGCGACGGGCGTATGCCGAGTGTGCGACTGCTGCCGGGGTGGAGGTGACGTTCGACGAGACGACTCGCCCCGATGGTTGGGTGAGCTGGGTGACGATCGTTGATGGCTCCGGCGCGGCCAACACGGAGCAGATCGCCCGTGACTGCGAGCGCAGGGAAGCACTGTGGGTGATCGTGCTGTACAGCACGCAGCCGGCCACCGAGCAGGCGACTGCCGACTACCTCGATCAGCAGGCACCGGTGCTGCGTTCCTGCTTGGAGGAAGCCGGTTTCCAGCCCGAACCGGACGCCACTGGGATGGAACTCGCCATCTTGACTACGAGAGCGGACGATCCGGTAATGCGCGAGACGGGGGTTATGTGCCTTCAGCAGATCGGCATCGATGGCTTCTGATGAGTGCCGGCGGCAGGTCCCGTGTAGTCGTGGCCGTGCTCGCTCTCGGGGCGCCGTTGCTCGTCGGCGTGGTCCTGGCGGTTTGGGCGCTGGCTGATTCCCCGCTGCAGTCCGCGACGCGGCCACAGCCCTTGATCGGGACGGTCGAGCTGGCTGAGCGCCGCGATGTGGAGCTGACTTCGGTGACGCTGATCCCGGCTGAGCCGTACCCCGTTGTGAGTCAGTCGACGGGGACGGTGACCGCATTGTCGATCACTTCCGGGGAGGCGATCGGCTCTGGGGCGACGGCCTTGGCTGTCGATGGCCGGCCAGTGGTGGCGTATGTCTCGGCTGCGCCGCTTTACCGGGACATCGTTGAGGGACTGGAGGGTGATGATGTCGCGGCGGCTCAGCGGCTACTGGCTGATCTGGGTCATCTCGACGCAGTGGACGGACGTGCCGGCTCGCCGACTACGGCCGCGATCCGCGCCTTCAACGCTGCCCAAGGATACGGTGAGGACAACGGTGTCCTCGCGGTTGGGTCGCTGTTGTGGGTCCCGGAGGGTAGTGCTGCGCCGCAGTCCGTGACGATACGCGTCGGGCAGCTCGTCGCACCGCAAACGGAGTTGTACATGACGGCCTCGGGCGAGGATCGCATCGAGGTCGGTGCACCCGAGGCCGACGTCGACCGTCTGCTGACCGTTGGCTCGGTCACAGCGACCCTTGGGTCCGGGCAGACCACCCTCACCGATCCCGCGGACATCGAGGCTATCAAGACTGTGCTCGGTGGCGAGACCACAGCCGGTGCGGCTCTCGAGTCCATCACGCCACGGACGGTCGGCACGGTGCCGGCCAGTGCAGTTGTGGTGGGAACCGATGGAGTGGCCTGCTTCTTCACGGACCTTCAGGGACCGGGGACTCGGATCGATGCAGCTGCCGGTTCGTTCGGGCTGGTCGACGTCGACGCCGATCTCATTGGGACACCAGTGCTGATCAATCCGCGTACGACGCGGGAGGATCTGGCATGCGACTCGTAGCCGAGGGTCTCCACTTCAGCTATCCGGGTGGAGACCGGTCTGTTCTGGCAAACCTGTCGTTCGAGGTTCAATCGGGCACGAGCGCGGCGATCATCGGCCCGTCGGGTTCGGGCAAGACCACGCTGTTGTCCGTGCTCGGAGGCCTTCTTCCCCCGCAGCGGGGCCTTTTCCGTTGCACGGACGACGACGGCCTCGATCATGCGCCTGCCGACGTCGCGACCTGGGTGCTCCAGACAGTCTCGCTGCTCCCCGAGCGGAGCGTGAGAGACAACGTGTGTCTGGGCGCCTACCTCGACGGCACTCCGCGCGATCTGGCCCGCGAACGGGCGGCGGATGCTCTTGCCGTCGTGGGCCTGGCCGACCGTGCCAGCGAGCCGGCCGGGGTGCTCTCCGGTGGTGAGGGGCAGCGTGTCGCAATCGCACGGGCCCTCGCCTCGAGGCGGCCGCTGATCTTCGCCGACGAGCCCACCGGCCAGCTGGACGCCTCGACCACCGCTGCGGTGCTCGATGCATTCTTTGCACTGGCGTCACGGACGATCGTGCTGATCACTCACGACGAGACGGCCGCGGCCCGGTGCGACATCGTCTGGCACCTGGTGGATGGGACGCTGGTGCGATCAGAAGCCGGTCAGAAGGTGCGACGATGAGCGAGTCACCCTGGCCGGTCGGCTTGGCCGTCTCGGAGGGGGTGGCGAACGCGCGGTCCGGGCGCTGGGTCTCCCTCATCATCGTCGTGGCTGTGGCGTGGATTACGACCGGGGTTGGCCTGGCCAACGCGCTCGAGGTGAGTACTCTCTCTCGCGCCGAGGAAGAGTGGATCGCCGCGGGAGCATTCGTCATGTCGATCGAGCCCGCCTCCCACGAGACAGGCGCCCGCATCGATGTCGCTGCCTGCGAGCGGCTGAGCCAAACGGACGGGATTTCGGCCTCGTTCGCGGTGGCCGTGACCACTGCCACGATCGAACCGGCCAATGCGCCGGGCACGCTCACGACGCTAAGCGAGGTCTCGCCCGGAATCTATCCCTTCCTGGATGTCCGTGAACCGACCGGAGCTGGACTGGTGGCCACTGCCACCGCAGCAGGCCCGATTGGTCTCGCAGACGGCGAGGACACAATCTTCACGCGAACCGACGCCTCCGGAACCTCGACCCCCATGCGGGCCACCGCAGTGATCGTCGACCGCGCCGCCCTCAGCGCCGGCCTGGAAGGCTCCTTCATGCTGCCCGCCTTGCTGACCGGTGAGGCGGACTCGTGCCACGTCAGGACCGACGCAGCTCACATTGAGGCCGTCCCCACCTATGTGAGCCAGGCACTGTCTGCCCCAGACGGCACCTTGGCCATCGTTCGACCACTCCTGTCCACCAACACGTACGGCCTCGACTTCGCCACGGCCTACTCGAACCGGATCCTCACCGGAGCGTGGGCCGGCGGAACAGTGGCACTGACCGCACTATGGGCGCTAGTGCAACGGGCACGGCGAACACGTCACGCCATCTACCAAACATTCGGCGCGCACTCACGGGCAAGACTGACGATGCAGCTCACCGAATGGGCCGCCCTGTCACTCCCCGGGGCGACCTGGGGCTGGGGAATCGCGACATCCCTCGCGATCGGTCTAGGCGCCGACCCGGGCATCTCGCTGACTCAAATCACCCTGCAGATCATCGCCACCTGGTGTGCTGTGTCGATCGCGATCGTCGCCATCGCACTGATTCCCGTCGGGACACTACTCGATGCGTTGAAGGACCGCTCCTGAGCCCGGACCAGCCGCACAGGTGACAGGAGCATCACCAAATCAGCAACAGATCCCAGCCGTCTGCATAACCGGTTTGCGACCGACTGTAATGCCTCGCTGAGTCCTTAAGCTTGGCGTTTTACCGCCTCATCCACATGCTATGCCGCCGACTACTGCGTGGGCACGCTCGCGGGGGGACGCTACGGTGCATCGCTGACAAACATCGCCGCCGAGCCTGGCGGGTGGTCCCCGCTGAACTCGAGGGCAGACATCCAGGCGCGATGCGTCCTGTCGATCGAGTTGTCCCCCATCTCTGCGCTTGTCGATGCGGCGCTCCACGTCCTCGCACCTCGCTTCCGACTCGGGGCGTCGTCTGCTCAGGTGTTCCTCTTGTGTTCCGGGGAGCCGGGGGCAAAGTGGGTAGGGCCTGGGGCGTCAGTGTCGCATGGCGATCGTGGTGCCGTGGAGGTTGATGCTCCCGGTGCATACGTAGGGAGCGATGTGGCCGTGGTGGATGTCGTAGGCGCGTGTGGTGAGGGCTATGTCGTCGACGTAGATGGAGAGGCATGTGCCTTCGAGGATGATGGTCACGTCGTGGGTGGCGCTTGGGTGTAGCGGCCGTTCGATTTCGAAGTCGGGTTCGCTGACGTAGCCACGTTCTGCGTCGAAGTCGAAGGGGACCTCGATGGTGTGCGGGCGTCGGTCGAGGACGAAGCGCTGCCGTTTCGGCTCGAATCTGAGCAGATAAGCGCGGCTGAAGTCGTCATCGGCGAGGATCGCGATGCCGGATTCCTCCGCTTCGGGGTCGAGTGTCACGGTGGTGGTGAGGCATACGCTCTGGCGGCGTGTGTCGACGGTTCCCAGGCTGGCCCAGTTGAGTCCCGCGGATGGGGTGGACGAGATCAGATCATCTTCGAGGTCCCAGTTCCCGACGTGTGCCTGAACGTCGAGGTGTTGGAGTTGGTAGTCGCCGGTTCGAGACGCGAGAGGGAGGGTGCCGAGGGTACCGTCTTCGCGTCGCGTGAGCCTGTGCACGACGAGGTCGCCGCCCCATTGGCGTTTGCCGTTGTCACGGTCGCCGAGTCGGGTGGCGAGCCAGCCGATGAGGATCCGTTCGCCGCGGTAGTCGACGCTGGTGGCGGCGTAGAAGTCGTTGCTGTCGAGTGCGTCCCAGGCGGGGACCTCCCATGTTCCGTCGTTGCCGCGCCGGTAGCGGACGGCGAAGCGGTCGGAGTAGGTGGAGAACAGGAGGTATTGGTCGCCGTCAAGGGTGAAGGTCTCCGGGCATTCGGGGGCGAGGGTGATGCCGGGGGCCCAGAGGGGCTTGTCTGGTTTCCAGGTTTCGAGGTCGGTGGAGCGCATTACTCCGATGACTCCGGCGCGGCGTGCTGGGGTTTGGTCGAGTTGGGTGCATAGCAGCATGACCCAGCCGCCGTCGGGGTGCCGGTACACGTAGGGGTCACGCCAGGCGTGGGTGTGGTAGCCGGCTGGTGCTGCGAGCTGCCAGTGGGGGTCTTTGGTGAAGGTGGTCAGATCGGTGGAGTAGGCGCGTAGGACGACCTGTTCGGGTTGGCCGTGGCTGCGGGCATGGGGGTTGATGCCGACGTAGTAGGCGATGTAGCGGCCCCCGATGGGACCGATGACGGAGCCGGCTCCGGCAAGGAGGTCGGGCTCGTCTCTGGTGCCGGCGGGGATGGCTGTGGGGTGTTCGGTGAAGTGGATGAAGTCGGTGGTGGAGAGGTGGCCCCATTTGAGCTTCTTCGAGCGCAGGGGGCTGCCGATGTCGTCGGAGTCGAGGTGGGTGTAGAAGAGGTGGCAGGTGTCGTCTTGGACGATCGGCATGACGTCGCCGAACCAACCGTCGGTGGGCCGGTAGAAGTGTGTGGTGTCGGTCATGCCAGTTCCTGGGAGATGCGAAGCTCGGCGAGGTGCGCGGCGCCGTCGATCACTCCGACGGAGAGCCGGTTGCCGGGGCGCTGGTTCATGCGCGCATTGAGAGCCACGCCGTCGATGTAGAGGGTGGCGATGGTGTCGTCGATGATGAGTTGGAACCGGTGAGGCACGCCTGGTTGGAGGGTGAGGGGGCGTTCGAGGCCCTTGTTGTCGTATTGGTACCAGAACAGGCGCGCGATGTCGCCGCCACCGGGGTAGTGGGGGCGGCGGTCGAAGATGAGCCGGTTTTCTCCGGGCAGGATGAGGAACTCGTAGCTGGAGCCAGTGGTGGGATCCTCGAGGAGACGCAGGGACACCGCGCGGGTGTCGGCTTCGATGGTGAGGTCGCCTTCGAGGTAGACCAGGTCTCCGGTCTGTTGCGTGATCTCCTGGTGCGTTTCGCCGTCGGGGGAGCGGAGGTGGATGTTGGGGTCGGGGGTGGCTTGTGGGGTGGTGAAGGCGTCTACGACTGAGGAGGGGATGCCGACGGCCAGGGAGCCGTCTGCGCGTTGGTAGATCTCGTGGACCACGAGGGTGCCGCCCCAGTCCCAGCGTGCCTGGTCGTCGTCGCCGGTTTTGGTGGGGACCCATCCGAAGAGGTATCGGTGGTCGCCGTCGGCGGCGGAGCGGGCGGCGTAGTAGGCCCGTCCGTCGAAGGCGTCGTCGGTGGGAGCGGTCCAGGGGCCTTCGAGCGATGTGCTCATCCGGTAGATGGTCTTGCTCTTGTCGCTGTATTCGGTGGTGAGCAGGTACCAGTGCTCGCCCATGCGGAACAGGTCGGGCATTTCGTGCATGCTGTACAGGCCGGGGGCCCAGAAGTCGCCGTGAAAGTCCCATTGGCGCAGGTCGGTGGAGCGGAACGCCACGGTGGAGCCGGTGAGGATCTCGTCGCCGGCCTTCCGTGCCCCGAGGATCATCAGGTAGTTGTGCTGCTCCTCGTCCCACAAGACGAAGGGATCGCGCCAATCGTCGGGGTCGTAGCCGGGCTGCGGCGGTACGAGTTTCTGATCGGACTTGCGCCAGGTGAGCAGATCATCACTTTCGGCCAACATCAGGACCTGCGAGGCCTTGCCTTGGGCGGGGTAGTCCCGGTTGTAGCCGGTGTACATGGCGTAGAAGGAGCCGTTGGCTTCGAAGACGCTGCCCGCGAAGATGAACTGGTCTTGGTCGTCGTCGGTGCCGCGCTCGAGGCTTTCACCGTGGTCGGTGAAGGTGACGAAGTCGTTGGTGGTGACCAGTGCCCAGCCGAAGGGCTCGCCGAAGGGACCGGGGTTGCGGGTATCGCGCTGGTGGTAGAGGTGGAACTTGCCCTGGGCGAAGACGGGCATGCAGTCGCCGAACCATGTGTTCGGGGGCTGGTAGTAGAGGGAGTGCACGGGAATGCCTTTCATGAGTGTGGTTAGCGTCCGCCCATGCCGCTGAGGGCGATGCCGGATACGAGGTAGCGCTGAAGGAGGATCACGATGAGGGCGCTTGGGATGACCGAGATGGTGGAGGCTGCCATGAGCAGGTTCCATTGGTTGCCGGTCTGGCCGAGGAACATGTTGAGTCCGAGGGGGACGGTGGCCATGTTGACGTCGCTGACGATCAGCAGCGGCCACAGGAAGCTGTTCCAGTAGCCGATGAAGGTGAACACGGCCAGGGTGCCTAGGGCGGGTTTCGACAAGGGCAGGATGATGCGGACGAACGAGGTCCATCGCCCGGCGCCGTCGATGCGGGCGGCTTCCTCGAGCTCGTCGGGCAGGGTGAGGAAGAATTGGCGCAGCAGGAATGTTCCGAAGGCGGTGAAGGCCCAGGGGACGATGAGGGCCTGGTAACTGTTGACCCATCCCAGGTTGCGCATGAGGATGAACATCGGAACGATCAGGACCTCTTGCGGGATCATCAGCGTGGCGAGGTACATCAGGAAGGTGCCGTCGCGGCCCTTCCATCTGATCCGGGAGAAGGCGTAGGCGGCCATCGCGGAGGTGAGCACCACCATGATGGTGCCGAGGCCTGCGACGATCACCCCGTTGAGCATGAATCGGCCGAAGGGCAGATAGGTCCACGCATCGATGAAGTTCGACCACTGGATTCGAGAGCCGATCAGGGCCGGGGGAGTGGCGAACACTTCGCCGGCTGGCTTGAGTGCGGTCGACACCATCCAGATGAACGGCGTCAGAACGATCAGCGCGGCGATCATCACCAGCGTCTGGGACAGGACACGTCCCCAGCGTTGGCGGGTGCTGTGCGTGCGTGCGCGACGCGGCGTCACGACTGTGGTGGTCATGAGTAGTGCACCCACTTCCTCTGGCTGCGGAACTGCAGCACGGTGATGAACATGATCAGTACGAACAGGGACCAGGCGATGGCGGACGCGTAGCCCATCTCGTAGGCCTGGAAGCCCTTCTGGTACAGGTAGAACACCAGCGTGGTCGTCGACGAGCCCGGTCCTCCTCCGGTGAGGATGAACGGCTGGGCGAAGACCTGCAGGGAGGAGATGATCGTCATCACTGTGGCGAAGAACAGGCTGGGGGTCAGCATCGGCAGGGTGATGCGGAACAGGCGGCTCCACCAGCCTGCGCCGTCGATGGCGGCGGCTTCGTAGAGCGAGGAAGGGATGCCTTCGATGCCGGCGATGAAGATGATCATGTTGTAGCCGAAACCGGCCCAGACAGACATGAGGATGACCGCAGGCATGGCCCACTCTGAGGAGCCGAGCCAGTTCGGGCCGGAGGTGCCGGTGAAGGTCTGGAACAGCCAAGCAATGAGGCCGTCGTCGGGGGTGTACAGCAGCCGCCACACCACTGCGTTGGCGACCATCGGTGAGACGACCGGCAGGAAGAACACGAACCGCAGGAACCCCTTCCACTTCACATGCGAGGTCAGCCAGATCGCCATCGTCAAGGACACGATCAGGTTGAGCAACACGTAGCCGACGACGAAGTAGAGGGTGTTGCCGACGATCTGCCAGAACACGGGGTCCTGGGTGAAGAGGCGGACGAAGTTGTCGACGCCGGTGAACACAGCGTCTCCAAGGAGCGGCCACTCGTAGAACGCCAGCAGCAGCGAGGCGCCGATGGGGATGATGGTGAAGACCAGAAATCCCAGCAGGTTCGGTGCCAGGAAGCCGAGCGCTGAGGCGAGGTCGCGGCGACCGACGCCACCGCGTCGCTTCCTCGGTGATGGAGTGGGGCTTCCGGTGGCTTCGGTGGGTGCCGGTGAAACCATTGCGTGTGTCATGGGTGACCCTTCGGGTCCGCTCGGGGCGTTGCCGCCCCGAGCGGACATGTCGGAGGACTCCGGCGTCAGCCGGCGACCTGGGCCTGGACCTGCCCCAGCACGTCGGCCGGGGTGGATGTGCCGTTGAAGGCCTCAACGCCGTACTGCTGCATCAGAGCCGACAGCTGGTTCCACTTCGGCGTCGTGCGGTACACGTTGACGGTCTCCAGGGCGGTGTCGATAGCTTCCTTCGCGCCATCAACATCGGCGGTGGCGTACCAGTTCTCCTGGGCCTCCTTGTAGGCGGGGAAACCGCGGCCGGCGTCGGCGATGTATTCCTGCGCCTCCGGACCGATGATCACGGAGATCGCCTTCCACGCCTCCTCAGGGTTCTCGCAGCTCTGGGTGACGCCGAAGCCGGTACCCGACATCGTGGTGATGGACGTGCCGTCGAAGGCAGGAGTGGTGGCAAGTCCGACCGTGAAGTCGACGCTCTGCTTGGCGTTGATCAGCTGCCACGGGCCGTCGACGTACATGGCAGCGTTGCCGTTGCGCCACTGGTCAGCAGGCCAGTTCGACGCACCGGTGGCGGGCGGAGCCGGTGCCACCTTCTCCTCGGTGGCCAGCGAGGTCACCCAGGAGAAGCCTTCCACGACCTTGTCGTTGGTGAGGTCGGGCTTGCCATCCTTGATGTAGTCGCCGCCGATGCTCAGCACGTACGGCAGCCACATGTCAGGGGTACCGTCGGCCACGTACCCGTAGACGCCGTCCTTGGTCAGAGCGCGCGCTGCAGTCATGAACTCCTCTTCGCTCCAGCCCGGCGTAGGCACCGGTACGCCGGCGGCGTCGAACATGTCCTTGTTGTAGTACAGAACGTAGGGGCCGAGATCGTAGGGGACAGCGAGTTGCTTGCCGTCCTGCTGCAGGCCTTCGACGATCGATGGCTCGTACGCAGCGATGTCGAAACCGTCAGCCTCGAAGGAGGGCGTCAGGTCGGTGAACAGGGAGCCGACATCCGGCACCCGCTGCGCCTGGAGCCCGGCGATGCACGCCAGGTCATCGCTGGCGGCCTGTGCGGTGAGCTTGTTGTAGTAGTCCTTGAACGGCGTGCTCTCGAACTTGACTGTGATGTCCGGGTACTCCTCCGTGACCATGCCCGCCAAGTGATTCCACACGTCCACCTCGGCCTGGGAGTCAGCAGACATGATCCAGCGCAGCTCCACAGGACCCGCGTCCTCGGACACCTGAGGTGCGCTCCCGCCGCCGCACGCCGTCAGCAGAAGAGCGGTCCCGGCCGCAGCCAGTGCCCCGCCGGCAAACTTTCCAATCTTCATTGACCAGCCTCTCGCTATCGTGTCGGAGGGTCCGACAACGTTGTCAGTCATCATGATTACACATGCAGAACCCGTTGGCAAGGGATCGGTAGTGCATCTGAGCTATGAGAACGCTAACGTTGTCAGAAGGAGGGTAGATGTCAGCCAACACAGTGGGGACCGTTCAGCGAGTCGCCCGACCGACGATGAAGGATGTCGCGGCGCTCGCCGGCGTCGGCCTGAAGACAGTGTCGCGAGTGGTCAACGGCGAGCGGCATGTCAGCGAAGCCACCCGCATCGCGGTGGAGAGAGCGATCGCGCAACTCAACTTCCAGCGCAATGACGCTGCGGCCAACCTGCGCCAAGGCCAGTCAGCCACGATCGGGCTGATCGTCGAGGACATCTCAGAGCCGATCCAGGCCAGCATCGCACGCGCTGTCGAGCAAGTGGCCATGGAGCAGGACTCCCTTCTCCTGACCGCTTCATCATCCGACGACCCAGAACGCGAACGCCAGCTGACCCACACTCTCATCTCCAGGCGAGTCGACGGCCTCATCGTCATCCCGTCGCCGTTTGACCACGGCTACCTGCAGCACGAGCTCAACACCGGGTTGGCTGTCGTGTTTGTTGACCGGCCTCCCCTTGGAGTGATGACCGACGCGGTCCTCTCGGACAACCGCGGAGGGGCCTACAAGGGCACTCGACACCTCATTGAGAACGGGTATCGACGGATTGCCTTCATTGGCGACCCCGAAAGCGTCTACACCGGACACGAACGCCTCCAGGGCTACCGCGACGCGCTGCTCTCGGCAGGCCTGACCTACGATGAGCGACTCGTTCACCTCGGCGGGCCAGACAGTGAGCGCGCGGAGACTGCGCTGCGAGCCTGCCTAGCACTCGACGATCCCGCTACAGCGTTGGTGACCGGCAACAGCCTCAACACCATCGCCGCCCTCCGAGCGCCCACTCACCAACACTCTGACCTCGCCCACGTGGCGTTCGACGACCTAGAACTGGCCGACCTGCTGCGGAAACCCTTGACCGTCGTGGCGCAGGCCCCAGCAAAGATCGGCCAAGCTGCGGCCGAGTGCTTGTTCGCACGCATCAACGGTCTGGAGGGCGGCCCGGCTCAAACGATCTACCTCCCCACCCACCTAATCATCCGCTAGGTAGGCTCCTATCCCGATGGTGGCCTGGCTGGCTCTCAATCTGTCTGATCCGCATCGTGGTCGAGAACGCCGGTGCCGACGTCGTCGCACTCCTCCTTCGTCGATGTTGTTGAGCAGTTGCCGACTGCCCGTGCGCTGCGGCTCCGGGTGCGGGGGTGTGAGACGGTCATCGCCGCGGCGTCGGTGACCGCCCCGTTCACGGTGCTGTCCGCCTCGGTCGCCTCTTCCGAGAGCGAGGGTTTCGGGGTGACGGACCTGCTGGTGTGGGTGCTGTACACGCCGGGTTC
>Ga0073905_10001491_pt1 | contig 11966 bp, 9 predicted proteins | sample KloWWTupernatant_FD_65482 | JGI IMG/M metagenome (GOLD analysis project Ga0073905, IMG submission 65482) | Active sludge microbial communities from Klosterneuburg, Austria, studying microevolution and ecology of nitrifiers - Klosterneuburg... | ecosystem: Engineered > WWTP > Aerobic digester >... | reverse complement strand
GAGGAACTCGACTGCCCGGTTCGGCTGCACTGCTGCCAGGGCGAGCTGGAGCTCAAGCTCGTCGAGGAACGCTGGGGCAAGTCATCGTTGAGCGTCCTGCGCGACCTCGGGTTCCTCAGTCACCGTGCGCTGCTGCCACACGGCTCGCTGCTCGGCGGGGTGCGACCGACACCGGAGAAGATCGAGACCGAGCTGGGCTGGCTGGCCGACGCCGGCGTGGCAATCGTCCACTGTCCACTGGTCATGGCACGCGGCGGTGGCGCGATGAACTCCTTCCCCTACTACCACGAACGCGGAGTAAACATCGGCCTCGGCACCGACACTTTCCCGCCAGACATGATTCTGAATATGCATGTGGGGACGATGGTGACGCGCATCCGCACGGGGGGGCCGACTGTCAGCGCAGCCGACTACTACACCGCCGCGACGATCGACGGCGCGAACGCGATCGGCCGGCCGGATCTCGGCCGGCTGGCGGCAGGCGCGAAGGCCGACATCACGGTGTTCGATCTGTCGGCGTTCCACATGGGCCAGGTTGTCGATCCGATCCAGACAATGGTGCTGAACGGCTCAGGGCGTGACTTCACAACGGTCATCGTCAACGGCCGGACGGTCATCCGCGATCGGCAGGTCGACGGTTACGATCTGCGCGCGATGCACACGCAAGCGCAGCAGCAGTATGAAAAGCTGATGGCGTCGTATCCGGAACGCTCGCACCTCCACCCGCCGGTCGAGGAGATCTTTCAGCCATCGTTCCCGACTGTCGGTCGCGGGACGGCGTAAGCGCAGACGGTCGCGGGTCGTGTCCATCTCTACCCGTCGATGCTGGATCGCCGGATGCGGCGAGGCGACGCTCAGCAAGCGTGAGCTTTCTGGTGATGTCGCCTTGCCGCGCTCACGCCCGAGTAAGTCCGACGACGTTCAGTACCGTCTCAGATCCATGCGCGATTGCCCGGTGGTGACTGATCGGTCGAGCTCGTTGACCGCCAGCGTCAGCCTGTTCAGCTCGTCGGTCGAATTCGCCAGCGCGCGCACCATGAGCCATGCAACACCGTGCCGCGAACCCCTGGTCACCCCCGCCTTCGCCAGGCCGGACTGTGTGACTGTGCCGCGCACACAATCCTCGTAGCCATCGTCGATGTGCGGGCCGAAGACAAGGATGCTGCCCATGTGGCTGGCTCCTTCGAGGTAGCCCAGCCCGTCGATGGCCTGGTCGATCTCACTCGGCCGTAGCCGCACATTGTCGGTGCAAACGAGGCCGGCGTGGCCGGCCGCACGGATATCGAGGCGCAGATGTATGCCCGAGTACGTAAACTTCGAGTCATCCGGGTCCCAGCCAGGGGTGACGGCTTCGGCGAAAAACCCCTGGGCATCCGGCGCGGCGACGATTGTTGTGAACTGCCGATAGTCGGCGTCTCGATACGCGATGAGCTGGTCCGGGACATATTCCAGCCGGGAGCCTGAGCCCAACACGATCGTGGTTTCCTGGACTGCCGGCCTGGTGGGTGTCCTGTGGATACGCGTCGCCGCCTGCGATGAAAGAAGCAGGCTGGAATTCGGGCCGAGGTCGATATCGTATCGATACGCTTCGCCGAAGTAGGCCCCGCCCGGGTTCATCACGATGTAGGTGAGCTGCCCGGAGTCATCCAGGTAGAGCGGATGCATCAGCCGGAGAACCCCGTGGCTCTCGGTTATCACCGGTCGCGTCCGGTCGCGGTGGCGCGCCACCTTAACGCGAATGGAGCCGGCAAGATCATCCGGCGCGGCGCGACGGTATCCCAGTGACGCCTCGGTCACGCAAGATCGCTCATCAGCACATCATGTTGCAGCCAGTGAATCACCTCATCGAGACCCTCGTCGGTCTTTAGGTTGGTGAACACAAACGGCTTGTCGGTTCGCACGATTTCCGTATCGCGGCGCATGACGTCGAGGTTCGCGCCGACGTAGGGAGCAAGATCCATCTTGTTGATCACGAGCAGATCGGACTTGATCATTCCCTGGCCAGACTTCCGTGGGATCTTCTCTCCCTGGGCAACGTCGATAACGTAGATCGAGAAATCGACGAGCTCGGGGCTGAACGTTGCCGAGAGGTTATCCCCGCCGGACTCGATAAAGAGAACCTCCAGATCCGGGTGGCGTTGTAGCATCTCCTCGACTGCCGCGTCATTCATAGAGGTGTCCTCGCGGATCGCCGTGTGTGGGCAACCCCCGGTCTCAACCCCGATGATCCGATCCTCGGGCAGCACACTGGTCGCCGCGAGAATCTTGGCGTCTTCGATGGTGTAGATATCGTTCGTGATCGCAGCCATCGATACATCGATGGCCATTCGACGGGTGATGCGCTCGATGAGCTGTGTCTTGCCGGCGCCAACAGGGCCGCCGACTCCGATTCGAATGACACCGCCGTGAGTCATGATCTCTGCGCTCCCTAACTCATGAATATCCGCGCCCGCAGGCGTTCGTGCTGCATCTGGGCGATCTCCAGTCCGGGGACAACCATGCCCAGGTCGCTGTAGTCGAGCGTGTGTGCTTCCTCGAGCGCGCGCTCTATCCAGGCATGAGCCGCAGTGATGATCTGTTGACCATCGGACTGCCCGATCGGAATGCCTCGAACAGCGTTCTGCGTCAGAGTGGTCACCGTCCCGGTCAGGTGGCCCAGGATCGCATCATCAACGGGAACATTGAAGTGGAGTGTGATGCGCGCAAACTCCAGCGCAGGATGCGCCACCTCGGCCGTCGAGGACGGCGCCCCCAGCGCCTGCTCGCCGATCTTGCGGATCCGCCGGGCGATCGCGACATCTGCGGTCCGTATCTGCGCCGGCAACGTCGCGGCAATGGCACGATCGGCGAGGTCATCCTCACAGACTCCGTCGTAGGCCATCCGCATGAGCAGCGCGTCGGTGTAGGTCAGCTGGGTGGCGACGAAAACGCGCAGCCACTGCGAGAACGTGCTCGCATCATGCACCTCCCCACGAGAGAGATACTGCTCGAATCCGAATGAGTGACTGAACCCACCGGTCGGGAGGGCGGAGTCGCTCAACTGAAGCAGCAGCGCGAGGGCTCTCAATGCGCGTGCTCGGCATGGCGGAATGGGATCGGCATAATGCGCTGCTGTCGCGCATATGGGACGCCTACAGACTCCAGGTACTGGACTACCGTGTGATCGTACTGAACGACCATGACGTCGGCCTGATACTCCGATTCGGCGTCGAAGAACTGCGCAGGCAAGTGGCGGTTCCCCAGGCTATGGGCAACAACGGCCATCTCCAGGATCGAACGTGGCTGGACGACGATCACATCAGTCGATTCGACCCGCACGACGATCGCATTACCGCCATCCAGGTGCAGGATGTCGCCATCCTGCAGATCAGGCGCATCCGTCGGGAGACGGATGCCGACCTCCCGGTCGTGGTCAGTGCGAACCCGCTGTATCCGCTTGACAAGCTGATCGCTGGGGAGGGTGACCGTCTCGACATGAACACCCGCAGGCAAGGGGGACTCGTGGAGGTTCCCGTAAATCTTCGTAACAAGCATTGCGTTCCTCAATGTGCCTTTCTCGGAGACCCGGTGTCCCGATTGGAGATACCCCGAGCGAGCAACACGTCGTGCCCGACCACCGACGTGGGCGTTACGACCTCTCGCTCGGGGCAATTCGTATGTTCTCGCTACCCGCAGCGAGCTAGAACAGGAAATACCGCTGGGCGAGCGGAAGTCGCTCGGCCGCCTCCGCGGTCAGAACCTGTCCGTCGATCGACACCTCGAATGTCTGCGGATCAACATGGATGTCCGGCGTCGCAGTGTTGTGCTTGAGGTCTGCCTTGGAGATTGTGCGCACGCCATGCACGGCGTACGGATGCTTCGTCAGCCCCAACGACACCGGAATACCGGCATCCATTGCTGCCTTCGAGACGAAGATCAGGCTGGAATGACCTCGCGCCAACCCATGCGCGCCAAATTGCCGGCGCATCGTTCGCGGCTGCGGCGTCGGGATCGACGCGTTGGGGTCGCCCATGAGCGACATCACGATCATGCCGCCCTTGAGGATCAGGTCCGGCTTGACGCCGAAGAACTTTGGATCCCACAGGACGAGATCGGCGAACTTGCCGACTTCGACGGACCCGACCTCGTCGGCGATTCCGTGCGCGATCGCGGGGTTGATCGTGTACTTGGCGATGTAACGCTTGATCCGGTTGTTGTCGTTGTGCGTCGAGTCGCCGGCGAGGGCGCCCCGCTGATGCTTCATCGAGTCGGCAACCTGCCACGTTCGCGTGACGACCTCACCGATCCGGCCCATCGCCTGGGAGTCGGACGAGGTGATAGCGAACACGCCCATATCGTGCAGGACATCTTCCGCGGCGATCGTTTCCTTGCGAATGCGCGAGTCGGCGAACGCAACGTCCTCCGGGATGTCGGAACGCAGATGGTGGGTCACCATCAGCATGTCCAGGTGCTCGGCGATAGTGTTCCGGGTGAACGGCAGCGTCGGGTTCGTGGAGGCGGGCAGCACGTTCGGCAGGCCGGCGATCCGGATGATGTCAGGCGCGTGTCCGCCGCCAGCGCCCTCAGTGTGGAACGTGTGAATGACGCGGCCAGCGATCGCATCGATCGAATCCTGAACAAACCCGGATTCATTCAGCGTGTCGGTATGAATGGCGATCTGGATATCAAACTGGTCGGCTACCTTGAGCGCGGTGTCGATGGATGACGGGGTCGCGCCCCAGTCCTCGTGGATCTTGAGGCCGATCGCACCAGCGTAGATCTGCTCGCTCACCACGGCGGTGTCAGATCCGTGTCCCTTGCCAAGCAGGCCGATATTTATCGGGAGATCATCGGTCGCCTGGAGCATCCGGTGGATCCACCATTCGCCGGGGGTCACTGTCGTGGCCTTGGTGCCCTCCGCCGGGCCGGTGCCACCGCCGATCAGGGTTGTCACCCCCGAGGCGAGCGCGGTATCGATCTGATCCGTTGCGATGAAGTGAATGTGGGTATCGATGCCGCCAGCGGTGAGGATCTTTCCCTCGCCGGCAATGATCTCGGTGGCGACGCCGATGACGATGTCGACACCGTCCTGGGTGTCAGGGTTACCGGACTTGCCGATCGCGAAGATACGTCCATCTCTCAGCGCTACATCAGCCTTGTACACACCCGTGTAGTCAACGATAAGGACGTTCGTGATCACGGTGTCCGGGATGCCATGCGCTCGCGTCAGACGCGAGTTCTGCCCCATGCCATCACGAATGGTCTTTCCGCCGCCGAAGACCGCTTCCTCACCGTAAATCGCCTTGTCATCCTCGACCCGGGCAAAGAGGTTGGTGTCCCCCAGGCGCACAGCGTCGCCGGTGGTGGGGCCGTAGAGCTCGGTGTACTGGCGTCGCGACAACTTCAGGGTCATACTGTGGCACTCCTAACTCTCGTTGACTCCACGGTCAGTTGGACGCATTTGACGCATCGCTGGATCCGGATAGTTGTTTCCCGGTGATGCGTGTATTGAATTCGTTGCGGAATCCGTAGACATCGCGTGTGCCACCGTATGCGACCAGATTGACTTCCCGCGCGTCGCCGGGTTCGAATCGAGCAGATGTGCCGGCCGGAATGTCGAGCCTGAAGCCAACGGCCTTGCTGCGATCGAACTGAAGGAATGGGTTGACCTCGGCGAAGTGATAATGCGAACCGACCTGGATCGGGCGGTCGCCAACGTTCTTCACCTGCAAGCTGACAGTCTGAAGCCCCTGGTTGATCCAGATCGGCTCATCGTTGAGGATGATCTCGCCGGGCTGGGCGACATCGGCTGTCGAGGCCGACGATTCGCCGGCAGCCACCCCGCCACGAATCGGCTGGTGCACCGTAATCAGCTTTGTGCCGTCCGGGAATGTGGCCTCGACCTGAATAACCGGGATCAGGCCGGCCACGCCCTCCATGACATCATCATCGGTCAGGATGGTCGCGCCATAGCTCATCAGGTCAGCGACGGACCGACCGTCACGAGCGCCCTCGATCAGCTCGCATGTGATCAGCGCGATCGCCTCGGGATGGTTGAGCTTGACGCCGCGCTCGCGCCGCCGTCTCGCCAGGTCCCCCGCCACCACGATCATCAATTTCTCTTGTTCTCGAGGTGTGATACGCACGATTCCTCCTCCATCTTGTCGCAATCAAGGTGCAGGCGGTCGACCGTGGGGATCTTCCTGGATCGCGCCGATCGGTGGTCAGCCGCACGTGATCGCGACGACTAGTCCCTAACACGAACCTGCGTGCCTCAAGCCCGCCGGTGTCCGATAACCAATAATCCCCTTCAAGCAGCGCATTACGCGCAATGCAGGCGGGCGATTGACCATCATTAGTCGCAAGCCACAGAGGAAAATTGGTGTCAGAAACGGCGGCAACTGCGATCAACCATACCATTCGGCGCTGGTCGCCGCCGTTGCCGCGCGATCTGAAACCTGCGAGCGTTACCCCGCTGGCGCCGCTGGACTGAGCCTATTCTTCAGCGCAACATGAAGCTTGTTCTGATACGCGACCGCTGCAAGAACAACGACGACACCAAGGATCTGCAGGGACGACGGCACCTCGCCGAACATGAATCCGGCGATGAACACTGTCGACACCGGGCTCAGCAGTAGCAGCCCCGCGACGATCGTCGGGTCCATACGAACGGAGCCGTACTGAACGAATGTCCAAGCCATCGCCTGACCTGCCGTTGCCAGGATGATCATCCAGAACCAGTTCATCGCGGTGATCGGATCGCCAACCGTCGTCTCAGGATTCATCGGCAGCTTGCCGCTGATCATGACTCCATGGGTCAGGTCGAAACCACGATCGGAGAACAGCAGGATGAAGAGCACCGGCGCGACGAGCTGGGCAGCGCACACCCAGGCCATCGGTTGGAGAATCCGGCCGGGGTTCACTGTCGTCGACTTGCGACTCGTGTAGAGGTAGATGCCGTAGCAGACGCCAGATACAGCGCCCAGAATAGTGCCAAGCACAGCAATGTTGATGCCGTAGACGGTCGCCGGTCCCTCGCTGGGCGCGGCGTCGAAGATCCCGCCTGTGAGAGCCACACCCAGGATCATGATCGGGACAAGGACAAAGAAGCTCTTCGGCGCATGGTACTTGTCGAAGATCATCGCCAGCGCGGGCAAGATGATAATCTGGAGATTCAGCAGAACGGATGCGATGCCTGCGCCCACGTAGAAGATCGAGTAGTTCCACGCCGTGAAGTCGATCCCGAGAAAGAGGCCTGCGACAACGGCGAGAATCACGCCGGTCTTGTTGAGCGACCCCAGCTTCTGTCGTTCGCGCCAGGCCAACGGCAGGAGCACGAACAACGCGATGCCGACGCGGAGAATCGCGGATGTCGCAGGCTCGAAGTTCGCTTGCTTCACCCATGGCGCGGTGAAGGCCAGCGCTGCGACACCGATCATCAGGATCGTTACTGCCCGGGTGAAGCTGCCTGACTCCTTCCCGGAGATATCCCACTCCTTTTCGTGGTGCTCATCACCCTCGAGTCCGCGTGCGTTCGACCCCATGAGACGCATCCCCCTTTTCCACCCAGACACGCAGTTGAGAACAAGGCACCGGGTGTGCCGAAGCGCATCGTGCTGGCCCCCCTTGCCTGCACGATCATGCCGCTCATCACTCGTGTCACCAAGGCCCGATCGGGCCACATGAGAATCTCGAAAGCATAGCGTGGACGTCGCAGTCCTGCCAGCCTGAATTCGGCAGCGACTGCGGGGGACTGGTGATCTCAAATTGAGATCGACAACCCGCCCTGAACTATCACCAGCCGCCTCCTGGCAAGCTCCTCCGCACGCCGAAATTTGCGGACTCGTCGCATTCCGGTGTTGCGCTGAGGCAGCGAGCCGGACCAACCCGAACACCCGTGACCAGAACGACGAACCCGTCTATCATCCACCCAGCGACCGAAACGTAAGCAGCAAGGGAACTGAATGAACGCGAATAACAGCCAGCGCAGACCACTCACCCCCGACGATATCCTCCACATCCGCACGATCGATGACGCTCAGATCAGCCCCGACGGGCGTCTGGTCGCCTACGTCGTCAAACGCTCGATCCTGACCGATGCGGAAAACCGCTACGCGTCCGACATCTGGCTGGTCGAGACCGCCGGCGGCACGCCTCGCCACCTGACAGCAGGCGACAACCGCGACACGAGCCCGCGCTGGCTACCGGACGGCGACCGCCTCGCGTTCATCTCCGACCGCGGTGGCGCCCCACAGCTCTACTTGCTTGACCTGCGCGGCAGCGAGCCGCGCAAGGTGACGAGCTTTCAGCGGGGCGTCTCATCGCCGGTCGTTTCGCCGTTAGGCCGGCGGGTTGCCGTACTCAGCAGCGAGGGGCACGGGCTGATCGACCGCGAGCTGAACGCGCCGGGTGGCGTCATTCGGCATGTGAAGCGACTCCAGTACCGCTTCGACGAGGCTGGATATATCGACGATCGCTTCAGCCAGGTCTGGGTCGTTGACCTCGAAACGGGCGATGCCGCGCGAGTGACGGGGGCGGACGCCAGCGCCGGAATCCCCGCCTGGTCGCCAGACGGTAGTCGCATCACCTTCGCCAGCAATCGGCAGGACGAGGCGAACACCATGTTCCGATCGCAGCTCTACGTCGTCGATGCCGAACAGAGCCTGAAGAGCGGGGAGACGGACGGGGCCACGTCGATCAGCGAGGGATCGGCGATCGCGGCTGGGCCGGCCTGGTCGCCCGACGGAACGTCGATCGCCTTCATTGGCCGCCGGCCGGAAGCGCGCGCGGGTGGCAATGCGGGAATCTTCCTTGCGCGTCCCGACGAGACGGCCCGGTTGCGCTGCCTGACCGAAGGATTCGACCGCAGCCCGGCGACCGGCTCATACAGCGACACGTGGTCCCCCCGAGACCATACGCCGTTGCTGTGGACCGCAGACGGCAACAGCGTGCTGTTCACCGCAAGCGACATGGGGAGGGTCAATGTCTTTCGGTCTGCGGCTGATGGCAGCGGGGTGACAACAGCCATCGAGGGCGACCGGACGGTCGGCTACGTCTCTCAGGCCCGCGATGGCCGGCTCGCGTTCGTCGCGGCGACGTTCACCAACCCGTGCGACATCCATACGTGCGCTGGAGACGGAAGCGAGGAACAGCGGCTTACCGAGCTGAATGGCGCGCTGCTTCGGCAGATTGCCATCCAGCAGCCAGAGTATCGGCCGTTCACGTCATTCGACGATCGCTTCGAAGTGGACGCATGGCTGATTCGCCCGGCCGGCTACGATCCCGCAAGACGCTATCCGCTCGTCCAGATCATCCACGGCGGGCCGCACTCGATCTTCGGCCATACGTTCTTCTTCGACATGCAGCAGTGGGCCGGGGCGGGGTGCAACGTCCTGTTCGTCAACCCGCGCGCCAGCCAGGGATACGGCGACGAATTCGCCACCGCCAACATCGGCGACTGGGGCGGGGCCGACTGGCAGGAGCAGGAGCAGGCGCTCGACATGGCGATTGAGAACGGCGGGGTCGACGCAGATCGGCTGGCAGTGACCGGGCTGTCCTACGGCGGCTTCATGACCAACTGGATCGTCGGCCAGACCGATCGCTACAAAGTTGCCGTCAGCGAGAACAGCATCTGCAACCTCGTCTCATTCTTCACCACCTCCGACATCGGCTGGTACTGGCTGGAGCCGGAGTTGGAGCAGCCGGTCTGGGAAAACATGGGTTGGTACATGGAGCATTCCCCGCTTCATTATGTCCAGCACATGAAGACACCAGTGCTCTTCCTGCAAGCCGAGACAGACTGGCGCTGCCCGATCGAGCAGGGTGAGCAGCTCTACACGGCGCTGCGCGCCCGGGGTGTGCCGGCCGAGATGGTGCGCTTCCCCGGCGAAAGCCACGGGCAGCTGGCCCAGGGCAAGCCCCGCACCCGCCTCGTCCGCCGTCAGGTGACGTGGGACTGGATGAAGGGCTATCTGGAGGGCTGAGGCGACCCGGGCGGCAGTGGGCTGCCGGCCAGGCCGGCAGCCAGCGCCTCGGCACAGGCGATCGGGGCCGCCCAGTCATCGGTGTCGCCCTCGATGTCCCACCAGGCAGAGAGGACAGCCTGAGCGATGCCCCAGCCGCGCACTCGCTGGCGGTCGAGATCCAGCCGCTCGGAGAGAAGATCGACGCGGCGCGAGAGCAGGCTCGACAGGTTTGGCCACGTCGCAATCTCGGGGATCGGGTTTCGCAGAAGCGCGCCGATCTCATAGGCTGGCTCGCCGACAATCCCCTTCGGATCGATCGCCAACCACGGCTCGCGGGTCGCGGAGAGGATATTCTCGTGGTGCAGATCACCATGCAGGACGACCTGAGTCGACATCGACGGCAGCAGCTCCGCGAACAGGGACTCGGCGCGCTCCACCAGCGCGCGTGGCAGCGGCCCGACCCCACCGTCAAATCGCTCGCGAAGTCCCGCGAGGCCTCGCGCCCAATCAGCGACGTTGCGGAACCCATGCGCCGCCGGCGGTAGCTGCCAGAGTCTGGCCATCACTCCAGCGGCGATTTCCATCGCCGCATCGTCGTCCGCGATCGTCCGTAGCGTCGCGCCAGGCTCAAGCCTCTCCAGGAGGGTCGCGCCGAGGTCCCGATCTGCGTCCAGCAGCCGGACCATCCCGCGCCCGTCACAGAGACGCAGCATCGCGATGCCCGAGCGGGCCTCGTCGTCCGGGAAGCCGACCTTCAGCATCGCGACGGTTCCATCCTGCCGCACGGCCGGCGCAACCCAGGCAAGTGACAGGTTTGGGACCGGAGGGCCAACAGACAGACGCCACTCTTGCGCGACTCGCTCAAGAATCCCCGGCAGGCGCAAGAGCCAGTCATCGGCAGCGGCGGCGCCATAGACCCCGCGCATGCGCCGCTTGAAGGCTGGCGGGATCGGGAATGGGTATGAGGTCACCGCTTATCCTGCCGGCCGGCCACGGCGATGGCGGGGTCGGCGGTCGGAGCAGCCGTGCGTCGGTACGATTCGGGCGCAAGAACCGCGAAGGCAAGGCCGGCCGCCACAACCAGGATCGCAGTGCCGTAGAGCGCCGCTTCCGTCGAGAAGAGATCGGCGGCAAAGCCCAGCGACAACGGGCCAGCAACATAGCCAAAATCGGCCAGCATCCTGTATGTCCCCATCGCCTGAGCATTCATGCCCGGCGGCGCCATGTCAGCCGCGTAGGCAGTTGGCGCGGCGGCTGCGATCCCCGAGGCGAACGCCCAGACTGAGCAGGCGAGGATGAAGGTGAAGAAGCTGGTTGCCATCGCGAAAGCCAGTAGCGCAACGCCGCTGATCAGCGTGCTCGGCACAATGACCATTTTGCGCCCGATGCGATCCACGAGAACGCCACTCGGATAGGCCAGAAGAAGACCCATGATCGAGATCATCGCCAGGCCGACGCCGATCTGGCCGGCCGTCAGCCCGATCTTGTTCTGGGCCAGAGTCGGGATCAGAGTAAACAGCCCACCTGTGCGGGCGAAGAAGGTCGCGAACGAAACGATCGAGATCAGCAGAAAGCCGATCTGCGCCGTCAGCACTCGCAACTGCGTTGCGAACGGTAGCGGCTTGCCACCCACCTGTGGGGCGCCATCGGCACGCAGATCGCGGGTTTCGGGAACACGAAACCAGGCCAGCGCGGTCACAAGCGCGCCCAGCACCGCGTACACGTAGAACGGCGCCGCTAGCGAGACGTATTGCGCGAGGAAGCCGCCCGGCAAGGGGCCAAGCCCAACCGCGAACATGAACGTGCCCATGTAAACGGACATCATTCGGCCACGGTTCTCCGGCCGGGAAATGTCGGCGATCATCACTTGCGTGCCAGTGATAACCATCGCCGCCCCCGCGCCGGCCACAAACCGACCAGAAAGGAAGATCATATAGCTCGGAGCTAACCCGCAGATGACATTGCCGAGGACAGTCACCACACCCCCGAGCGCAAGCGCTTCGCGCCGGCCAAAACGGTCGG
>Ga0073905_10001490_pt1 | contig 11967 bp, 11 predicted proteins | sample KloWWTupernatant_FD_65482 | JGI IMG/M metagenome (GOLD analysis project Ga0073905, IMG submission 65482) | Active sludge microbial communities from Klosterneuburg, Austria, studying microevolution and ecology of nitrifiers - Klosterneuburg... | ecosystem: Engineered > WWTP > Aerobic digester >... | reverse complement strand
ACTCCCTGCCGGGCAGCACGCCGCCATACAGCCAGGTGGACGCGGTGATCCCGCCGAGGTCGACCTGGGCGACCCCGGCGCGGAGGGTGGCCTGCACCGCCGGCGTCCCCAGCGAGGGCGTCGGCGGCGCAGTGATCGGGGTGGTCGCCGTGGGCCGGGCTGCGGAGCAGGCGCTGAACAGGGCGGCGCCGCCGAGCCCCAGCCCGGTGGACAGCAGGTGGCGGCGGGAGAACGGTGTCGGCAAGGCGCGGCCCTTCGTGTCGGTTCCTTCCAGCGTGCGCGCGAACCCTCCCTCGCCCCTACGGTGTTTGATGAAGTTTCGCTGTCGTTTCGTCCGCTGTCCGGGGCAGCCGCAGGGTGACGGTTGCGCCGGCGCCCGGGCCGTCGCTGGTCGCGGTCAGGTCCCCGCCGTGGGCGCGGGCGATGGCGCGGGCGATGGCCAGGCCTATCCCGGTGCCGCCGTGGTCGCGGTCCCGGGCGGTGTCGGCCCGGTAGAACCGTTCGAAGATGTGGCCCAGGTGTTCACCGGAGATCCCCTCGCCGGTATCGCCGACGGCCACGTTGACCGTGTCGGCACCCGTGTCCAGGCTCACCGTCACCCGTCCGCCGGGCGGGGTGTGCCGCAGCGCGTTGGACAGCAGGTTGGCCAGCACCTGACCGATCCGCGCCGGATCAACCTCGACCAGCGGACCCGACTTCTCCACGGCGTCGAGGACCAGCTCGACGCCCTTGCGGTCGTAGCCCTCACCGGCGGCCAGCACTGCGGTGGCGGCGAGGTCGTGGGCGTCGACCGGACGCCGGGCGAGGTCGAGGCGTCCCTCTTCGGCGGCGGACACCTGAGCGATGTCGTCGGCCAGCCGCGCGATGCGTTCGATCTGGCTGGACAGGATGCTCCAGGCTTCGGGCCCTGGCTCGATGGCGCCGTCCTCGAGGCTTTCCACACAGATCTCCATGCTGGCCAGCGGGGTGCGGATCTCGTGGGCCAGATCGGTCAGCAACTGGCGACGGGTGGCCTCCACACCGGCGAGCCGTCCAGCCATGGTGTTGAAGCTGCCGGCCAAGGTGGCCAACTCGCGGGAGTCGGCCGGCCCGACCCGCAGGTCGTAGTCACCCTCCGAGATGCGAGACGCGGCCTCGCCGAGGTCGCCCAGCGACCGGCGGAGGCGACGGCTGATCAACACGCTGACCAGGATCGCGCCACTCGCCGCGATCGCCAGCCCGATCCCCAGAGCGAGGGTGCCGGCGGTGGTGAACGCCTCCTCCGAATGGGCCAGGACGTCCGGGCTGTCGTGCCCCGCCTCCAGCATGTGCGCCTCGAACAGCGGCGGGCCGGCGATCGCCGCCACCACGACCATGGTCAGCGCCATGGCTACCGTCACCCCGACCTGAGCAGCCAGCAGCCGGGAGCTCAAACTGCCCGGGGGTCGGGTGTTCATCGGCACGGTCCCATCCGGTAGCCGACCCCCCCGGATGGTCTCAACGAACACCGCCGGCGAGACCACGGCCAGTTTGCGGCGCAGGTGCAGGACGTGGACATCGACCAGGTGCTCGTCGCCGACCCAGTCCTCGCCCCACACCGCAGCCACCAGCTGCCGGCGGGCGAATGCCGCCTTGGGACGGGCCGAGAGAACGCTGAGTAGATCGAACTCCGTCCGGGTGACCTCGACCTCGGTGGCGTCGACGAACACCCGGCGTCCGGCCGGCTCGACCCGCAGCCGGCCGACCGTGCGGGTCGGCTCCTCCACGACTCGATCAGCCCGGGGTCGGCGCAGCAGCACCTGCACCCGGGCCACCAGCTCGCGAGCGCTGAACGGTTTGGTCATGTAGTCATCAGCCCCGCTGGTCAAACCGACCAGCTTGTCGATCTCCTCGTTGCGGGCGGTCAGCATCAGGATGTAGCAGTCGGAGTGCCGGCGGATCTCCTGGCACACCTGGAGCCCGTCCTTGCCCGGCAGGCCCAGGTCGAGCACCACCACGTCCGGACGCTCGGCCAGCGCCCGCTCGACCGCGGTGTTGCCATCGAAAGCGGTCGAGGTCCGGAACCCGGCCCGCTGCAGGTAGTTGGCGACCATGCCGGCCAGCACCGTCTCGTCGTCCACCACCAGGACATGAGCCGCCGCGGCAGCAGGATCGTGGGTCATGACCGCAATGATGCCCCCGCTGGCCCGGCCCGCCTGAGCCGGCGGCGTGCACCTTCATCGTTTCTTCATGGAGAGTCCGGAGTTTAGACCGGACGGCCACCGCAGGCTATGTGCCGAGCAAGAGACCGGAAGGAGAAGCGAAGATGATGGGATTCGGCGCGATGGGCATGGCCAGCTGGATACTCGGCGCAATTGCGCTCACCACCATCTGGGGAGGGCTGTGCTGGGTCCTCGCAGTGGTCGGCCACCGAACGGCCCAACCTCCACCCGGCCTCCCGACGGGCTTGGCCGGCGACGAGCCGCCCCTCACCGCTGGTTGGCAGCAGCCCGCCTTCGGACCGCCGCCCGTCCTTGGCCCACTCACCACTGACCAACCGCCGCAAGGCGCCCCTGCCATTCCCTCCGGGAGCGAACTTCGATGAGCCCCCACCCCCTGACCGCCACGACACGGATCACTCTGGTGACCGCCGCCGGCTGCCACTTCTGCGATGACGCCCACCAGGTTCTCGCCAAACTCGCCACCGATGACCCGTCGATCAAGGTCGAGCAGGTCGATGCGTGCTCCGAGGACGGGCGCCGCCTGCTCGGCCAGCACCGGGCAGCCATGAATCCGCTCGTCCTGATCAACGGTACCTACTTCTCCGCCGGGCGTCTGCCCCGACGCAAGCTCGAAGCACTGCTCAGCACCAGGACACACACCGAGGCCACGGTGAACTCCCGTGGGTGACCTGCTGACCACCGGCGGTGTCCTGGCCGCGTTCTTCGCCGGCGGAGTCGCACTATTCGCGCCCTGCTGCATTGTGTTCCTCGCCCCCAGCTACCTCGCCGGCGCCGTCAAGAACCGTCGTTGGCGCCTGCTGCCCCTCACCTTCCTGTTCGCAGCCGGGCTGGCTACCATCCTCGTCCCGATCACCGTCGGGATCAGCCTGATCGCCGCAGCCATCGCCAAGTACCACGCCGTCCTGTACTACGCCGGCGGCGCTCTGATGCTCGTCCTGGCCGCCTTCACCGTGTCCGGACGGATGTGGAGCCTTCCCGGCCTTCTCCGAGCCCCGGACACCACCCGGGGCGACGGCGCCAGCTTCTACGCCCTCGGCGTGTTCAGCGGCATCGCGTCCAGCTGCTGCGCGCCCGTCCTGGTCGGTGTCATGACACTGTCCGCCCTGGCCGGGAACCCTCTCGGTGGAGTCTCCCTGGGCCTGGCCTACGTCTTCGGAATGGTGTTCCCGCTGTTCGTGATGGCGCTGGTCTGGGACGCCACCGGACTGCGCCACCGGCGTCTCATCGCCCGCCCCGTCCGGCTCCGCCTCGGCCGCTGGACCTTGGCCACGAACACCGTCAACCTGATCGTCGCGGCCGGCTTCACCCTCATGGGGGGCTTCATCATCTACCTGGCCAACACCGGCCAGATGACCAACGGCCCCGACATCCAGGTCGCCACCGGACAGGCCCTCGCCGGCTGGTTCGCCCAGCTCCAAGGCTGGCTGCAACCCGTCCCCGAACCCGTCCTTGGCAGTGGTCTGCTGCTGGTGGCCGGTGCCTTGATCTGGGCCACCCTGATCGGGCGACACGACGATCCCGCCCCCGCATCGGAGCCGGCCGAGAACCTCTCCGACGAACCCGCCGAACACTCCTGCCACTAGCCAGAGAGACGACCATGACTACCAACACCCGACAGCAGCTTCATGCCCGGCAGCGCGCGGCCGCGCAGACCGACCGGCGCCGCCGCAACATCAAACGCTTGGCCTCCTGGGCTTCGGTGATCGCCGTCGTCGTAGCGATCACCGCGATGCTGGTCACCTCCCAGACCACCTCGGCCACGATCAGCACCACCGCTCCGGAGTTCACCCTGCCCACCACCAACGACACGACGGTCACCTTGTCGAAGCTGCGCGGCAAACCCGTCCTGCTCTACTTTAACGAAGGCGCCGGCTGCGGCGCCTGCATCATGCAGATGACAGCCATCGAGAAGCAGAAGGGCGACTTCGACGCCCTCGGCGTCACCGTCCTGCCAATCGTCATGAACACCAAGGCCGACATCACCACCGACATGACCCGCTACGGTGCCACCACCCCGTTCCTCCTCGACGACGGCAGCGTCTCCCGCGCCTACGGCACCCTCGGCAGAGGCATGCACGCCGACCTGCCCGGCCACAGCTTCGTCCTCATCGATGCGGCCGGCGTCCAACGCTGGTACGGCGAATACCCCTCCATGTGGCTGGAACCTGCCGACCTGGTCAAGGAGATCCAGGGTCGGCTCGGGAGCTGAGCGTGCGGACGGCGGCTCGACCCGTGTGTCCAACCCGCCAAGCGATGACACAATCGACCAACGTCGGGACGAGATCGGGAAGGCGAAGATGAGAGCGGCAGCAGCCAACCGCGGCGTGCAGGCCGCCCTGGTGTCCGCGGTGCTCTTCGGCGCCGGCACGCCGCTGGCGAAACTCCTGCTCGGCACGGTGAATCCGTGGCTGATGGCCGGCCTGCTGTACTGCGGTTCAGGCGTCGGGCTCCTTCTGGTACGGCTGATCCGCCGGAGCCCGCGCGTCCGACTCACCCGGCATCAGATCTGGCCGCTCGCCGGCGCCATCATCGCCGGTGGCGTCGTCGGACCGGTGCTCCTGATGATCGGGCTGTCAGCGATGCCGGCGTCCGGAGCGTCCCTGCTGCTGAACGCCGAAGCCGTGTTCACCGTCGTGCTGGCCTGGCTGGTGTTCAAGGAGAACGTCGACCGCAGAATCCTGCTAGGAATGCTCGTGATCGTCGCCGGTGCGGTGCTCCTCAGCGTCCCATCTGCGGTGGAACTGGGCACCCCCTGGCCCGCCCTCGCGGTTGTGGGCGCCTGCCTCGCCTGGGGTCTGGACAACAACCTCACCCGCAAGGTCGCCCTGACCGACGCCACCTGGCTCGCCGCGATCAAGGGCAGCGTCGCGGGCCCGGTGAACCTGACACTCGGCCTCCTGCTCGGCGCGGCCATGCCCCCGCCCGGCCCGACTGCCGCCGCCATGTCCGTGGGGTTCTTCGCCTACGGGGTGAGCCTCGCGCTGTTCATCGTCGGGATGCGTCACCTCGGGACCGCCCGAGCCGGCGCGTACTTCTCGATCGCGCCCTTCTTCGGAGCGCTGCTCGCACTCGCCCTCGGCGAAACGCCGACTTGGCCCCTCGTGATCGCTGGCGCCCTGATGGCCCTGGGCGTGTGGCTGCACCTCAGCGAACACCACGAGCACGCTCACCGGCACGAGCCGGTGACTCACACTCACACCCACGTCCACGACGAGCATCACACCCACGACCACGAGCAGCCAGTCCCGACCGGTACCCGGCACAGTCACGAGCACACCCACAACGCTGTCGTCCACAGCCATCCCCATTACCCGGACGCCCACCACCGCCACTCGCACTGAGCCACCCGCTGCCGAGACATCTAGCAGCTCTAGCCCTCTTTCAATGAAGCGCACGCAATGTACCATTGCTAGATGGTGAGGTGTGTGGCTCCCACCGGACAGTGGCCAAAGAAGGGAGAATCTCCCGAAGGAGGAGAAGGGGTCAATGTCCAAGTACAGGAAATACACGCAGGAGTACCGCGACGAGGCGGTGAAGATGGTGTTGGAGAACGACACGCCGATCGCGAAGGTGGCCCGGGATCTGGGGATCAACGAGGGCACGTTGGGGAACTGGGTGAACAAGTATCGGCGGGAGCATCCGGTCAGCGAGGAACTCTCGTTGCCGGATCGTGCCCGGCTCCGTGAGCTGGAGCGGGAGAATCGTGAACTCCGGTTGATGAACGATTTCTTGAAAAAAGCAGCAGCCTACTTCGCCAGGGAGCAGCAGTGAGCGACAAGTACGAGCTCATCGCGGCGGAGCAGGCCAGTCCCGAACCGGCTCCCTCGGTGAGCGCGATGTGCGCCGGCCTGAAGGTGTCCAGGTCGGGGTTCTACGACTGGCAGCAGGCGCAGCCCTCACCCCGACAGCTGCGGCGCGCCAAGGTCACCCGCTACGTGCGCGCCGCCTTCGACGCCGGCCGCGGCGCCTACGGGGTCCGGCGGGTCCACGCCCTCCTCACCGGCAGCACCGATCCCGAGGTGGCCTCGGCCTCGGTCGACCTGGTGCGGGCCATCATGCGCGAAGAAGGGCTTGTGGCCTGCCAACCGCGGGCCTACAAGGTCACGACCCGCCAGGATCCCGACGCCGACCCGATCCGCGACCGCGTGAACCGGGACTTCACCGCCGACCGGCCAGGGGTCAAGCTCGTCGGTGACATCACCTACATCAAGACGTGGGAGGGCTGGCTCTACCTGGCCACCGTCATCGACTGCTGCACCAAGGAAGTGATCGGCTGGTCGATGGCCGACCACATGCGCACCGACCTGGTCTGTGACGCCCTCACCATGGCAGCGACCCGGCACCAGCTCGCCACCGGCGCGATCTACCATTCCGACCGCGGCACGCAATTCACCTCCGCCCAGCTCGCGAAACACCTCGACGACCTGCACATGGTCGGGTCGATGGGTCGCACCGGCGTGTGCTGGGACAATGCGATGGCCGAATCATTCTTCGCCGCGTTGAAGAACGAACTCATCTACCGGGTCGCACTCCCCACCCGCGACAAGGCCCGCCGACTAGTTGCCGAATACATCGAAGTGTTCTACAATCGCACCCGTATTCACTCGGGGCTGGGCTACAAGACACCCGCCCAAGTCGCCCTCGAATACCAGCAAGACAGGTCACAAGCAGCGTAAACCAGCAAAATCAGCTGTCCGCTGAGAGCCAATCAGACCATGGCCATAACAGGGATGGGGATCCTGCGGGCGGGCGGGGCCGCTGGCATGGTGCGCTATCTGGCGACGTGCGGGCATTCGCGGGCTGATGAGTATCTGTCGGAGCACGGCCAGGCGCTGGTGACGTGGCGCGGGATCGGTGCTGATGGTCAGCTGGTGGAGCGGGAGTTGGATGCGGACCAGTTCGCCCGGTTCATGGCTGGCTTCGATCCGGACACGGGGGAGTCGCGGTGGGCGCAGCGGGTTGATCCGGAGCATGTTGCGGTGGTCGACTTCTTGGTGAACGGGCCGAAGGAGTGGAGCATTCTGGCCGTTATCGAGCCCGACGTGCGCGCCGCTCTGTTGCGGGGGCAGGTGGATGCGGAACGGGCGGTGTTGCGGTATCTGTGGGAGAACGGCACGGTGCAGGTGAAGCAGGCGGGCCGGGTGGTGCGGGTGCCGGTGGAGCGGATTGAGATCGCCTCGGTGCAGCACTTCTCCTCCCGGTCCGCCGATCCGCATTTCCACCGGCACATGGAGATCTCGGCCAGGGTGTGGGCGGCGGGGAAGTGGCGGGCTTTGGACTCGTTGGGGGCGAGGAATCTAAAACGTGGCTGTGCAGGCGATCTTCCAGCGCGAGCAGCTGCGGGCGGTGCGGCCGGTGTTGGAAGGGCTGGGCTACCAGCTGGACGAGAACGGTCAGATCCGGCTGTTGCGGCCAGTGGTCGAGGCGATGAGCCGCCGCTCGGCGCAGCTGGAGCGGAACCTGGCCCGGATAGAGGCCGAGTGGCGCGCCCAGCATCCCGGCAAAGAACCCTCCGCCAGGCTGGCCAAGCTGTGGGATGTGCAGGCGTGGGAGCAGCAAAGGCCCTACAAGGCCGAGGCCGGGGCGCTCGACGACGAGCTGGCGGTGTGGGCAGGCCGGATCCGCGAGGTGATCGCGGAGCACCACATCACGCTGCCGGAGCCGACTTTGGTGCCGCTGGATGGCCGGGTGAGCGTCGGCCGGCTGGACCGGGACGCAGTAGCCGTGGAGATTGTGGAGGCGCAGGGCTTGAAGCGGTCGGCGTGGTCGCGGGCCGATCTGGAAGCGGCAGCGATCCTTGCCGTCGAGGGACGCGTCACGGGTGACCCGGCCGCGGTGGATGAGGCCGCAGCCGATGTCGCCGCCCGGGCGTTGGCCTTGTCGCAGTTGCTGCCGGGGGTGGCGGAAGGGGTGCCGTCGGCGGCGGTGAAGTGGCTCACCTCGGTCGGGGTGATCGAGCGGGAGAACGAGTTGCGGGCCGGGCTGGCCGCGCTCGCCTCAGCCGACCGGCTCACGGTGGTCGAAGGGGCCGCGGGTGCGGGGAAGACGACCAGCCTGGCCGAGCACGTCGCGTCCGCGGCGGCTGCGGGCCGGCGGGTGTTGGTCGTGGCGCCGACCGGTGCCGCGGCGAACGTGGCCGCCAGCCAGGTTGCCGGGCTGGAGGCCTCCACGATCGACCGGTTCCTGATCCGGCACGGCTGGGACCGAAACACCGCCGGGGCTTGGGAGTGGGTTGAGCCCACCTCACCGGCCGATGTGCTGCCCGTCGGTGGCTGGCTGGTGGTGGATGAGGCGGGCATGGTCAGCCAGGACAGCGCCCGAGCGTTGCTCAGGACCGCGATCGCGCACGGCTGGCAGGTTCGGGTGCAGGGGGACTCGTTCCAGTTCGGCGCGGTCGGGGTCGGTGGGGTGATGGACCTCGCCAAACAGGCCGCCGATCCGGGACGGGTGTGGCTGCTGGATGACGCCAACGACGTGCACCGGTTCCGGCTCCGCACCGGCGAGAAGGACGAGGCCTATGCCGCGCACAGTGTCGCATTGCGGACCGGCGCCGATCCCGAACAGACAGCACGCACGGTGATGGAGTATGCCCAGGTGTACGGCTCCGGCGCCGAACGGGCCGCGGTGGTTGCGGGTGTTTGGGCTGGGCGTGTCCATGCCGGTACGGGGCTGGTGATCGCGGGCACGAACGATCAGGCGCAGCTGCTGAACGGGCTGATCCGCGACCAGTTGGTCGCGGCTGGGATCATCGGTGGCGGTCGGTTTGTCGCGACCGCGCCGGCGGAGGGTCGTTGGGCGTCGGAGACGATCAGTGTCGGGGATGTGGTCGCGACCCGCGTGAACGCCGCCGGCGCCGACGGCTGCCGGTACGCCAACCGGGAGCGCTGGCGCATCCGCGAGGTCGACGCGGATGGGGGAGTGCGGCTGGTCAGCCTGGACGGCACCCGGGCGGTCCAGCTGGACGCGCGGGCGGCCCGCCAGCATGTGCAGCTGGCCTATGCGGTGACCGGCTACGGGGCCCAAGGCTTGACCGTTGATGAGGCGATCCAGCTGGTCGATGACGGTACGGACCGTCCCGGGTTCTATGTGGGCGCCACCCGCGGCCGGTACACCAACCAGACCGCGCTGGTCGCGGAGAACGCCGACCCCAATCTGGCCCGCCGGCAGGTCGAGGACATCCTCGGCCAGCCCGGCGCCGACACCGGCTGGCGATCCGCCGACCTGCACGCCAAAGCCGACCGGGAACGCATGGGCGACCTGGTCGACCTGCGCAGCCGGCACGTCCCCGGGATCGAGGCCGGCCAGGTCGCTGAAGCTGCCGAGCAGATCGCTCGGGACGCCGGCTGGCCCGACGAGGTTCGCGACCCGCACCTGTTCGACCAGGCACTCGCCCACGTCGATCAGCTGCAGTGGCAGCGGGCGGCCGACGCCGACCGGCAGGAGGCCAGCCTCGAACAGCTACGCGGCAGGCTCGCCCAAGCCAGTGACGCCAACGAGCAAGTGGCGGTCCGGGTGGCCAGTGCGGCGCAGCGGGTCGGGCAGGCCGAGCAGGCCACCCGGGCTGCGCAGGAAGCCGTGCTGGCCGGCGAGCAGCGTGTCCGGCACGCGAACCCGTTCAACCGCGGCGGCCGCGAGCGTGACCTCGCTGCCGCCCGGAACAAGCTGTGGGACGCCCGACAGGCAGAGACCGGCCAGCGAGTGCGCCACGCCGAGCTCACCCAGACCGCCCAACGGCAACAGGAAGCCGCCCGGCAGCTCTCCCGCGAAGTCGAACTCGCCCAAGGCCAACTCGGCTGGCTGCGAGACGAGCGGCACCAGCTCACCCTCGACCTGATGCCGCTGCCCGGCGTGGAATACCAGCAGACCTACAGTCGCGCCGACCTCGAAACCCTCCGGGACGCCTGGCTCGCCGAGCCCCAGCCCCGCGAGACGCCGGACCCGGTCCAGGCGATCATCGACCTCGTCAACGACCACCGCCACCTCGCCGACCTCGCCACCCCCAGCCAGTGGCACACCCTCGCCGACTCCGCCAGCCCCGACGACCTCGTGTCCAGCGGCGACTACGACAGGCCCCAGCTGCGAGGCATGCGCCAGCCCCTCCTCGGCTGGCTCGACCAGCAAGCCACCCGGCTCGCCAGCAACCCCAGCTGGCACGACGCCGCCGACCAACTCACCAGCCGCTGGACCACCATCAAACAGGCCGCCGAAACCCGGCACACCCAACTCAAACCCAGCCGGCCGCCCTCCGGCACGCGGACCGACCCCCGCCGAGAACCCCCGAGCCTCGGCCGATCCGGACCCGACCTCACCCCAGGCTGGTGAGCCCACCCGAAGGCCTTGGGTTGGATCGCACGGAGGTGCGACGGTGTCCCCGACGAGGACCGCCCATCCTCAGCCAGCAACGATCATCCTGAGTTTGAGGGGCATCATCCTAATCAGTGGTGGTGTTGGGAAGATCGAGGATTCACCTTCCCGAGCGGTCCCTGAGCCCCGCGCTACGGGCCTAAGGACGTGATCGGCACGACGAGGATGCCGTCTGGCCGCCGATAGGCGAAACGTCCACCGGTCACGACCACGAGGGCGGCGGGCTCACCGTGCCTGGCCTTGTCCACCTTGCTCGCCATGTGCAGCAGCGACTCGGCCGCAGCGTCCGCCTGGGCTTCACCGAGCTTGAACTCGAATCCGGCCCAGCGACCGTTGGGGAGCTCGAGAATGGCGTCGATCTCCTGGTTCAGTTGCGTGTCGCGCCAGCAGGACAACGTTGCGCCGAGTGCCTGGCTGTAGACGCGGAGGTCCCGCAGCCCAAGCGACTCGAAGTGGAAGCCGGCAGCCTCCAGGTCGGCGAGCAGCTCGGCCGTTCCGACGCCGAGCGCCGCAATCCCGATCGAGGGATCCACAAAGTGGTGCACCGGGGTCGTGCGGAGACGAGTTCGTGAACGCATGTGGGGCTGCCAGGCGGGCAGCGGCTCGGTGAGCATGAGCCGGTCAAGTGCGTCGAGGTAATTGGTGAGGGTCTTGTCGTCGATCGGGCCGTTCTGACCGCCGACCTCGATCGTGACCGCCGACCTACGTAGCGGGGTGCCCACGCCACGACCCAGCGATGCAAGCAGCCGGGTGAGGTTGCCCGGGTTGCGTCGCGGTCCCAGCGCGGGAACGTCGACCTCGACGACGTTGCGATTGTAGGCGGCGACCCACGCCCGCGCCGCCCGTTCTGGGAGGTCGATGGTCTCGGGCCAGCCGCCGACCACGATGCGCTCGATCAGCTCAGGTATGGACAACGGGGCGGGGGCGCCACTCGGCTCGGCGCCATCCAGGATCGCGGCCAGGCTGACCGCGCCGGTCGAGTGGCCGGACTCGAACAGGCTCATCGGCCGCATCCGCAGACGAGCGATCCGGCCCGCCCCGGAGTGCAGCCGTGCATTGTCGCGGGGCCGCGACGAACCGGTGAGGAGGTAGAGGCCCTTGTCGCTGTGGTCGTCGACCGCGCGCCGGACGAGGTTCCAGATGTCGGGGGTGTCCTGCCACTCGTCGAACAGGATCGGCGTCGGGGACGCGAACAGCTGGTCGGGGTACGTCTCCAGTGCCGCCCGGGCGGCCCGGTCGACCTCCATCCGGAACACCGTCCGAGCAACCCGGGTCGCCGTCACGGTCTTGCCGACCGCCTTCGGGCCGTCGATGAGGACCGCGCCCATGAAGCCCATGAGATCCCGCAGTTCGGCGTCGACTACGCGGGGACGGTAGCTGATCACCGGTCCAGTCTAGGCTG
>Ga0073905_10001475_pt1 | contig 12017 bp, 10 predicted proteins | sample KloWWTupernatant_FD_65482 | JGI IMG/M metagenome (GOLD analysis project Ga0073905, IMG submission 65482) | Active sludge microbial communities from Klosterneuburg, Austria, studying microevolution and ecology of nitrifiers - Klosterneuburg... | ecosystem: Engineered > WWTP > Aerobic digester >... | reverse complement strand
ATACCGCGGCGAAGGCGGGCATCGCCCACATGACGCGCTCCATGGCGCTGGAACTGGGGCCGCAGGGCGTCACCACCAACGCCATCGCGCCGGGTTCGATCATGTCGGAAGGGACGCGGGCGCTGTTCTATGGCGCGGACGGTACGTTCTCGGCGAAGACGGCGGAGTTCATGGCGCACCTGCCGCTCGGGCGACCGGGCATCCCCGAAGAGATCGCCGAGGCAGTGCTGTTCCTCGCATCTCCGGGAGCGGGGTATGTCAACGGCCAGGTGCTGGCAGTCGATGGCGGCTGGACCGCCGGATACATGATGTAGGGCGGACGCGATGCAGATCGATCTCAACGGAATTTCCGTCGCCCTCGTTGGCGACACCAACCCGATCGCTAACGCGGCGCTCGATGCGCTGCTGGCCAACGGCGCGACGAAGAGCGATGCGCCGGACATGCTTGTCCTGTCGCTGCCGCTCACGCCGAGGGCCGGGGTGGATGTTGCCCCACTGCTCGCAACGGCCCGCAAGCATGCGGAGCGGATGGCGGCGGGGAACGGCGGGCGCATCCTGTTCCTTGCTTCGGCGATGGCCGGAATGCCGATGCGGCGGCACACCGACTATTCGGTGGCGATGGCCGCGGTGTTGGCGGGCGTGCGCGGGCTGGCGATGGAGTTCGGGCCCAAAGTGCTGGTCAACGCGCTGGGCGCGGGTGCGGTTGGCGGGCCGCTGCTGTCGGGCGACGAGGCGATGCTTTCGCATGCGTCGATCAAGCGGGTTGGCACCGTCACCGAAATCACCGACACGGTGCTGTTCTTCTGCGACCCGATGAACAGCTACACGACCGGGCAGTTGCTCAGCGTCGACGGCGGCTGGAGCGCCGGGTACGCCCGACACTTCTGAAGCTGGCCGATGCCTTGTTGCCCGTCTATGTTGCGGGCAACAAGGCGAATGGCATGACTTCGAAATCCGATAGCGACGGCAGGGCCCCCGGCCAGCGGGTGGGCGTGCGCGAGATCGCCAAGCGCGTCGGCGTTGCGCCGATGACAGTGTCGCGCGTCATCTCGAACCCCGAGATGGTCGCGCCCGCCACGCGCGCCAAAGTGCTCGAAGCGATCGAGGCGATGGGGTTCGTTCCCAACCGGCTCGCCTCCAGCATGCGGCGCAGTCCGCGCATCATCGGTACTGTCGTGCCGCCGCTGATCAATTCCGGCATTGCCGACCAGGTGCAGGGCATGTCGGACGAATGCCAGGCGGGCGGCTATTCGATGCTGCTGGTGCAGGGCGAGTTCACGCCGGAAGCCGAGGAGACATCGATCCGCACCCTGCTCGGCTGGCGTCCGGCCGGGATGATTTTGCAGAGCTTTGTGCAGAGCGAGGCGGCGCGGCAGCTGCTGAGCTCCAGCGGCGCGCCGGTGGTGGAGATTTCCGAGATCAAGGGGCACAAGCCGCTCGACATGGTGGTGGGCGTTTCGAACTACGAGACCGCCCATGCGATGACGATGCACCTTGCGGCCAAGGGCTACAGGCGCATCGGGTTCGTGTCGACGCCGATCCACGGCAACGACCGGCTGCAGCAGAGGCGCGCCGGCTATCACGGGGCGCTGGCGGCGCTGGGCGTGAAATCGCGCGTCAGCATGGAGGTGGAAGTGCCGATGACCGCGGCGGGCGGGGCGCAGGCGCTGGTGGCGCTGACGGAGCGGCACAAGGACATCGACGCGATCTTCTTTTCATCGGACACGCTGGCGGTGGGTGCGGTGCAGGAATGCCACCGGCGCGGCTGGGCCATCCCCGGGCGCATCGCCATTGCGGGCTATGGCGACACCGAGCTGGCGGCGCAGCTCTATCCGCCGCTGACCACGGTGAAGGTGGACCGCTACGCGATGGGACGGCGCGCGGTGCGGCGGCTGCTCGACCGGCTGGGCGGAGACTTGCAGCTGCCCACGATCACAAGCGTTGGGTTTGAGATTGTGGATCGGGAGAGCGCCTGAGGGGCGGTGGGACGCGGAGGCAGGGGCACGCCTTCGTGGTTCGACAGGCTCACCATGAAGGCTGTTGGGACACCGGCGCCGCGGAGGACTTCGTGGTGAGCTTGTCGAACCATGGAGCCCGGGTACTCCCGGTCTCTCGTCATGGCCGGGCTTGACCCGGCCATCCACTCGATCATCCGGTGCGGTTGGAGAGATCGAGTAGGCCCGCGGGCCGAGCCCGCGGGCGACGTCGTGGGTGGGGTGAGACGCGGGTGACTGCAAGTGGTGCACGGGGGCCGGGCACCCTACCCCCTCCGCTTAGCCGCCGGCTTACGCTTCCGAGCCTTGTTCTGCGCATCGGTTCCGAGGCGCTGTTCCCAGCCTTCGGCGTGGACGTTGAGGTAGGCGGCGGGGTCGTAGGGGTGCGCTTTTAGGGCGTCGATGTTGAGGTCGATGCCGAGGCCGGGGGCGTCCGGGAGGGAGAGGTGGCCGGTCTTCTTGTCGACCTTCGGGTGCCAGGTGACGAGGTCACGGGTCCACGGCTCGTTGAAGGCGTCGAAATGTTCCTGGATAAGGAAGTTGGGCACGGCGGCCGCGAGCTGCAGGCACACGGCGGTGGCCACGGGGCCGCCGCTCTGGTGCGGGGCGATGTAGCTGCCGTGGGCGAGCGCGAGGTTCGCCACCTGCATCGAGGGACCGATGCCGCCCAGCGACATCGGTTCGGGCTGGAAGATGTTGACGCCGCCGCCCGCCGCAAGGCTGTAGAACTGCCCGACGGTATCGAACATTTCGCCGGTGGCGACGGGGATGGGCGAGCGGTGCGCGACTTCGTGCACCGTCTCCGGCCGGTCGCGGGAGGTCGGCTCTTCCCACCAGTAGATGTCGAGATCGGCGAACTTTTCCGCCGCCTGCAGCGCGGCGATTTCGGTGAAGCGGGCATGCACATCGATGAGGATCAGCGTGCCGGCGGGCAGCCGGTCGCGCAGGGTGCGGCAGATGGCGTAGCTCAGGTCGAGCTCTTCGCGCGAGATGAACCCCTGCGCGGTGCCGAACGGATCGAGCTTAAACGCCTTGAAGCCCTTGGCAAGGACGGCTTTTGCCGCATCGAGGAAGGCTTCGGGCGTGCGCTCGGTGCGATACCAGCCGTTGGCGTAGCCGAGCACGCTGTCGCGGACGCGGCCGCCGAGCAGTTGGTGGATGGGGGCGCCGAGGCTCTTGCCGAGAATGTCCCAGCAGGCGACTTCGATGGCGGCCATTACCGTGCGGTGGATGTGGCCGCCGTCGAGTGACACGCTGTCGAGCAGGCGCTTCCACAGCGCGCTGATGCGGCGCGGGTCCTGCCCGATGGCGAGGTGCTTCAGCTCGTTCACGCCCGCCTCGGTGGTGGCGATAAAACCGTTGAGCGTGCCTTCGCCGATGCCATGGATGCCGGCGTCAGTGTGCACCTTCACGAACAGCCAGTTCTTCCAGCCGGCGCCGACGGTGAAGGTTTCGATTTCGGTGATCTTCATCAGGGTTCCTCGACGTGGGAGCTTAGGCCAGCGCCAGGATTTTTTCGATGACGGCTTCGGTGGTGAGGCCGTAGCGCGCCTGCAGCGTGGGGACAGAGCCGCATTCGATGTAGCGGTCGGGGAGGCCGATGCGGGTGACCTTCTTCGTGACCCCCGCATCGAACAGGGTTTCGACGACGAGGCTCGCGAGGCCACCCACTGCGACGTGGTTCTCAGCGGTGACGACGTGGCCGACGCTTGCCGCGAACTCGGCCACGGCGTCGGCGTCGAACGGCTTGATGGTGGGGACATGGAGGACGCCGACCGAAATGCCGCGCTGCTGCAGCGCGGTCGCGGCATCGAGGGCGCGCTCGGTCATCAGCCCGGTGGAGATGATGCCAACATCGGTGCCGCCGCGCAGGTTCGCGGCCTTGCCGATGCGGAAGATGTAGGCGGGATCGAGGACGACGGGGACGGTACCGCGCAACAGCCGCATGTAGACCGGGCCATCGTGATCGGCGATGGCGGCGGTGGCGGCCATGATCTCGGTGGCGTCGCACGGATCGATGATGGTGAGGCCGGGGACCATGCGCATTAGCGCGAGATCTTCGATGGCCTGATGCGTGCCGCCATAGCCGGTGGTGAGGCCGGGAAGGCCCGCGATGATCTTCACGTTGACGTTGGAATGGGCGAGCGCGATGGCGACGAAATCGTAGGCGCGGCGGGTGGCGAAAACGCCGTAGGTGGTGGCAAACGGAACCTTGCCGGTGCGCGCAAGACCGGCGGCCACGGCGATGAGGTTCTGCTCGGCCATGCCGACATTGAAGAAGCGATCCGGGAAGGCGTCGCGGAACGGGTGAAGGTCGGTGTATTTGCCGAGGTCGGCGGTGAGGCCGACGATGCTGGGGTTGGCCGCGCCAGATTTCGCAAGGGCCTTGCCGAAGGGGGCATCGACGCTGTCGCGGCCACCGGATACGGCCTCGTTCTGGCCCATGGCGACGGTGCGGCCGGGCTGGTTGGCGGCGCTCATGCGGAGGCTCCCAAGCTGTTCTCAAATTCGGCGATGATCGAGTCCCACTGGCTGACATCGACGCGGAAGAAGTGCGATTTCTCGCTCTCTTCGATCCGCTTCACACCCTTGCCGGGGAGGGTGCGCAGCACGATGGCCTTGGGTTTGCCGTTGCGGGCGCGGCTTGCGGGAAGCGCGGCGGTGACGGCGGCCATGTCGTTGCCGTCGATCTCGTACGTCTCCCAGCCGAAGGCGCGCCATTTGTCGGCGACGGGCTCCATGTCGAGGACGACGGGGCCGTCGGCCTGGATGCCGTTGCAATCGATCAGCGCGACGAGGCCATCGAGCCGGAAGTGACTCGCGGACATGGCGGCTTCCCAGGTGGAGCCTTCCTGCATTTCGCCATCGGAGAGTTCGACGAAGACGCGGGCGTCGGAGCCATCGAGACGGAGGCCGAGTGCCTGGCCGACGCCCTGCCCCAGCCCGTGGCCGAGCGAGCCGCCGATAACCTCGACGCCGGGCGTGGTGTCGAGGGTCGACATTTCGAGTCGGGAGTCATCGGCACCGTAGGTCACGAGTTCGGAGACCGGGAGGATGCCCGCTTCGGCGAGAGCGGCCCAGAGCGCGATGGAGTAGTGACCGGTGGAGAGCAGGAACCGGTCGCGGTCTCTCCAGCCGAGGTTCTGCGGGTCGTAGCGCAGTTCGTGGAAGTAGAGCGCGGCGAGGGTGTCGGCGATGCCGAGACCCTGCCCGATATAGCCCTGGCCCTGTCCCTTCGCCATGGTCAGCATGTGGCGGCGGAGATTTGTCGCGCGAGCCTTCAGCGCGGGGATATCGGCAGTGGTGGGGGGCGAGTTGCGGGCCATTTTTATCAGTCCTTGTCGAGGCCGCCGGAGATGTTGAAGCGCTCGGCCGTGAGATAGGCGGGCGCATCGAGGGCGAGCCAGACGACGGACCCGGCGACCTCGGAGATTTCGGCGCGGCGGCCGAGCGGGACGCGGCGGGTGCGTTCGTCGAGGAAGGCCTGCAGGTCGTTCTCGCGGCCGGCGAGCTTTGCGAGATCGATCTCGGTCGAGCGCTGCATTTCGGTGTCCATCATGCCGGGCGCGAGCGAGTTCACGAGGACACCGTAGGGGGCCATGGCGACGGCCAGCGCGCGGGTGATGGAATCGACGCCCGCCTTGCTCGCCGTGTAGGCGGTGTAATCGGGCAGCGCCATGCGCGAGCCGGGCGAGGTGATGTTGATGATGCGGCCGGAGCGCTGTTCACGCATGACGCGGCCCGCTGCCTTGCAGGCCATCGCCAGCGCGATGACGTTGAGCGACATGGTGCGGGTCCACGACTTGAAGGTGGAGTCGAGGAACGGCTCGATGACGCCGTAGCCGGCGTTGTTGACGAGCACGTCGATGCCGCCCCAGCGGGTGGTGACGCGCGCGACGGCGGCTTCGGGGCCACCCTCGGCGGTGAGATCGGCAACGATCTCCTCGGCTTCCGCGCCTAGCGCACGGATGAGACGGGCCGTCTCGGCGGTGCCTTCGGCATTGATGTCGGCGACACCGACGGCGCAACCGCGTCCCGCAAGCTGGATGGCGACCTCGCGGCCGAGTCCACCGGCGGCGCCGGTGACCAGCGCGCGCGCGCGATGCTGATGCGAAATTTCTGTCAACGACGCCTCCCCGCGTGCCCGGGTTTCGCAGCCGGGCAGTCAGCCTGTTACCGGTACCATATCAGCCTGTCAACGCGAGGCCGTGTTTCCCGGTGAGGAGAGCCTCCGCCGGACTAGACATTATGCTATTATAATCTATTGTTCCCATCGCCCGGGACGGCGCGCTATGAGAACGCGGCCGCGATGGGAGCCTCGGGGAGGATACATCTTGGCACTATCCGTCGCGCGCAGCCGCGCGCAGCCCGCCAGTACGGCAAACCTGCCGGACCGCGAAGTCTTGCTCGATCTGTTCAAGCAGATGGTGCTGCTGAGGCGCTTCGAGAGCGTCGCGCAGATCGCCTGCCGCAAGGGCGAAACGCCCGGATTCCTGCATCTGTATATCGGCGAAGAGGCGGTCGCGTCGGGCGTCTGCGCGCACCTGCGCCGCACCGACTGGGTGACCTCGACGCATCGCGGCCACGGCCACGCGCTGGCCAAGGGTTCGGACCCGCGCAAGGTGATGGCGGAGCTGTTCGGCAAGGCCGACGGCATCTGCGGCGGCCGCGGCGGCACCATGCATCTCTACGACAAGTCGGTGGGCCTGTTCGGCACCAACGGCATCGTCGGCGCCGGTATCGGCCAGGCGGCAGGCATCGGGCTCGGCGCGCGCCAGCAGGGGCGCGACGACATCGGCGTGGCCTTCTTCGGTGACGGCGCAGCCAACCACGGCGCCTTCCACGAGGGCCTGAACTTTGCAGCAGTGAACCACGCACCGGCGGTGTTCATCTGCGAGAACAATCTCTACGCGACGGCGACGCCGCTGAAATCGATCACGCTCAACCCCGAGATCGCCACCAAGGCGGCGTCCTACGGCATGCCGGGCGTCGCGGTGGACGGCAATGACGTGTTCGCGGTGTGGCTGGCGATGAAGGAAGCCACCGAGCGGGCGCGTTCGGGCAAGGGCCCCACCCTCATCGAAGCCAAGACCTACCGCACCGTGGGACACCACGAAGGCGACCCGGTCATCGGCACCTATCGCACGCAGGAAGAAGTCGATGCCTGGATCAAGCGCGACCCGGTCGACATGTTCCGCAAGCGCCTCGTCGAGGACTATGGCGTTGCGGACGCCGATGACCTCGCAGACATCGAGGCGCATATCGAGAAGGTAGTGCAGGATGCGCTCGAGTATGCGCGCAACTCGCCGGAGCCCGACCCGTCGCAGGTGCGCAAGCACGTCTATGCGAGCCCGATCAATCCGCCAGAGGCGCTGAAGGCGCAGCCGGCCGGTGAGACGCGGGTGCAGGGCTGGCTGGAAGCGGTGCGCGACGGCATTGCCGAGGAAATGCGCGCCAACGAAGCGATCCTCTATTTCGGCGAGGGCACGGGCGAGCGCGGCGGCAGCTTTGCGCATACCAAGAACCTCTGGCACGAATTCGGCGCGCACCGGATGGTCGATACCCCGATCTCCGAGCAGGGCTTTACCGCCGCCGCGATCGGCGCTTCGGCGGTCGGCACGCGCACCGTGTCGGACCTGATGTTTGCCGACTTCGCCTTCGAGACGGCGGGGCAGATCATCCTGCAGGCGGCGAAACTGCGTTACATGAGCAATGGCGACATGAGTGCGCCGGTGATCATCCGGGCCGGCGCCGGCGCGCTGCGCAGCTCCGGGCCGCACCACTCGGGCAGCTATCACCCGGTGTTCGCACATATGCCGGGCCTCATCGTGTGCGTGCCGTCGAACCCGGCGGACGCCAAGGGGCTGATGAAATCGGCGCTGCGTGCATCCGACCCGGTGATGATGCTGGAGCCCAAGGCGCTGTTCGCCTCGAAGGGCGAAGTGCCGGTGGGCGAGAACCACTACGTGCCGTTCGGTGTTGCTCGCGTGGCGCGTACCGGCACGGACATCACCATTATCGCCACCGGCCAGATGGTGAACCGCTCGCTCGAAGCAGCGGAGATCCTCACCAATGAGGGCGTGCAGGTTGAGGTTATCGACCTGCGCACGGTGATGCCGCTCGACGTCGAGACGATCGTCAAGAGCCTCAGGAAGACCCACCGCGCGCTGGTGGTGGATGAGGCGTGGGCGATGTGCGGCATGGGCGGCGAAATCGCCCAGGCGATCAACGAACTGGCGTTCGACGAGCTCGACGGGCCGGTGGGTCGTTTGCACACGGCGCCGACCTCGCATCCGTTCGCGCCGGTACTCGAACGCGCCATGATCATCGATACCGGGCGCATCGTCGATGGCGTCCGCAAGGTGATCGCCGGCAAGCCGCCGGTGCCTGACCACTGGTACACGACCGGCATCAGCGCCGACGCCGCGCCGGCCCCTGCCCCGGCAGTTGCTCCGGCAGCGCCGGCCCCCGCTGTTGCCCCTGCGTCTGCGGCGGTTGCCGCTGGCGAGGAGGCGATCCTCATGCCGTTCGGCGACCTCACGGTGTCGGAAGGCAAGCTGGTGAAGTGGCTGAAGGCGGTGGGCGACAAGGTGAAGGAAGGCGACGTGGTGGCCGAGATCGAGACCGACAAGGCGGTCGTCGAGATCGAGGCGCCGGCGAGCGGCACCATTGCCCGGATCGACCAGGAAGTCGGCGCCATCGTGCCGATGGGCGGCCAGATCGGCACCGTGAAGAAATAAGGGCGCGAACGCGCTGAGGGGACACTATGAAGATCATCTGCGCCAACTGGCAGAACCCGGACGACGGGGAACTCGAACGTAAGCACTTCCCGGACGTGGAACTGGTCATCGCCCGCTCGACCAACGAGGCCGCGGCGGTGCTGGATCCGGCCGTGTGCGCCACGGCCGATGCCGTGATCAACTACTCGCCCACCCACAACGTTTCGCAGCCGCCGACGGCCTTTCCGAAGGCGAAGATTGCGGTGCGCTCGGGCGTCGGCTTCGACAATATCGACACCGTGGGCTGGGGCGCGCGCAACATTCCGGCCTGCAACGTGCCCGACTACGGCACCACGGAAGTCGCCGACCATGCGATTGCGCTGATGCTGTCGCTGACCCGCGGCACGACGAGCTACCCCAACGCCATCACCAGCGAGGGACTGCCGGGCTGGCACTTCACCAAGGCGCCGCTGATCCGCCGGCACAAGAACGCGACCTTCGGCATCGTCGGCCTCGGCCGCATCGGGCTCGCGGCAGCGCGGCGTGCAGCGGCGTTCGACATGAAGGTGGTGTTCTACGATCCGCACCTTCTTTCGGGCGTCGATCTTTCGACCGGCTACGAGCGCGTGCATTCGCTTACCGAACTGATGAGCCGCAGCGACGTGGTGTCGGTGCATGCGCCGCTGAACGCGCAGACGCGCGGCATGATGAACGCCGAGGCGTTCGCCGCCGCGAAAGAAGGGCTGATCCTCGTCAACACCGCCCGCGGTCCGATCGTCGATGTGTCGGCGCTCGAAGCGGCGATGCGCAGCGGTAAGGTGCTCGGCGCCGGCCTCGACGTGCTGCCGCATGAGCCGGGCGATCTCGACCATCCGCTGATGACGGCCTGGCGCAAGGGCGAGGACTGGATCAAGCACCGGCTGATCGTCACCCCGCACGCGGCGTTCTACAGCCCGGCCTCGATGGTCGACCTGCGGCTGAAGTCGGTCGAGGTGGTGCATGCCTTCCTCGCCGAGGGGCGGCTGACCAACTGCGTCAACGCCGAATATCTCCACAAATGAGCGCGGTGATCGCCCTCTCCGACCGGCGCATTGCCGTCTCGCCCTATGCGAGGCGGCTGGCGAACGAGCGCGGCATTGCGCTTGAAGACCTGACCGGCACGGGCCCCGGCGGCCGCATCGTTGCGGCCGACATCGTGGCCTTCGTGCCTCAGGCCAAGGCGGCGCCGCGCACTTCGGCCGGTCCGCAGGCCGCGGCGCTGGCGACGACGATTTCGCTGGCGACGATGCGCCAGCTGCTCTCGGGGTTTACGACGGCAGACACGACGTTCTCGCTGGAGGATGTGGCGCTGAGGGCGGCGGGTTGCGCGCTTGACGATGTGGCAGCCGCAACCTCGCTGCCCGGCGCGCCGGTGGCGCTCGAAACGAAGTTTGGCGAGGTGCGGGCGCAGGCGGTGTTCGCCGATATCCGCAAGGGATCGCTGGGGCCGCTGCGGCAGCGCCGGCTCGATGCTCTGGCGGCTGCGACAGATGCTTCTGCCGAGCCCGCGGCGCTGTCGCTGAAGGTGCTTGAAGCCAGCGACATCCGGCCGGTAACCATGCCCCTTCTGCCCGGGCGCGACATGCGTCTCGTGCTGATTGCCGGCGAGGCTTCGGCGGAGTGCCTGCTGGCCTTCGATCCCGGCGTTGTCGACGAGGATGCGGCGACGGAAGTTCTCAGCCGGTTCAAGGCCTATCTCGAGGTGCCGATCCGGCTCCTCGCCTGATGTGAACACGATGCCGCCCTGAGGTCTGGCGGCATCGGCAGACTTACTGGTATAGCCGAACGCTCCAACCCATCGCGTGGACCATGGACGAAGCGGTTACAGAAACGGTCGAACTTCTGCCCAGGCGGGTGCTGGCGCGTGCCAACGGCCCGCTGTACCGGCAGCTTGCCGACGTGCTGCGCGACCCCATTTCCAATGGCGTCTTCCCGGTGGGCGGGGAACTGCCCAAGGAAGCCAGCATTGCCGAGCGATTCGGCGTCAGCCTCATCACCGTGCGGCAGGCGCTGCGCGAGCTCGAGGCCGAGGGCCTGATCCGTAAACGCTCAGCCAAGCCAGCGGTGGTGACGGCGCGTAACCCAGCCGTTAACTTCAGCTGGACCTTCAAGAACTTCAACGACATGGCGGCCTTCACCAAGGACGCGCACCTCAAGGTGAAGTCCTACAAGAAGGAAACCTCGCCGGTGCTGCAGCGGCACTTCGGCATGGCGCCCGACGAGGCCGGGTATTGCCTGCGCAGCATGCTGGCCGTGGGGCGGCAGAAGAAGGCGCAGATCACCACCTACTTCCCGCCCGATATCGGCTCGAACCTGACGCGCGAGGATTTCTCCGACGTGCTGATCTTCCAGTCGGTGCAGCGGCGGCTGGGCATCCGAATCTCTGTCGCCCACTGCACGGTGCGGGCCGACATCGCGGACGAGCGGACTGCGGCGGACCTCGACATCGCCGTCGGCTCGGCGGTTCTGGTGGTGGAAATGCTTTACCAGTCGGCCGACCAGCGCAATGTCGAGTTCTCCATCGCGCGGCATCCGGCGAACCTGTTCAGCATCACCTACGACGCGCCGAACGACCTGATCTGACTGGCGCCAGAAGTAAGCGCGGCGCGGCAGCATCGTCATGGACAGCCCCAAAGAATTATAATAGCATCATAGTTGTCGGATGGCTGTTTCTGCCCGTCCGGCTGGGTCGCGGTGGTTGAGGAGCTGCCGCGCAACGAGGGGGAACCAGGACACGTCGTCTCTGCCGCCGGCCGAAAGGCTGCCGGCATATCGGCAGGGGCATCTGTTACCGGTATCATCATTGTCGGAGCCAGCGCACCAGATGGCGGATGACCATCGCGCTGCCTCCATGAGGAGGAACGAAGATGAACAGGCCAGGCAACGGTCTACTTCTGCCACGCTCGATGGGCATTGGACGCCGTGATTTCCTGAAGGGCACGGCGGCGGCAGGTGTCGCCGCAGCGCTCGCAACACCGGCGATCGCGCAGAACGCCAAGATCAAGATCCCGCTGGTTTCGTGGATGTGGAGTGAACCGGGCCGCGGCGACGCGTGGAAGGCCATGCTGGCCAAGTTCCACGCCGAGCAGAGCGACGTGTTTGTCGAAGAGGCCGGCGCGCCCTTCAACGAATTCAACAACAACATGCTGATCCAGTCGCAATCCGGCAAGATCAACGGCGCCATGTTCCACACCACGCCGGACCTCGTGGTGCGGCTGCTGCGCGGCGGCCACCTCGAGCCGCTGCAGGATATTGTCGACAATCT
>Ga0073905_10001470_pt1 | contig 12038 bp, 12 predicted proteins | sample KloWWTupernatant_FD_65482 | JGI IMG/M metagenome (GOLD analysis project Ga0073905, IMG submission 65482) | Active sludge microbial communities from Klosterneuburg, Austria, studying microevolution and ecology of nitrifiers - Klosterneuburg... | ecosystem: Engineered > WWTP > Aerobic digester >... | reverse complement strand
ATGGCGAGTCTGGTCTCGAACGCGGGCGGCTGGATGTCGGTGATCAGCCCCATCTTGAAGCGGCTGCGGAGCCGGTCCTCGAGGGTGGCGATGGCGTCGGGCGGACGGTCCGAGGACAGCACGATCTGGCGTTGCGACTCGTAGAGGGTGTTGAAGGTGTGGAAGAACTCCTCCTGGAGCTGCTCCTTGCCCTCCATGAACTGGATGTCGTCGACGAGCAGCACGTCGATCTCGCGGTAGCGGCGCTTGAAGTCCGGTTGCTGGTTCTTGCGGATGGCGTCGACGAACTCGTTGAGCAGCGTCTCGGTGGAGATGTAGCGGATCCGGTAGGTCGGGTAGTTGTCCCGGACGTACTGGGCGATCGCCTGCAGCAGGTGGGTCTTTCCCAGTCCGGCGCCGCCGTAGACGAACAGCGGGTTGTAGCGACGGCCCGGCGTCTCGGCCACCGACAGGGCGGCGGCATGTGCGAAGCGGTTGGATGCTCCGATCACGAACGAGTCGAAGGTGTAGCGGGGGGGACCGATCGGCGAGGGGGTGGGCTCCCCGGCCGAGGTCGGACTCAGCGGGCGGACCGCTGCGGGGTCCGGGTCGGTGAGGTCGACGGTCAGCCCGTCGTCCGGATCGGGTCGGACGTCGTCGATCTCGACCTCGAGGATCAGTCGGACCTCCGGGAACCCGGCATCGGCGACGGCAGCCTCGATCATCGGGAAGTAGCGCTGCTCGACGCGCTGGCGGACGAGCTGGCTGGGAACCACCAGGGTCAGGACGTCGTCGTGGAGCTCGTTCGCGTGGATGTCCTGGAAGGTCGAGGACCACACGGTGTCGCTGACCTGTTCGACCAGGAGCGCCGCCGTACGTTGCCAGACCGTTGTACCCTCCGCGGTCACGCGGCCACTCCTGTCGACTCCGGTGGGCCCGCTCGTGCGGGAATCCCCGAGCGTGCCGTGATGATGGGTGCGATGACGTGTCCGGCGCGTCGGCGCTTGTTGTCCACAGGCGATCCACATCTGTGGACACCGGATCCGGCTGTCCATCGCTGTGGAATCGGACGGTAGCCACGCTCGTCACGCAACCGCAACCCGTTGTGTGACCGTCGTCTCAGCGATCGGACGCGACGGACGGCGGTTGGCGCCGAGAGCCCGGAACCTCTAGCGTGGTCCGGTCAGTCGCCCGCCCGCGCCGTCGTGACGTTCCGCCGAGGATGCACGAAGAAGTCGGCGGACCCGACGATCGGCGACGGTCGAGACGGAGACGCAGCCGGTGCGCAGCGTGTCCGTGTCGACGTTCATCCCGGTCGATCCTGCAGTTCTCGTGGAGTCAAGGTGAAGCGTACCTATCAGCCGAACACCCGGCGTCGTGCCCGCAAGCACGGCTTCCGGCACCGCATGTCGACCCGAGCCGGTCGGGCGATCGTGAAGTCCCGTCGCCGCCGCGGTCGGGCCCGCCTGTCGGCCTGAGCGGATCCCGGCGGATCGTGCCCGGGTCCCGTGTCGGAGCACAGGGGTGCTGGAACGGATCACACGTCGGTCGGTGTTCCGACGGTTCGCGCCGCCCGCTCCACGCTACCGAACGCGAACACTCACCCTCGTCGTTGCTCCTCGCGCGGAGAGTGAAGGTCATGGCGCGGGTCTGGCCATGGCGACCAGTCGGCGGGTCGGACCGGCCGTGGTGCGCAACCGCCTCCGTCGTCAGATCCGCGCCGTCTCGATCGAGCTCGACCGAGAGCGACCCTGGGCCTCCGGGTGGTACCTGGTGATCGTCCACCCCTCCGCGAGAGGCCGGAGCAGCGCCGAGCTGGGTTCGGCGTTGGCCGATGTCCTGCACCGGGCGGGAGTGCGGCCGTGAACCCCGAAACCAGTCCTCCCGTGACGACATCATGTGTGACAACGGTCACGGCAACCGGTCTCGTTGACTCGGGTTGCGCCACAGTCGACGGGCGGCCCTCGTTGCCGAGTCGGGTCATGGTCCGGGCGGTGCGCGTGTACCAGTACGCCGCCGCCGGCCGTCCCTCGCCGTGTCGTCACGTCCCCAGCTGCTCGACCTACGCGGTCGAGGCCCTCGAAGCGCACGGTGCGGTGCGTGGGTCGTGGTTGGCGTTGCGTCGCCTCGGACGCTGCCACCCGTGGGGGACCTCCGGGTACGACCCGGTGCCGGAGCCGAGGCGCCGCCGAGCCGCCGACACCCAGGGATCGTCGAAGCGGTCCGCGATCGAAGGACAGGAACCGATGACCGACGGAACGACGGCGGAGGAAGCCTGATGTTCGAGCAGTTCTTCCAGGCGCTGGGCAGCGTCCTCAACTTCTTCTACACGTTGATCCCCAACTACGGGTTGTCGATCATGTTGCTCACCGTCCTGGTGATGGCGCTGATCACCCCGCTCAACGTCAAGAGCACTCGTTCGATGCTGCAGATGCAGCGCCTCCAGCCGGAGATGAAGCGGCTCCAGGCCAAGTACAAGGACGATCGCGAGCAGCTCAACGCCGAGCTGATGAAGTTCTACCGGGAGAACAAGATCAACCCGCTCGGGGGTTGCCTTCCCCTGCTGGCCCAGATGCCTGTCTTCTTCATCATGTACTCGCTGCTCCGAGGTCTCACGGTCCGCCAGGGTGGACTCGGTTCCGGGATCGGCCACATCGCCGGTCAGGTCCAGCAGGGCGTCGAGCTCACGCCCTGGGTGTTCACAGATCAGTACTTCCGGCCTGAGCACCTGAACCACTCCACCGAGCTGTACCAGTCGCTCTCGCACACCAACACGATGAACTTCTTCGGGATGGACCTGGCCATCTCGGCGGCCGAGGCGGTGAAGATCGGCCTCCTGGTGGCGGTCCCCTATCTGCTGCTCCTGGTCGTCATCCTGATCACGGGCGTCTACCAGAACCGCCAGCTGCAGGCCCGCAACACCAACGCGACGGTCAACCCCCAGCAGCAGATGATCATGAAGGTGATGCCGTTCTTCCTCCCGGTCTTCTCCTTCGGCTTCCCGTCGGGTCTGGCGCTCTACTGGGCCACCCAGAACCTGTGTCGGATCGGCACCAACTCCTACATCACCCGGAGCGTGTACCGGAAGGAGCACGCCAAGGGTCCGATCGAGGCGACCGCGTCCGAGAAGACGTCCACGAGCGCGAAGAAGGGGTCGTCGGGTCCCAAGGGGGTCTCGGCGACCGGCGGGGCCGGCGGCCCGAAGGGCAAGGCCGGTGCACAGAAGGCCGGACAGAAGGCCGGCGCACAGAAGGACAAGGGGACCGTCGACCGATCGGACTCGTCCGCGTCGACGGATCGAGGGCCGGGAAGCTCGGTGAAGAGCAAGAAGGCCCATCAGAACGCGTCGTCTTCCGAGGCATCGGGTCGCCGGTCGGGTGGAACCGCCAAGCGCTCGGTCAACCAGCGTCGATCGGGGCAACCGAGACCCAACCGTGGATCCTCGGGCCGTCCGGCCCCGGCGGGAGGCGTCGACGACGACGGGACCGCCAGCAACGCCAACGACAATGGCAGCACCAACGACAACGACAACACCGTCGAGAACGACAACAGGGAGTGAGTGCCACCGTGGAGTGGGTCGAGACAACCGGAAAGACGGTCGAGGAGGCCAAGGAGGCCGCGCTCGATCGCTTGGGCGTCGACGAGCAGGACGCTGAGTTCGAGGTGATCGAGGAGCCGCGGTCAGGCCTGTTCGGCCGGACACGCGGCGTCGGCCGGGTCCGTGCCCGCGTCGTGCCCCGAGCCCCGCGTTCCAAGCCCGAGCGGCGAAAGCGGTCGCGGTCCGACAAGGGCGGTCGCGGTGAGGGTGAGGAGCGGACGGGCACCGGCTCGGCGTCGTCGGGAGAGGACAGCGCGACGACGTCGGCCACCAGGGCAGCGAAGCCAGCACGGCAGGCATCCAAGTCTGCCGAGGAGCGATCCCAGGGCAAGGGCGATTCCGGCCGGGGTGGTTCGTCGGGGCGGGGTCCGTCCAGCAAGAGCGGCAGCGGTGCCCGTCCGGCACCGCCCGAGAAGGAGCGTGAGGTCATGGACACGGCCGAGCAGTGCGATGTTGTCACCACCTTCCTCGACGGCCTCGGCCGGGCGTTCGGGCTGGAGGTGACAGCGAACGCGCAGATCGAGGACGACGTGCTGCGGGCGTCGATCGACGGCAGCGAGGTGGGTCTGTTCATCGGACCCGGCATGGCCACCCTGGACGCGATCCAGGAGATCACCCGCAACGTCCTGCAGCGCCACGCCGAGGGCCGGGAGTACGCGAAGGTCGTCGTCGACGTCGCCGGGGTGCGTCAGATGCGCCGCGAGCGTCTGGCGGCCTTCGTCACCGACGCCGCCCAGCAGGTGCTCGACGACGACGTCGAGGTCGTGTTCGAGGTCATGAGCAGCCCGGACCGCAAGGTCGTCCACGACACGGTCGCCGAGATCGACGGAGTGGCGTCGAGCTCCATCGGTGAGTCACCGCGACGGCGCGTGGTGCTCAGCGCAGCCGGATGACATCAGGACCGGAGCCGGACCCCGGTCCTCGTTCCGAATCCGACGACGGGCACCCCGGTGGGGTGCCCGTCCCGCGTCCGGGGCCGGCGTCGGATTCGAGTGCCGAACCGACTCCCGCGACCGACGCTGCACTCGATCGGGTCCTGAGGCGTTCGCGGGAGCTGGGCTTCCTGGGACCAGGGCCGACCGCCGCTCACATCCGCCACGCCGCAGCCTTCCTGCCGGGGATCGACGACCTGGACTCCCGACAGAGTCCGGCTCGGGTCGGTGACCTCACGCTGGTGGATCTCGGATCCGGTGGAGGGCTCCCCGGCCTGATCCTGGCGGTGCGTCGACCGATCATGCGCGTGGTTCTCGTCGACGCCATCGGGAAGCGAACCGAATTCCTGGAATGGGCGGTGGCCGAGCTGGGTGTGGCCGAGAGGGTGGAGGTGCGTCGAGGTCGAGCCGAGGAGCTGGCACGGGAGCCCGATCTGCGAGGATCAGCGGAGGTGGTCACGGCTCGATCCTTCGGTCCACCCGCGGTGACGGCGGAGTGTGCCGCCGGGTTCCTGAGCGGACCGGGTGCGAGGCTCCTCGTGAGTGAACCGCCGACGGGCTCGGAGGACCGATGGCCGGTGGAGGGTCTGCTGCGCCTGGGCATGCAACCTGGACGTCTGTGGTCGGCCGAGGGCGCGACGGTCAAGGCACTGGACGTGATCGCTCCGTGCGCCGAGGGAGTACCCCGCCGAGTGGGTGTGCCGGCACGTCGACCGCTTTTCTGAGCGCATCGCGTCACCAGGGCCCGCGACGGCTGATTCCGAGGTGGCATCGAGTCGTTCGGCCCGGACTGCAGCGGGACCAGGACGTTCCACGTGGAACGGCGGATGACTGGACGACAGCGACGCGAGTCCACCTGGCGGCGACGCTGAATCGGACGAGGTCCCCGGGTTGTGGATGCAGGCGCCCACCCGCGGTGAGCCGGCAACTCCGCGGCCGGCCCGACGGCATGACTTCCGCGCACTGGCGACCGGTCGATGTTTGTCGACCTGCCGAGGGTCGAGCGATCGGATATCGATCTCGAACCGACGTGACCGCCCACCGTTCACCGACCACCGGCCGTTGCCCGAGCACATGACCAGGAAGCGGCGCCCATCGGACGCAGCGCCCTTCTGACGTAGCGCCTGTCCGCGGTCTCGCCGGCCGACCCCCGATCCTTGGGAGGCGGTCCGCTGCCGCCCCCAACGAGGTTTGTTCCGAGCAGTGGTCGCCGCTGTCGTTCCAGATCCTGCCCGTCGCGTTCGGTCCCGGCTTTCGGCCTCGTCCCGGCCGAGACCTGACCGACCTGGTTGGACGTTCCACGTGGAACACTTCTGCTGACTCGGTCGGCTGTGTGCAGGGCCGGTCGGCCGATGCTCCCTTGGGAGGCGGTCCGCTGCCGCGCTCGGAACCAGGCGTTGTTCCGAGCAGTGGTCGCCGCCGTCGTTCCAGATCCTGCCCGTTGCGTCCGTGCAGTGATTCCCCGGCCCGGTCCCGGCCGAAACCCGACCGACCTGGTTGGACGTTCCACGTGGAACACTTCTGCTGACTCGGTCGGCTGTGTGCAGGGCCGGTCGCCCGGTCCAGAGCGAGGGTGCTTGACCCCGGCCCCGCCGGACGGAAGGATGGGAGCGCCGCTCGATCGGTGCGCCTCGACCGCTCCGTGGGAAACCCGCGGGTACGCCTACGACGCACAGACCCTGCCACCCGAGCAGCACCTGTCGACCACCTCACGTGGGAGTTCCGGATGTCCGACCTGCCCCCCGATACGGGCGTTCACGAGACGGTGACCTCTCGCGAGCCCGAGTGGCCCCGACCGGACGATCATCACCCGATCACGGATCCCGACCAGCGCCGTGATGGATTCGATGCAGTCGGGAACCGGGATGAACCGTCCACCCCTGAGGCGGACAGCGTCGCTGCTGGACCCGCAGGAGTCGATCAGGCGGAATCCGTCCGCCGCGGAGACGAACCCGATGCCACCGATCCCCCAGGGTCGTCCCCGGCCGTGGGTTCGGAACCATCCCCGGCCGAAGTCCCCGAACCGACCGGCGTGGGGGGTCGCCCGCTGCCCCGGATCATCGCCGTCGCCAACCAGAAGGGTGGTGTGGGCAAGACCACGACGACCGTGAACATGGGTGCAGCCCTGGCCGAGTTGGACCACCGGACCCTGGTGATCGACCTCGACCCTCAGGGGAACGCCACCACGGGTCTGGGGATCAACTACAGGACGCTCGATCACACGATGTACGACGTCCTGCTGCACGACGTCGCTCTCGAGGACTGCATCGAACCGACCGAGGTCCGCAACCTCTTCGTCGCTCCTGCCAGCCTCGATCTCGCGGGAGCAGAGATCGAGCTGGTCCCGGCCTTCAGCCGCGAGTCGCGGCTGAAGCGCGCTGTGGCCGAGGTCATCGATGACTACGACTTCATCCTGATCGACTGCCCACCATCGCTCGGGCTCCTCACGGTCAACGGCCTGGTCGCCGCGACAGAGGTGATGGTGCCCATCCAGTGCGAGTACTACGCGTTGGAGGGTCTCGCCCAGCTCACCCGCAACGTGGAGCTCGTCCGTACCAACCTGAACCCGGAGTTGGAGATCAGCGGGATCGTGATGGTGATGTACGACAGTCGCACGCGTCTGGCGGAGCAGGTCGTCTCAGAGGTTCGAGGCCACTTCGGCCCGAAGGTGTGTCGGAACATGATCCCTCGCAACATCCGGCTGTCCGAGGCGCCGTCCTACGGCCAGCCGATCACGACGTTCGATCCGAGCTCCCGGGGTGCCGTGGCCTACCGGGAGCTGGCCCGGGAGGTGAGTGGTGGCGCGTAAGAGCGGACTGGGACGAGGTTTGACCTCGCTGATCCCGGCGGGGGCCGGGGAGGATCCCGATGCCGTCGCGGCGGGGTTGTCCGAGGTCCCGATCGAGTCGATCCGACCCAACCCCTACCAGCCCCGCCGTGCCTTCGACGAGGAGTCGCTCGAGGGACTCTCGGACAGCATCAAGGAGCTGGGAGTTCTCCAGCCGGTCCTGGTTCGCGAGCTCGACGACGGCTACGAGCTGATCGCCGGGGAGCGTCGTCTGCGGGCGGCCAAGCGTGCCGGTCTTCGAACGGTCCCGGTGGTGGTGCGAACCGCCGATGACGTCTCCTCCCTCGAGCAGGCGTTGGTGGAGAACCTCCATCGGCAGGATCTCAACCCGCTCGAGGAGGCAGCGGCCTACCAACAGCTGATCGAGGACTTCTCCTACACCCAGGAACAGGTGGCGCAGAGGGTCGGTCGGAGTCGGTCCGCGGTCACCAACCTCCTGCGTCTGTTCCAGCTTCCGCCGGCGGTCCAGCGGTTGGTGGGCGAGCAGTTGATCAGCGCCGGCCACGCCAAGGCGATCCTGGGTCACCCCGACCGCGCCTACCAGGAGGCGCTGGCCAAGCGGACGGTGGCCGAAGCCCTGAGCGTCCGTGACGTCGAGCAGCTCGTCCGGGAACGGATCGAGCTGGAGAACAGCCTCGATGGATCAGCGGCAGCGGGTGCAGCACCGACCGACGAGCCGACGTCGGGCGGGACCAGCGCGGCCGAGCCGACCGGACTCAGGCCACCGGGGTTGTTGGAGCTCGAGGAGCTGATGGCGGATCACCTCGACACGAGGGTGTCGATCACCATGTCGGCCAAGCGGGGCAAGGTGCTGATCGAGTTCGCCAACCTGGAGGATCTGGAACGAATCTATCGACGGATCATCGACTGATCGCGTCTCCCGCGATCCTCGCCCGGTGCCTGGGAGTGCGGGGCATCGGAGCTGTCGACCGGCGGTGAACCTGGACAAGAGGGTGCATCCACCTCGAGTTCAGGGTGTTGTCCACAGGGTGGGCACAACATTGGGGAAACACGAAGCTGAGGTACAGCTCAGGATGACTGGGTCAACCTCTCGCGACGGTTGAGGTCGATGTGCGCCGACAGGTCGGTCAGGACGCCGCCACACCCGGGTAGCGCACCGACGCCGGCGTCTCCGACGCGGCGGAGGCACCATCGGCGACGGGGTCGCTGGCCCAGGCATCCAGTGCCCGCTGCAGCGAGGCGATGATCAGATCGCGGTTCCGGTCCACCATCATCCGGTCGCCGAGCTGGACCAGGACGGCCGAGCTGCGGGTCTCGCGGAGGATGGGGAGCCGCATCCCCGTGACGGTGCCGATACCCCACCCCGGGCTGGCCGGAAGTTCCCTGACCACCAGTTCGGCCAGGTGACGGCCCCCCGTCGACGCGAAGCCGGGAACTTCGAAGTAGCTGGCCTCGATCACGGTCGCGGGCGTCAGCGACAGACCCAGGTAGACGTCCGCCGCGAAGTCGTTGGCCTCGGCGGCCTGGACCGACCAGTCGCCGTCGAGCAGGACCGCGGTGACCCCGGCGGACTGGAGGGCCGCCGCGAGGCGCGTGGTGACCGGCTGGAGGTCGTCGTCGGAGCCGATGGCGACCCTCAGCGATGCGAGCGAGCGCATGGTCCGACGGAGCCGATCGCGTTCGCGGACCGCGGTGACGGTGGCCCGTCCGGCGCGACCCTCGAGCCGCATCAGGGCCTCGACGGTGTCTGGCCCGCAGACCTCATCGGCGACCAGACCGGCGTTGCGCTGGAAGTCTCCGACCGCGGCCCTGGTCCCCGGACCGAAGATCCCGTCGACCCGACCGGCGTCGAAACCGAGCGCACCGAGCCGCAACTGGAGCTCGGCGACGTCGTTGCCGCGCATCATCGGTGAGCGCAGGCACACCAACCGATCACCCAGGCGGAACTCCGATTCGACCAGAGCGGCCCAGGTCGCGGTGTCGCAGACGCCGTCGCTGCGCAGCCCGGCCTGCTGCTGGAACCCGCTGACCGCAGCGGTGGTCGACTCACCGAACTCGCCCGCAGGGTCGCCGGGGGAGTGACCGGCCGCGGCGAGACGCCGCTGGAGGTCGGCCACGGCGGGCCCGACGGCGCCTGAGCGCAGCGGAAGGGCGGAGAGGGTGATGGTGTCTCCCGGGGTCGCGGCAGGTCCGGGTGACCTGCGGACCGATGGTACCCGCAGCGCTCGTGCGGGTCAGAGGTAGAGGGTCAGAGGTAGGGGGTCAGAGGTAGGGGGTCAGATCCTCGAGGAGTTGCGGCTTGCCCCGCGCCCCGATGAGGCGCTGAGCCTCCTGCCCATCTTTGAACACGATCATGGTCGGGATGCTCATCACATTGAACTTGGTGGCAAGGCCGGGATTCTCGTCGACGTTGACCTTGGCCACCCGAACCTTGCCCTCCTGTTCGGCGGCGACCTCCTCGAGGATGGGCGCGATCATCTTGCACGGACCGCACCACTCGGCCCAGAAGTCGACGAGAACCGGTTCGGTCGAGCTGGCGACCTCCTCGTCGAAGGTGGACTCGGTGAGTTGGCTGATGGAGCCCATGTGGCTCTCCTCCGGTGGTTCGGTGGGTTCGAGTGGTGGTTGCGGGTGTGATCGAGGTGGGTTCGACCCGTCGACGGCCGAGGCCCGATTCCGCGACGGCAGGGACGTCCTGGGACAACAGCCCGTCCCCGGTCGTCATTCCAGCACCGGCAGGACCCTGGGATGGGGACCGACCGGGTGGATCCGGTCTCAGTGCTCCTGGGCCTCGAGCCAGCGCTCGGCGTCGATGGCGGCCATGCATCCGGAGCCCGCGGCGGTGATGGCCTGGCGGTAGTGGTCGTCCTGGACGTCACCGCAGGCGAACACGCCGTCGACGGCGGTGCGCGACGTCCCGTCCAGGGTGACCAGGTAGCCGTTGTCCTTGACCGGGAGCTGACCGGAGAACAGCTCGGTGTTGGGACGGTGGCCGATGGCGACGAACACCCCAGTGGCGGGGAGATCGGTCACCTCGTCGGTGACGACGTTGCGGAGGCGGACGCCCTCGACCCGGCCCTCGCCGAGGATCTCCTCGACGACGCTGTCCCAGACGAAGGTGATCTTCTCGTTCGCGAAGGCCCGGTCCTGCATGATCTTGGAGGCGCGCAGCTCCTTTCGGCGGTGGACCACCGTGACGGACCGACCGAAGCGGGTCAGGAACGTCGCCTCCTCCAGGGCCGAGTCGCCGCCGCCGACCACGACGATGTCCTGGTCGCGGAAGAAGAACCCGTCGCAGGTCGCGCAGGTGGACAGGCCGTGGCCGAGCAGCCGGTGCTCCGAGTCGAGTCCCAGCATGAGGGCGCTGGCGCCGGTGGCGATGATGACCGACCGGGCCAGGTGCGTGGGCTCGTCTGCGTCGGGGTCACCGACCCAGATCCGGAACGGACGCTCCGAGAAGTCCACGCGGGAGACCTTGGCAGTGTGGATCTCGGCCCCGAACCGCTCGGCCTGCTGACGCAGGTTGCCCATCAGCTCCGGTCCCATGATCCCGTCGGGGAACCCGGGGAAGTTCTCCACCTCGGTGGTGAGCATCAGCTGGCCCCCGGGCTGATCGCCGGTCGACGACGGCTCGCCCTCGATCATCAGGGGTTCGAGGTCGGCACGGGCGGTGTAGATGGCGGCGGTCAGGCCGGCCGGGCCCGATCCGATGATGACGACGTTGCGCAGGTCGGCCATGGTGGCTCTCCGTTCGGTGACGGTTCGGGGGTGGGTTCGGGGTCGATCTCAGGTGGGGAGACGACCGCGCTTCGACCAGAGCACAACACCGACGAGCACGAAGATGATCCCGAACAGCAGGTAGACGGCCCAGGCCGGGATGAAGATCGTGAGGAGTCGCACCGTGCCGACGAGGGCGAGCACCACCGTCGGCAACCCCAGGATGAGGGCGACGATCGCGTAGACCATCCCCTTGGAGACCTCGAGGATCGGCCCGGTCGTGTGGGAGCGGACCTTGTCGACGTTCTCGACGATGAGATCGGTGACCTGATCGGTCCAGTCGCCTCCGCCGCTCGCCGGCCGGCCGGGCGTCGTGGTCGATGGCGTTCCCGACGACGCGGAGGTCTCGCTCATGGCGCAGGAGCCTAGGGGTTGGGTCGGGTCCGGGGCGACAGGACCGTCGGTCAGGGGAGGGGGAGACACCCGGGGACCGACACGGCCCGGACCGTGTCACCGGTGAGGATCACCAGGGCCGGCGAACCGGCGACGACCGCGACCGCGACGCGGACCGCGTCCGGGCCGCCGGTCGGACAGGGCAGGCTCGCGGGATCCCTCAGCGGCAGGGAGTCGAGGGTCGACGTGGGAGTCGCCGACGCCATTGCGGCGGTGTCCGCGTGGATGCCCAGGTCCGGGAGCCCGGCCAGCCTCTCGTCGGACGCGACAGGCCCCGAGCGATCGGCGCTGTTGGGCGGCGGCCCCGAGGGGGCGGACTCCTCGGTCGATGTCCCGGCACCTGACGCACCGGCGGGGGCGGGACTGCTCAACGGCGGCGACGTGGTGCTGGCCGGCGCTTCGAGAGAGCCCGAACCGTCCCCCGTCACCTCGGTGGCCGAATCCGCCAGGTGCTCACCGGTGCCGGAGCGGCCGGTGGTGGCGCGCACCGCGACCCCGGCCGCGATCACGACCAGGACCACCGCGGCGGCGATCGCCACCCACGACCGAC
>Ga0073905_10001469_pt1 | contig 12038 bp, 10 predicted proteins | sample KloWWTupernatant_FD_65482 | JGI IMG/M metagenome (GOLD analysis project Ga0073905, IMG submission 65482) | Active sludge microbial communities from Klosterneuburg, Austria, studying microevolution and ecology of nitrifiers - Klosterneuburg... | ecosystem: Engineered > WWTP > Aerobic digester >... | reverse complement strand
ATCGGCTTCGTGCTGTTCATCCTGGCCATGGCTGAGGGCTTTACCGGTTACTCGCTCCCCGACGACCTGCTCTCGGGTAACGGTCTGCGCATTATCGACGGCATGGTCAAGGGCATCCCGCTCATCGGAACCTGGACTTCGTTCCTGTTGTTCGGTGGCGAGTTCCCGGGCACCGAGATTGTCGGCCGCCTTTACACGCTGCACATCCTGTTGCTGCCGGCGATCCTGGTCGCACTCCTTGGTGTCCACCTCATGTTGATGATCATCAACAAGCACACGCAGTTCGCTGGCCCCGGCCGCACGAACGACAACGTCGTGGGCTACCCGATGATGCCCGTTTACATGTCGAAGATGGGCGGATTCTTCTTCCTCGTCTTCGGTGCAATCGTCGCCATCGCGAGCTTCTTCTCGATCAACGCGGTCTGGAACTATGGCCCGTACGACCCGTCACCGGTGTCGGCGGGTACGCAGCCTGACTGGTACATCGGATTCGCTGACGGCGCGCTGCGTCTGGTGCCACCGCACCTCGAGTCAGTGTTCTGGGGCCACACCTGGTCGTGGAACATCCTGATCCCGCTCGCTGTGATCGGTATCTTCATCATCCTCGTCCTGATCTACCCCTTCATCGAAGCGTGGATCACGGGCGACAAGCGCGAGCACCACATTGCTGAGCGTCCCCGCAACGCGGCGACCCGCACGGCAATCGGTGCAGCCGGTGTCACGTTCTACGCTGTCATGTGGGCAGCCGCGAGCTCGGACCTCATGGCAACGCACTTCTGGCTGACGATGGAGGGTGTCATTCACGCCCTGCAGGCGCTGCTCATCCTCGGCCCGATCCTGGCGTACTTCGTTACCAAGCGCATCTGTATCGCGCTGCAGCGTAAGGACCGCGAGATCGTGTTGCACGGTTACGAGTCGGGCCGCATTGTCCGCCTCCCCGGTGGCGAGTACATCGAGGTCCACCAGCCCGTCGATGAGTACGAGCGCTGGAAGCTGATCGCCCACGAGAACTACGAACCGCTTGTGGTTCGCCCGAACTCGCGTGGACGAATTGCCTGGCACGAGAACCTCCGTGCGAGCATCTCGCGCTGGTTCTTCGAAGACCGTCTCACTCCCGTGACCAACGCGATGCTGGCTTCCGGCCACCACGACGAGGTCGAGGAGCAGGAGCACATTGCCGAGGGCAAGGCTGCCGAGATCGCTTCGCAGGAAGAAAAGAAGCACAAGTAGTCGTCACACCGCGTGTGACAAAAGCGGGGCCGTCCTTCGGGACGGCCCCGCTTTCTCGTTCCCACTCCACTCCCCCGGCCCTCGAACAATGCCACAGTCGTAGCATCGAGATATGAGCACAGTTTCGTCGTTCCCAAGCGATCCCGATCAGCCCAGAGATGCCGCCGCACACTTTGCCGCGCGCCTCCGCTTCGAGACAGATCCCTCCGATGTCTACACGGCGCAGAAGCAGGGCGATGCGGTCACACTCATCGACGTGCGCAGTGACGAGGCCTGGCGCCAAGGCCGCATTCCCGGCGCGCTCCACATGCCATACGCCGAGATGCCCGAACGAGCACTCGCCGAGCTGGATCCCGCGGTACCGGTCGTTGTCTATTGCTGGAGTCCGGGTTGCAATGCGGGGCACAAGGGTGCGCTCGCACTCAGCACCCTCGGCTTCACCGTGCGCGAGATGATTGGCGGCTACGAGTACTGGGTGCGAAGCGGGCAGCCCACCGAAGACGACAGCGGCCCCCTCGAGCGCGTCTTCGACCCGCTCACGATGGTTGTGCGCAAACGGGCGTAGTCCACGCCGCTCTCCCCCGGCACAGCCCCTCGCGCGGCCGTGTAGCTCAAGCACGACCAGCCGACGTCGTATGGCGGCGAGGAGGCCTCCTGCCAACGCACTGACCCAGGTGGGGCCGTTGCTGCCCTCGTAGCGCCGTGACGGCCCGTGCAACCCCAATCCCTCTGCACCGCATGGGTGCGGCCCGCAAGGCGACACGTGCCGCGCGTGACGCCGGCACACAGTTGCGCGTGGTGCCGGCCTGTGTGGCGCTCCGCGACGCCCACCACGGCCTTGCCGAGCAGGCCTGTCGCACCCGTACGTCGCGCCCCGCCCGTCTCCCGCGCCGCGCGCCGGTACCCCGAAACGGACCAGCACACCGCCAGCTCGTTCCCGCGCGTGAAGGTTGGGCTGCGGGCGGCGGGCGCCGAGCCCGTGCGCGTCCCGCGCGAGACGCAGCGCGTGTCCCGAAGCCCAGGGCGAGACCCTGCGCGGCAGGACCCAGAGGGCGTATCGCCGCACCCCGAACCGGCACGGCCGCGCCGACGACGCCCGGCCCGGCCCGGGCCTACGGCGGGCCGGGCCGGGCCGGGCCCGCGCAACCAACGCGAAACGCCACCGTCCGGAGACGGTGGCGTTTCGGGTAAAGCGGTAAAGCGGTGTCTAGCGTGCGAAGTATCCGCGGTAGTACTCGTAGGTCCAACCGACGAGCGCGACCACGAAGATTGCGCTACCGATCCAGGAGAGCCACGTGCCGATCGCCAGGCCGATCAGGAAGATCGCAGCCGAGCTTGCGAGCACCAGCGGCCACCATGACCACGGCGAGAATTCGCCGACCTCAGGGTCACCGTCATCGATGTCTGCAACGAGGCTGTCTTCAGGAAGCTCGCCGCCCTGACGACGAATCTGCAACACCAGGTAGAACCCAATCAGCGCAGCCATGATTCCACAGAGCAAGAGGGCGATGGTTCCGACCCACTCAATCTGGTTGACGAGCGGCCGACCGGGGTGGGCGAGAATGCTCCAGACGGTGTAGACCGCCGCGACGATCACGAAGAAGACCGTCAGGATCGCCATGAGGGCAATATTGCTCTTCACGGTTACTTGACCTTTCCGTCAACGAGGGGCGAACCAGCCGCGTCATTGCCCGAACTCGTACCGTACGTAGGCGATGCCTCCGGGTGGTTGAGGTCGAACGCAGGACGCTCGCTGCGAATACGCGGGATAGACGTGAAGTTGTGACGCGGCGGCGGGCAGGAGGTCGCCCACTCAAGCGATCCACCGTAGCCCCACGGGTCGTTGACCGTGACACGAGGTGCCTTGCGCGCGGTAATCCACACGTTGAGCAGGAACGGAATCATCGACGCACCAAGCAGCATTGCGCCAATAGTCGAGACCTGGTTGCCAGCTGTCCAGCCGTCCGCCTCGGAGTAGTCCGCGTAGCGACGAACCATGCCGTCGACACCCAGCCAGTGCTGGATGAGGAAGGTCATGTGGAAGCCGATGAACAGCATCCAGAAGTGCACGTAGCCGAGACGCTCGTTGAGCATCTTGCCGGTCCACTTCGGCCACCAGAAGTAGAAGCCTGCGAACATCGCGAAGACGACGGTACCGAAGAGCACGTAGTGGAAGTGCGCCACGATGAAGTACGAGTCGGAGATGTGGAAGTCAAGTGGTGGCGAAGCCATGATCACGCCGGTGAGACCACCGAACACGAACGACACGAGGAAGCCGAGTGCGAACACCATCGGAGTCTCGAAGGTTACCGAGCCTCGCCAGAGGGTACCGATCCAGTTGAAGATCTTCACACCCGTTGGTACCGCGATGAGCATTGTCATCAAGGAGAAGAACGGGAGCAATACCGCACCGGTGACGTACATGTGGTGCGCCCACACTGCTACGGAAAGCGCAGCAATGGCGATCGTCGCGTAGACCAGTGTCTTGTATCCGAAGATCGGCTTTCGACTGAAGACCGGGAAGATCTCAGAAACGATACCGAAGAACGGGAGCGCGATGATGTAGACCTCGGGGTGGCCGAAGAACCAGAACAGGTGTTGCCAGAGCAACACACCACCGTTTTGTGGATCAAAGATATGCGCACCGAGCACGCGGTCGGCGGCAGCTGCAAGGATCGCGGCGGCGAGGACCGGGAAGGCCATCAGGATCAGGAACGAGGTGATCAGTGTGTTCCACGAGAAGATCGACATGCGCCACATGGTCATACCTGGTGCACGCATCGTGATGATCGTGGTGATGAAGTTGACCGCACCGAGGATGGTGCCGAAGCCACTCATGCCGAGGCCGAGCATCCAGAGGTTTCCGCCAGCACCGGGCGTGAATGTTGCGCTTGCGAGCGGCTGGTAAGCAAACCAGCCGAACGATGCAGCACCCTGCGGGGTAAGGAAGCCGGAGACCGCGATGGTCGAGCCGAAGAGGAACAGCCAGAAGGCGAACGCGTTCAGACGCGGGAACGCCACGTCAGGTGCACCGAGCTGCAGCGGCAGGATCGCGTTCGCGAAGCCTGCGAACAGCGGCGTCGCGAACATCAGCAACATGATCGTGCCGTGCATCGTGAACAGCTGGTTGTACTGCTCCATCGTCGGCACAACCTGCATGCCGGGCTGGAAGAGTTCGGCGCGGATGATCAGCGCCATCACGCCACCGATCATGAAGAACATGACCGATGCGATCAGGTACATGTACCCAATGACCTTGTGGTCAGTGGAGGTGATCCACCTGACGAAGATGTTGCCCTTTTGTTCAACCCGTGAAGAGCTCATCAACGCCGCTTGACGCGGTGGGAGCGGTGCTTCACGAGGCGGCAGAGTCTGCGTTGCCATTGTGACTACTTACCTTCCGATTCGGAGCCGGCCTGGGTACCCGTGCCGGGGAGGTTCTGGAGACGTTCGTAAGCCTTATCGATGTCACCCGTGTTGCCCTGCTTGCGCAGACCTTCGAGGTACTCGTCGTATTCAGCCTGGCTGACGACCTTCACGTTGAAGAGCATCATCGAGTGGTACTCGCCACACAGCTCGGCACACTTGCCGGCGAAGGTGCCTTCACGCGTCGGGGTGAACGACCACTGGTTGTCGCGACCGATGTACATGTCTTTCTTGTACAGGAAGTCGATGATCCAGAACGAGTGGATAACGTCGCGCGAACGAAGGTCAAGGGTGACCGTCTTGTCGACGGGAAGGTACAGCGTGGGCAGCTCTTCCTGAACGACATCGCCATTCGCCGCGGGCAGTGCCTGCACGCCCATGGTCCAGACAGCGTCGGAATTATCTTCCTTGTCGCCGTTGTACTGGAAGTCCCAAGCCCACTGCTTGCCGATCGCAGCGATCGACACGTCGGGATCGTCCCAATGGGTTTCGATTGCCGCCTGGTCGCGGGCGGTGAAGCTGAAGAACCCGAGCACGAGGATCAGCGGGATCACCGTGTAGAAGATTTCGATGGGCATGTTGTAGCGCATCTGAACGGGGAGGCCGCTCTGACCACGACTGCGGCGGTACGCCACGGTGGCCCAAAGCATGAGGCCCCAGGTGATGCAGCCAACAATCAGCAACACAATCCACGAGTTAGTCCAAAGACCGGAGACACGCTCCGCCTGGTTCGTGGTGGCGGCTTCACCATCGATGAAGCCGGGCAGATAGCCATTCAGCTCCTGCGTGGTGCAACCGGCCAAGACCACTGCAGCTGCGACCCCAAGGGGGATGGCAGCCCAGCGAATACGACGATGAGAGCGCACGGTAAACCTTTCGGTGTCGCGGGTGTGACTTTGCCAGTCTAGCGGCATTCTCACAGGCAAGTCGGACCACTCACCCAGTCTGGCGCCTACGTGTCAGCGCAATTTCGCCCACGATCTGGGTTGTTCCGCGCACACAAAACGGGGAGGAGCCGAAGCCCCTCCCCGTTTGTGACAAATCGTCGTGCGCTGTTAGTTGAAGCTGTCACCACACGCGCAGCTACCGGCGGCCTGCGGGTTGTCGATCGTAAAGCCCTGTTCTGCGATCGTGTCTTTGAAGTCGATGTTCGCGCCGTCAAGGTAGGGCACGCTCATGCCGTCGATGATGACTTCAACGCCGTCGAAGTCGACTGTTACGTCGCCATCGAGGTAGCGCTCGTCAAAGTAGAGCTGGTAGATCAGGCCCGAGCAACCGCCAGGCTGCACGGCAACGCGCAGGCGAAGGTCGTCGCGACCCTCCTGGCTCAGCAGGCTCTTCACCTTTGCGGCGGCGGTGTCGGTGAGGCTCACGCCGTGCGCACGAGTCGTGGCGTCGGCAATCGTCGTGTCAGTCATGGCTCTCCTAGACGTTGGGGCGCGCCATGTGATGGGCGCGACATTCCCTTGATTCTATCGCCGCTTTGGCGTGCCGGGGCGAGTGCGCCCGCATTGAATGCACGGATGCCCCGTCCACCCGTGCACGAGACACACCCACACCCGGCCCGGTCACGCCGCGCTCATGCCGCGATCAGCGCAAGCCACGCAGTGCTCACGCAGCAGCAAGTGCGACTCACGACCCGCTCGTAGCCTGCATCCCATTCAGGCGCTGCAACAGCATGGCCTCGCTCAGCGTCGCGTTATGGAAGGTCGCAAGGTGGAGCGACTCGTTCGGGCTGTGCGCGCGGGACTGTGGATCCTCCACCCCGGTAACCAGAATCTGCGCGGCCGGAAACTCGCGCACGAGATCGGCGATGAACGGAATTGAGCCGCCCACACCCATGTCAATCGGCGCGACGCCGTAGCCGTCGTGCAGCGCGGTGCGGGCGAGCTCGACGGCCCAGCCCGCGGTGTCAACCAGGAAGGCCTCCCCCGTGTCGACGTCGTCGATGACCAGGTGTGCACCGAACGGCACGTTCGCCCGGAGGTGCACCTCGATCGCCGCGAACGCATCGGCCGCCGCCTGTCCTGGCGCGACTCGTGCGCTGATCTTCGCCGTCACGCTCTTCGAGAGCGTGTTCGAGGCGCTTGCAACATCGGTGAAGTCGACACCCGTGACAGTGATGGCGGGCTTGTTCCAGATGCGCCCCATAATCGAACCGGTACCGATCTCGTGGACCCCGTCAAGCAGGCCTGTGTCTTCACGGAGCTGCGCTTCGGAATAGTCGGGGGTCGCGGCATCCCGCACATGCAGCCCTTCGACTGCAACCGAGCCGTCGTCGCTCCACAGCGTGCCGAGCAGCTTGATCATCGCGAGCATGGCGTCGGGCACTGCGCCGCCAAACATTCCGGAGTGCGATGCGTGACCGAGCGTGTCGATACGGATGCGCATGGTGGCGTTGCCGCGAAGCGAGACGGTGAGCGCGGGCGTTTCGGTGTCCCAGTTGCCCGAGTCGGCGACGACGATCACGTCGGCGCGCAGGGTCTCCTTGTTCTCGCGCAGGAAGTCGGCGAATGAGCGCGAACCGAACTCTTCCTCGCCCTCAATAGACAGCACGAGCCCGACCTGCGGGTCGCCCGCGGTCACGTCGGACAACGCGCGCAGCGCACCGATGTGCGCCATGATGCCGGCCTTGTCGTCGGCCGCGCCGCGACCGTAAAGACGGCCATCGCGCACGGTGGGCTCAAACGGCGGCGAGAGCCACTCATCTTCGCGCCCGGTCGGTTGCACGTCGTGGTGCGCGTAGAGCAGGATCGTCGGTCGCCCGTTCTTCGCTGCCCGCGTTGCGAGCACGGCGGGCTGCCCGCGCTCCCCCGTGTCGCCGATGGGTGCGTCGGTGATGCGCACCTGGTCAAAGAGTCCGGTTTGCTCGGCAAGTGCGGCGACAGCCTCGGCACTCCGGCGCACCTGGGTCTGGTCGAACGACGGCCAGGCGATCGAAGGAATCCGCACGAGCTGGCCGAGGTCTGCAAGCGCGCTCGGGATGCCGCCTGCCACCGCCGCGCGAATCCGCTCGTCGGCCGACAACGCTTCGTCTGAATCGTTCATTGAGAGGTTTGGAGCCTGTTCGAAGGTCATGCGGGTAATCTTAAGAGCAATCTGCCCATTCTGAGGACGTCTACCGTGGCCAAGCACACCCCCACCCCTGAAGCTTTCGAAGGCGAAAGCGATCCCACCGCTGGGAAAGGACGCGCGACCCCGTCGCGTGCCGAGCAAGAAGCCGCTCGCCGGCGCCCGCTCGTAGCGAACACCAAGGAGGCGAAGGCTGCCGCCCGCGCCGAGCTCGCCGCCAAGCGCGACAAAGCCCGCATCGGCATGGCCGCCGGCGATGAGAAGTACCTTCCGGTGCGCGACCGTGGCCCGCAGCGTCGCTGGGTTCGCGACTTCGTCGACTCGCAATGGCACCTGGGCGAGTTCGTGATTCCCCTGATGGTGCTGGTGATCGTCGTCACGTTCATCAACATCCCGGTGCTCCAGGTCTACGCGATGATCGGCCTGTGGGGCTTCATCATCTTCGTGATCATCGACATGCTGTTCACGTCGTGGCGCACCAAGCGTGCGGTCCGCGCCAAGTTCGGCGAATCCCGGATGGAGAAGGGCCTCGGCTGGTATGCCGCGATGCGCTCGCTCCAAATGCGTGTGCTCCGGATGCCGAAGCCCCAGGTTCGCCGCGGCCAGAGCCCCGAATAACCACGACGTCAAAAGAGCGCCGCGCGATGTGATCGCGCGGCGCTCTTTTGTGTCTCGGCGCGTTGTGTCGCCAGTGGCTCGCTTAGCGACGCCGCGCGGCGAGCCCGCGATTGATCTGGCGACCCCAGAGCGGTCCGCGGTACAGGAACGCGGTGTAGCCCTGCACGAGCGTCGCGCCCGCGGCGAGCCGCTCGGCAACGTCGTCGGCGGTCTCGACGCCACCGACGGAGATCACACAAAACTCGCTCGGCACGGCCTCGCGTACAAGACGAAGCACCTCGAGCGAACGGGCCGCGAGGGGCGCGCCCGAGAGTCCGCCGGCACCGGCCGCGGCGACGACCGCCGCGTCGGTGGCGAGGCCCTCACGTGAAATCGTCGTGTTCGTGGCGATCAGGCCGTCGAGCCCAAGCTCAACGGCGAGACGCGAGACTCCGGTCACCTGTTCATCGTCGAGATCGGGGGCGATCTTGACCAGCAGCGGGGTCGATCCCGATACACCGCGCACCGCGGCGAGCAACGGGCCAAGCTGCTCGAGCTCTTGGAGCCCACGGAGTCCCGGGGTGTTGGGTGACGAGACGTTGACCACGAGGTAGTCGGCGAGCGGCGCGAGCAGGGCAGCGCTTCGCAGGTAGTCGTCGGTGGCGTCTTCGACTTCGACCACGCGGCTCTTGCCGATGTTGACGCCGAGCACCGGGCGGTGCTTCTTGCGCCGGAGGGTGCGCAGGCGGCGGGCTGCGGCATCCGCCCCCTCGTTATTGAAGCCCATGCGATTCACGACCGCGCGATCTGCGATGAGGCGGAACAGGCGCGGACGCGGGTTGCCGTCTTGCGCGATCGCGGTGACGGTGCCGATTTCGATGTGACCGAAGCCGAGGTTGCCGAGGCCGCGCGCACCGACAACGTTCTTGTCGAAGCCTGCGGCGATGCCGAACGGGCTCGGGAAGCGCAGGCCCAACGCCTCGACGGCAAGCTCCGGAGCCGGGCGCGTGAACGCCCTCGCCGCGGCGCCGAACGGAGGAACGCCGAGCACGCGGATCACGGCCATTGCCATGTGGTGCGCGGTCTCGGGATCAAAGCGCGAGAGGATCGTGTTAAAGAGGACGCGATACATCAGGCGGGCACGTCCGTGTGGCGGGCGCGCAGCGCTTCGATCGCGGTCTCGAAGTCTTCGAGCGATTCGAACGCCTGGTACACGCTCGCGAACCGCAAAAAGGCGACCTCGTCGAGCTCGCGAAGCGGACCCAGGATGGCGAGACCGATCTCGTTCGTGTCGATCTGCGACGAGCCGGTCTGACGCACGGCCTCCTCGACCTTCTGCGCGAGCACGGCGAGGTCGGAGTCGGTGACGGGACGACCCTGGCACGCCTTGCGCACACCAGAAATGACCTTCTCACGGCTGAAGGGTTCGATCACCCCACTGCGCTTGATCACGTTCAGGCTCGCGGTCTCGACGGTCGAGAAGCGGCCGCCGCACTCTGGGCACTGTCGGCGGCGACGAATCGAGAGGCCGTCATCGCTCGTGCGCGAGTCGATCACGCGCGAGTCGGGATTGCGGCAAAACGGGCAATGCATGGTGTCAGGACCCCTTGGACGTGGATTCGGTGGCGTTCGCCGCGAAGCGCGCCTGCACCGCCTCGCCGTGCGCGGGCAGCGCCTCGGCATCGGCGAGTGCGACGATCTTTTCGGCGACGGCCTGGAGCGCGGTCCGATCGTACTCGATCAGCTGCTGCGGCCGGAGGAAGGTGTGGGCGCCGAGGCCGGAGCCGTAGCGCGCCTGTCCCCCGGTCGGCAGCACGTGGTTGCTGCCTGCGAGGTAGTCGCCCAGGCTCACGGGCGCATAGGGCCCGACAAAGATCGCACCGGCGCTGGTGGTGCGCGCGGCGACGGCTGCGGCATCCGCCGTAACGACTTCGAGGTGCTCGGGCGCATACGCGTTACTAAACGCGATGCCCGCATCGAGGTCGTCGACGAGCACGATCGCCGACTGCGGGCCGGCGAGTGCTTCGGTGACGCGTGCCGAGTGGCGGGTGGATGCCACAAGCGCGGGCAACGCTGCAACGACGGCGTCGGCGAGGGCCCGAGACGGCGTGACCAGCACGGCCCCGGCCTGCTCATCGTGCTCGGCCTGGCTGATCAAGTCGACGGCGACGAGTCGCGCATCTGCGCCCTCGTCGGCGAGGACCAGGATTTCGGTGGCCCCGGCCTCGGCGTCGATGCCGACGACACCAGAAACGAGGCGTTTCGCCGCTGCGACAAAGTTGTTGCCCGGCCCCGTGACGACGTCGACGGGTTCGAGGCCAAGGTCGGCTACCCCGTATGCGAACGCGCCGATCGCACCCGCGCCGCCCATCGCATATACCTCGGTGACCCCGAGGAGCCCGGCCGCCGCAAGAATCGTGGGGTGCACGCGGCCGCCCTCGTTCGCCTGGGGCGGGGATGTGATCGCGATCGACTCGACGCCGGCAACCTGCGCCGGCACCACGCTCATGACAACGCTGGAGGGATAGACCGCCTTGCCGCCGGGTACGTACATGCCGACGCGACGAACGGGCTGCCACCGCTGGATCACCCGGGCGCCCGGCCCAAACTCGGTGACTGCCGGCGCCGGCACCTGTGCTGCGGATGCCTCGCGCACACGCACGATCACGGCTTCAAGTGCGGCACGCACGCCGGGTTCGAGCGCGGCCAGCGCCTCGTCGATGTGTGACTGCGGGACCCGCAGCGCATGGCCTTCCACCCGATCGAAGGCCGCGGCCTGGGCGCGCAGGGCTGCCTCGCCGCCCGCCCGAACCTCGGCAATAATGCGCGCGGCGGCTTCGCCGGCTTCAGCGGTGGCCGCGGTCGCGCGCGGCACTGCCGCCAACAATTCGGCCGTTGTGTGGGTGCGCCCGGTCAGGTCGATGGTCTGAATCATGGTGATTCAAGGGTACTCGGGCCGCGCGGGTGCAACGGCCACCCGGTGCGGCCCGCCGCGCCGGTCAGGCCAGGCACTGCGGGCCGAGCAGACCCTTCAGATCACCGTAGAGATCTGCCGTCACGCGGACCGGCATCGGCACCTCGAACACCTTCGCCATTTGTCCCTTATAGAGACGCAGCCTCACCTCGGTGTCGCCCGTGTGCCGACGCAACACCTGGGCGAGCTCGCCCATGGTCTGCTCGGTGGCCCGGTGATCTGGCACCGAGAGCGTGAGTGGGCCCGCGGCATCCATCGACCCGACATCGGGAACGAACGCAGCCTGCGCGTGCAGGTTCAGCCCGTCGTCGCGGCGGCTGACTCGGCCGCGTGCGACAAGCAGACTGTCGCCGATCAGGATGGATGAGAACTCCTGGTAGACCTTGCCCATAAACATGAGCGTGACCTCGCCGCTGAAGTCTTCGACCGTGATCATGCCGTAAGGGTTGCCGCTCGATTTCGCCACGCGGTGCTGCACGCTCGTGATGAGGCCGGCCACCGTCACCTGGTCGCCGTCTTGCACATCGTCGGAGGTCAACAGCTCTTGGATCGAGATCGAGGCGTGCTTCGCGAGTGGCGCCTCAAGCCCCGCGAGGGGGTGATCCGAGACATAGAGCCCGAGCATCTCGCGCTCGAACGCGAGCTTGTCTTTCTTGGTCCACTCGGGCCGTTCGGGGACCTTGGCTGGCTGCGGCTCTTCGGCTTCGTCGTAGAGGCTGTCGAAGTCGAATCCGATCGC
>Ga0073905_10001459_pt1 | contig 12076 bp, 9 predicted proteins | sample KloWWTupernatant_FD_65482 | JGI IMG/M metagenome (GOLD analysis project Ga0073905, IMG submission 65482) | Active sludge microbial communities from Klosterneuburg, Austria, studying microevolution and ecology of nitrifiers - Klosterneuburg... | ecosystem: Engineered > WWTP > Aerobic digester >... | reverse complement strand
TTTGCCGACCAACTTTTCCGGAGATGTATCCAGTACCTGAAAAGTTGCTTGCGCAGCGGAGCCCTGGACCTGATCCTGTTGTGTGCTATGACAGTGTCGGGTTTATTTTTACTCCTGCCAGCGTTGGTTTCATACCTTGGCTTAGTTTGGCTGGAGTGCGCAACAGATCTCTCCAGAAAAGTGCGCGCTATCGCGACGAGAAGCCACGTGCCGATTTGCCCAAGCGTGAGCAGTTGGAACAAACCAGCAAGCGATTTGCCGTGAAGTACTTGTTGGCCGTGATGAACTCCAGTGCGGCGCGTGACTATTTACGTGCGCATCGTCGCAGCAATATTCATCTCTATCCTGATGACTGGAAAGCCTTACCCATTCCCGATGTTTCGCTGGAAGAACAGCAGCCACTTGTAAAGCTCGTGGATGAGATCCTGGCTCTCAAAACCCAGAACCCCGCCGCCGACGTCAGCGCATTGGAAGCAGAGATCGACCAGCTGGTCTATCGTCTGTACGGGCTGACGGAAGAAGAGGTCAAGATGGTGGAGGGGAAGGCGTGAGCAGGTGACAGTCACTTCCAAAAGTGACTGTCACCTATGCGCACATTATTTCAATAAAGATTGCGCTACACTGCACTGGGAGTACGGCCAATCGGAAGAGGAACGACGATGCTACAAGTTGAGCTTTCCAACCAGGTGCTCGCTGCCTTGAACTTGCCTGAGCCTGACACACATACAGCCGCCCAACCCGCGTTCCATCGCTCACATCGCAAAGGAGACAGCCTTGACTGACGCGCGCACGGACTCGACCCGCCTGACCTGGCTGCTGGCTGCGCTGGTGGCGACGATGCGCGTGGCGTGGGTCTGGCCGTGGCTGCTGGCGCTCGGCGCGTGGATGGCGCCGTCCTATGGCCAGCCGGTGCTGCCGCTCTGGTCGCTCTTTGCGCTGCTGCTGGGCGGACGCGCCGCGGCGCGGGTGGCGGCGACGCGCACGCACAGTATGCGCCAGGCGCGGGCGTGGATGGCGGTGCTCGGCCCGCTGCTGCTGCTGCTGTTGCTCTGGTGGCAATATGGGCGACCGCTGGCGCTGTGGGACATACGCTGGCTCCAGCTTGCCACGGGCGACCCGGACCTCTGGGCGCGCGAGATGGCGCCGGCGGTGCTCGCCTTCTTCATGGCCGCGGGTCTCTGGCTGCGCGGCGTGCTGGATGGCGGGACGCCCACCGATCACGAGGCGATCGTCGGCGCGTTCATCACCGGCAGCATCGCCTTTGTGGTCCTGCTGCTGGGCAGCCAACTGGCGGGCGCGGCCCTGGTCACAGGCGCGCAGGCATGGCTGGCCGTCTTTGTGGCGACGGGCATGGCCGCTCTGGCGCTGGCGAGCCTGGAGCGTTCGCTCTACACCGGAGGCGCAGCGATGACGGCCCGGCTGCGGCTAAACCGCTACTGGCTGAGCAGCGTGGCGCTGGTGATTGCGGCGGTGCTGCTGTTGGGCTTTCTGCTCAGCGCACTGATCGCGCCGGAAACGTTGGCGCAAGTGCTGGGGTTGTTCTCGCCCATCGTCGACTTGCTGGCGCAGGTCTTACTGGCGGTGCTCTACGCCGCGGTCTATGTGATGTTCCTGGTGCTTTCGCCGCTGATCGATTGGCTGCGCCGCCTGATTGCCAGCCTGCGCCCGTTGGACGCGCCTACTGACCTGGCTCAGTTTCAGCCGCTTTCCCCACTTTTTCTGGACCAGTCGTCCGGCGCGCCGGCGGAGTTGGTGGAGCCATTTCGCTGGGGCATCGTCATCGCCGTGATCGTAGCTGCGGCGGTCATCTTCGCCCTGTCGCTGCGTCTGCTGCGGGTGGCCGAGGCGTCCGATGTGGACGAGACGCGCGAGTCGATCTTGTCCCGCGCGCTGTTGAACGACCAGTTGCGCGCACTGTGGGCGCGGCTGCGCGGGCAACCGGCGTCAGGTGCGGCGGCTGACTTCCTGCCGCTCGATGGCGAGGCCGCGGCGCGGCGCCAGATTCGCGCCCGCTACCAGGCGTTTCTGGCCGCGATGGCGACGCGCAACCGGCCGCGTCCCCCCGGCGCCACACCAGAGGCGTACTCCACACAACTGGCCGAACTGACCGCGGCGCAGATTGCCGCGCTGCACACGCTCACCAACGCATACGTGGCGGTGCGCTACGGCGACGCGCAGCCGGATGCAGCCCAATTAGCGCAGAGCGAGGTCGATTGGAGAAAGGATGAACCAGCAAATAGAGAAGGGGAAGGAAGGCGGGATAAGGAGTCATGAGTGACGTAATAAAAATAGCTTTTCTCTGCGTCCCTCTGCATCAAAGATTCTATGGGGCAGGCGCCTTACCACCAGCCGCGCTTCTTTTGCTGGCTCTGGCGTTGCAGTTGGATCAACTGGGCGACCTGTTGTTGCAGGGCGGCGACGGTGTTTTCCAGCGCGCGCAGACGACCTTCCAGCCGCTCCTTGCGCGTCTCTTCGCGGCGCTGGTATTCGGCAAGCGCCCGCTCTTGTTCGAGCATCCGTTCGCGTAGTTTGCGGTTTTCTTCCTTGAGATTAAAATTGTCCTGCACGACAACGCCGACGACTTCGCGCACCGTAGATTGACCGTTGAGCACAGTCTGCTGGCTATTGGCGATGGCGCTGAGAATATCGCCCAGGGCGTGGGGCAGCAACGCAGCTTTGCCCTCAACCAATTGGCGGGCCTGGTCAGTATTCAAGGCTACCGGCGCGGTTTCATCACGCACGATGCGTTTTGGGGTGAGTTGTTCGTTGATCTGCTCGTCTTGGAAACCTTGTTCGAGCAGCTTTTGCACCATGCTGAGGGCAGCCACGTCGGCCGTGGCAAAGCGGGGAGGCTCCGCCTTTGCGCCCGGGCTGAGCACCTGGGCGAAACGACGCATCCACCCGCGCAACGCCTCCGGCGTCACCTGAAAATGATAAGCGACCTCGGTAAAGGTGTATGATGTTTCTTGGAGGCCGCTGCGGTCAGATGACGATTGAGTCATGAGTTGGATCGATGGCTGACAGGGATAACGACAAGACACCCCTGCCAGCGAAGGCGAATGGACAGTGGATCGCCGGTCAATCGATGACTTTCCAGGTGGTGTCGACCACCGGCTCATCGTTAGGGGGCGTTTGCTGTGTCTGACGCTGTTGACGTTCGACAGCTTCACCGGCCAGCTTGGCAAAGAGCGCCATCGCACCGATCAACACGGCTACATCGTCGATCGGGATGCCAGGGATTAAGTCGATCGGCCAGATCCAATACAACATGGCTGCGGCCGGCAACATGAGCTTGAGCGAGGAAGGGACGCGCGAGTCAAACAGTAACTGGATAGAACGTACGGCTTGTTGCATAAAGCCAGGGTTGTCCGCGACGGAACGATATTTTGCACCTTGCGTCATTTTGATTGTCTCCTTTAAGAATTACGCTATGCAGTATAGCGGATTCATCATAAATTGTGAACTCTTATCAATACCATGCTGATGCTGCTTGATTGTCTCACAAGCGCCCAGCGCCATCTAACGTAAGTTTATCATGCCTACAGCCGCCCAAATGTTGGCCGGATACCCGGATATCATGCTCCAAGTGCTTGCTGAACTGCGCGGCGCCATGCTTGACGGCGCCGACACGCACGAGCAGATGGTCGAGTTGCTGGCCGCCCAACTGACCGACCCCACTTCGGTGCAAATGGCGCACCAGGAAATGCTCGACTATACAGCGCAGGCGGAAGACGCCATCAACCTGTTGCTGCGCGAACACGGGGAGGTGACCGAGGCGCAATTCAGCCGCGAGTTTGGCGCTATCCGCCAGATGGGGCCAGCCAAGCTGGAGCGGGAATCGCCGTGGCTCTACCCCGAAAGCATTGCCGAACTGCTTTACTACAACGGTCTGATCGGCCGCGGTTTCCGCGGCGCGGGTCAAAATGCGCACACCGTCATCTATTTGCCCAGCGACATCACGCCGTGGCTGCCCCACCTGCAAAGTGAATTGCCCGTAGGATTGCCGGCCAAGCCTGTCGCGCCGCCGCCTGCCGCCCGCATCTTGCCCGCCGATGACGCCTTTCTGCTCGACGCCGGCGCGCTGCTTGGCTTTCTCTATCACGAGCGCATCCGCTTGACGCCGAACGGCCCGCACCCCGACGATATCGACCGCCTTGTCAAGCGATTTCAACTTCCTTTTGGCAGCGGCGACACGGATCTCAACCTGCGGCTGGGACTGTTGCTGCATCTGGGCAATCGCCTGGGTTGGCTGCGGCGCGATCACGACTCCGTACAGTTGACGCAGAATCCGGTGGCGGCGTTCCTCGACAAGACGCGCGCCGAGCAACGCCGTGCGCTTTTCGAAGCGTGGCGTTCTTCGGTGGAATGGAACGATCTCTGCCGCACCCCCGAACTTGAGTGTGTGGAAGCAGGTTTGTGGCACAACGATCCGCTGCAAACGCGTGAAACGATCCTCCGACTTGTGGGTCATCTGCAGCCCGGCGTCTGGTACGCCCAGTCCGACGTGCTGCGGGCAATTCGCGACGCTGAGCCTGATTTCCAGCGCCCGACCGGCGATTACGACACCTGGTATATCCGCAACACCAATACGCAGGAATTCCTCAAGGGTTTCGAGCGGTGGGACGCGGTCGAAGGGGCGTTGTTGCGCTTTTTGATACGCGGACCGTTGGTGTGGCTCTGTGTGTTGGATCTGGCAGAACCGTCCGCTGGCGACGACACGCTGCTTTCCTTGAGTGGCTGGGGCGCGCCGTGGTTGGGGCACGATGTGCCGGCGCCCGATGAGCACGCCAGCAACCATATCGCAGTTGCTGAGAATTTCACAGTGACGCTCGACCCTGGCGTCTCCCTGGCCGATCGTTTTCGCGTGGAGCGGTTTGCCCAGTGGCAGCAGAGTTACCCGGCGTTTGTCTATCAGATCACACAACGCAGCTTGAAGCGCGCTACGGAACGCGGGCTTTCGGGCGCGCGCATCGCCCGCTTTTTGCGGGAACGCTGCCGCACGCCATCGCCGCGGGTCATTGCCGCCATCGATCGATTCGAAGCAACCGAACAGGTGCGACCTGTCTGAGGAGTTGGTTACAACCCGCGCACCATCGCCTTGAAGATCGCCAGCCCTAGCTGTCCCGTCCCGCCCAGCGGGTTTTGCACCGGCAGCAGGTGATCCTCTGGATGCGGCATCAGCCCGACGACGTTGCCGCGGCGGTTGCACAGGCCGGCAATGTCGGCGGCGGAGCCGTTGGGGTTGCGCGGATAGACGCCGCCCGCGAGCTGTCCGTCAGCATCGACGTAGCGGAAGGCGACCAGGTTGCCTTGCTCGATCTCGGCCAGCATGGCGTCGTCCTTGACCTGAACATTGCCCTCGCCATGCGCCACCGGGCAGAAGATCAACTCGTCGAGATCGCGCAAGAAGGGCGCGGTTGCCTGCCGGTTGGCCGCCAAATGCACCCAGCGACACTCGAAATGGCCGAAAGCGTTGGCGGTGAGCGTGACGCGGCGGAGGGAGATTTCGTTGCGAGGGGCGAGGGGCGAGGGGCGAGGGGCGCCAGACTCCCCGTCTCCTTGTCTCGCCCCTGGCAGCACCCCCGCCTTGACCAACGTCTGAAAGCCATTACAGATGCCAAGCACGAGTTTGCCGCTGTCGATGAACGCGTGTAGCTCATCGTGAAAGTAGACCTGTAGATCGAGCGCCAGCCGTGCGCCGGCGCCCAGCGCGTCGCCGTAAGAGAAACCACCGGGCAGCAGCAGCATCTGGTAATCGGAGAAAGTGCGTGCGCCGCGGCGCAGTTGGTTGATGTGCACGATCTCCGGCGCGCCGCCAGCCAGTTCGCAGGCGCGGGCAGCTTCGGCGTCACGGTTCGTCCCCGACGCGTGAAGAATGAGGATCGACGGTTTCATGCTCATTGCCCTTTCCAAACCCGGACAAGTTGGTCAACTGGGAGATCGACGACATGGGCGCCGCCTGCCGTGATGGCAAGGGTTGGCTCGGTCGTGGTGACGCCGACCTGCACCAACGTTTGGCCGGCAAAATGTGCTTCGAAGGCGGCGGCGTCTGCGGAGTGCACTTCCACCAGCAGGCGACCATTGCTTTCGCTGAAGAGCAACGGCACGACCGCCGCGCCGGCGACAGCCGCCTCCACCAGCGCGTCCAACGACACCGTAGCGCCCAATCGCCCGGCAATGCACATCTCGGCCAGCGCCACGGCCAGCCCGCCTTCGCTCAGGTCGTGACAGGCGCGCACCAGCCCGGCGCGCATCGCGCGATGCAGCGCCCGGTAACGACCCAACGGCTGGGCGGGCATGGCCGGCGCTGCGCCGCCACGCTCGCCCAGCACTTCGTTGAGGAGCGAACCGCCTAGCTCAGCGTGCGTTTCGCCCAGCAGATAAAGCCGGCTGTCTGGCTGTTTGAGCGCCGACGTGACGCAAACGTGCATGTCCGGCGCGATGCCAATGGCCGAAATCAGCAGCGTGCCCGGGATCGGCTGGCCATTAAATTCGTTGTAGAGGCTGTCTTTGCCGGAAATGAAGGGCGTGCGATAGGCGAGCGCCGCGTCGTAACAGCCTTGACAGGCGCGCACCAGCGAACCCAGCCGGTCGGGATAGGTCGGGTTGCCCCAACAGAAGTTATCCAGAATGGCGATGCGGTCAGGATCCGCGCCGACGGCCACGGCATTGCGCACTGCTTCGTCCACCGCACTGACCGCCATGGCATAGGGGTCGACGCGACCCAGCAGCGGATTGACGCCGTTGCTGAGCACAAACGCTCTGTCGTGATGCCATGTCCCCAACGGTTTGAGCACCGCGGCATCGGCCGGCCCATCCAGTTCAGGGCCGACAAAGGGGCGCACCACACTTCCCCCGCGCACCTCGTGGTCATAGGTGCGCACGATCCCTTCTTTGCTGGCGACGGAAGGATGTCCAAGCATCGCTAGCAGCACGTCGTTGATGTCCATCCCCGGAATCGATGGTTCGGTGGACGTGGCGGCTGCGGGCGCTGCCGCGGGTTCGCGATGCTCTGCCTGCATCCGCCGTCGCGGCAGTCCGTGATGCAGGAATGCCATCGACAGCTCGCCCACAATACGGCCGTCGAAGCGCACGACAAGGTTGCCTTCTCCGGTGAAGGTTCCCAAAACGCTGAGTTCGACATCCCACAGATCGGCAAGCTGTTGTAGATCGTTTAGTTGTCCCGGCCGTACGGCCAGCACCATACGCTCCTGCGCTTCGGAAATCCAGATTTCCCACGGCGCCAGACCCGGGTACTTGAGCGGTGCGTGCGCCAGATCGACGTCCGCGCCTAGCGTCTCGCCCATTTCCCCCACCGCCGAGGAAAAGCCGCCCGCGCCGCAGTCGGTGATCGCGGTGTAGAGACCACGGTCGCGCGCCGCCTCGATCAGCTCGATCAGCCCCTTCTCCGTGATGGGATCGCCGATCTGCACCGCGCTGCCGGCCAGTTCACTCGTCTCATGCGTCAACTCGGCCGAGGAGAAGGTGGCGCCGTGGATGCCATCGCGCCCGGTGCGGCCGCCCAGCGCGACGACGAGATCGCCCTGCTGGGGCGCGGTCGGGTGCTTGCCGTGCGGCAGCAGACCCGCACAGCCGCAAAAGACGAGCGGATTGCCCAGATAGCCTTCATCGTAGATGACCGCACCGTTGACCGTGGGCAGGCCCAGCTTGTTGCCATAATCGCCCACGCCGGCCACCACCCCTTCGGCAATGCGCGCCGGGTGCAACATGCCTTCTGGGACCTGGTCGTTCGGAAAATCCTGCGGGCCAAAACAGAGCACATCGGTGGTGGCGATCGGCCGCGCCGAGACGCCGATCACATCGCGCACGACGCCGCCGACGCCGGTGTTGGCGCCGCCGAAGGGTTCGAGCGCCGACGGGTGGTTGTGCGTCTCCACCTTGAAGGCGAGGTCGTAGTCGTCGTCAAAGGCGATGATGCCGGCATTGTCGACAAAAGCCGAGCGCAGCCAATCCGGCCAGAGCGCATCGGTGGCGGCGCGCAAATATTGGTGGATCAGCCCGTCGATCATCTCCTGGCTGCGCACGCTGCCGTCGGCGTTGCGGTGTGTGAAATCGATCTGCGCCTTGAAAGTTTTGTGAACGCAGTGCTCCGACCACGTCTGCGCCAGCGTCTCCAGTTCGACGTCGGTGGGGTCGCGCGCCAGATAATCGTAATAACGCTGGATCGCGTGCATTTCCGCCAGGTCGAGCGAGAGCAGCCGCGCCTTGCTCAGCGCCAGCAACGCCGCATCGTCCAGCCCGCGCACGAGGATGGTTTCAACGCGGTCGCCGGCGGTCGTCTCCTGGTCGAAGTGGATCGCGATCTCACCGACGGCAAAATGCTGTACGGTGGTGTTGCAAAGCAATTGCCGCGCCAGCTTGCGCAGCTCGTCAGGGGTGAGGTCGCCCTCCAGTTCGTAGCGCACACCGGTCGCCACTTCGCACGCGGGCATGCCGATCTCCACCATCCCGCGTTGGAGTTCGCGCGCGGGAACGTCAGTCACGCCGGGTCGGAAGGCGACTTCAACGATGAGGGGCGAGGGGCGAGGGGCGAGGGGCGGTGAGGGTGGAGATTGGGAGATTGGAGATTGGAGATTCATGGCGCCTTCTCCTTGTCTCCCTGTCTCCCTATCTCCTTGTCTCCTTGTCTCCCTATCTCCCTGTCTCCCTGCCTCCCAATCTCCCAATCTCCCCCTCTCCCCCTCTCTCCTTACCTCCCCTGTCTCCGTCACCGGATCGACCAGCAGCAACCGGCAGAGCCGTTCGACGGCCTCGGCGCCGGGGTCCTGTTCGAGGAAATAAAGCCGGACGGTCTGACAGGCAGTGACGCCGGTAATACCCAGCGCAGCCGCACCACGCACGATGTTCTGTCCAGCCGTGGGATGGTTGCTGCGCACTTCGATACGGACTGTCATCGAAAAGTCCTTTCAAGGGACCGGTTGTTGGTTATTGTAAAGGCAAGTTCTGAAGGCATCGCGCGCCTTCTCCTGACTGTGCCGCCAGTCGCGACGTTCGCACCCTCTGAACTCAGTGATGCATTATAGCATAACGGTGGTTGTGTGGAGTGGACGCTGAGGATGAGGGGATGCCTCGGAGGCGAGGTGGACGTGACAACAACGGATGAGGGTGGCTAGTGCTTGATACAAGAGCCGCTGTCCTGCATCAACAACACCTTGCTTCATCCGCTGTTATTTTACGGCTGCGTTGAAGCGTTGTATGGGCGCCGGCGGTGCGCAGCGTCTGATGGCGGGGCAGCGCGGTGCGGCTGCCCTGGGTCAACAGTGCAAAGCGCGCACCAAGCGCACCGGCCAGCCGCGCGGAGATCTCCTCGACCGCCAATATTTTAACGCGCGCGGCCGCCAGTTCAACCGCCAGCGGCATGCCGTCGAGCCGAACGCAGATTTCAGCAACGGACAGCGCATTCTCCGCCGTCAGATGGAAGCTTTGCTGGCTTGCGACCGCGCGCTCGACAAAGAGACGAACACACTCGTATTGCATCAACCGGTCGGCTTGAGGTAGCTGCTGCAGATCGGGCAGGGACAACGCCGGCGTCTGCCATAGGATTTCTCCAGGGATGTTCAGCGGTTCGCGACTGATGGCCAGGATCTGCAGATTGGGACAGTGGCTCAGCAGTTCCACCGCAAGCTGCGCCGAGGGCTTGATGAGATGCTCACAGTTGTCGAGCACCAGGAGCAGCGTTTTGTCTCCCAAAGCGTCGATGATCGACTGTGTGCAGCGTTCGGCAGCCACTTCGCTGACGCCGAGGGCTTTAGCAACGGCGCGCGTTACCTGGTCGCTGTCGGCGTTTGCACTATACAGGCAAGCAGCGTCATCACTCAAACTACGTCAAACAGGCGCAACCGTCCCTGCCGGTCGTTTGGAAATCGACTCGCCTCTGCGCCAGAATGGCGGATTTTCAAACTGGCGCTACGGCGTCAACCGGTTCAGATCGCGCGGGAAGAGCGTCGTCAGCCGCAGGTTGGGCGCGCCGGTCAACTGCATCAGCAGCCGCTCCAGCCCGATGGCAAAGCCGCCGTGCGGCGGCATGCCGTAGCGGAAGGTCTCCAGGTAAGTCGCAAAGGGTTCTTCCGCCAGACCGCGCTCGGCCAGCGCGGCCTGATAGTCGGCGTAGCGATGCAGGCGCTGCCCGCCCGTCACCAACTCTGTGCCGCGGAAGAGCAGGTCGAAGGAGTTGGAATAACCCGGCCGCGTCGGGTCAGGATGAGTGTAGAACGGCCGCTTGGCCACCGGATAGCCGGTCACGAACAGGAAATCGCTGCCATGTTCAGCCTGCGCCCATGCGCCCAGCCAGCGCTCATCCTGTGGCGACAGGTCTGGCTCGCCGCGCACATCGACGCCGTGCAGCTTCAGGATCAACTCCTGCGCCTCGGCAAAATGAATGTGCGGAATGGTCGCGGGCACAGCAGGCGCCACCCCACCGGCCAGCGCCAATTCGGCGGCATAGCCTTCGCTAAGGCTGGCAAAGATGTGCGCCAGCACATCGCGCAGCACACCCATCACCGTAAAGTGGTTCTCGATAAAGCCAAGCTCCACGTCCAGGCTCACGTACTCGTTGATGTGGCGCGTGGTGTCGTGCGGTTCGGCGCGAAAGACCGGCGCCACCTCGTAGACGCGCTCGAAGACCCCGACCATGATCTGCTTGTAGAACTGTGGGCTTTGCGCCAGAAAGGCTTTCTGCCCAAAGTAATCCACGGCAAAGACGTTGGCGCCGCTCTCGGTGGCCGAGGCAACCAGCTTGGGCGTCTGGATTTCGGTGAAGCCGCCGCGGTTGAGATGCTCGCGGAAGGCCGCCATGACACCGGCGCCCAGGCGATAGACCGCGCGGCGCGCCGGGTGGCGGTTGACCACGACCGCGTGATCGAGTTGCGTCGCCAAGCTCGCCTTGATCTCCTTTTTGCCGATGAGCACCGGCAGCGATTCCGTCACCGGTGTGATGATCTCCATCTGCGGCTGATGCAACTCGACGCCTCCCGGCGCGTGGGGCGCGGCGACCACTACGCCCGACAGTCGGATCACGCTTTCGGGCTGAATCTCGCCGTCGACGATTGCGGACAGTTGGCCCGCCTCTTCAACCACCACCTGGACCGCCCCCCACCCATCGCGCAGGATCACAAACGTGACGCCGCCTAGCCGGCGCACGGCATGCAGCCAGCCCTGCAACTCGACCCGCTGCCCCACATAACCACTGACTTTCGTCGAACGGATGCGTTGAATTGATTGTTCTTCCATGATTCCTCCTGGGGAGATTGAGAGATGGAAGACTGGAGATTAAACATTGCGCGCTCAGGCAATCTGCCAATCTCTTAATCTCCAATCTCTACTCTCCAATAAAAAACGCCCTCGTCCAACAAATGTGGACGAGGGCGTAAGCCGCATCGTGGTGCCACCACGGTTCACTCCCGACGAGCGGGAGCCTTGCGCGATCTTGCCTCCATGCGCAACATTGCTACGAGGCGGCGGAAACCGCTGCGCTGTAACGGGCGCACCCGTAGCCGGCTACTTGGTCATCACTGACGACTTTTCCCCGACTCGGCTCCAGGGCGTCGTTTCCAGGCAACGAAGACCAGCCTTGCAGCCTCGGGCCAGTTCTCTGTACATCGCTGGGACCTGGAAACCTGTCCCTCTCAGCGCCGTTATCGATGATGTAGGGGAGAGGATAACACGCCGCCGCCGCCGGCGTCAATCCCCGGCGAGCGTCAATACATCGGCAACATCTAGCTGCGCGTCGCGCCGGAACACCTCCACTGAAATCGTGCGGAAGAGCAGCAACGCAATGATCAGCCCGATAATTTCAAGCGCGAAGACGACCATGTAGCCCAGCGCCACATTTCCCGTCAAGCGATAGGCGATATCGCGCAGCAGCGCGCCGCCGATCGTGCCCAGCGATTGCGCCACAAAGTTAGCGACGCCCCATGCCCCGATGTAGAGGCCGACATTCTGCGGCGCCGTCATATCGAGCATGAAGCTGAGGTTGCTGACGGTCATCAGCCCGCTGCCCAGCCCCAGCAGAAAGACCGAGGCGTAGAAGAAGGTAACGTGCTGGATTGCACCGGAG
>Ga0073905_10001458_pt1 | contig 12083 bp, 15 predicted proteins | sample KloWWTupernatant_FD_65482 | JGI IMG/M metagenome (GOLD analysis project Ga0073905, IMG submission 65482) | Active sludge microbial communities from Klosterneuburg, Austria, studying microevolution and ecology of nitrifiers - Klosterneuburg... | ecosystem: Engineered > WWTP > Aerobic digester >... | reverse complement strand
TGTCATCTGTAAAAATAAACCCTACCCCAAAAACCAGTCCAATATCTTTTTTGCTGGCGAGCTTTCTTAAAGCAGATTCTCTGTCAGAGCCGTCTCCCGGATCTATCACTTCAAATTCAATCCCGAGTTTTTCTTTTGCTTCCTCAAGACCTTTATAAGCGGCGTCATTAAAAGATTTATCCCCCCTGCCGCCAATATCAAATACTAATCCGACTTTCATAGGAGTAAGCGGAATTTCTTTTTCCGAAGTACTTTCCTTTTTACCACAGGAAATCATAATCAGACAAAACAGAACAATACATATTACTGTGAAAAATTTATTCATTTATATTTTTTTATTATAAAAGGTTAGTATGAAGTGTGAATATATTCAGATTGCTTTTTTATGAGGTTCAGTTTTAAAAACATGATGAATACGGCATCTGGCTTCGTAATGATTTGAAGCGCCGACCAGTATCTGATCATCACTTTGAGTAACTCTGTGAGTTCTGTTTGCAGGTGCTCCGCAAATTACACAGACAGCATGTGTCTTTGAAATATATTCCGCAATGGCGAGAAGCTGAGGCATTGGTTCAAAAGGCATTGCCCTGTAATCCTGATCCAGACCGGCTACAATGACCCTTTTTCCCGCATCTGCAAGATTCTGACAGATCTCAATTAAGTCATTTTCAAAAAACTGAGCTTCGTCTATTCCAATGACTTCCACATCAAAAGTTTTGTCAAGAATCTCTTCAGCATTTTCCACCACTTCCGACGGATAAGACTGATCATTATGAGACACGATCTCAAATTCACTGTATCGGTTGTCAATTTTTGGCTTGAAAACTTTGACCCTCTGCTTAGCGATCTCAGCCCTTCTTATCCTTCTTATGAGCTCTTCTGTCTTACCTGAAAACATACTGCCGCAAATTACTTCAATATGTCCTGTTTTTTTGAAAGTTCTGATTTGTAAATTTTCGTTCATTTTTTTTGATTCAGTAAAAAATTTTTATCAAAGATACCGGGCAGCAGATCAGTCAGCTTATAAGTTTTTATCTTGGTTTTGGATTTCACAATTATAATATCCACATCAGTACCGAATTCTGCCATGAATTGTCGGCAGGCTCCGCACGGATATGTATAGTCTTTTGCACTTGATGAAATAGCAACAGCCTTAAAAATTTTATATCCTTCGGATACAGCTTTCGAGTAAGCTGTTCGTTCGGCACAGATACTCAAAGAGTAAGATGCACATTCTACATTTGTCCCTGTAAAAATCTTGCCTTCAGCGGTTAGTACTGCTGCACCTACCGAAAATTTGGAATAGGGTGAATATGAAAATTTTCTTGCATTAATGGAATATTCTATTAACTTATTATATGATGTCAGCAATATAGTGGTATTCTTATTTATTGTTAATATATTCATTTCTAAGTATATTATCAAATAATTTTATTCTTCAGATACTTACACTGTGAAACGAAGAGCCATATTCAGGATATTCGATAAATACATTGGTATTCCTGTTATTATTTTGCTGGCAATACTTACAAAAAGGAAGAGGCGCATTCCAATTGAAAATATTAAAAAAATATTGATAATTAAGCTTGCTGCCATTGGTGATTCTATACTGTTAATCCCAACTCTAAGAGTATTAAAAAAGAATTTCCCTGATGCTGAAATTACATTTATCTGTTCTCAGATCAATTATTCAGTTATAAAAAAAATTCCATATGTTAATAAAATTATTGACTGCAATGTACATTCATTTTTAAGAAAACCATTTTCATTTTTCAGGTTCATGAAAGATCTGAGGAAAGAAAAGTACGACATTATTATTGATGTAGGTCAATGGGAAAGAATTAATGCAATCATGACAATGCTTGCCAAAGCAGATTACACAATTGGATTTAAGACTGAATCACAGAATAAGCATTTTGGATATGACAGTGTAGTAGCTCATTCCAGGACAAAGCATGAACTTGAGAATTTCCTTGACTTAGTCATTCCTCTTGGTATTAATATTTCTGAAGAGGATAAAAAATTAGAATATTTTTTAAATTCAGAAGATTATAAATTTGCAGATGAATTTTGGGATAAGCATGAGCTGAACGGAAGAACTGTTATTTGTCTTCATCCTGGTTGCGGAGAAAATGGCAGACCCCGGGAATGGGAGGAACAGAATTATATTGACCTGGGAAGAAGGCTGGTAGCTTATGATGATAATATAAGGATACTTATTACCGGTGCTGCTCACGAAGAAGAAAGATGCAGAGAAATTGCTGCCGGTATAAATAGAAATGTTATTAACACTGCAGGAATGTATCCGCTTGATAACGTAGTTGCACTTGTCAAAAGAGTTAAATTAATTGTATGCAGTAATACAGGTATGCTTCATATTGCCTCCTGTGTCGGAACTAAAACTATGGGACTGCACGGTCCGACAAATCCTTTAAAATGGGGATCTTACACCAAGAATGCAGTTCTGATCCAGAGTGATAAATTTTGCAGCCCCTGTCTTTATCTTGGTCATGACTATGGATGTCAGGTTCCGCAGTGCATGGCGCATATTTCGGTAGATGATGTTTTTATTTATATCAGGAAAGCTTTGAATCCTGAATTGTTCCAAAATTTTCAGCAACACTTAAATTGACAAAAAAATTATTAATTATTAAACTAAAAATATGTCAAATAATAAATTTCCTTCATTTGATCTGATTGAATCATTTGGTCATGAGCAAGTAGTTTTCTGTTCCAATAAAGAGCTTGGTTTGAAAGCAATAATCGGAATTCATAATACAACTTTAGGACCAGCCCTTGGTGGAACGAGGATGTGGAATTACGCTTCGGATGAAGAAGCTTTGGTAGATGTATTAAGATTATCCAGAGGAATGACCTATAAAGCTGCTGTAGCCGGATTAAATCTCGGCGGCGGAAAAGCTGTGATTATTGGTGATTCAAGAACTCAAAAAACTGAGGGTCTCTTCAGAGCTTTCGGCAGATATATTGAAGGACTTTCCGGAAGATATATAACTGCTGAAGATGTGGGAACGAGCATTAAAGACATGGAATATATTATGATGGAAACACGGCATGTTACAGGTATTCCTATTGAAGTAGGCGGTAGTGGAGACCCGTCTCCTGTTACTGCTTATGGAACATACGTTGGTATAAAAGCATGTATTAATGATATATATGGAAGTGATTCTCTTGAAGGGAAAAAAGTAATTGTACAGGGTGCCGGCGGTAACGTTGGTAAACATCTCTGTAAATATCTGCATGAAGACGGAGCAGTTCTTTATGTTAATGATATCTATGAGGACAAGCTGAAAACACTTGTAGAAAATTATAAAGCCACTATTTTAAATGATAATGAAATTTATTCTACTGAAGCTGATGTCTTTTCTCCCGCTGCTCTCGGAGGTATTATTAATGATGAAACAATTCCATTGCTGAAAGTCAAAATCGTAGCAGGTGCTGCAAATAATCAGCTCGGTGATGAAGAAAAACACGGCAAAATGCTCAAGGATAAAGGTATTCTTTATGCACCCGATTATGTGATAAATGCAGGCGGACTTATAAATGTTTATAATGAACTTGAAGGATATAACAGAGAAAGAGCTTTAAAGCAGGCTTCAGGAATTTACGATATTCTTAAAAGTATAATTGATATCTCTAAAAAAGAAGACGTATCAACAGAAGTGGCTTCGAGAAAAATTGCTGAAGAAAGAATGGAAGCTGTTTCTCATGCCAAGAGAATCAGGATTTACAGAGATAAAAGACTTTTCAACCAGCGTAATACATAATAATAAATTGGAATAAAATTTGGAAACTGCTATCTGGGTAATAGGCCTTCTCGCAGCAGTAATAATTATTGTTTTATATATAATTACTTCTGTAAATAAATATAGTAACTCTTTTGTCGAAAAATATTTTGATGATGATGACAAAGGAAAAGCTTCGGGAAATGATTTAACAAAAGCTAAAGATCAAAACTTTCCCGATGAGAAAGTTAATTTAAAAGATACTGATTCAAAGTCCGGTCAAAATTGAGATCAATTTATCTTAAAGAATTTTAATATTATTTTAAGCAGGGGAGTAAGCGGACTTAATTTTTATTTGTAAATGACGGCTTCACCAGTGCATATTTCCTGACATATCCGGCTATTTTTTGAAGGTCAATCATTTCAATACATTCCAGATTGTAAGGACAAACTTTATTCCAGCATGGAGCACACTCCAGACCGGTTGGAATTAATTTCTCCCCGCGGTTAAACAGTTCGATCTCATTCCAGCAGGAAAGCCCAAACCATGCTATCACATATTTTTTCAATGCAATTGCAAGATGCATTCCAAAACTATCGCCTGTAATTACTACATCACAGACTTCCATAAAACACGCGCCATTTCTGATGCCAAGATTGGTAGGTGTATAAATTACTTTGCTCTGAATTTCCTTGTCGAGACTTTCATGAATTTTCAGATTCCTTTCGGTATCCTCTTTTCCGCCAAGCAGCAATATCTTAAATCCATCTGTCTGAGCAAGATCATTAATTAAAGAAGTATGCTGCTCTACAGTCATTTTCTTATTTGGAAAAAGATTTGAACAGCCGGTATTAAATCCAATATACAAATTGTTAGCGTCATATCCGATCTGTTCTTTATATTTTTCTATAAACTCAGTTTCACTCTTTGAAAAATTAAATACATACTCATATTCTTTATATTCCAGATCAAAAGTTTCATGTATTATCTGACTTCCTGATTTCAGATTCTTTCTGAATTTTAACTCATCATTGACCCCCATGCTGTAATTATACATTGCGGATTCACTTGCGGGAATGATCTTACCGTTCTCATTTAAAACGAACCCGTATTTCTCATCAGCATTTACAATGCCGGCGAATGCACATGCGTAATCCGATTTATCTCCGTTCAGTAAAACATCATACTTCATTTCAGAAATTATCATTTTATCAGTTTCGTCCCATACATATACTTTATCTATAAATTCATTATTTGCAAGTATAGGTAATGCACTCTTCATAGTGATCCAGTGGACAGTGCTAACAGGATATTTCCTTTTTAAAGATCTAAGAATGGATGTATTCAATAGCACATTTCCGAGAGCATCAAGTGATATGATAAGAATTTTTTTTCCGGTGAGATGTGTTTTTTCTCCGTCAAGTTCCATTTTACAGCCTTGTGTCAGACAGTCATGGCCGGGGAAGCATGGCTTATAGCCTGAGAAATGATTACAGTCCGGTAATTTTAGATTTTTAAAGTCCAATTATAAATACAAATTAATTCAATAAATAAATTTAATTCTGATTTTTTAGTGCCCGTTCCTAATCTCCGGATTGGTAACGCACTTGAACTTGAAACTCCGTTTCAAATAAGTCTTGAAAATAATATTGATGATCTTTTGTTCCCTAAGAGTCACGTGTTTTTCGGACGCTGAGGATACTGCGTTAAAAAAATTTAAATCGATTTTTTTATAAGTTCAGTGATCTTTTTCAGATCCCCTTTTCTGTTTACAAAATCCATATCATTTGAATCAACAATTACACATCTGCCTGATTTGTAATTACTGATCCATTCATTATAGCTTTCATTAAGCTTTTTCAGATATTCAGGATCGATGTTTTTTTCAAAATCCCTTCCCCTTAGGTGAATCTGTTTTTGTAACTTCGGCAGATCGGACTGGAGATATAAAAGGAGGTCAGGTGCTTTAAGGAAAGAAGTCATTTCTTTAAAGAGCTGTCTGTAATTATCATGATCTCGTTTACTCATTTTTCCCATCTTATACAGATTAAGTGCAAAAATTTCAACATCCTCATAGATACTCCTGTCCTGTATTACAGACTTTCTGGATTTTAGAATTTCGACATGTGTCTTAAATCTGTGAGAAAGGAAATATACCTGCAGATTGAATGACCACCTGTTCATATCCGAATAGAAGTCTTTAAGATATGGATTGTTGTTAACCTTTTCATAAAAAGGTTTCCAGTCAAATTCTCCGGCTATCAGACTTGTAAGAGATGACTTACCCGAACCTATATTACCGGCTACGGATACAAATGATTTTTTTTTCGGATTCATTAAATAAAAAAACCGTCAAATTAAAATTGACGGTTAAAAAATATTTTATTTTAAAAGAATAAAATTCTAAGAAACTACTGCTTCTTCTATTACTTCAACCGTTTCAGCTTTTTTAGATAATACCGGTGCTTCAGGAATTATCTGCTCAGAAACTTTTGGAGCTTTCTTTTTTTCTTTTATTTTTGTAGCAGCCTTACCTGTCAGATTTCTCAAATAATAAAGTTTAGCTCTTCTTACACTTCCGTATTTGGAAATTTCGATCTTAGCTATTCTTGGTGAGTTGATTGGGAAAATTCTTTCCACTCCTACTCCATTGGAAATTTTCCTGACGCGGAAATTCTTGCTGACACCACCGCCTCTTATTCCCATTACTATTCCTTTGAATAGCTGAATCCTTTCCTTTTCACCTTCAAATACTTTTACTGATACAGTAATTGTATCTCCTACGTGAAACTCCGGTAAATCATTCCGGATCTGTCCTGCTGTTACTAGATTAATTTTTTTATTCATGATAATAATTCTCCTTATCCGTTTCTGTTATTTTTCTTATTAAGTTTATTTATTCTGTTATACTTTGCATTGGCTTTTTTCTCACGCCAGATATTTATTTTTTTATGGTCTCCTGAAAGTAATACTTCAGGAACTTTCAGCTTATTATAGATCTCAGGTCTTGTATATTGCGGATGATCAAATCCTGTCTCTACCTGAAATGAATCTGTAATTGCAGATTCACCGTCTCCGAGAACTCCGGGTATCAATCTTGCAACGGCATCTATAAAAACAAATGCAGCAATATCACCGCAGGACAGTACATAATCACCGATCGAGATCTCTTTGGTCACAAGCTTTTTCACAACCCTTTCATCTACTCCTTTGTAATGTCCGCATATCAGCATTAGATTTTTTTTTAGTGAAAATCCATTAAGCATATTCTGATCGAGTTTTATTCCCTGTGGTGAAAAGTAAATGATCTCATCATATTCATTTTCGATCATCAGCTTTTCAGCACATCTGAATATAGGCTCAGGCTTAAGTACCATACCTGATCCACCGCCATATGGAAGGTCATCAATCTGTTTATACTTTCCGTCTGCATGATCACGCAGGTTATGAACTTCAAATTCTATCAATTCCTTTTCCACTGCCCGTGATACCAAACCATTTTTCAAAGAACTTTCCAGTATTCTGGAATTTGCACTGAGAATATCAAATCTCATATCTCATTATCTCTATTCTAAAAAACCTTCTATCAGATCCAGCTCTACCTTTTTGTTTTTTATATCTATATTCTTTACAAATTCTTTTCTCAAAGGGATCATAATATCTTTCCCTTCATAACTAATATTTATCAGATCACCGCTTCCAAAATCTGAAAATGATTTTATAATACCTAATCTTTTTCCTTTGTCAAAAACTTCAGCTCCAACAAGATCAAAAAAATAAAAACTGTCTTCCGGTAATTCTACTCGTTCACTTTCCGGAAGCATAATTATTTTATTGATCAATTCCTTTACAGAATCTTTATCATCAAAATCTAAAAACTTCAAATTAACATAGTCATTTAAAGTCCTGCACTCTGAGATAGCAAATTCAAAATCAGAATTGTTTTTTACAAACGCATTTTTCTCTTCATCAAAAAGAAAAATCTTTTCCAGATCATTGTATCTGTCCGGGAAATCAGTTAAATAAATTGCTTTTACGTTACCCTTAACACCGATTGGCTTTACTATCTTTCCTATCGAAATAAAATCGTTAACTTCAGGCAATTTTTTTTAACCTTCGCTTGGTTCTTTTTTAATCTTGTCAGGAATTTCCATTGAAGCTCTTATTCCTTGCTTAGACGCTACAGCCGAAAGCAGAGTTCTGATCGCTTTAGCTGTCCTGCCCATTTTACCGATGACTTTACCGGTTTCATTATCCTGTACATGAAGAATAAATTTTACCTTATTCTCTCCCTCGTTGATCTCCTCGACACGAACCGCATCAGGATTGTCCACAAGATTTTTAGCTATAAATTCAATAAATTCTTTCATTTGGGAATCTCCTTTTTTTAGATTAAGAACATTGAATAATATTGATTTAAAAAACTTTATTTAGCTAATTTTATAATTATGGAAAAAATAATTACTCTGCTGATTTTTCAGTTGCATCTTTAGCAGGTGTTTCAGCTTTCGGTTCTTCTGTTGTTTCTGCAGGCGTTTCGGTTTTTTCTGCAACGACTTCTTCAGTCTTTTCCGCAGCAGCTTCTTCAGGCGTTTCAGTTTTTTCTGCAACGACTTCTTCAGTCTTTTCTGCAGCAGCTTCTACAGGCGTTTCAGTTTTTTCTGCAACGACCTCTTCAGTCTTTTCTACAGCAGCTTCAACAGGCGCATCAATTTTTTCCGTTACCGGTTCAACTGTTTTCTCAGGTGCAGCTTCAGTTTTTTCTGCAACGACCTGTGCAGGTGGTGCAGCTTTCACTTCTTTTGGAGCTGCAGCGGCTGCTTCTTCAGCTTTCTTTGTTTTTTTATTTGCTTTCCTTCTTACTTTCTTTTCAATTGCTCTCTTTAATCTGGCATCTCTGTCAGTTAAATGTTTTTCAACTTCAGCATCAATTGCCGCAGCTTCTGTTCCTTTTTTTGTAAGATGGAATTTGATCATTACACCTTCATTTTTCAAAAGGCTTTTGACTGTATCGGTCGGTTGTGCTCCAACATTCAGCCAGTATAATACACGTGATTCATCCAGTGAAACTTCCATAGGCTGTGTATTTGGATTATAGAGACCGACAGATTCTATGAATCTTCCGTCTCTTGGAAACCGGGAATCAGCAGCTACTATCTTATATACCGGATAGTGCCTCTTTCCCATTCTTTTTAGTCTTAGCTTTACCAATGTTTTTTTATATCTCCTTAGTTTATTATTTTATTATTATTATTATTGTTTTAATTGATTCATAAAGTTCGCAGGCAGTTTCATCTTTTTCATTATCCCGCGGCCTTTGTCCTTGCTGAATTGCTTCATCATTTTCTGCATGTCTTCAAACTGCTTGATCACTCTGTTTACCTGCTGTATCGAATTCCCGCTTCCGTCTGCAATTCTTCTCCTTCTCATACCGTTAAGTATATTCGGATTTTCTCTCTCTTTATTGGTCATTGACTGAACTACCGATTCAATCTTTACCAATACCTTATCATCTATTTCCTGATTCCCTAAAGCTTTACTTGCACCGGGTATCATAGAAAGCAGTCCCGATAGTGATCCCATTTTTTTTATCTGACTGAGATATGACAGAAAATCATTATAATCAAATTTATTTTTTCTAAGCTTCTCTTCAAGTTTACCGCTTTCAGACATGTCAAACTCTGACTGGGCTTTCTCTACAAAGGAAACTATGTCACCTTTACCTAATATTCTTGAAGCCATTCTGTCCGGATGAAACTCTTCTATCGCTTCGAGTTTTTCTCCAATACCTGAAAACTTTATCGGTACATTTACAACTGCCTTGATCGATAAAGCCGCACCGCCTCTTGTATCACCGTCGAGTTTCGTAAGGACGACTCCGTCAAAATCCAGCTTGTCATGAAATGATTTTGCGGTATTGACAGCATCCTGTCCGGTCATCGCATCCACAACAAAAAGTATCTCTTCAGGATCAAGCGATTTTTTCAGTCTCTCGACCTCGTTCATCATTTCTTCATCTATAGCAAGACGTCCTGCAGTATCCACTATCAAAGTATCACGCGCATTTTCTTTTGCATACTGAACTGCCGCGTTTGCTATCTTTACAGGATCTTTTTCATTTTCGTCTGTATAAACGGGAATGCCGATCTGTTTGCCGAGTACTTTGAGCTGCTCTATTGCCGCCGGACGATATACGTCACATGCGGCAAGCAGCGTATTTCTTCCCTGGGTTTTAAGCAGCTTTGCCAGCTTTGCCGAAAAAGTAGTCTTTCCCGACCCCTGCAAACCTACGAGTAAAATCACCGAAGGAATCCTGTCAGAAAATTTAATTCCTTTCCTCTCAGATCCCATCAGCTTTATCAGCTCATCATTAATTACTTTTACAATGAGCTGACCGGGAGTAACGCTGTTCAATACGTTAAGCCCGATGGATTTTTCTTTTACATCATTTATAAATTGGGTTACAACTTTATAATTAACGTCAGCGTCGAACAAAACTCTCCTGATCTCTCTCAGAGATTCGTCTATGTTGCTGTCAGTAATTTTTCCCTGACCCCGGATCTTCTTAAGAACGGTCTCAAGTTTGTTTGTTAAATCGTTTAACATTAAGATTATTTGTAGCTGTAATATTCCAAATTAGTGGGCTAAAAATACCAATATTAATAAAGTTTATCAAGGTATATAATTTCATTAGTCTGTTTCTATTTTTTGTAAATTAAGATATTTTATTCGGAAAATCCTGAATAATTAATTTATTTTATTAAATTTTTTAAAAATGATAATTTGCGGAATAGATGAAGCAGGCCGAGGACCACTTGCCGGACCGGTAGTGGCGGCATCTGTTTTGTTTGAAGAAGGATTTTTTATTGAAGGCGTTAATGATTCTAAAATGCTCACACCTGCACAGAGAGAAAATCTCTTTCCTGTTATTATTGAAAGCTGTATCGAATATTCAATCAGCGAAATTGACAATAATGTGATCGATGAAATTAATATTCTCAAAGCTACTATGCTTGCAATGTATAACTGCATCTCTGAATCTAAGATCACTCCTGATAAATATTTTATTGACGGAAATTATTTCCGGCTGCCGGATGATCATCATACAAAAATAAATTTTGAAACTGTCATAAAAGGAGATTCAAAAATATTTGCAATATCATGTGCATCAATTTTAGCAAAAGTTCACAGAGATATTCTCATGAGAGAATTTCATTTCATACATGCCGAATATGATTTTCATAACAATAAAGGTTATGGCACAAAAAAGCATATTGAGAAAGTAAAAGAATTAGGACTCAGCAGTATTCACCGCAGGACTTTCTGCAAAAATTATTTTGTCTGAATTAATATGGCTGATGAATTGAAATGCGTTTATAAAAACAGATTTGGAAAAAATGGTGAAATGATCGCTCGGAATTTTTTGACAGACAAAGGAATGAAATTTCTGAAAGCAAATTACCGGTATGATCGCGCAGAAATTGATCTGATATTTGAAGACTTAAAAACCGGTACAGTTATTTTCGCTGAAGTGAAGACAAGGAAGAATAAAAAGTTCGGCGAACCTGAAGAATCCGTAAATCCCGCTAAGCAGGAAAGAATAAAAAAAGCCGCAATGGGATTCATACTTGAAAATGAATCTTACTCATCACATGATCTTCGTATTGATGTGATAAGTATTTTATTTACTGAAGGCATTCCGGAGATAAATCATATTGAGAATGCGTTCTGACAAGAAGTCTTTTTTACCACTAAGACTCGAAGACTCGAAGGCTCGAAGGCTCAAATAAGAGATGATTAAAATGTTTGAAAAAATAATTTATTTGATCCAATAATTCATAAGGTTAAACAATTTCTAAAAAATGAAAATCATTCCAAATTCCTAATTCCTAATTCCTAATTCCTAATTCCAAATTCCTAATTCCTAATTCCTAATTCATAATTCTTAATTCGTAATTCTTAATTCTAAATTGAAAAGTCATTCCCGCCCTTACTGTCATTCCCGCTAAAGCGGGAATCTCCAAATGAAACATTTATCCAAATAATTTAGCAATCATTTTTTACTCTTCAATAATTTAAAAAAACTGAATATCAGCAATTCATAGATTCCGGTTTTCGTGTGTAGTTCAGAGATTCCCGCTTGCGCGGGAATGATAGTGTGGGTGAGTTCCACCGTAGGTTTATCCGGCGATTTTCCGGGACTCCGACTAAATGTACAGCATCGGCAGAGTCCACCAAAAATTGGAGAAAATAGCGTAAAATATTTTGAAAAAGGTAGTGTCCGCCGCTCCAAGCGAAGTGACCGCTGCTCGAAGCCAATTGACCGCCGCTCGAAGCCA
>Ga0073905_10001447_pt1 | contig 12109 bp, 10 predicted proteins | sample KloWWTupernatant_FD_65482 | JGI IMG/M metagenome (GOLD analysis project Ga0073905, IMG submission 65482) | Active sludge microbial communities from Klosterneuburg, Austria, studying microevolution and ecology of nitrifiers - Klosterneuburg... | ecosystem: Engineered > WWTP > Aerobic digester >... | reverse complement strand
GGGAGAGGGAACCGTACTCACGCAGCGCATCGTGGAGGGTGATGCGCCGCCACGGGCGGGCGAGGCTGATTTCCTGGCCGCGGAAAGTAAAGGTGTCGCGTCCCAGGACTTCGAGGGCGACCGAAGAGATCATCTCCTCCACGAGCATGGAGACGTCGTGGTAGTCAGCGTAGGCCTGGTAGAGCTCGATCATGGTGAATTCGGGGTTGTACTTGGCGCCCAGCCCCTCGTTGCGGAAGATGCGGCCCATTTCGTAAACGCGCTCGAATCCTCCGACAACCATGCGCTTCAGGTAGAGCTCGAGGCTGATGCGCAGGTGGCGATCTTCGTCCAGTGCGTTGTAGTGGGTCATGAACGGGCGGGCGGCGGCGCCCCCGGCTTCTTCCTGGAGGACCGGGGTCTCGACTTCGAGGAAGTCGCGGGCATCGAGGAAGCGGCGGATGGCGGACACGACCTTGCTGCGCACGATGAAACGCTCACGGGTTTCTTCGTTGGCCATCAGGTCGAGGTAGCGGCGGCGCTGGCGCAGTTCGACATCGGCGAGGCCGTGATACTTCTCGGGCGGGGCATGGAGTGCCTTCGCGAGCATCGTCCACCCACCGGCCTGGACGGTGGGCTGGCCGGTACGGGTGCGGATCGGCACGCCGCGCACACCGATGAAGTCGCCAAGGTCGATCAGCCGGAGCGAATCGTAGTCTGCCAGCGCGTTCTGGCGCATGAGGACCTGGATGCGGCCGCTGCCATCGAGGATATCGAGGAAGGTCGCCTTGCCCATGTCGCGCTTGGCTACGACCCGGCCGGCAATGTCGACTTCGACGCCATCGACCTCGGAAACACCTTCGGGGAGGGCTTCGACGAGCAGGGTCACTTCGGCGGCGGCATGGGTGCGAGCGGCGCGGTGGGGGTACGGGTCGATCCCGGCGGCGCGCAGTTCCCCGGCCTTGGCGACGCGCTGGGCCATGAGTTCATCCACGGTCTCTTGCCTTTCTCGAACGTGAACGGGCCGCTCTGGAGCGGCCCGGGATGCAGCTTCGGGGGCCGAAGGCGGTCAGTCGATCTTGACGACTTTCACCTTGATGACTCCCCTTGGGACGTTGACATCCACGGAATCGCCCACGGCCTTGCCCAGAAGGGCAGCGCCGACCGGCGACTCGTTGGAGATCTTCCCGTTGAGGGGGTCGGCTTCAGGTGCGCCGACGATCTGGTAGTGGCGGACGGCGCCATCCTGCTCGACCTGGACGCCGCTGCCAAGCATGACGCGGCCGGCGTGGTGGGCGGTATCTTCATCGATGATCCGGGCACGGCGCAGGAGATCTTCCACCTCAAGGATGCGGCCTTCGACGCGCCCCTGTTCCATCTTGGCGTCGTCGTACTCGGCGTCGTTCTGGCTGGTGCCCTGCTCCTGGGCGTTATGGATGAGTTCAGCCACCTCGCGGCGGCGGTTGCGCAGCTGATCAAGCTCATGTTCGAGCTTTGCTTTTCCTTCACGCGTCAGCGGAACGGGCTTATCGGTCATGTCGTACCCTAACTGGCAGCAGTGCCGGGAAAAAAAGGGACTGAGGCCATGCAACGCCTCAGTCACGGGGCAAGTATACCGGCACGGCCAGCGCCCGCAAAGCGTGGGGAGGACAGGGCCTGTGGTGAACGAATCCGACGAACGCCTGTGGCCGGATGGACCGCCTGCGTACCGGCCGCCATGGCAGCGCCAGACACCACCACCCGGCGACCCGCTGGAAGAATCGGCGAGCACCCAGGCAAAGGACGAGGGGGCCTCGTCAGGCGCCGGTGGCGGGTCGCCAGCCCGTGGTCCCGGGCTCGGCCGGCTGGCGGCGCTGTGCCTCGTGAGCGCCCTGGCAGGGGGCATTGCCGGGGGCGCGACGGTCGCGTACCTGGGCGACGACGGAGACATCGCCACCGAACCGGCTGACCGGGTTAGCCCTAGCGCCGAGAGCACACGCATCGAACTCACGGGCGCGGTGGTAGAGGCGGCTGCCGCGGCGCGACCGGGCGTTGTCCGGATCGAAAGCACGAGGACGACCTCGGCCGGCAAGGAGCAGGACGTCGGGAGCGGCGTGATCCTTGACGAGTCGGGGCACGTAGTCACCAACGCACACGTCGTGCTCGAGACTGACTCATTGCGGGTGGTGCTCGCGGACGGGACGGAGCGGCCAGCCGTCCTGGTCGGGCACGACTTCCCGTTCAACGATGTGGCCGTGTTGCAGATCGGTCCTTTGAACCTGACGCCGCTGCCCACCGGCGATTCGAAGGCGTTGAAGCTGGGCGAGACCGTGCTGGCGATTGGCAATCCACTCGGAAAGTTCGATGGGAGTGTGAGTGTGGGGGTGGTTAGCGGGCTGGACCGATCGGAGACGTTCGATGGCGTGCGCCAACGAGACCTGATCCAGACGGACGCGGCGTTGAACAACGGGAACAGCGGCGGCGCACTGGTGAACCTCTCCGGCCAGTTCATCGGCATGCCGACGGCGGTGCTGCGGCAGTCGAGCAGCGGCCAACCGGTAAACGGCATCGCGTTCGCACTGCCCGCCGCCCGCGTCCTGGAAATCGCCAACGAGATCATCGCAACCGGGGCGTCAATCGAGCGGCCAGCCCTGGGGGTAGAACACATCGACCTGACGCCGGAAACGCTCGCACGGCTGCCGAGGCTGGCCGTCAGCGAGGGGGCGGCCGTGGCGAGTGTTGCTCCCGATGGGCCGGCTGCGGAGGCCGGCATCCGCCCCGGGGATGTCATCGTCCAGGTTGGCGACACCGTCATCGACCAGGAGACGCCGCTCTTCAATGCGCTCCTCGATCGCAAGGTGGGTGAAACGGTCCGGGTTGTCCTCAATCGGAATGCCCGGATAATCGACGTCGAGGTCCGGCTTGCCAAACGTTCGTAATGTGAATCCTCAGCGCCCGGGGTCGTTTCGCGCATGAGCCGCCGAGGCGGGCAGCTTCCGTGGGGGGCCGGCAATAGCCCGAGCCTGTACGGCGGTGGGCGCCCGGGTGGTGGTTACGGCCGGATAGGGATGCTCGCCGCGATCGTGGTGGGTGTGCTTGTTGTCGGGTTCTTCCTGGTGACACGCGCCTGCGGTGGCGGGGGCGGCTGTACGGACCCGTATTGCCCATCGGACCGCAACATCGCGGCCCCCGAGGGGTACCAGCTAGTCTCGAAGATCTTCGCCTACAACGAGGAGAGCGGGGCATCGCAGCCCGGCTTCGACATGATCGTCCAGGTCGAGCTTTCGGAGACGATCGCCGACGGACAGGCCCTCGGCTTTTACCGTTATGTTGACGAGACGAAAAATTGGGAACCCATTGCACCGGCGATCCTTGACGCCCAGGGCAAGGTGGCCAGCGCCACGTTCCCTGATGCGCCAGCGATCATGGCCGTGATGCGTCGTACGACGCCGGGGGGCAACGTGGTCACGTACCTCCCGCACGGGGCGCAGCTCCACGCCGAGGCGGCCACCCACGCAACGATCGTGCACCCGATTGACTTCTCTCCGGCGGCAGATGGCGCAGTCAGCGGAGACCTCACTGAGGTACCGCAGAACGCGGCATACGTGGTCTACCCGGTCATCTCGGCGAATGCGGGGAACCAGGGCGCCGTGGCGATTGTCGAAGCGATTCTCTCCACTCCGGCCGCGCGCACCAACCACGTAAAACAGATCGTCGCGAAGTTAAACGAGCTCAATCTCCGTGGCGTGGATATTGCCTACATGGACCTGCCGGCGACGCAGCGGACGTCGTTCACCCTGTTTATCGGCGAGCTGTACGATGCCTTGCGGGCTCAGAACAAGCAGCTGACGCTGACGCTGCCGCCGCCGATCAAGGCACAGAACCGGATCGACGAAGGGGCGTACGACTGGGCCGCGCTCGGGAAGACGGCGGACCTGATCAAGATCGCCCCATTCCGGGACCAGGCCAAGTACCGTCTCGACATGCCCGAAGTGCTGGCACACCTCGCCGGCCAGGTAACGCCGGCGAAACTGGTGCTCACGGTCTCCCCCTACGCGACAGAGACCGGCGGCGACTCGATCATCACGTACAAGCTCACCGACGCGATGAACATCGCGACGCAGATCGCAGTCCGCGCGGATGCGAACTCGATCGTGACCTCCACGAATGTGGAGGTCGCGGGTACAAACATCGACCGGGACGAGAACCTTTCCGGCGTCCGCTGGTCTCCGGAGACGGCCACCGTCGCGTTCAGCTACAAGCAGGCCCAGGGAGGCGGGAGCCGCACGGTGTACATTGAGAACTTCTTCAGCATCGGCTTCAAGCTCGAGCTTATTCCGGAATACAAACTGGGTGGTGTGGCAGTCGACAACGCCAGCAACGACCTGTACCTCGGCAACATCTGGAATGCCCTGGTGCCGTTCATCACGAGCGGACAGCCGATCCTGCTGCGGCCGAACGACAGCGACCTGGAGCCGAAGTGGACAGCAAGCGGGGGGACCATCGAATCGACGCGGCGGGGCACGGCGAAGTGGTTCACGCCGGCAACGGCCGGTACCTATACCATCAGCCTGACCTTGAGTGATGGTGTGGCGATGTTCGAAAACAGCGTACCGGTGAACGTGAAGGCTCCCGACAACAAGACGCCCGTGGCGACCACCACGCCGGGGAACTGACGATGGCAACCGGACGCGGAGTCCGGATCGCCGGGGGGACGGCGCGGGGCGTGCCGCTGGTTGAGCCTCGCGGGGTGCGCCTGCGGCCGACGTCCGGGCTGGTGCGCGAGGCGATCTTCAACATCCTGGCCGGCCGGGTCGATGGGGCCCGCGTCCTGGACCTGTATGCAGGGACCGGGGCACTGGGGATCGAAGCGCTCAGCCGGGGCGCCACACGGGCGACGTTCGTTGAAGGCGAGGCTGCCTGCGTTGAGGCGATCCTCCAGAGCCTGAGCCGGACAGGGTTTGCGGCGCAGGGGTCGGTCTTGCGAGGGAGGCTCCCGGCTGCCCTTGCACGGCTTGAGGCAGGCGCTTTCGACGTTGTCTTCCTCGACCCGCCCTATCAGGACGAGAGCGCCGAGGACACACTCATGGGCGTGCCGCGGCTGCTGGCGGGGGGCGGGATTGTCGTCTACGAGCACCGGAGCCGCTACAATCCGCCGGAACGCGTGGCGGGGCTCCGGATGGGCGACCGCCGGGTATATGGCGACAGCGCCGTGGCAATCTACGCCGCGATGGAGGGGGAATGAGGATCGCCGTCTTCCCAGGAGGGTTCGACCCGGTGACCAACGGTCACCTCGACCTGGTCACACGGATGACACACCTGTTCGACCGGGTGATTGTCGCAGTGGTACGCGGGCGCGATAAGGGATCGATGTTCACATGGGAAGAACGGGTCGAACTGTTCCGAAAGGCTGTCGAGCACCTGCCCACAGTTGAAGTGGAAGGGTTCGACGAAATGACGGTGGAGTTCGCGCGGAGGAAAGGCGCGGTTGCCATCGTCCGCGGGATCCGTGCGGTGAGCGATTTCGAGTCCGAGTTCGACATGGCGCTCATGAACCGGAAGATGGCTCCGCACCTGGAATCGGTGTACCTGATGGCAAACCAGGAATACCTGTATATCAGCGCGAGCCGTATCCGGGAGGTTTCGCGGCTCGGCTACGATGTGGCGGACCTGGTGCCGGCGCATGTGCGTACGGCGCTTCGCGAACGCCTGGGAATGACGTAGGCTGTGAACCCTGGCGGCGCGCAGATGGAGATACTCGAGCTCATCGATGTGCTTGAGGAGCTGGTGATCCAGTCCCGCCGCCTCCCCGTTGGCGGGAACCTGGTTGTCGACCGGAAGCGGATGCTGGATGTCATCGACCAGATGAGGCTGGCTGTACCAACGGACCTCCGGCAGGCGCAACAGATCCTGGAAAACCGCGACCAGATTATTGAGGATGCCCACACGACGGCCCAGGGTTCGCTGGAGCGCGCGGAACAGGAGCGCCAGCGGCGTCTCGACGAGAACGCGATCATCCGCGAAGCGCAGGAGCGTGGCCAGCAGATGCTGATGGATGCGGAAGCACGGGCCCGCCAGGTGATCGCGGAATCGGATGCCACCGCGGCGGCGCACCTCAGCGAGGCGGCGGAAGCAGCGAGCAAGCAGCTCGATGACGCCGACCAGTACGCCTTCGAGGTACTCCGCCGGCTGGAGAACCAGCTCCAGGCTTTTATTGATTCGATCCGGATAAGCATTTCGAGCCTTCAGGAAAAGCGCTGAACGATCACTCCTCACCAACGTGTGAAGAGACTGGAATTTCTCGCTGAGTGGGCGTAAGGTTGAGGCCGGTACATCACGCTACTGACGCACCAATGAGGTCGGGAGCGTGTATCACTGGAGGCAATAGGACATGGCTGAATTCACCGTCATCAAGGAATCCGACGCGCCGCGCCCGGCTCGCCAAACGGGACGCCTGGCAGCGCGTATGCGCGAGTACGAAAAGTACGTGGAGTCGGTCCCGGCGGGAAAAGTTGGGAAACTCACACCTTCTCGGGGCGAAACCGCTCGGGGAATTGCGTTGCGAATCAGCCGGGCCGCGAAGCGGGCGGGCAAGACGAGCAACACGTGGGTTGTTGACGGGACGGTATACTTCAGCCTGTCCTGATCGGCGGGATTAACCCCCCGGGAGTATGCATCGAGAAGAAGGGGCGCCAGTGAGCGCCCCTTCTTGTTGTGTTGACCTGTCTTTCCGGGACGCCGGACAGATTAGTGACGCTCGGCGAGGACGCGATCCTCGGACGATACGATCGCGAAGGATGGGACTTCACGTCGCGTGACGCGCGAGGCGGGGGCTGGTTCCCGGACCGGGGCCGGGTCAGCAGCATTCGCAGTGGCGGGCGCCGGACGGGGCGATTCGGTGGCTGCCTTCTGGGTGGTGTCCACCGTGCCGGAAAGCGAGGCGCCTTCTTCGACAACCAGGACGGTCGCCTTGATGGTGCCAACCACGACGGAAGAGGCGGCGAGGACGAGCCTCCCGGAGCAGACGATGTCGCCCTCGACCCGGCCGCGGATATGCGCCTCGCGAGCCTGGATTCGCGCGCGAGCGGAGGCCTCACTCTCGATCGTGAGGAGGCCGCGGCAGTGCACTTCGCCGCTGATGGTCCCCTCGACGCGGAGGTCGTGGTCAGTTTCGTAGCGGCCATCGAACGACGAATGCTGGTCGATGAGGCTTTCGGAGCCGGATTCCCGGGTCACGCGACCGTCGTCGTTCGACGCCGCGCGCGGGGCCGGCTCGCGACGGGCGGGCGGACGGGCTGGAGCGAACTCAGCCATTTCGGAATCGGAGTCAGGGCCGAAGGTGTCGGACTCGTAGCGGGTAACGGGATCGGTGTACCGGATATCGCGGGCGGGTTTCTTTATCTGCACTGGCCTACCTCGTTTGGAGAGCGCATCGGCTGCAGGGGTGCCGAGTACGCCCGGCTCTTCGCACCATAGGGCGGTGTTCACCGGGCGTCCACCGAGTTCTGTAAACGTGCGGCAACTTTTTCGCTGGCTTGCTGGGTTGCGCGGCGACGCCGGAATCAGGCAGCTTCAGATGACGATGTTGACGAGCTTGCCAGGCACGTAGATCACGCGCTTTGGCTCCTTGCCGCCGAGCCACTCCTGGATGCGCGGCGAGGCGAAAACGGCCGCGCGAGCTGCCTCTTCACCGGCGTCAGCAGGCAAGACCAGACGGTCGCGGACCTTGCCGTTGACCTGCACGACGACCTCGATCTCGTCATCATGGGCGAGGGCGGTATCGGCGACGGGCCAGGCTGCCAGGTGCACGCTGTAGGGCTCGCCAATCCGCTCCCACAACTCCTCGGTGATATGCGGCGCCAGTGGGGCGGTGAGGAGGATGGCTGTGCGGACTGCTTCGCGCCATGCTGCACGATCGACAGGCCCCGCTTCGCGGGCGCGCTGCATGGCGCTGGTGTGCTCCATCAGGCGCGAGATCATGGTGTTGAAGCGGAAGTCCTCGATTTCCGCCGTGACCGACTGGCTGGTCTTGTGGGTTGCGCGCCGGAGTGCCGCAGTCGTGGCATCGGCGGGGGCATCGACCAGGGTGGGGGATTCGACGCACAGCGACCAGAGCCGGTTGAGCCAGCGGACGATGCCGGCCATGCCGGTGGGGTTGTAGGGGCCACCCTGATCCCACGGGCCGACGAACATGAGCTGGCAGCGGAAGGCGTCGGCGCCCCACTGGTCGACCTGCTCATCAGGCGCGACAACGTTGCCGCGGCTCTTGGACATGCGGTTTCCGTCCGGTCCGAGGATCACACCCTGGTTGAACAGGCGGAGCATCGGCTCGTTGCCCTCAACCAGGCCGAGATCGCGAGCGGCCTTCCAGAAGAAGCGGGTGTAGAGGAGGTGCATGACCGCGTGCTCGGCGCCGCCCGTGTACTGGTCGACGGGCAGCCACTTCGCGGCTGCCGCCGATGAGAATGGGCGCTCCGGGTTGTGCGGGTCGATGTAGCGCATCTGGTACCAGCTGGAGCACATGAACGTGTCCAGTGTGTCCGTCTCGCGGCGGGCGGGCCTCCCATCGATCGGGCAGGGCACGTTGACCCACTCCTCAATCTGGGTCAGCGGCGACTGTCCAGTGGGTTCGAAGCGGACGTTCTCAGGGAGGCGGACGGGCAGGTCCGACTCGGGCACGGGGACGATTCCGTGGTCCGGGCAGTGGATCATGGGGATGGGCGCACCCCAGTAGCGCTGACGGGAGATGAGCCAGTCGCGAAGGCGGAAGGTGACAGTGCTCTCGCCGAAGCCCCGTTCGGCGGCGTGGGCGATGACCCGCTGGATGGCTTCGTCCGCCGGCGTTCCATCGAACGGACCGGAATTGACCATCCTGCCGCCCTGGGAGAAGGCCCGTTCGAGCGGCCTGGTCACGTCGATTTCCGGGTGGTCGAAGACGGGCACGATGGGCAGGCCGAACTTGCTGGCGAATTCGAAGTCACGCTGGTCGTGGGCCGGGACGCCCATGACGGCGCCGGTGCCATAGGTGATGAGGACATAGTCGGCGATCCAGATGGGGATCTTTTCACCGTTGAAGGGATTGACGGCGTAGGCGCCGGTGAAGACGCCGGTCTTCTCCTTTTCGGTCGAGAGCCGTTCGATCTCGCTCTGCCGGCTGGTCTGCTGGCGGTAGGCATCGATTTCCGGGCGCTGCCCGGCGGTGGCGATGCGGTCGACGAGCGGGTGTTCGGGAGCCAGGACCATGAAGCTGGCGCCGTAGACGGTGTCGGGGCGCGTGGTGAAGACCGTGATGGGCTCATCCACACCCGGGACATCAACCCGGAACTGGAGCGTGGCGCCTTCGGAACGGCCGATCCAGTTGGTCTGCATGGCACGGATGCGTTCGGGCCATTCGATGCCCTCGAACTTCAGGAGCTCCTCGGCGTAGGCCGTGATCTTGAAGAACCACTGGGTAAGGAAACGACGCTCGACGATGTCATCCGAGCGTTCGCAACGGCCATCGACGACCTGTTCGTTGGCCAGGACGGTCTGGCAACCGGGGCACCAGTTGGCGGCGGCCCCGGCGCGGTAGGCGAGGCCCTGTTTGTAGAACTGGAGGAACCACCACTGGCTCCAGCGGTAGTATTCAGGGTCGCTCGTGGCGAGTTCGCGGTCCCAATCGAAGCCGGCGCCCATGAGGCGCAGCTGGCCGCGCATGCGTTCGATGTTGGCGTAGGTCCACTCGCGGGGGTCAATCCCGCGCTTGATGGCGGCGTTCTCGGCCGGGAGGCCGAACGAATCGAAGCCCATGGGGAAGAGGACGTTGTAGCCGAGCATCCGCCGGTAGCGGGCGGCCGCATCGGAGGGGGCCATGGCGTACCAGTGCCCCGTGTGCAGGTCACCCGAGGGGTAGGGGAACATGGTAAGCGCGTACCACTTCGGGCGCGGGTCGTCATCGTTGGCGGCGTAAAGGCGGGAATCCCACCAGCGCTGGCGCCACTTCGGCTCGATAGCATGCGGGTCGTAACGATCCGTCACGATCAGTCTCCTTACAGTTCAACACGGGCTGGGGGAAGGCCCGCGGGTGGCGGGCCAGGCAGGGGCGCCCCGCCGGCTACGCGCCGCGGGGCGGGGTAAGGATGAGAAGCAGTCGCACGCTTTGCATCAGGTTGACCATCGTAAGGGAACGGTGGGGCGAACGTCACCCGAGTGCTCAGTCACGCGGGCGGTAGTGCGCCAGGATGAGGGTTTCGAAGTTGCGGGCGCGGGAACACAGGCGGCAGGTGAGGTACCAGACCCACATCGCGTCGGGGTCGCGGCCGTAGCGGTTCGCGGACTCCTTTTCGACGAGGTCGACGGCCTTCGAAAGCTCGCCCCATGGGGCGGGCAGCAGGCGCGTGAACGCGAACCCACCAGGGTGCTCGATGCCGGGCAGTCCGTGCCCGGCCCCTTCGACTTCGAGCATGATCGGGCGCCGGAAGCGGCCGGAACCGATCAGCAACATGGCATCGTCGGGGACGGTTGCGCCGGCCCGTTCGGCCTTCTTGCGGAGATCTTCCCGGGCTGAATCGAACCCGACGGGCACGCCCAGCACTGCCGACGTCGCCGCCTTCACGAATGCAATATCGGACCAATCGCTTTCGACGCCATCCCAGTCGGCGGCATCGAGATGGGGGCAGGTGCACTCGCCGGACTCCGAGCCGGCGTCGCCGGACTCAGCCGGGACGTCTTCCTTTCGGACGGGCAGGCCCTGTTCATCGAGCGGGACTCGGCGGCGTTCAGTCATATGCCAAGGATAGCGGACGCGGCCTTCGCGGCTACGGCGTCGCCGCCTCCACCATCGCAGCGCCGAGCGGCGGCAGGCTGAGCGAGGGCCCGGCAGGCGTCCCTTCGAGATCCCGGTGGGTGGCCAGTATGACCTTGCCGCGGGCCACGGGCAGTTCATGGGCAACGGTCGCGGTGTTGACGGCCACCGTCACGGCGGGTGCGCCGGCGAGCTCGCGCACCCAGGCGAAGACGCCCTCCGGGGCGGGAAGCTCGCGGTATCCGCCGCGGAGGAGGGCTGGAGTGCGCTTCCGGAGCCAGATGGCGCGCCGGTAGAGCGAGAGCAGCGAATCGGGGTCGTCCTGCTGCGCGGTGATGTTGCACGCCGCATCGCCAAAGGGCAGCCATGGCTCGCCCGTGGTGAACCCGCGCCCGGGTGAGGCGTCCCACAGCATCGGGGTGCGTTCCGGGTCTCGGCCCATCGTGTGGATGCGAGCGGGGTCCTGCTGGCGTTCCGGGGGGATGTCCACATCCTCCATGCCGATTTCCTCTCCGTAGTAGATGAATGGGGTGTTCCTGAGCCCGAGGAGCATGATGAGCGCGGCCCGGGCGCGTTCCCGTCCGCGGTCATCGGCGTTGTGGCGGGAGATGAAGCGCGGCCTATCGTGGTTTCCCAGCGCGTAGCAGGCCTGGGCGCCGGGCGGGAGTGCGCCCTCGGCGGCTGCCACGATGCGGCGAAGGGTCGAAGCTTCCCAGGGCGTGAAGCCGTGTTCGCGTTCGTGGATGAACTGGAAGTTGAAGGCGAGATGCAGCCCCTGGCCATCGCGGTCGCCGTAGTAACCGGCGACTTCTTCGGCTGTCCCGAACACTTCGCCAACGGCCATCCGCCCCGGGTATTCGTCGAAGACGGCTCGGATGCGCTTCACGGCGTCATAGACATCGGGATAATTGCGGTTGTTGACCCATTTCTGGCTACTGCGCTCGAAGGAGCCGGGCAGCCACTCGCCGTTGGGCGGGTTATCGGCGAGCTGGGGGTGCTTGACGATCATTCCCATGACATCGATGCGGAAGCCATCGACGCCGCGGTCGAACCAGAAGCGGAGCGTGTCGAGCATGGCGGCCTCGACCTCGGGGTTGCGCCAGTTGAGGTCGGGCTGCTCAACCAGGAATGAGTGAAGGTAGTACTGGCCGGTGCGCTCATCCAGCGTCCAGGCAGGGCCACCGAAGACGGCAAGCCAGTTGTTCGGGAGGGCCCCGTCGGGCCGGGCATCACGCCAGATGTACCAGTCGCGCCTGGGGTTCTCACGAGACGAGCGGGATTCGATGAACCAGGGATGCTCATCCGAGCTGTGGTTCGGGACCCAATCGAGCAGGATTCTGATCCCCCGGCGATGGCATTCGGCGATCA
>Ga0073905_10001443_pt1 | contig 12115 bp, 10 predicted proteins | sample KloWWTupernatant_FD_65482 | JGI IMG/M metagenome (GOLD analysis project Ga0073905, IMG submission 65482) | Active sludge microbial communities from Klosterneuburg, Austria, studying microevolution and ecology of nitrifiers - Klosterneuburg... | ecosystem: Engineered > WWTP > Aerobic digester >... | reverse complement strand
TATTATAATTTCTTTTTATATTTGTTTTGATTGTAAAAATCAAAATATTGTCAACTAAAAATCTTATATATTGAAATTCGATTCTGATATAGAAAAATTTAACAATTCTGGAAGATCTAAGCCCGGAGAATTTGAAATGTGGTATTTTGATGCTATAGATAATGACGATGATTATTATTTTACCGCAAGAATTTATTACGGCAATCCGGAAAAAGTCAGTTCAAATGGTAACCCCAATTCAGATAATTCCCATAACTACTGCAGGTTCAGATTTTTTTTATATTATCAGAACAGATTGATATATGATGCAATTTATGATTATAAAAAAGAAGAATTCAGAATAGAGGAATCCGATGGCTTAGTTAAAATGATTTTAGATAAAAACAGTTTTTGTCATGATAAGGAGAATGATAAATATCTTTTAAATATAAATTACTCTTCGGCAGAGCTTGAAAGCAAATTTAAAGCAGAATTTGAATTTAAACCTTTATTGAAAAAGTCATCTATAAATAAGAAAACTGATCATAATTTAGAAAAAGAAGTTTGCTGGATGCCTTCTCCTTTATGCCATGTATCCGGTAAGATCAAAGTTTACAGAGATTATAAAAGAGTAAAAACTATTTTTGATGGAAAAGGATATATTGATAAAACCTGGGGAAGCACAAATTCTTTTAACAAAATTTCATATTCAAACTGGGGGAAATTTATCAGAGATGATTATTCTTTTATATTTTTTGTCTCAGAGTCAAAAGGCGAAAATAAGTTTATGAAATTGCAAATCTTCAAAGACAATTTACTTCTGCTAGAAAAGGAAGATTTTAAATTATTAACAAAGAAAACGTTTTTCACAAACAAAATTAAATCAATAGAAATAGAAAGTAATGACCTTAAGGTCATTTTAAAGAATGAGATAAATATTGAATCGGGAGAGTTTGGTGATAAATATATTTCAAAGTTTGAGATGTATCATGATGAAAAAAAAGTTATTGATAATGTTTATGGTTTTTTTCAGAATGTCGTTAATAATTAATTTAGAATCAGCAATTTTTTTCCTTTAAAATTTACTATTATAAAATTCCTTTTCAATGAGTGTTTAAAATAGAACTTGAAAAAAAGCTCAAGTATCATATTCTTTTTTCCCCTAAGTCTTAAATCTTTGATCTCACTCAAATCTTTTTTGGAAAATTAAAAACCTACTGAGCTGCCGTAACCTCTTCTGTCTGAATGACCTGTCATAGTTCCGTCTTCGCTTATCAAAATTGCATTCACTCTTCCAAAATCACTTATGCTTTGAAAAGTATAACCAATGCTTTGAAGAAAATTTTTGACTTCATTATTTAACATTCCGTTTTCTATCTGAACTTCATCCGGCAACCACTGATGATGAAATCGGGGAGAGTCAATTGCATCTTCAAGACTCATATTATGATCGATCAGATTTATAATAGTTTGAAGTACAGAAGTAATGATCCTTCCGCCACCCGGAGATCCAACTACCAGATATGGCTTATCATTCTTAAATACAATAGTCGGAGTCATTGAGCTGAGCATTCTTTTCTCGGGCTGAATTGCATTTGCATCATTACCGACGAGACCGTAAATATTGGGGACACCCGGCTTTGATACAAAATCATCCATTTCATTATTCAGAAAAAATCCTGCACCGACAACTACCTGTTTATTTCCAAATACATCATTTATAGTTGTAGTTACTGAAACAAGATTCCCGTTTCCGTCAGCGACACTGTAATGAGTGGTTTCTTTACTTTCATTTCCAAAGGGATCGCCCGCTTTAATTACTTTACTTCTTCCTGCCTGATCTGTAACAAAATCCTTCATTCTGTCTTTTGCATATTCCTTTGATGTCATGACATCTATCGGAACATTGACGAAATCAGCATCACCCATAAACTCGCTTCTATCTGAATATACACGACGCATTGCTTCAGTCATTAACTGAATATTTTCGGAACTTCCATATCCGGTTTTTGCTAAGTCATAATTTTCTAGAATATTTAAAAGATAGATCAAACTTATTCCACCGCTGCTTGGAGGTCCCATAGAAAGTATGTCGTATCCTCTGTAAGTTCCTTTTACCACATCTCTTTCTGCGGGCTGATACTTTTCAAGATCCTCATAAGAGATCATCCCATTTGAATTTATCATAAGCTGAACTATTTTTTCAGCAACTTCACCTTTATAAAATCCGTCTCTTCCATTTTGACTAACTGCTTTGAGAGTATTTGCAAGATCTTTTTGGATTAATCTTTCACCGGTTATAAATTTACCTCCAAATATATTCATAGTTCCTGCAAACTGTGAAAACTCTGACTGATAAGAGTTTAAAGCTTCTGCCAATCCTTCTTCTATAAAAAAACCTGTATCAGCAATACTGATTGCGTAACTCAAAATTTCTGATCTGCTTTTTGTACCATATTTATCTAAAGCATAAAGCATTCCCGCCACCGAGCCGGGCACACCTGCAGCAAGACTTCCTGTAGTACTTAGGTCATCTATTACATTTCCGTCCTTATCAAGATACATATCCTTATATGCAGCAAGCGGAGCTTTTTCCCTGTAATCTATAGAGGTATTTAATAATTTTCCGTTATCATTTAAATGAATGATCATAAAGCCGCCTCCACCAAGATTTCCTGCCTGTGGATAAACGACAGCAAGTGTAAATCCTACTCCAACGGCTGCATCTACTGCATTGCCGCCATTTTTCATAATCTCAATTCCGACCTGTGTAGCTAAGTCACTTGCAGAACTAACCATTCCGCCTTTATCATTTGAGTATGAACTGCATGAAAGGAAAAGAAATGAAAATATGAATAGTAAGTTTTTTATAAACATAATTAAAATTTAAGTATTCCAGTCTCTGTTGTATCTGAAATCAATGTTAACGGTTCTGTTTGAAACTTTTGCAATCAGAGGCGGAAGTCGTTTGAACTGACTTCTGATAATAAGAGAGTTAATTCTTTTCATAAAATTATCTTCATAGCCAGCATTTTCTAAATATTCTGCTGACCTTCTTTCGTCAACCTTGTCAAATAAATATTTATCAATTTCTTCATATGAAAATCCCAGTTCATTCTCATCAGTCTGACCTTTCCACAGATCGGCAGATGGTTTTTTAATAATAATATTTTCAGGGACATTTAAATGACGGGCAAGTCCTCTTATATGAGTTTTGTAAAGGTCACCAATTGGATTTATTGCTGATGCTGAATCACCAAAAATGGTAGAGTATCCGAGCAGTATTTCTGTTTTATTACTTGTACCTATGACAAGTGAATTACTTGCAGCTGACTCATCGTATAGAATGATCATTCTTACGCGGGCCATAATATTTCCTTTTCTTACATTTGATATTTTTTTATCACCAATATTTTTAATCAAGGTATCTACGGTTTCGCTTATATCAATGACTTTTGATTCTACGTTCAGGATCTTAGCTACATTCGAAGCATCTGTCAAACTGTCTTTACTGCTTGTTTTATATGGCATCAAAATACAGGTGACATTTTTATTTCCTAAAGCTTTTACAGATAAAAATGCAGATACTGCAGAATCAATACCACCTGATAAACCTATAACAGCTTTTTTGATCCCAATTCTGTGAGTTTCATTTTTTAAAAAACCGGTTAGAATTTTTTCTGTATGATCGTAATTTAAGTTCATGATTTTTAAAATTCAAAAAAAAAGCCGACCAAATATTATGGCCGGCTGTTTTAAAAAAAAAACTAATTTATTTTGATACCTGGTAAACGATCTTTCTGATTGTATCAAACTGTAAATATGGAAATAATTCCTGGATTTTATCTATTGCTTCACCAGCGCTCATTTCTCTGCGCATTTCTTTATACATTTGCCTTATTTTGTAATCTCTTATAGCTTTTTCATCAAGGAGTTTATACTTTTTCAAGGTATTGTATACATTATCATCTATAAGCTCACTTAAAGGGTTGTCGCTTTTTGATTTTACTGCTGGTTTCAAATTGTAATTCTCCTTATCTAAGTTAAGTTTTTAAAGTTTTTTCATCAAAATCCGGATTTCTTTAATAAATCGAATTTAGTATGAAATTTTCCTATACAAATATACAGTAAAAACAATAGTAAAGTCAATATTGCATTTAAAAAATATTTAAAGACCTTAATTTTAATATCTTGTTTTTATTTTTTATAGTATATTGTATGATAATTTTAAACTTTTATACATACAAAAGAAGTTCCTTTCAGTAGAATTAAATTAATTGATGTTATACAAAAAAGCATTTTTCTTTATATATATCCTGTCTGTTTTAACTTTCGGTCAAAAATTATATTCACAGAAATCAGATTATCTGGAATTTTCAGTCTCAGCAGACAGGGAATTTTTTTCTGATAAAGACACTATAAGACTTGCGTTAAATATAAAAATTATTAATCCTTATCATATAAATTCTTATAAGGTAGAAGACCCATCATTGATCAATACAACAGTCTCTGTCAATGACGATAATTTCAATTTCATTAATTCATTTTTCCCAGAATCAAAGAGGTTAAAGTTTGAATTTTCAGAGAATGAGATTGATGTATATGAAGGGATTATAACAGTCGGCGTAGCCTTAACTGCTAAAGAAAATATAGCTGAAGGTAGTTATAAATTACCGGTGGAGCTTTCATTTCAGGCATGTGATGACAGAGTTTGCTACTCTCCTAAAACACTGACTGATACTATCATTATTAATTTAAACAATAACAAAAGATCAGAAAGCGTACAAAATACAGAATTATTTTCAAAGATAGATTTTAACAAGCCGACTGATGAAAATTCAAATAATCAATCAGGTTCAGAAAAATTAAAGGAAAATGAAAGGACAGATTCACCGGTCTCACAGGAAGATGAAGTTTCAAACTGGATAGAAGAGAAAGGTTTATTTGTTTCGTTGATTCTGATCTTTTTAGGCGGATTAGCTCTCAATCTTACACCTTGTGTATATCCGTTAATTCCGATAACAGTCAGCTTTTTCGGTGCGCAGTCAAGCGGGAGTAAATCGCAAAGTATTCTTATGGGAGTATTTTATGCACTCGGAATGTCAATTACTTATTCAGCGCTCGGAGTATTTGCAGCTCTGACCGGAAGTCTGCTTGGAACAGCATTACAAAATCCAATCGTAATTATTTTTATTGCCCTGATTATGCTGGCTTTAGGACTGAGCATGTTTGGATTGTTTGAGATCAAAGTACCACAGGGGCTTGCTCAGATGGGAAATAAAAACCGTTCAGGATATCTCGGATCGGTATTAATGGGACTTACTGTAGGTTTCATTGCAGCTCCGTGTATCGGACCGTTTGTTTTAAGTCTTCTTGTGTTTGTGGGAAAGACCGGTAACCCCTTTACTGGGTTTTTGCTATTCTTTATTTTATCAATGGGATTAGGATTACCGTATATTTTTCTCGCCGCTTCTTCCAGTTCTATTAGCAAGCTTCCAAGATCAGGTGAATGGATGGAAGGTATAAAAGTGATCTTCGGATTCATACTTTTTGGAATGGCGTTTAATACTCTTGAACCACTTATTCCAAAGGAAATTTTTAAAGTTACATTCCCGTTGTACATAATTCTTTCCGGAGTATATCTAATACTGTTTGATAATAAAGGAAAGACTTCTAAAGTATATACAAATATTAAATATTTTATTGCGATATTGGCTGTGATTTACGGAACCTGGAACTTGAAACCTGAAGGTGCTGTCGAAGAAGTAAAATGGCAGTTGCATACATCTCTTCAGTCAATTGAAAGCAGTATTAATTCAGGAAACAAACCTGTGATGATTGATTTTTATGCAGACTGGTGTGCACAATGTAAAGAGCTTGATGAATATACCTATACCGATCCTGAAGTTGCAGAGCTTTCAAAAAATTTCAATAATATTAAAGTTGATCTGACAAAAGAAAACACAGAGATCTCAGATAAATTTGATATAAAAGGACTTCCCGTAGTAATATTCATGAACGCAGACGGAGAAGAAATTAAGGAACTCAGAGTCACAGGATTTGAAAATCCTGAAGAATTTAAGAAAAAAATTAATTCAATTTTAAAATAAAAACCAATAGAATTTTAATGCGAAAAAAACTTTTTTCAATACTTATAGTCACAGCACTTTCCTGCAACTATTCCTACTCACAAGATAAAGAAAGCAATTTCAATAATTTCAGTAATTTAGAACTTAAGGAAAAAATGCTGACTTCTGAAACAACAGAAAATAAACCCGAAATAAATACCAGTATAACAGCTTCAAAAAAATCTCCTGCAATTGCTTTATTACTTTCATTAGTATTGCCGGGCTCGGGACATTATTATCTGGATAGAATGGACGTTGGGAAATATTTCCTCGGTGCAGATGCTGTAGGCTGGATTGGGTTAGTAACGATGAATGTTTATGGAAATTCGGTTCAGGATGATGCCAGATCTTATTCCGCAATACATGCTGACATTACCAATCCGGGTAGTCAGGATGATGATTTTTATACAAATATTGGAAGTTATAACAGTGTTTATGAATACAATAACGCTAAGTTATCTACAGGCGAGTATAATTCATTGTATTCAACATCAGCAAACTACTGGGACTGGGATAATATAGATAACAGAAATTTTTATAATTCACAGAGAAAACAAAGTGAACGTATTTATAATAACAGAATTGTCTTCTCAAGTCTTTTAATTGTAAACAGGATTGTAGCCGGAATCAGTGCTTATCTTATAGGTACCAACATCGGTAAAAAGTCAACTTCGATGAATATCAGTCCTGAATTACTTTATAAGAAAGACCTGTCGATTGACGGATTTTTATTGAGTTTAAATAAGAATTTTTAAAAAAGTTTTGTTCAATTTCAGACTTACAATCGAGTATGATGGAAGGAATTTTAAAGGCTGGCAGAAACAAAAGATAACTAAAGAAACAATACAGCAATATTTAGAAGATGCAATAGAAATAATTTTAAAGGAAAAAGTTATTTTGTATGGAGCAGGTCGGACTGATGCAGGTGTCAGTGCTTTTCAACAGACAGCTAATTTTAAGTCAGAGAAAGAATTTGATTTAAAAAAATTTTTATATTCACTTAACTCTATTCTCCCTCTAAGTATAACTGTGAAAAATATTAGAAAAGTAAAATCTGATTTTCATTCCAGATATTCAGCAAAGAAAAGAGAATATCTTTATTTTATATCAAAAGATAAAAAATCTATAGGTGGAGAGTTTTATTATCTTATAAATTATGAACCTGATTACAAAAAAGTTGATGAGTTTATTAAATTTATTAAAGAGCTTGAATACTTTAAGTCATTTTGTAAAAACAGGGAAGATAAGCATAACTTTGCAAGTATAATTTATGACTTTGATTATAAAATAAAGAACAAGAGTAAGGAAATTGTTTTCAGAATTTCAGCAAAGAGATTTTTACATTCTATGGTAAGATCAATATTAGGTTGTACTATGGAAATAGCATCATCAAAAAAGGATATTGAAGAAACTAAATTATCAATCTTAAAAGGAGATAAAATAAGGATTCATTATTTACCATCTAATGCATTATTTTTAAACAAAATCCTTTACTAAACTTTAAATGAAAAAGATAAAAGAATTTATATCGGTATTAATATTACTGGTTTTTACCGGATTGACATATTCTCAAAGCAGTGAATTAAGCATTGACAAGGAAATTGAGCTTAAAAAAGATTTTCCTGCAGAACTTCATGCAGATCTGAATCCGGATCATGCAGATAATAATTTTCTTAAGTCAGAATTAACAGATAAATTATTAAATCAGGATTCGAAAAATTATTCTGATTTAAAGAACTTTAAAAATTTTGAGAGAAATCTTAATCTTGAAAGTGCGACTAAATCAGATGAAAAGTCACCTTACCTTGGAGCACTTTTCTCCGGTGTAATTCCGGGTTCTGGAGAATTTTATGCCAAGAGTTATATCAAAGCTGCTATATTTTTTGCAATAGAAATTGGATTATGGACAGCTTATGGAGTCTATGAAGGAAATGGAAATGAACAGACAGATTATTATAAAGGAGTAGCAGATAAAAACTGGAGTGTAAATAAATATGCACAATGGCTTGTAGATCAGCAATTCACAGGGTTTGGATCAATTACAGATCCACAATCACAGGATCTGAATACTTTAAGAAGACAGATAAATATAGTAGAAGCACAGAATTTTTCTCATCAGCTTCCTCCTTACGGTGACCAACAGTATTATGAATTGATCGGTAAATATCAGAATTTTGTAGTCGGATGGGCAGATGCAGATCCAAACATAAGTAAAAATTCTGCAAGTCCGAATTATTATGGAACATACAAAACAGAAATGTTTAATACTTACGCTGTCGACAGGCAGACAGCAAATGATTATTATAACAAGGCTAACACATCACTTGCACTTGTATTACTGAACCATCTTGTAAGTGCAGCCGATGCAGCATGGAGTGTTACAATGTTTAATAAGGATTTAAAAGTAAATACTAATATGAAGTTTAAGAATATGTATGGATATTATGGTGAGTCAAAGTTAGTTCCATTTGCAAATTTAAATGTAACTTTTTAATTTCTTTAAGCTTTAGAAATAAAAGTCAGATATTTTTTTTTGATAAATTCTTCTCGGCACTTATATATGGTGCCGTTTTTATTTGTATCAAAAATTCCATAAATAGTCGCTCCGGTTCCGCTCATAGAAGAAAATACAGCTCCTGCATTTAACATGAAATTTTTAACTTCTTTTAGTAAAGGAAATTTTGAAAATACTATTGGTTCAAAATCATTATCTAATTCAGTCAAAATTTTATTCTCAAATACTTTGATATTATCAAACTTTTTTTGTCTGATTTTATCAATAGGAAATTTAAGATTCTCAAAAGCCCATTTGGTAGAAACATGAAGATTTGGATTTACAATCAAGATATCATGATTGACTCTAAAATCATTTAGAATCTTTATTTTTTCACCTCTGCCTTCAGCATAACTTGGTTTCATTATTAGAAAAAAAGGAACATCACTACCGATAGATAAAGCAAGGTCAATTATTCTTTTTCTGTTACTTTCAATTTCAATTTTAAAATAGCGTATTAGAAATTTGAGAACAGTAGCGGCATTTGAACTCCCTCCACCAAGACCTCCTCCGACAGGAATATTTTTCTTTAAGTCGATTTCAATTTTGAAAGGATCTTTAATTCTGAATTCATTAAAAAAATTCAGAACGGCTTTGTAACAAAGGTTATCAGTATTTAATGGAATGTATGATTTATTTGTCTTCAGAATTACTGAATTAAATTCTGTATTGGATATTTCAATTTTGAAACCAATTTCATCATAGATCTTTACAGGGTAAAATATTGTCTCAATGTCATGGAATCCATCACTTCGTTTACTCAAAATCCGTAGTCCCAGATTTATTTTAGGATAAGATCTTATCGTAATTTGTTCCATGTTATTTAAATTAAATAGTAAAAATTATTATAACCCGGATCAGTAAATAATGTATGAAAAAAATCCCCGGCTTAACAAAAATTGCCGGGGACTGTTTTAAATGAATATTTTTAAATCTTACTTATTTCATTAGATTGCCCATTTTACAAGTATAGATCCCCAGGTATAACCTGCTCCGAAACTGGACAGAATTAAGTTGTCACCTTTTTTAACTTTTCCATCACGCCAGTATTCTGATATGCAGATCGGGATTGTTCCCGAAGTAGTATTACCGTATTTGTGAATGTTTAGCATAACTTTATCCATCGAAATTCCCATTCGTTCAGCGCAGGCAGTAATGATTCTCATATTAGCCTGATGTGGGACAAGGTAAGAAACCTGTTCTGATGTAAGGTTATTTTTTATCATAATCTCATAAGAAACATCTGCCATACCTTTTACTGCTTCTTTGAAAACAGTTTTTCCATCCTGATAAACGTAGTGCATTTTTTTTTCAATAGTTTCAAATGATGGTGGATTTAAACTGCCGCCTCCAAGCATATGAAGATATTTTTCACCGTTTCCGTCAACATTTAAAATAGAATCAACAATTCCGTATTCTTTATCTTCAGTTGGTTCGAGTAATACAACACCAGCTCCATCCCCAAATAGAATGCAGGTATTTCTGTCTTCCATATTGGAAATGGCTGACATTTTATCAGCACCGACAACCAGCACCTTTTTATGAGATCCGGATTGTACAAATTGAACAGCAGTTGCAAGAGAAAATAAGAAACCCGAACAAGCTGCAAGAAGATCAAATCCCCAGGCATTAACCGCCTTTAATTCTCTCTGCAAGATACATGCAGTTGAAGGAAAGATCATATCCGGAGTTACTGTCCCTACAATGATCAGATCTATTTCGTCAATCCCTATATCTCTTTTTTCCAAAAGACTTTCTATGGCTTTAATTGCCATAAAAGAAGTTGGAAGTTCAGTATCAAGTCTTCTTCTTTCAGTAATACCGGTTCTGGATTTTATCCATTCATCCGAAGTATCGAGATATTCTTCAAAGTAATCGTTTCCAATTATCCTTTCAGGTACGTAGTGTCCGACACCTGTTATCATTGCATTATAAGGAGCTTTGTTTATCATATTTATTTATCGTCGTTATCTTTTGATTCATCAGTTATATCAACAGATTCTTTTTCTGAAGCAGTTTCTTTTTTGTCGTCTGTAAATGTCAACTCTTCTGAACCTTTTTTATGTTTTACTTTTATCTTGCCTGAATCTTTAAGATTTCCTTTTAATATCTCTTCACTCAATGGATCTTCAAGATACTTCTGAATTGCTCTTCTCAGTGGTCTTGCTCCAAAGTTTTTATCAAAGCCCTTCTCACTTAAAAAATCAAGAGCGGATTTTGAAACTTCTACTTTTAATCCCTGAAGTTCAATTCTAGATAAAAGTTTTTGTGTGCCGATCTCAACAATCTTTTGAAGTTCAGATTTCTCTAACTGTTTAAATATTATCATGTCGTCGATCCTATTTAGGAACTCAGGTGAAAATACTCTCTTTACAGAATCTTCAATTGTAGATCTAATTTTTTCGTAATTTGTCTTGGAAGTTCCTTCTCCAAATCCGAATACCTTATCGAGTTTCAAATCTCTTGTTCCGATATTTGAAGTCATAATAATAATCGTATTTTTGAAGTCAACTTTCCTTCCAAGTCCGTCAGTTAATATTCCATCATCAAGAACCTGCAGCAATACATTGAAAGTATCAGGATGTGCTTTTTCGATCTCGTCAAGCAACACTACTGAATAAGGCTTTCTTCTGACTTTTTCAGTAAGCTGACCACCCTCTTCATAACCTACATATCCGGGAGGAGCTCCGACAAGTCTTGACACATTAAATTTTTCCATGTATTCACTCATGTCAATTCTGATCAGTGAATCTTCAGAATTGAAAAGGAATTTAGCCAGCTGCTTGGCAAGTTCGGTTTTACCGACACCTGTAGGTCCAAGGAAAACAAATGAACCGATAGGTCTGTTTGGATCTTTCAGACCGGCTCTGGCTCTTCTTATCGCGCGTGAGATATTCTTTACTGCTTCATCCTGACCGATGACAACTTCCCTAAGTGAATCTTCCATTTTAACAAGTCTTTCAGATTCAGCTTCTGCAATTTGATTTACAGGAATACCTGTCATCATTGCTACAACATCAGCAACGCTTTGCTCAGAAACTTCATAGACCATGCTTTGCGATTTTATATCCCAGTCAAGTTTTAACTGTTCAAGATCAGCAAGTACTTTTTTCTCATTATCCCGAAGCTTTGCTGCTTCTTCATAATTTTGATTTTTTACAACCTGATTTTTAAATTGTCTGATGTCTTCGATCTCAGCTTCGAGATCTACGATTTCTTTTGGTACAACAATGTTTGACAGGTGTACTCTCGAACCGGCTTCATCCATTACGTCAATTGCTTTGTCCGGAAGGAATCTGTCTGTAATATATCTGTCACTTAGTTTGACAGCTTCTATTATTGCAGCTTCTGTATAATTCACATTGTGATGCTCTTCATATTTACTTTTGATATTATTGAGTATCTGAATAGTCTCATCTACTGTAGTCGGATCTACCATGATCTTCTGGAATCT
>Ga0073905_10001442_pt1 | contig 12115 bp, 13 predicted proteins | sample KloWWTupernatant_FD_65482 | JGI IMG/M metagenome (GOLD analysis project Ga0073905, IMG submission 65482) | Active sludge microbial communities from Klosterneuburg, Austria, studying microevolution and ecology of nitrifiers - Klosterneuburg... | ecosystem: Engineered > WWTP > Aerobic digester >... | reverse complement strand
GCCGCCCGGCGTGCGCCAGGTGACGGTGGGCGACGCCGAGGTGATGGGCGAGCTGTTCGCCAGCTTCGGCCTGGCCATGCTCACCGGCGTGCTGTGCATCTACATCGTGCTGGTGCTGCTGTTCAAGGACTTCCTGCACCCGGTCACCATCCTGGCGGCGCTGCCGCTGTCGTTGGGCGGGGCCTTTGTGGGGCTGCTGATCGCGCAGAAGAGCTTTTCCATGCCCTCGCTCATCGGGCTGATCATGCTCATGGGCATTGCCACGAAAAACTCCATCCTGCTGGTGGAGTACGCCATCCTGGCGCGGCGCGAGCACGGCCTCTCGCGCTTTGACGCCCTGATGGACGCCTGCCACAAACGCGCCCGCCCCATCATCATGACCACGCTGGCCATGGGCGCGGGCATGCTGCCGATTGCCATCGGCATCGGCACGGCAGACCCGAGCTTCCGCTCGCCCATGTCGGTCGCCGTGATCGGCGGGCTGATCACCTCGACCTTCCTGAGCCTGCTGGTCATTCCTGCCGTGTTCACGGGGGTGGACGACCTGGGTCAGTGGTTTGGGCGCGTGCTCCGGCGGCCGCAGCGGCCGCCACCTGCAGGCCACTGAACCTTGCGGCAGATCAGGCGTCCATGGAAATGGCCCCTGATTCCCCGGGTTTGCATGCTTTCACGCCGGGGAGCAGCGTCCGATAATGCGGCCACACCATGAACCTCGTACCGCTCAGCATCGACTCCATCCAGCTCGGCCGACCACTGCCGTTTGTGCTGCGCAGCGCAGACGGCACTTTGTTGGCGCAGAAGGGCTTTGTGATAAAGGACAAAGAAGACTTGAACCTTTTGATCACAAAAGGTGTAGATTTGTTCGTCGATACCGAGGAATCCGGCGAGAGCCATCGAGCTTACATGGCGGGCCTGCAGCGGATGCTGATTGCCGACACCAACCTCGGCGAAATCGCCAGCATGAAGATCAGCGCCAACGAGCACACTGCACGCAATCGTGTTGACACCGGCCCTGCCGACTGGCCTGCACTCCAGGAGCGTGCCACGCAGTTGCTACGATTTCCCCAGACAGGAGACTTCGGTTCGCGCTTCCAGGCGCTCCACGAGGAACTTCTGCGCCACACCACGCAAACGCCCGACGCCACCGTTTTGGCGCTGATCTACCTCTCCGCCCAGGAGACACGCCTCTACAGCGCCACGCACGCCATGCTGGTGTCTTGCGTCTGCATGCTGACCGCGCGCGAGGTGCTGGGTTGGCCCGAGACCAAGGTACAAACCCTGGGCCGCGCAGCACTCAGCATGAATGTGGCCATGACGGAGTTGCAGGACCAGTTGGTACAACAGTCCCACCCCCTGTCGGCAACCCAGATCACTGCCGTGGAAAACCACGCCGGCCGTTCCGAAGCCCTGCTGCGCCACCTGGGGGTGGCCGACCCGACATGGCTGGAAGCCGTACGCTGCCACCACCACCGCATGCCAGGCGCGCTGAGCGAGAAATCCGAAGCCCAGCAAATTGCGCGACTGATTCAGCGTGCAGACATTTCTGCGGCCCGCTTGGCGCCCCGTGTGGCTCGGCTGCCCATGCCGGTGACCGCCGCCATGCAGGCCAGCTACTACGACGAAGAACACCACGTGGATGCGGCCGGTGCCGCGATCGTCAAGGCACTGGGCGTCTACCCTCCGGGAGCGTTTGTGCGCCTGGCCACCCAGGAAATCGCCATCGTGCTGCGCCGGGGCCCCTCGGCGACCACGCCGCGTGTGGCGGTGGTGATGAACCGCTCGGGAATGCCCACCGGCGAACCGATTCCGCGCAACACCGCGCAGCCCTCGTGCAAGATCACCGGCCCCGTGGCGCACAAGGACGTGCGCGTGCAGATTCCGGTCGGCCGGCTGATTGCGATGGTCTGAGCGCTCCGGGGCTCAGGCAGTGGTGTGCTGCGCACGCCACTGCAGCACCTGCGGGTGCAGGTCTGCCAGGGACGGCAGGGCATGTACGCCCGCCAGGCCGCGCACGCCCCGGGCCGCGCCCCTCCCACCGGCCCAGATTTGCACCGTGGGTGCGAGCTGGGCGCGCAGGGTTTTAAGGCCCGCATGCACCGCCTGTGCTCCCATCACCGGGGAGAAGCTCAGCGCCACGATGTCGGTGCGCTCGGCCTGCGCGGCCAACACGATATCGGCGATCGGCGTCTGCGGCCCCAATGACAGGCAGTGGCAGCCCTCCAGCGCCAACAGCGCCTGGGCCATCAGCAGCCCCAGGCCATGCGCCTCCTGAGGCAGGGTGGTCAGCAGCACGCGGGGCGCGGCCTCTGAAGAAGGCGCCGGTACCGCGGCAATGGCATTGCGCAGCACCCCGGTCATGCATTCGGTGTAGAGGTGCTCTTCGTACACCTGGATGCGGCCTTGCATCCAGGCCTCTCCCACAGCAGTGGTCAAAGGCGCCACCAGCGCGGTCACAAACCGCACCAGCCCCATGCGCAGTGCGGACTGACCCAGCATCTGGCGCAGGGCGTACATGTCGTGTTGCTCCACGGCGCGCAGCCCCTCCAGCACCTGCTCTGCCATGCCATCCGGTGCGTGGCCTGCCATGGGCCTGACCAAGGGCGGTTCGGCCCCTGCCAGCGCCTTCAGTTCCAGTGGTGCGAGGCCTACGATACGCCCCGGGCGGTGCCCCGCATCCATCAGGCGGCGGATGGTGCGAAGGCGCTCGACCTGGTCCGCCGGGTAGCTCCGGTCCCCCGCACCATCACGCCCAGGCTGGGGAAAGCCGTAGCGGCGCTCCCAGACGCGCAACGTGTCCTTGGACAGACCGGTGTCGCGCTCGACCGCTGCAATCGAATAAAGCTGCTCCTCTGCGCCGGGTTCGTCTGGTGTCATGGCATGGGTTTCTCTCGGTGGGCCGGCAGGCAGCAGCAATACACCGTCGGGACATTCCTGCGTTTTGTCGGCGCCTGCACGATTGGACAAATTGTGCTTAAATCATAACAGTGTCTTAGACAAAAAAGGAATTCGTCCAATGAAACATCCCTCTATTGCCCTGCGCAGCGCCTGGCTGGCCTCTGTCTTGCTGGCACCGCTGGCCGGACTCGCAGCCGCCGGGGATGCGCCCGCAGCCCCCTGCCCGGCCACGCTGCAACACACGTTTGACCGCCTGCAGGATGAAAAGCCCCAGTCCCTGTGCCAATACAACGGCAAGGTGCTGCTGGTGGTCAACACCGCCAGCTATTGCGGCTTCACCGGGCAGTACAAGGGGCTCGAAGCCTTGCACGCACGCTACCAGGAGCGTGGACTGGTGGTGCTGGGCTTTCCCTCCAACGACTTTGCCCAGGAAACCGGCAGCAACCAGGACATTGCGGCCTTCTGCGAAAACACCTTCGGCGTGAAGTTTCCGATGTTCACCAAGGGCAGCGTGACCGGAGCCCAGGCCAACCCCCTGTTCCGCCAGCTGGCGCAGCAAACGGGGCAGTCGCCGCAATGGAACTTCCACAAATACCTGATCGGCCGCGATGGCCGCGTCCTCAAGAGCTACTCCAGCCTCACGGCGCCCGACAGCCGCAGCCTGGTCCAGGACATTGAACGCCTGTTGCAGGCACCCACCGCCGGAGGCAAGCCATGAACGAAGCGCTGACACACTGTCCTGCAGCCACCCTGCACCGTCTTTGCAAAAATTTGCAATTGCGGGTCTGGAACTTCCGCACGCAGACCCCACTCTATGCAATGCAGGGGCGCAAGGAGCGCTCCCCCTTTTTGATGTTGCGAAGCCTTTCGGGCCTTTCGGTGCCGACTGAAACCCTGGAGCGCTTCTCCTCCCTCCCTCTCTTCTTCGTTTCGGGACGCTTCGCAACCTTTTTCTTCCCGCCGACCCCGGGCACCGGAGGTCGGCCATGAGGGTCGCCATTGTCGGGTCCGGCATCTCCGGTCTGGCAGCGGCCCACCACCTGCGCCACCACGCCCACGTCACCCTGTTCGAGGCAGGGTCGTATTTCGGCGGTCATGCCCACACCGTGGACGTGACCCTGCCCGGCCCCGATGGTGCATGCACGCATGGCGTGGACACCGGCTTTCTGGTGCTCAACGAGCGCACTTACCCCCACATGATCCGGCTGCTCGCCGAGCTTGGGGTGGAGCGTGCACCGTCGGACATGTCGTTCTCCGTCCAGGTGCCGGGGGCGCGGCGCGGGGTTGCGCTGGAATGGAGCGGCACCAGCCTGGGCAGCGTTTTTGCGCAGCGCAGCAATCTGGTCAACCCGCGCTTCCTCGGCATGCTGGCCGACCTGCTGCGCTTCAACCGCCTGTGCACCCGCCTGGCCGAACAGCAGGCAGAGGGCGTGCTGATGCAGCCACTGGGCGAATTCCTGGAGCAGCACCGCTTCTCCAGCGCTTTCCGTGACTGGTATCTGCTGCCCATGCTGGGCTGCATCTGGAGCTGCCCCACGGACCAGATGCTGCGGTTTCCCGTGGCGACCATGGTGCGGTTCTGCCACAACCACGGGCTGATCCAGATCACCGACCGGCCCCAGTGGTGGACGGTGGCCGGCGGCTCACGCCGCTACGTTGAAAAGATCGTTGCCGCCATCGACGACAAGCGTCTGAACACCCCGGTGCGCCGCATCGAGCGCGACGCCAGCGGCGTGCGCGTGCACACCGACGGACACGCCGAGCATTTTGACCACCTGGTGCTCGCCACCCACTCTGATCAGGCGCTGGCCCTGCTGGCGCAACCCACGCCGCAGGAGCAGGCCTTGCTGGGAGCCATCCGCTACCAGGACAACGAGGCTGTGCTGCACACCGACACCAGCGTGCTCCCGCGCAACCGCAGCGCCTGGGCCGCCTGGAACTACGAGCGCGCAGCCCAGGCAGGCCAGGAATCCGCCCGCGTGTGCCTGCACTACCTCATCAACCGGCTCCAACCGCTGCCCTTCTCGCAGCCTGTGGTGGTCTCGCTCAACCCGGTGCGACCGATCGCGCCCGACCAGGTGCTGGGGCGCTACACCTACGCCCACCCGGTGTTCGACATGGCGGCCATCCGCGCCCAGGCGCTGGTACCGCAGCTGCAGGGGCGCAACCGCACCTGGTTCTGCGGTGCCTGGATGGGCTACGGGTTCCATGAGGATGGGCTCAAGTCCGGCATCGAGGCGGCCCGCCAGCTGCAATCCGAACTCTCCCGGCCGCTGGCGGAGGCCGCATGACCGCCGCAGTGCCACTGATCGGCTTCGGGCATGTGCACCACAGCCGGGTGCGCCCACGCCAGCACGCCTTCACCTACCGCACCTTCTTCTTGCAGCTGCCCATGCGCCAGCTGTCGGGGTACGCGGGTGCGCTGGCCGTGAACCGTGCGGGAGCCATCAGCTTTCACGACACCGACCACGGCGACGGCCGCAGCCCGCAGCAGGGCGGGGCGCTGGCCTGGCTGGACGAACTGCTGCAGGCCGAAGGCATCGACGACGCCACCGGCGAAGCCTGGCTGCACTGCTACCCCCGCGTCTGGGGCTACACCTTCAAGCCGGTGAGCTTCTGGTACTGCCACCGCAGCGATGGTGCGCTGCGCGCCATCGTGGTGGAGGTCAACAACACCTTCGGCGAGCGCCACTGCTACCTGCTCGACGCACCGCAATACGGTGCAGAGCTGCGTGCTCGCAAGGTGTTTCACGTGTCTCCCTTTTGCGAGGTGCGCGGCGACTACCGCTTCCGCTTCCAGCGCACCCAGGCCGACGGGCGCGAACGCAGCGTGGTGCGCATCGACCACGGCGACGAAGAGGGCCTGCTGCTGCGCACCAGCGTGAGCGGCCTGCTCGAACCAGCCACGCGCGAGAGCCTGCGCCGCGCCCTCTGGCGCTACCCGGCCATGACGCTGGCGGTGATTGCACGCATCCACTGGCATGCGCTGCGCCTGTGGCTCAAGCGCGTGCGCCTGCACACCAAGCCCGCCCCCCCATCCAACCCTGTCACCCGCTGACGCGCCCCACCCGCCCCAGGAGACTGCCATGAACAGCCCCAGCGCCACCACCGTCCCCCGCAGCCTGCCCGCCGGCATCCCGGCCAGCGCACGCACCGCCCTCACGCTGCTGCAGCGGCTGCAGCAGGGCAGCCTCACGCTGCGCCTGCCCGACGGCACCCTGCACCATTTCGGCCCCGGCGGCGGGCCCACCGCCGCGCTGACGCTGCGCAACTGGAATGTGTTTGGCGCTGCACTGCGCTCGGGCGACATCGGTTTTGCCGAGAGCTACATTGCAGGCGACTGGACCACCCCGCAACTGACCGACCTGCTCAAGCTCCTGATTGCCAACCGCCACGCCATGCAGGACATGGTGTACGGCCACTGGGCCGGACGGCTGCTGTACCGGCTGCGCCATCTGCTGCACCGCAACACGCGCAGCGGCAGCCAGAAGAACATCCACGCCCACTACGACCTGGGCAACGGTTTTTACCGGCTCTGGCTCGACGAGAGCATGAATTACTCGTCCGCCTGGTTCGAGGGTGACCAGGGCGGCGACCTTACCCACGCGCAGGATGCCAAGGTGCGGCGCGCACTGCGCCAGGCCTGTGTGCAGCCCGGCCAGCGCGTGTTGGAGATTGGCTGCGGCTGGGGCGCGCTGGCCGAAATGGCGGCCACCGAGTTCGGCGCCTCGGTGACGGGCGTGACGCTTTCGTCCGAGCAGCTCGCCTTTGCCCGTGCGCGCCTGCAGCGCCTGGGCGTCCCCGCAGCCACGGACGCCGCCGCGGGCACCCCGCCTACGCACGACCTGCGCCTGCAGGACTACCGCGACATCGACGACGGCCCCTACGACGCCATCTGCTCCATTGAAATGGTCGAAGCGGTGGGCCGCGAGTACTGGCCCACCTATTTCCAGACCATTCACCGGCTGCTGCGCACCGGAGGGCGGGCGTGCATCCAGAGCATCGTGATCGACGACGCCCTGTTCCCGCGCTACATCCGCTCGACCGACTTCATCCAGCAATACATCTTCCCCGGCGGCTGCCTGCCCTGCCCAAGCGAGTTCCGGCGCGAGGCGCAAGCCGCAGGCCTGCGCGTGCAGGAATCGTTTGCCTTCGGGCAGGACTACGCCGAAACGCTGCGCCGCTGGCGCGAGCGCTTCATGGCCGAGCGCGCCCAGATCCTGCAGCAGGGGTTTGACGAGCGGTTCCTGCACATCTGGGAGTTCTACCTCGCCTACTGCGAAGCCGCGTTTGCCATGGGCGACATCGACCTGGTGCAGTACACGCTGGTCAAAGACTGAGGTATTGCTATGCTATTCGTAGCTATAACATCAATATTTATAAGCGGTAGTGCCGTTTTTTACTCAAATTCCGCTACTGCATCCGACGCACTACCGGCTGCGCAGGCCGCCGCCCTGCCGGGCGCGCGGCTGGCGGGCCAGGGCGTGCTGCGCTTCTGGGGCCTGGAGATTTACCAGGCCCGTCTGTGGGTGCAGCCCGGGTTCGATGCGGCGCAGTTTGCTGCCCATCCGCTGGCGCTGGAACTGACCTACCGGCGCAGCTTTGCGGCCAGCGCCATTGCCGAACGCTCGATCGAGGAGATGCGCCGCCAAGGCCCGATCGACGACGCCGTGGCCGCGCAGTGGCAGCAGGCGCTGCGCGCCGCCCTGCCCGACGTGCAGGCGGGCGACCGCATCACCGGCCTGCACCGGCCCGGCCGGGGTGTCCAGTTCTATTACAACGGCCAGCCCCACGGAGTGGTCGAAAACGCCGAGTTCAGCCGCCGCTTCTTCGGCATCTGGCTGGCACCACAAACCTCGGAGCCCGACCTGCGCCAGGCATTGCTGGCGCAGGGCCGCACCGCTGCACCATGAACACGCCAGCGCCCTCCCACCTGCCAGCGCGCCAGGGCCTGGCCTACGGGCTGTTGGGCTTGCCGCTGGCGTTTGTGGCGCTGCCGCTGTACGTGCTGCTGCCCCACCACTACGCCAGCCAGTACGGCATGCCGCTGGCCACGCTGGGTGCGGTGCTGCTCGCGGCCCGGCTGTTTGATGCAGTGACCGACCCGCTGCTCGGCCGCCTGAGCGACCGGCTGTTTGCCCGCTCGGCCCGCGCCGTGCTGGCGGTGGGGGCGTTCTCCTGCGTGGTGCTGGCGTTCGGGCTGGCCGGGTTGTTTCTGGCGCCCACGCTGCCGCCGCAGGCGCTGGCCGCGTGGGCACTGGGCTTTTTGCTCATCACCTGCACCGCCTACAGCCAGGCGGGCATTGCCCACCAGTCGTGGGGCGCACGGCTGGGAGGCGACGAGTTGCAGCGCAGCCGCATCGTGGCCTGGCGCGAAGGTGCCGCGCTGGTGGGCGTGGTGCTGGCCTCGCTGCTGCCCGCGCTGCTGGGCATCCCGGTGATGCTGGCCGCCTTTGCCGCGCTGCTGCTGCTGGGCTGGCTGGCCTGGGGGCGCGCGCCGCGCCCGGTGGCCAGCGCCGCACAGGCGCAGGCACCCACCAGCTTGTGGCACCCGTGGCGCCAGGCGGCGTTCCGGCGCCTGTTGGCGGTTTTCATGCTCAGCGGCATTGCCAGCGCCATACCGGCGACGCTGGTCCTGTTTTTCATCCAGGACCGGCTGCAGGCCCCGCCTGCGCTGGAGCCGCTGTTCCTGGCCAGCTACTTTGCCTGCGCGGCGCTGTCGATTCCGCTGTGGCTGCGTGCCGTGGCGCGCTGGGGGCTGGCGCGCACCTGGCTGGCGGGCATGCTGCTGGCCGTGGCGGTGTTTCTGTGGACGGCCGGGCTGGGCGCGGGCGACAGCACGGCCTTTCTGGTGGTGTGCGCACTCTCGGGCCTGGCGCTGGGCACCGATCTGGCCCTGCCCGGCGCCCTGCTGGCGGGCGTGATTGCCGCCCAGGGTGACAGCGGCCGCCATGAAGGCGCCTATTTTGGCTGGTGGAACTTTGCCGCCAAACTCAACCTGGCCCTGGCCGCCGGGCTGGCCCTGCCACTGCTGGGCGCGCTGGGCTACACGCCCGGTACGCGCGACCCCGAAGGGCTGGCCATGCTGGGCTGGGCCTATGCCTTGCTGCCCTGCGTGCTCAAGCTGCTGGCCGCTGCCGGCCTGCATTTCCTGATCCTGCGGCCCGCCCCGGCGCTGCACCGCCCCACACTGCAAGAAAGCCCCCCATGATGCAACGCCGCCTGCTTATCGCCGCCGCCGCCACTTCGCCCGTATGGCTCTCGGGCTGCGCCAGCCAAGCCCTCGACGGCTACGCCCGCGAGCAGCCCGTGCTCGACCTGGCGCGCTACTTCAATGGCACCGTGGACGCCCACGGAATCTTCCAGGACCGGGGAGGGCACATCGTCAAACGCTTCACCGTGGTCATGGACTGCCGCTGGGACGGCCCCAACGGCGTGCTCGACGAAGCCTTCACCTATTCCGACGGCAGCACCCAGCGCCGCATCTGGCGCCTCACCCGGCACGCCGACGGCCGCTACACCGGCAGTGCCGACGACGTGGTGGGCATGGCCGAGGGCCGTGTGGCGGGCAACGCCTTTCGCTGGCAGTACACGCTGGCGCTGCCGGTCGACGGCCGGGTGATCCACGTCGATCTGGACGACTGGATGTACCTCATCGACGAGCGCGTCATGCTCAACCGCGCCACCATGAGCAAGTTTGGCGTGCGCCTGGGCGAGATCACGCTGTCCTTCACGCGGCGCAGCCCATGAGCCTCAACCCCCGCATCACCGACTGGCAGGGCCGCCGCGTCTGGCTGGTGGGCGCCTCCAGCGGCATCGGCCGGGCGGCAGCCTCTGCCCTGCACGCGCGGGGCGCGCAGGTCACGGTGTCGGCCCGCAGCGCCAGCGCGCTGGACGATTTTGTCGCCCGCCACCCAGGCAGCCGGGCACTGGTGTTTGACAGCACCGATCCGGCCCAGGTGCAGGCGGCGGCCGCGCAGGTGCTGGCGGACGGCCCCCCCGACCTGCTGTGCTACTGCGCAGGCACCTACCGCGCACTGCGCGCCACCGAATTCGACCTGGCCGAAATGCTGCGGCACTTGCAGGTCAACTACACCGGCGCGCTGTACCTGCTCGACGCCATGCTGCCCGCAATGCAGGCTGCAGCACGGGCCGGGCGAGCGGGCCACCTCAGCCTGGTGGGCAGCGTGGCGGGTTTTCGCGGCCTGCCCAAGGGCCTGGCCTACGGGCCAACGAAAGCGGCACTGATCCACCTGGCCGAAACCCTCTACCTCGACCTGCACCCGCTGGGCCTGGGCGTGAGTGTGGTCAACCCCGGTTTTGTGGAAACGCCGCTCACGGCCGGCAACGACTTTCGCATGCCCGCGCTGATGGCGCCCGAGGCCGCCGCCGCAGCCATGCTGCACGGCTGGGAACGCGGGGCGTTCGAGATCCACTTCCCCCGGCGCTTCTCTGCGGTGATGAAAGGCTTGCGCATGCTGCCGTACCGCTGGTACTTTCCGGCCGTGCGCCGCTTTACGGGCCTGTGATGAACGCACCCCTTCCCCCTTCCAGCACCCACGAGGCCATCACCCGCGTGGTGGCTTACTTCGAGCGCCTGCAGCCTTCCGATCTTGCGAACCTGGGCCTTTATTACGCCAGCGACGCGCGCTTCAAGGACCCGTTCAACGAGGTGCAGGGCCTGGCCGCGATCGAGGGCATCTTCCGCCACATGTTCGCGTCGCTCCAGCACCCCCACTTCGTCATCACCGGCTGCGTGGAGCAAGGGTCGCAGTGCTTTCTGACCTGGGAGTTCCGGTTTGCCTTTCAAGGCTACGCACGGGGCGTGGAGCAGACGGTGCGCGGCGCCACGCACCTGGTGCTGGACGGACAGCACCGCATCACCCTGCACCGCGACTACTGGGACGCCGCCGAGGAGTTGTACGAAAAACTGCCCGGCGTGGGTGCGCTGATGCGCTGGCTCAAACGGCGCGCCAGAGGTTGACGGACCCGTTCATTTTTCCTGAGGAGTCTCTGACTATGTTGCTGCTGCGATCCACCTTCACTTTGTGCACCGCCGCTGCCCTGTGCAGTGCCGGTGTCGCCATGGCCCAGCCTGCCACCGAAACCCCCTGGGGCGTGGGCCTGGGCGCCAGCATCAAGCAAAAAGCCTATGCGGGCATGGGCACCAGCACCACGGTAATCCCGCTGCTCAGCTACGAAAACCGCTGGATCCGTTTTGCCGGCCCGCTCCTGGACGTAAAGCTGCCGACGCAGGCCCCGGTGTCCGTGACGCTGCGCGCGCGCTACGCCTTTGAGGACGGCTACGACGCCAGCGATGCGCCGGTGCTCAGCGGCATGGCCGACCGCAAATCCAGCGTCTGGCTGGGCGCCAGCGTCCTGTGGCGCAGTGGCGTGGCCGACCTCGGTGCCGAATGGCTGGCTGACGCCTCGGGCCACAGCAAGGGCCAGCGGCTGCGCCTTGCGGCTGAAAAAAGCTGGCGCATGGGGTCGTTCACGCTGGCACCGCGTCTGGCAGTGCAGTGGAACGACCGCAAGAGCGTGGACTATTACTACGGCGTACGCACCGGCGAGGCCCGTGCAGGCCGCCCCGCCTACAGCGCTCGCGCCTCCACCCATACCGAACTGGGGCTTCGCACCGCCTACGCCTGGGCACCACAGCACAGCATGTATCTGGACCTGAGCGCCACACGGCTGGGCAGCGCGGTGACCGCCAGCCCGCTGGTGGACCGCAGCACGGAAACGGCGCTGCGTCTGGGCTACCTGTACCGCTTCTGAAAACCGCCCGGGAATCCTTACGTCGGTTGGGTATCGGCAAAGCTGGGGCGCTGCGCCAGCTTGTCCATGAGCTTGGCCAGGTTGGGGTGGTCGGTGCGCCAGGCGATCTCGGGGAAGCGGAATTCGATCCAGCCCAGCGCACAGCCCACGGAAATGTCGGACAGGCTCAGGTGGATGCCGCTGCAGTAGGGCTTGTCACCCAGGCCCTGGGCCATGGCCTTGAGGCTCGCGTGGACCTTGTCCATCTGCCGGTCGATCCAGGCCTGGCTGCGCTGGGCAGGGCTGCGGCCCTCGAAAGTGTTTTCCAGGCGCACCAGAATGGCGGCGTCCACCAGACCGTCGGCCAGCGCCTCCCAGGTCTTGACTTCGGCGCGCTCGCGCCCGGTGGAGGGAATGAGCTTGCCCACGGGTGAGAGGGTGTCGAGGTATTCCACGATCACGC
>Ga0073905_10001438_pt1 | contig 12129 bp, 10 predicted proteins | sample KloWWTupernatant_FD_65482 | JGI IMG/M metagenome (GOLD analysis project Ga0073905, IMG submission 65482) | Active sludge microbial communities from Klosterneuburg, Austria, studying microevolution and ecology of nitrifiers - Klosterneuburg... | ecosystem: Engineered > WWTP > Aerobic digester >... | reverse complement strand
GATCAGGATGTGGCCCGGGCAGTTCATCGGCTTGAGCGCGTAGTCGCGCTTCTCGCTCTCCGTCGTGAACATGTTGTCGCGGTACTTGTCCCAGTGGCCCGTTTTTTCCCACAACGTCTTGTCCAGAATCTGCGGACCCTTGACCTCCTGGTAACCGTTGTCGCGGTACACACGGCGCATGTACTGCTCCACCTCCTGCCACAGCGTCCAGCCCTTGGGGTGCCAGAACACCGTGCCGGGGGAATGTTCGTCAATGTGAAAGAGGTCCAGTTCGCGGCCGAGCTTGCGGTGGTCGCGCTTCTCGGCCTCCTCCAGCATGGTCAGGTACTGCTGCAGTTCGTCTTTCGTCGCCCAGGCCGTGCCATAGACGCGCTGCAGCATCTCGTTGCGGTGGTCGCCGCGCCAGTAGGCCCCGGCCACCTTCATGAGCTTGAAGAACTTCAGCTTGCCGGTGCTGGGCACGTGCGGGCCTCGGCACAGGTCTTCAAAACTGCCTTCGCGGTACAGGCTGACGTCTTCATTGCTGGGGATGCTGGCGATGATTTCCGCCTTGTAGTGCTCGCCAATGCCCTTGAAGTAAGCCACTGCTTCGTCACGCGGCAGCACGCGGCGCACGATGGGCTCGTCCTTGGTGGCCAGTTCGGTCATGCGCTTTTCGATGGAAGCGAGGTCTTCTGGCGTGAATGGCCGTTTGTAGGAAAAGTCGTAATAGAAACCGTTTTCGATCACCGGGCCGATGGTGACCTGCGCTTCGGGAAAAAGCTCTTTCACCGCATAGGCCAACAGGTGGGCCGTGGAGTGGCGAATCACCTCCAGGCCGTCGGCGTCCTTGGCCGTGACGATCGACAGCGGGCTGTCCTGCGTGATCTGGTGGCTGGTGTCCACCACCTTGTCGCCGATCTTGCCAGCCAGCGCGGCCTTGGCCAGGCCGGCGCCAATCGATGCGGCCACCTCGGCCACGGTGACCGGGCCGGGGTATTCGCGCTGGGAACCATCGGGGAGCGTAATGTGAATCATGGGAATCCTTGTCAAATCTTTTCAGGTGGGTAGAACGTGTTGCCCTGGCCCGGAAAGCAAAAAGCGCGGTACAGGTCCGCGCTTTTGGAGGGTGAGAGAGGATCTCGTGCAGGCGCGAACGGCCAGCCTCAGCGGCCGGTAAACATCTCCGATGTAGTTCGCGGTGTCATAACCAGCATGCCTTTCTCGTCCTTGTGAATGGAGTGCCGAGCACGTATTCTAGCGTGCCAAAACAAAGGCCCGCGCAGCAACAGCCAGGCGGGCTTTGTAAGCAAGGCTACGGCGCCACAGGCACCGAAGCACGGCCAAAGAGCGAATCAGAGCTTCTTCGACGACATGAAGGAGTCGAAACGCGATTCGGCAAAACGGAACCAGAGGATCTGGTCACGCTGGAAGTTGCGCATGTCGGCGTAGATTTTTTTCCACTCGGGGCTCTTTGCATTGTTGCCCTCGAACACTTCCATGGACGCCTTGAAGGAAGCCTCCAGAACGGCCTGGGGGAAAGGCAGCACCTTGGTCTTGGCGGCCACCAGCTGTTTCAGCGCGTTCGGATTGAGCGAATCGTACTTGGACAGCATGTCGGAATGGGCGTAGGCCGTGGCTGCATCAATGATGGCCTTGTTCTCGGACGAGAGTCCTTCGTAGGCCTTGTTGTTGATGAAGAAGTCCACCTCGGGGCCGCCCTCCCACCAACCGGGGTAGTAATAGAACGGAGCGACCTTGTTGAAGCCCAGCTTCTGGTCATCGTACGGCCCCACCCACTCGGCAGCATCCAGCGTACCTTTTTCGAGCGACTGGTAAACCTCGCCGCCCGGGATGCTCTGGGGCACGGCACCAAGCTTTTGCATGACTTCACCCACCAAGCCGCCACCCAGGCGCATCTTCAGACCCTTGAAGTCGGCAGGAGACTTGATTTCCTTGCGGTACCAGCCACCCATCTGGGTGCCGGTGTTACCACCGGCGAAGCTGACCGCATTGAAGTTGGCGTAAAACTCGTTCATGAGCTTGCGGCCGTTGCCATGCATCATCCAGGCATTCATCTGGCGGGCATTGAAACCAAAGGGGATGGCCGAGCCCAGGGCAAAGGCAGGGTTCTTGCCATAGAAGTAGTAAGGCACCGTATGCGCCATTTCCACCGTGGCGTTCTGCACGCCGTCAAGCACTCCAAAGGGAGGCATCAGCTCGCCACCCGCGTGCACCGAAATCTCGAACTTGCCGCCCGACATGGCCTTCACGGCCTTGGCAAACACCTCGGCGCCGCCGTAAATGGTATCAAGAGACTTCGGGAAACTCGACGCCAGACGCCAACGGATGGCTGCCTGGGCGTGGACGGCTGGGGCCACACCGGCGGCGAGCACACCGGCAATACCGGCACGCTTGATGATGGAACGACGATCCATGGGGTTTTCTCCGAAAAATTGATTGCACAACCCAGACACCTACGCAGGCGCAGACTGGCCGAGGACTTGAATGAACCGGATTCATTGTAGGAACCTACCCCCCAGGGTTTTTGCGGGAAAACCCGCAAAAACCCCGACTTGCGCCCCAGGCTTCAGGGTTCTGCAAGCATCACCGGCGCCGGGCAAGGCCGTCGGACTCGGCAGGTGTTCTTCTGGCAGGTTCGCCGGACCGAACGCGCACCGATACACAGGCTCTCAGCGTGTCAGCCCCGCTGCGCACCCCATCGCTGGGCAATCGCGTTGTGAATGCCGGTCGCGTCCAGGCCCTGCAGAGCCAGCAAACGCGCAGGGTCGCCATGCTCGACAAACACGTCGGGCAAGCCCAGCGCCAGCACCTCGCGCACCACGCCGGCAGCGTTCAAGGCCTCCATCACTGCGCTCCCCGCACCACCCATCAGGGCGCCTTCTTCCACCGTGACCAGGGCATCGTGGCCAGAGGCCACCTCAAGCAGCAACTCCACATCCAGCGGCTTGGCCCAGCGCATGTTGACCACAGTGGCGTCCAACGCTTCGGCCGCCTCCAGTGCGGGGTACAAGAGCGTGCCGAACGCCAGAATGGCAACGCGCGGCGCCTTGCCGTCTGCACCGCCCTGGCGTGTGCGGCGGATCTCGCCCTTGCCATAGGGCAGCGCGTCCAGCCCGGGCAGCGGGGCCACGCCCACGCCGGCTCCGCGCGGGTAACGCACGGCCACGGGGTGGTTCTGTGCAAAGGCCGTGCTCAGCAACTGGCGGCACTCGCGCTCGTCGGCCGGGCAAGCCAGGCCCATGTTCGGGATGCAGCGGATGAACGGAATGTCGTAGGCACCGGCATGTGTGGCGCCATCGGCCCCCACCAGGCCCGCCCGGTCGAGCGCAAACACCACGGGCAGGTTTTGCAGCGCCACGTCGTGGATCATCTGGTCATAACCACGCTGCAGGAACGTGGAATAGATGGCCACCACGGGCTTGGCCCCCTCGCAGGCCATACCGGCGGCAAAGGTCACGGCGTGCTGTTCGGCAATGCCCACGTCGAAATAGCGGTCAGGAAAGCGCTGGTGGAACTCGACCATGCCCGAGCCCTCACGCATGGCAGGCGTGATGCCGACCAGGCGCTTGTCCTGCGCGGCCATGTCGCACAGCCACTGGCCGAACACCTGGGTGAAGGTCTGCTTCGGGGGCGTGGCAGGCTGCGTCAGGCCCACGCTGGGGTCGAACTTGCCGGGGCCGTGGTAGGCCACCGGGTCGGCCTCGGCGAGCTTGTAGCCCTGGCCTTTTTTGGTGACCACGTGCAGGAACTGCGGGCCCATAAGGCTCTTGATGTTCTCCAGCGTCGGAATCAGCGAGTCGAGGTCGTGCCCGTCGATCGGGCCGATGTAGTTGAAGCCGAACTTCTCGAACAACGTGGCAGGCACAACCATGCCCTTGGCCTGCTGCTCCAGGCGCTTGGCCAGCTCCAGCAGCGGCGGCGCGTTCTTGAGCACGCTCTTGCCCACGTTCTTGGCAGCGGCGTAAAACTGGCCGCTCATGAGCTGGGCCAGGTAGCGGTTGAGCGCACCCACGGGCGGGCTGATGCTCATGTCGTTGTCGTTGAGGATGACGAGCAGGTTGCAGTCCTGCACGCCCGCGTTGTTCAGCGCCTCGAAGGCCATGCCCGCCGTCATGGCGCCGTCGCCGATGATGGCCACGGCATGCCGGTTTTCGCCCTTGCGCTGGGCCGCCATCGCCATGCCCAGCGCCGCCGAGATGCTGGTGCTCGAATGCGCTGTTCCGAAGGTGTCGTACTCGCTCTCGGCGCGCTGGGGGAAGCCCGAAATGCCACCCAGCTGGCGCAGGGTGTGCATGCGGTCGCGCCGCCCGGTCAGGATTTTGTGGGGATACGTCTGGTGGCCCACGTCCCACACCAGTCGGTCGTGCGGGGTGTTGAACACATGGTGCAAGGCCACGGTCAACTCCACGGTCCCCAGGTTGGAGCTGAGGTGCCCACCGGTCTTGGAAACGCTGTCGAGCAAAAAAGCCCGCAGCTCCGTGGCCAGCACCTTGAGCTCGGTCCGCGAAAGGCGGCGCAGGTCGGCCGGGTCGTTCACGGTCGTGAGCAGGGGATAGGAGTTCGTGGACATTGCTATGTTTTTTGTAGCTATAAACGCTTATTTAACAAGCGATAGAGGCCAAATTTATACCAAAATTTGCCTCAGTGCGAACGGCTCACCACCATATCCGCCAGGGCAGCCAGGGCATGGGTCTGGCGCAAGCCACTGGCGGCCAGTGCGGCATGGGCCTCGGCCAGCAGCTCCCGGGCATGGGCCTGTGCGCGCTCAAGGCCCAGCAGCGAGACGTAGGTCGGCTTGTCCTGCGCGGCATCCTTGCCGGCGGTCTTGCCCAGGGTGGCGGAGTCTGCAGTCACGTCGAGGATGTCGTCCACCACCTGAAAGGCCAGCCCCACGGCGGCACCGTAGGCACCGAGCCCGGCCAGAGCGGCCGCATCGGCATGGCCGCAGGCGGCGCCCATCATCACGCTGCCCTGCAAGAGTGCGCCGGTCTTGAGGCGGTGCATCTGGCGCAGCCGGGCTTCGTCCAGCGCCACGCCGACGCTGGCGAGGTCGATGGCCTGCCCCCCCGCCATGCCCGCCGCGCCCGCCGCGTGCGCCAGCAGGCGGCACAGCCGAGCCTGCACCGGCTCGGGCACACCCGCGCCCTCGGGCGTGAGCAGCTCGAACGCCAGCGCCTGCAGCGCGTCCCCCGCCAGCAATGCCTGGGCCTGGCCAAATTGCACATGCACCGTGGGCTTGCCGCGGCGCAGCACGTCGTTGTCCATGCACGGCATGTCGTCGTGCACCAGTGAATAGGCGTGGATCAGCTCAACCGCGCACGCGGCGCGCAGGGCGGCTTCGTCATATCCGGCCCCCTGGCCCGCAGCATCGGCGGGCGTCACGGCGGCACGCGCCGCCAGCACCAGCAAGGGCCGCAGGCGCTTGCCGCCGTCGAGCACCGCATAGCGCATGGCGTCACCCAAGCCGGCGGGCGCATCCACACCAACCCAGCGCGACAGCGCCTCCTCCACCTGTTCCAGATACCTGTTGCTCCAACCCTGCAGATCCCACGCTGTCATGCGGCTCATTCCTGTGTCCATGGTTGCAGCGTGCCTTCGTCGAGAACCCGCACCTGGTCCTGCACGGCCTGGAGCCGGTCGCGGCAGAACGCCAGCAGGGTCGCACCACGCTGGTAACCCGCCAGCAGCTGATCCAACGGCATCTGGCCCGACTCAATGCGTCCGACCAGCTGCTCCAGTTCTTCCAGCGCAGCCTCGTAGCTGGCCGGATCGGTGGTTTTTGGTTTGGGCATGGGTGGGCGAGACGGCAGAAGCTGAAACGCGCGATTTTAGGCTGAGAAGAGAAAGCAGCCCCCTGCGCCGCTGCGCACCTTCCCCCTTCTCTCGCTTCGCAGGAAGGCGGACTCTGCCCAGCGCGGCGGGGCGGCCCGTGCACGGCGGCTGCAGGCCAAAGGCCCATTTCAGAGGCGGGGCGAAGGCGTGGAAATACACGCATGGCCGCTGCGGGAATGCGGCCCGGGCAATAACCCCACGTCCTATAATCCCTTTACCTCGAAACCGGCCCGCCGCCGGTTTATTTTTTCTCCCCGCGCCCTGGCGCCCTGTCTCTTCCTGTGGTTAGGTCAGGTCCCCCATGTCTGATTTGAATCGTCCACTGCAGCAGACCACAAGCCAACTCCCCGTTTCAAGCTACTTTGACGCGGCGCTGTTCCAGCGCGAGATGGACGTCCTGTTCCAGCGCGGCCCCCGCTACGTGGGCCACAGCCTGAGCGTTCCGAACGCAGGCGACTACCACGCTCTGCCCCAGGAGGGTGGTGGCCGCGCACTCGTGCGCAACCCCCAGGGTCAGGTCGAACTGGTCTCCAACGTCTGCCGCCACCGCCAGGCCATCATGCTGCGGGGGCGCGGCTCGCTGCAAGACCACCAGAAAGGCAGCGCGGGCGGCAACATCGTCTGCCCCGTGCACCGCTGGACCTACAGCCCCAGCGGCGAGCTGCTGGGCGCGCCGCACTTCGCGCACGACCCCTGCCTGAACCTCAACAACTACAAGCTGCGCGAGTGGAACGGCCTCCTGTTCGAGGACAACGGCCGCGACATCGAGTCCGACCTCGCCGGCATGGGCCCGCGCGCCGAACTCTCGTTTGACGGCTACGCCCTGGATCGCATCGAGCTGCACGAGTGCAACTACAACTGGAAGACCTTCATCGAGGTCTACCTGGAGGACTACCACGTCGGTCCGTTCCACCCCGGCCTGGGCAACTTCGTTACCTGCGACGATCTTAAGTGGGAGTTCCAGAAGGAATACTCGGTGCAGACCGTGGGCGTGGCCTCCACCTTCGGCAAACCCGGCTCCGACGTCTACAAGAAGTGGCACGAGGTGCTGCTGAAGTACCGCGAGGGCAAGCTGCCCGAGCGCGGCGCAATCTGGCTCACCTACTACCCGCACATCATGGTGGAGTGGTATCCGCATGTGCTCACGGTATCCACGCTGCACCCGGTCAGCCCCACGAAGACGCTGAACATGGTGGAGTTCTATTACCCCGAGGAGATCGTCGCCTTCGAGCGCGAGTTCGTCGAGGCCCAGCAGGCCGCCTACATGGAGACCTGCATCGAGGACGACGAGATCGGCGAACGCATGGACGCAGGCCGCAAGGCCCTGCTGGCACGCGGCGACAACGAGGTCGGCCCCTACCAGAGCCCCATGGAAGACGGCATGCAGCACTTCCACGATTGGTACCGCAGGCGAATGGGACTCTGACACTCCCCTGAGCGCCTTGCCCGGGAGCCCTGGCGGAGGGGGCGGCGCTTGGATCAACGAGGCTTGTAGCCAGCGCGACAATCCGTTGGCGTTATTCTTTGCTACTATTCAAATAGCACGCAGCGCCCGGTTCACGGGTGCTGTGGGATCATTTTTCAAGAATCTCTCCCCTCCACTTCCCATGCATGCCCTCTGGATGGTGCTGGCCGCATTCGTTTTTGCGAGCATGGGCGTGTGCGTGAAGCTGGGGTCGGCCTACTTCAACCCGGCCGAGCTGATCTTCTGGCGCGGGATCATCGGCATGGGCATGCTCTGGGCGCTGTCGCGCTCGCAGGGTTCCACGCTGGCCACGCGCCACCCTGGCAAGCACGCCTGGCGCAGCTTCATCGGCGTGGTGTCATTGGGCACCTGGTTTTATGCCATCTCTCAACTGCCGCTGGCAACGGCCATGACGCTCAATTACATGAGCAGCGTGTGGATCGCAGCCTTCTTCGTGGCGGGCAGCCTGTGGGCCTGGCACGCTGCAGGCAAGGGGCAGCGCCCCTCCCTGCAGGCACCGCTGGTGCTGACCGTGCTGGCCGGGTTCGTCGGCGTGGTGATGATGCTGCGCCCCAGCATGGGCCAAACGCCCCAGCAAATGCTGGGCGGCGCGCTCGGCCTGGTGTCGGGCGTAACGGCGGCCTTTGCCTATCTGCAGGTCACCCGGCTCTCGCGCCTGGGCGAGCCGGAGTCGCGCACCGTGTTTTACTTTGCCCTGGGCTCTGCACTGGCCGGTGGTCTGGGTGTCCTGGTCGTTGGCCACTCACCCTGGCCCGGCTGGCCCGGGCTGTGGCTGCTGCCCATCGGCGTCCTGGCGGCGGTGGGGCAGTTGTGCATGACCCGCGCCTACGGGAGCGCCCGCTCGGCCATAGGTACGCTGGTGGTCGCCAGCCTGCAGTATTCGGGCATCGTGTTTGCCTCGCTCTACAGCGTGCTGCTGTTTGACGACCACATTCCCGCCTTGGGCTGGATGGGCATGGCCTTGATCGTGGGCAGCGGCATTCTGGCAACCGTGCTGCGCGCTCGCGGCGCGCGCAGCACCACCTGAAAAGGCGTGAACGAAGCCACCAGCCCGATCATCCCGCCGGATTCAACCTTCCGAGAGCCTGCCAAAATCCGCCCATCGTTGCGCCTTGCAACACCCCAAAGCCACCAATTCCGGACCAGCCCATGCCTTACTCCCTTCTGATTACCGTCCCCGAACTGCAAGCGCTGCTGGACAGCCGCAAGCCCTGCATGGTGTTCGACTGCAGCTTCGATCTGGCCGACCCCGACGCCGGTGCGCAGCAATACCAACAGCGCCACGTCCCCGGCGCGGTGTATGCGCACCTGGACCAGGCCCTGTCGGCCCACGACGGGAGTGAGCGCGTCTCCGGCGGGCGCCACCCCCTGCCCACGCGCGAGGCATTTGCCGCGTGGTTGCGCAGCGCGGGTTTTTCCAGCGGCATGCAGGCCGTGGTGTACGACCGCAATGGCAGCGCTTTCTGTGGCCGCTTGTGGTGGATGCTGCAGTGGCTGGGCCACGGGGCCGTGGCCGTGCTCGACGGCGGCCTGCAGGCCTGGACGCAGGCGGGTGGCGCACTGGCGCAGGGCACGCCAGCACCGCAAGCGCCCGGCCATTTCGAGCCAGGCGCCGCACTGCGGCCTCTGGCCCGCACCGGACAGGTGCTGGAGCACCTGGGCACGCCGGGCCAGACGATCGTCGACGCGCGCGCACCAGCGCGCTACCGCGGCGAAGTCGAACCTCTGGACCCCGTGGCCGGGCACATTCCGGGCGCACTCAACCGCCCGTTCACCGACAACTTCGGGCCCGATGGGCGCTTCAAGAGCCCCGAACAATTGCGTGAGGAGTTTCTTGCCCTGCTGGCCGGGCGCGACCCGGCGACGGTGGTGCACCACTGCGGCAGCGGCGTCACAGCCAACCCAAACGTGCTGGCCATGGAGCTCGCAGGCCTGGGGCGTGCAGCGCTGTACGCCGGGAGCTGGAGCGAGTGGTGCAGCGACCCGCAGCGGCCGGTGGAGAAAACGCCCCCCCCCTGAGTCGCCTTCGGCGCCCCCTCTCCCCCTGCCCCTCTCCCGCCAAGGGGGTAACACCTCCCCTCCCCCCTCGCGGGGGAGGGGTCGGGGGAGAGGCCCCCCAGCGTGGCGCGGCAGCCCTGGCCCGGGGCGCGCCAGTTTCATGCGTTATGGGTACTGCGTTCGCGGAATGGATCACTGGCATGGGGCCGCCAGTTTTGTGCGCCATGCGCTGCGTGGGGAAGGATGCGCCCGCAGCACGCTTGTAAGGCAAATTCCTACACGCGGGGCCGCAAAAACAGACAGACGGCGCAGCCGAATCCCGACTTAATTTTTGATTGGGCCAAATTCACAATCCATTTCAACGGATCGCGAAAACCTGCATGAGGCAGACACCCCGCGAACCCCGCAATGGAAAGGATGTGTCCCATGTCGAACGAACAACTGCTGGCTGAAATCCGCGAAGCCAACCTCACCTACCTGATGCTGGCCCAGACCCTGATCCGCCACGACAAGGCCGAGGCGGTTTTTCGTCTGGGCGTCAACGAAGAGGCTGCCGATATTCTGGCATCGCTGTCGGCCGCGCAACTGATGAAACTGGCGTCAAGAAACACGCTTCTTTGCAGCTTCCGTGTGGACGACAACCTGGTCTGGAGCCTGCTGACCAACCATGCGCCGAGCAAGGTGGGCAACGAAGCCACCAACACCCTGCACGCCAACATCCTGATGGCCAGCCGCATCTCTGAAGTGCTCTGAGCAGCGCTTCGATTTCCCGACCCCGCATTCCCCGCCTGGAGCCACGCCATGACCACCCCCACCCCCGACACCAGCAAGGCCCCCGCAACCAAGGCTGCCAAGGCGGCGCCCAAGAGTGTGCTCGGCGAGTCGCGCCAGATCGAACGCGCCGCCATGCTGATCGGCATGGGCGCACGCATGCAGGTGCTTGAATCGGAAACCACGCTGTCGTATGAGCGGCTGATCCGGCTCTACAAGGAGATCGCAGGCAAGTCGCCGTCCAAGGGGCAATTGCCCTTCTCGACCGACTGGTTCCTGACCTGGCAGGAAAACATCCATTCCTCGCTGTTCCTCAACATCTACGAGTACCTGGCCAAGGGCATGGACCTGGACCCGGTGGACCAGCTCACCAAGGCCTACCGCCTGTACACCGAACAGATCGCCACCGCCCAGGTCGAACCCCTGCTGTCGTTCACACGCGCATGGCGGCTGGTGAAGTTTGTCGATGCCGGGATGCTGCAACGCACCAAGTGCTCCCAGTGCGGCGGCCAGTTCGTCACCGAACTGTACGAAAACCGCCACTACACCTGCGGCCTGTGCAACCCGCCCGCCCGGGCAGGCAAGAGCAAGAGCGCCGGTGCACTGATGCTGCATTGACGAAAAACCAAGAAAAATTGGTGCCTACCGCTTATAAATAAAGGCTTATTAGCTATTATTTTTATAGCAAACGGCATTCACTGCCCTGCAAGCAAGCTGCGCACATTGGCATCCATGGGCACCGCATAGTCCGTGGCCGCTACCACCAGGTTGCCCAGGGGATTGACCATCTTGAGGCTCACATACACCATGGCTCCCGATACCGCATAGGTGCCCACCACCACGGCCTGGGCATCGTGGGTCTGGCTGACCTCGCGCAGCTCACGCGAGAGCAGCAGCTCCCCCTGCCCGGGCTGCAGGGCCAGTTGCTCGCGCAGGCGCACTTCAGTGACCCGCACGCCGCGCTGCACCAGGCGCCCGGCAATCTGCTCGGAGAACATGCGCCCCAGGCGGGACGATTCGCCCAGCCGGTCCACACTGACCAGTGTGGAGACGATCACGCTGCGGCGCGGGTCCAGCGGCGCCGCCTGCAGCAGATGGTCTGCGGCCTGGTGGTTGAGCTCCAGCAGATCGGTACGCACCGCTGCGCCGCCACGGTCGCCGTAGTAGTAGCTCGCACAGCCCGGCGCAGCCAAGGCGGCAGCGAGCAGGACGAGTACGGTGGCAAAGTGCATCACGGAGTCACCACCCGCCAGGTTTTGACCGGAGCCAGCGGCGCGACTGGCGGTGGCGGCTGGTAGAGGACGGCATCGGCCCGCTCCACGTAGTACATGTCTGCCGTGCCTGTCAGATAGCGGTCCTGGGTCTTGAGCGTCGTGGTGATCAGCACCTCGGTGCGCGTGGGTCCACCGGCTGCCGCGCCCTGGGTATGCCGCTGCATCAGGTCCAGAGTCAAACCAGCCCCCAGCCCAATGGCCGTGGCCACGCCGGGCAGCAAGGTGCGGTCGGAATAATGCACGCTCCAGTCACGCCACACCCCGACCCCCGTGGCCAGCATGGTCCAAGGCAAAGGAATGGGAAGGTTGTGCGGCCCGGTCGCCTCGTGCTGCACCACCTGCGTCTGGACTTCCAGTTCCACGGCGGTCGGTCCGGTCGAGAGCACCACCCCCCGGTCCAGCAGCTGCACCCGCAAGAGCTTGAGAAAACCCTGGTTGAAGCTCGAGTCACCATCCACCGTAACGTGAATGGGGTGCTCCCCTTCAGGCCAATTGGAGATTTTTTCTGCCACGCGCACCGCCACGTCAGCCGCGAGAACATCCCAGTGGTGCACGGCCCGCGCCTTCTTCTGACCCGTTGCGGGGTAGTTGTCGGCACGGGGAACGTCCAGCGTACCGCAACCGGCCAACAGCGCCGTTGCCACAAGGGCAGCCAGGGAGAAGATCGGTGATCGCATGCCGCCATCGTAAAGGCGTGGACTGGCTTCAATCCGCACAACAAAACGGTTTTTCCCGGTCAGAATCTGGGCTTGCAGCCGCCCCTGC
>Ga0073905_10001420_pt1 | contig 12183 bp, 9 predicted proteins | sample KloWWTupernatant_FD_65482 | JGI IMG/M metagenome (GOLD analysis project Ga0073905, IMG submission 65482) | Active sludge microbial communities from Klosterneuburg, Austria, studying microevolution and ecology of nitrifiers - Klosterneuburg... | ecosystem: Engineered > WWTP > Aerobic digester >... | reverse complement strand
GGCCTGGGCCGAACCCACCGCTGCCGGCTCAGCCGACGGCGCGCTCCGCGGCCTCGACGACGTTGGCCAGCAGCATCGCGCGGGTCATGGGGCCCACCCCGCCGGGGTTGGGCGAGAGCCACGCGGCCACGTCGGCGACGCCGGCCTCGACGTCACCGACGAGCCGCGCCCGGCCGCCGGCCGGGTCGGCGACGCGCGACACCCCGACGTCGAGCACCACGGCTCCCGGCTTGACGTCGGCGGCCCGGACGATCCCCGGCACCCCCGCCGCCGCCACGACGACGTCCGCCGTGCGCAGGTGGGCGCCGAGGTCTGCCGTCCCGGTGTGCGTCAGCGTGACCGTCGCGTTGTGCTCGCGCCGCGTGAGCAGCAGGCCGATCGACCGGCCCACCGTGGTCCCGCGGCCCACGACGACGACGTGCCGGCCCGCCACCGAGATCCCGTACCGCGCGAGCAGCTCGAGGATCCCGCGCGGGGTGCACGGCAGCGGCGAGGTGACCGGCTCGTTGACCCGCAGCACGAGGCGCCCGAGGTTGGTCGGGTGCAGGCCGTCTGCGTCCTTGGCGGGGTCGATCCGCTCGAGCACCGCGTTGGTGTCGATGCCCTTCGGCAGCGGCAGCTGGACGATGTACCCGGTGCACGCGGGGTCCGCGTTGAGGCGGTCGACGGCGGCCTCGACCTCGGCCTGGGTGGCCGTGGCCGGCAGGTCCTCGCGGATCGACGCGATGCCCACCTCGGCGCAGTCGCGGTGCTTGCCCGCCACGTACGCCTGCGAGCCCGGGTCCTGGCCCACGAGCACCGTGCCGAGCCCCGGGGTGACGCCCCGCGCCCGGAGCACCACGACGCGCTCGGCCAGCTCGGCCTTGACCGCGGCGGCCGTGGCCGTCCCGTCGAGGATCCGTGCGGTCACTGCGCCAGGCCCGGGTAGAGCGGGAAGTCGTCCACGAGACGCGCGACGCGGGCGCGCAGGGCGTCCAGGTCCGCACCGCGGCCCGCGATGAGCGCCGTGGCGATGATGTCAGCGACCTCGGTGAACTCGGTGTCGCCGAACCCGCGGGTGGCCAGCGCCGGCGTGCCGATCCGCAGGCCGGACGTCACGCGGGGCGGGCGAGGGTCGAACGGCACCGCGTTGCGGTTGACGGTGATCCCTGCGGAGTGGAGCAGGTCCTCGGCCTGCTGGCCGTCGAGGTTCGAGGCCCGCAGGTCCACCAGCACGAGGTGCACGTCCGTGCCGCCCGTGAGCACCGAGACCCCCGCCGCGGCGACGTCGGGCGCGGACAGCCGCTCGGCGAGGATCCGCGCGCCGTCGAGCGTGCGCTGCTGGCGGGCCCTGAAGTCCTCGGTGCCCGCGATCTTGAAGGAGACCGCTTTGGCCGCGATGACGTGCATGAGCGGGCCGCCCTGCTGGCCCGGGAACACCGCGGAGTCGATCTTCTTGGCGTACTCCTCGCGGGACAGGATGAACCCGGAGCGCGGGCCGCCGATCGTCTTGTGGACGGTCGAGGAGACGACGTCGGCGTGCGGCACGGGGCTGGGGTGCAGCCCCGCTGCGACGAGGCCGGCGAAGTGCGCCATGTCCACCCAGAGCTTGGCGCCGACCTCGTCCGCGATGGAGCGGAAGGCCGCGAAGTCCAGGTGGCGCGGATAGGCGGACCAGCCGGCGATGATCACCTGCGGGCGGTGCTCGAGCGCCTGCCGGCGCACGACGTCCATGTCGACGAGGAACGTGTCGGGGTCCACCCCGTAGGCGCCGACCCCGTAGAGCCGACCCGAGAAGTTGATCTTCATGCCGTGCGTGAGGTGGCCGCCGTGCGCGAGCTCGAGGCCCAGGATGCGGTCGCCGGCGCTGATCAGCGCGTGCAGCACCGCGGCGTTCGCCGTGGCACCCGAGTGGGGCTGGACGTTGGCGTGCTCGGCGCCGAAGAGCTCCTTGGCGCGCGCGATCGCCAGGGTCTCGGCCACGTCGACCTGCTCGCAGCCGCCGTAGTAGCGCCTGCCCGGGTAGCCCTCGGCGTACTTGTTGGTGAGCACGGACCCCTGGGCCTGCAGGACGGCGCGCGGCACGAAGTTCTCGCTGGCGATCATCTCGAGCGTCCCGCGCTGGCGCGCGAGCTCGCCGTCCAGGACCGCGGAGATCTCCGGGTCCAGCTCGGCCAGGGACTGGTTCATCACGTCGGAGCTCATGGCTCTCCTCGCCTCAGCAGTGTGCGTGGGGACCCCGGATCTGTCCGGGCACGCACACGGTCGTGTGGTGACCCGGGGCCCAGGCGTACGACCCGAAGTCTGCTGCGGTGCCTCTCGGCCGTCGCTCCCCGGTGGTGACCCACCCGTTCGCCAGTCGCGACGGGGCAAGCCTAGCAAGCCCCGGCGACTGCCTCAGGCCTGGGGGGCTGCGACCTCGTCGACCTCGTCCGCGACGTCGTCGTCGTCCTCCGGCCCGTCGCCGAGGATCTTGCGCAGGTACGCGTAGGTCAGCGCGCCGGCCGCCTCGTCGTACTCGTGCTGGTAGCCGTGCTTGGTGTACATCGCCAGGTTCTGCAGCGAGTCGCGACCGGTGAAGACCCACACCTCGGACGTGTCCGGCGGCAGGTACGGCGGGACGCCCAGCAGCAGGCGCGTGCCGATGCCCATGTGCTGCAGGTCGGGGACCACCGCCAGCCGGCCGAGCGTGGCCTTGCTGCCCTCGATGCCCACCCGGATGGACCCGACGAGCCGGTGCCCGATCCAGGCGCCGAGGGTCACGACGGCCTCGTCGGCGAGGTCGGCCCGCAGCTCCTCGAGGGTCTGCGTCAGCGGGGGGATGTTCGGGTCCCCGTACAGCTGGGCCTCGGTGACGAACGCGGCCCTCCGCACCGTCAGCAGCTCGCCTGCCGCATCGTCGCCGACGACGTCGATCCTCACCTCAGGGGCGCTCATGGGTCCATGGTGGCACCCCGCGGCGCACCCGTGCGAGGGACGCCCCGCCGGCGAGACGCCGCGAGCGGGTGATCTTCCGGCCCGGACGAGTAGCCTCAGCCCTCGTGACCGACGCGACGACGGCGAACCCGCACGCCCCCACCCACTGGGTGCTGTCCCTGTCCTGCCCCGACCGGCCGGGCATCGTGCACGCCGTCGCCGGGCTCCTGGCGAGCCACGGCGGCAACATCACCGAGTCCCAGCAGTTCGGCGACCCGCTGTCCGGCCTGTTCTTCATGCGCGTGCAGGTCGAGTCCCTCGCATCCCGCGCGGAGCTGGACGAGGCGCTCGGGGCCCTGGCAGAGCAGTTCGACATGTCGTGGCAGCTCGACGTCGTCGGGCGCCGCATGCGCACGCTCGTCATGGTCTCCAGCGCGGCCCACTGCCTGCACGACCTGCTGTTCCGCCAGCAGTCCGAGGGGCTGCCGCTGGACATCGTCGCGGTGGTCTCCAACCACACGGCGCTGGCCGGCGTCGCGGAGTTCTACGGGATCGACTTCCACCACGTGCCGGTCACGCGGGACACCAAGTCCGCGGCCGAGGCGCGGCTGCTCGCGCTGGTCGACGAGCTCGACGTCGAGCTGGTGGTGCTGGCGCGCTACATGCAGATCCTCTCGGACGACCTGTGCCGCACGCTCACCGGCAAGGTCATCAACATCCACCACTCGTTCCTGCCCAGCTTCAAGGGGGCCCGCCCCTACGCCCAGGCGCACGACCGCGGCGTCAAGCTCATCGGCGCGACCGCGCACTACGTCACGGGCGACCTCGACGAGGGCCCGATCATCGAGCAGGACGTCGAGCGCGTGGACCACTCGCGCAAGGTCGAGGACCTCGTCGCGCTGGGCCAGGACGTCGAGCGCAGGGCGCTGGCCCGCGCGGTCCGCTGGCACGCCGAGCACCGCGTGCTGCTCGACGGGCGCCGCACCATCGTCTTCCGCTGACCCCTCCTCCGACCCGGTTCTCCGCGGTTCTCGGTCGCCAGACGACCGAGAACCGCCGAGAACCGGCGATCGGCCGCAGGGGCGAGCGGGGGACGTCGGCCCTCAGCGGGCCGGGCTCTGGCGGGTGCGGCGGGCCACCGAGTCCAGGGTCACCGCGAGCGCGAGCACCATGCCCGTGACGATGTAGCGCAACGACGCGTCGAGGTTGAGCAGGGTCAGCCCGCTGGAGATCGAGCCGATGACCAGCACCCCGAGCACCGCCGACCACGCGCTGCCGCGCCCACCGAACAGGCTGGTGCCGCCGATGACGGCCGCGGCGATCGCGGTGAGGTTGGTGTCCGAGCCGCCGGTGCCCTGGTTGGCCGCGGCCAGCCGGCCCACCGAGAGCACCCCGCCGAGGGCTGCCAGTGCCGCGCACGCGACGAAGACGCTGACGTACACGCGGCGCACCGCGAAGCCCGCCCGGTGCGCCGAGCCGACGTTGGACCCCACGGCCCGCACCGAGCGTCCCCACCGCGTGCGCCGCAGCAGCAGGTCCGCGGCGACCACGAGCGCGATGAACAGCGCGAACGACGCGCCGATCCCGCGGTCGAGGTTGAGGTACCACGTGGGCACCAGGAGCGCGACGGCGAGCAGACCGGTGCGCAGCCCGACGGCGGCGAGCGTCGCGGCGGGCAGGTCGACCGCCTCGCGCCGGTGCCGCTCGACCAGGCGCGCCGCGGCGTAGGCGGCGAGCACCAGCCCGACGACGCCGTACGCGACCGCGTCGGGCAGGAAGGACTGCTGGGAGAACCGCACGAGCCACGACTCGTACGGCAGCGTGATCGACCCGGTGCTGCCGAGCACGCGGACCTGCAGGCCGAGCACCACGAGCAGCCCCGCAAGGGTGAGCACGAAGCTCGGCACGCCCAGCCGCGTGAAGAGCCAGCCGTAGACCCCGCCGACAGCCGCGCCCAGCACGACGGCGGCGAGGACGGCGACCGCGAGCGGCCAGCCCTGCTGCACCGAGCCCACCGCCACGACGGCAGCAGCGAGCCCGCTCACCGCGCCGACCGACAGGTCGATCTGCCCCACGAGCAGCACGAGCACGATGCCCAGGGTGATCACCCCGGTGGTCGCCGACTGCAGGGTGAGGTTGACGAGGTTGTCGGCCGACAGGAAGTTGGGGTTGGCCGCCTGGAACACCAGCGCGAGCACGCCCAGGGCGACGACCACCGGCGCGGAGCCGAGGTCCCGGTCCCGCCAGCGGCCCCACGGCGTGCCGCCGTGCCGCCACGAGGCCTGCTCGCGCACCGCACGGTCCCCGCCGGCGGGCATCGGGTCACCCAGGTTCATGACGACTCCCCTCGGTGACGCTCGGGTCGGGACGGGCCGGCACCGGTGATGGCCGCGATGATGTCCTCGTAGCTGGCGAGGTTGGCGTCGAAGTCGCCGTTGACCCGCCCGCGGCGCAGCACGACGACGCGGTCCGCGACCGCCTGGACGTCGCTCATGTTGTGGCTCACCATGACCACGCCGTAGCCGCTGTCGCGCACGCGCTCGACGAGGTTGAGCACCTCGGCGGTCTGGGTCACCCCGAGGGCCGCCGTCGGCTCGTCCAGGACGAGCACCCTGGGCTCGCCGAGCAGGGCACGGGCGATCGCGACCGCCTGGCGCTGCCCGCCGGAGAGCGTGGCGACGGGTGCCCGCACCGACGGCACGCGCACCGCGAGCTGGGCCAGGAGGTGCCAGGCCTCGCGCTCCATCGCGACCTCGTCCAGGGCCGGCCCGCGGCGCAGCTCCTGCCCGAGGAAGAGGTTCTCCACGACGTCGAGGTCCTCGCACAGGGCGAGGTCCTGGAACACGGTCGCGATCCCCAGGCCGCGGGCCAGGCCGGGCGACGTGAGCTGCATCTCGCGACCCTCGACCACCACCTCGCCCGCGTCGGGCACCAGCACGCCGGCGAGCACGCCGACGAGCGTCGACTTGCCCGCCCCGTTGTCCCCGACCACCGCGACCACCTCGCGCGCGTGCACGTCGAGGTCGACGTCCACGAGCGCGCGCACGGCCCCGAAGCTGTGGGTGATCCCGCGCAGCGAGATCACCGGTGCCGGTCCTGCCTCGTTCATCCCTGATCCTCCGTCCCGACCAGGCCGAGCTCACGGCAGGCCGCCGTGTACGGCTCCACGCAGATCTCGGCGGCGCTGTGCACGCCGCCGCCGACGATCACCTCGGCGACCCGCTCGCGGGTCACCGCCACCGGGGCGAGCAGCACCGAGGGGATGCCCTGGACCTCGACGGTCGCCGCGGGCACCTCCCCGCGCAGGATCCGCACCGACAGCTCCGCCGCGGTGCGCGCCTGCTGGCTGATCGCCTTGTAGACGGTCATGTACTGGTCCCCCGCGACGATCCGCTGGATCGCCGCGAGCTCGGCGTCCTGCCCCGTCACGGGCGGCACCGGGTCGAGCCCGGCGGCGCGCATCGCGGAGATCGCGCCGCCCGCCGTGCCGTCGTTCGCGGCGTAGACGCCGACCACGCGCCCGGCGAACTGGGTGAGCTGGCCCTGGACCCACTCCTGGGCCTTGTCGGGGCTCCAGTCGGGTGTCTCGTGCTCCGCCAGGACCGTCAGCCCCGAGCCCTCCAGGGCGCTGGCCAGGCCCGTCCGCAGGCCGGCGACGTTGGGGTCCGTGCTGGCCCCCTGGACCACGAGGATGCCCTCGCCGGGCTCGGTGGGCCCGACGGCGGCGACGAGCGCCTGCCCCTGGAGCTGTCCGACGCGCACCGGGTCGTACGCCACGAAGAAGTCCAGCGGCGCGTCGGCGATGAACCGGTCGTACGCGATGACCGCGACCCCGCGCTCGGCGGCGGCGGTGACGATGCTCTGCGCCGCCGAGGCGTCGACGGCGCCCAGGACGAGCACCTGGGCGCCCTGGGTGAGCGCGGACTCGGCCTGCTGCTGCTGGCGCGCGGCGTCCTGCCCCGCGTTGGCGTAGAGCACGCGGCACTCGGCGCACCGCTCGGCGACGACCTCCTCGAAGACGGGCCGGTCGATCCCCTCGTACCGGCTGGTCTTCGACTCGGGCAGCAGCAGCGCGATGGTGGGCGCCTGGCTGTCGGCCGGGACGGCGCACGCGGCGAGCGCGAGCACCGTCGCGGCCGTGAGCAGCGTCAGCAGGCGTCTCATGCCCCTCCCCTCGCCCCGTGCGGGGCCCCGACCTCGTAGGTGTCCAGCGCGAGCACCAGCGCCCCCCGCATCTCCGACTGCCCGCCGAAGGCGGCGGCCTCGACCGGCACCGGGCCGGCGTCCGTGACGAGCACGCGCGCGTGCAGCGCCGTGCGCACCGGGTCGAGCAGCAGCTCACCCGCGAGCGCAAGGTCACCGCCGACGACGACGACCTCCGGGTCCAGCAGCGTGCACACGGTCGCGGCGACGCGCCCCAGCCGCTCGCCGGCCTCCGCGATGACGGCCCGGCACGCCGTGTCCCCGACCATCGCCTGCCCGACGACGTCGCGCAGCGTGAGGTGGCCGTGGGTCGGGGCGAGCCGCGCGAGCAGGTGCGCTGCGCCGATGAGCGTCTCGAGGCAGCCGCGGCTGCCGCAGCGGCAGGGCTCACCGTCCTCCTCGACCACGAGGTGCCCGAGCTCGCCTGCCGCTCCGCTGCGCCCGCGGAACACCTGCCCACCGAGCACCAGGCCGAGCCCGACGCCGTGCGAGACGCGCAGGTAGGCGACGTGCTGCCGGCCGCGGGCAGCACCGAGCCGGGCCTCGGCCAGCGCTCCGAGGTTGGCGTCGTTGTCGACGACCACGGGGATGCCGAGCCGCCGCCCGAGCACGTCGGGGATCACCACGCCGCCCCAGCCGCGCAGGATGCCGCCGGCCGAGACCTGCCCGGTGCTGACGTCGATCGGGGCGGGCAGGCCCACGCCCACGGCGAGCACCTCGGAGGGGGCTGCCCCCACGGTCTCGACCATCTCCTCGATCATCAGCGCGACCCGGTCGAGGCTGGAGTCCGCCCGGTGGCCCGGCGGGAGCGGGAGCCGCTGCTCCGCCACGACGCGGTGGGTGACGTCGGCCAGGGCCACGCGCAGCGAGCGCTCGGCCAGGTGGACCCCGGCGACGAGCCCCAGGTTGCGCGCGAGCGTGACCTCCTGCGCGCGGCGGCCCGAGCGCGACGTCGGCGCCGTGTGCAGCACCCCGGCGACCGTCAGCTCCTTGACGATGTTGGAGATGGTCGCGGCGGACAGTCCGGTGACCCCGGCGAGCTCGATCTGCGTGATGGACCCGCGCTGCTGGACCGCGCTCACGATCCTGGCCCTGTTGGCCTCGCGGAGCGACGTCTGGGATCCCGGCGTCGCCCGGTCCTTGGCCACACGCGAGGATAGCGCTCGCGGAGCCGACCTCCCGTGGGATGCTCACCCCCGGTGATCGTCGGGCGGGCATCGTGGCCGGCCGGGAGACGGAGGCGGGCGTGGGAGCAGCGGGGGGCCGGTGGGCCCGGTCGGCGCGTGCCGTGGGCGTCGTCGCCGCGCTGGGTGTCGGCCTCGCCGCGTGCTCTGCCGCACCCGCACCCGCCGAGCCCGCCGAGCAGCGCGTCGAGGTCTTCACCTGGTGGGCCAGCGGCTCGGAGAAGCTGGCCCTCGACGCCCTCGTGCGCGTGTTCGCGGAGCAGCACCCGCAGACCCGCTTCGTCGACGCGGCGGTGGCCGGCGGCGCCGGCTCGGCGGCCAAGGACGTCCTGGCCTCCCGGCTGGCCAACGACGACCCGCCGGACACCTTCCAGGTGCACGGCGGCGCGGAGCTCGCCGAGCACGTGGCCGCCGGTCGCCTGACGGACCTCGAGGACCTCTTCGCGGACCTCGACCTGGCGGCGGACCTGCCGGACGCCGTGCTCGACGCCGTGAGCGTCGACGGCGTGCCCTACGCCGTGCCCTCCAACCTGCACCGGGCCAACGTCCTGTGGGCCAACCCCCAGGTGCTCGCCGACGCGGGCCTCGACCCCGCGGCCGGGTACGCGACGTTCGACGACTGGCTGGCCGCGCTGGCCACGGTCCAGGCCAGTGGCCGCACCCCGCTCGCCGTGGCCTCGACGTGGACGCAGGTGCACCTGCTCGAGCAGGTGCTCCTCGCGCGGCTCGGGCCCGACGGGTACACGGGCCTGTGGGACGGGGGCACGGACCCCGGCTCGCTGGAGGTGACCGCTGCGCTGGCGGACTTCGCCCGGCTCATCGGGTACACCAACGACGACCGCGACGCCCTGGACTGGCAGGACGCAGCCCAGCGCGTCGCCGACGGCCAGGCGGCGTTCACCGTCATGGGCGACTGGGCGTTCCCCGTCCTGGAGAGCGCTGGCGAGCACCCCACGTGGCGGCCGGTGCCCGGGACCGCTGGCACCTTCGACCTCGTCGTCGACGCGTTCACGCTGCCCGTCGGCGCGCCGAACCCGCAGACGGCCGAGCAGTGGCTGCGCACGGTCGCCTCGACCGACGCGCAGGTGGTCTTCGCCAACGCGAAGGGCGGGCTGCCGGCCACCACCGCCGCGAGCACGTCCGACCTCGGCACCTACCAGCGCGAGGCGCACTTCGCGTTCCGCGCCGATGCCGTCGTGCCGTCGCTCGCGCACGGCAGCGCGATCGGTCCTGCGGAGCTCGCGGCGCTGACCTCGGCCGTAGGCACCTTCACCCGCGGCGAGGCCAGCGTCGCCCAGCTCCAGGCCGCCCTGGTCGAGGCAGCGGGCGGCTGAGCGTGACCTAGCTGATCTGCGCTCCGTGCCCGCCGTGGCCGGGCCGGCGGTGCTGGTCGTCGACCAGCACCGCGACGGTCCGGGCCGGCACCGTGACCGTGCCGGTCGCCACGTCCCAGGTGGTCTGGCGCACCGTGTCGTCCGCCCCGCGGCGCTGCACGGAGGAGAGCGCGTAGCGCTCGCCCGCGAGCGCGTCGAGCGTCACCGTCACGGCCTCGTCCGACGCGTTGAGGACCGTGAGCACCCCGTCGAGGCGGCGGTCGACGTCCGGCCCGACGGTGTCGTCGACGTGCATGACGACGACGCCCGGCGCCGCGTCCGGCCCGCTGCCGGGGAACGTCACCTTCTGCTCGATGAGCGCGGCGCTGCCGAGCCGGAACAGGTCGGTGGAGAACCGCAGCTCGAGGAGCTCCTGGGCCGCCGTCGACGCGGCCTCGATGTCGGCCGGGGCGGGCGCGAGGGCCGGGTCGGCCAGCAGCGGCTGCTGGTAGACCCACTTCGCCTCGTTGTCCGCCGCCGGCGGCAGCCCACGGCCGAAGCCGTTGGTCTCGCCGGACCAGTCGAGCACGTTGAACCAGTCACCGGAGTTGTAGGAGTTGCGGTCCAGCGACTTGCTGCGCAGCAGGTCCGCCCCGGCGTGCCAGAACGACGGGGTCTGGGCGAGCGCCGTCGTGGCCAGCGAGACGGTGTTCATTCGGACACGGTCCGCCATGGGGGTGTCCGTCGGCAGCTTGAGGGTCAGGGCGTCGAAGAGCGTCTCGTTGTCGTGCGCGTCGACGTAGGTGACGACCTCCTCCGGGGAGTCCGCGTAGCCGGCGGGCTGCCCGTTGTAGTCGAGCTGCGCGCCGGTCTGGACGGTGCCGGCGCTCGTGAGGAAGGCGTAGTCGCGCAGGTTGCCAGCCATGCCCAGGCGGACGAGGTCCGTGAGGTGGGCGAGCCGCGCGGCCTGCTCGGCCTCGGTGCCGTTGGCCACCGCCCCGTTGGGATCGCCGGCCAGGCCGGAGCCGAGGCCCTGGATGCGCGGGTCGGTGTCGAACGGGCCGCCGCCGCGGACGGCGTCGCGCAGCCGGTCGGAGAACGTGCCGATGCCCGTCCCGCCGAGCTGCCCCTGCGAGGCCTGGGTGAACAGCGCGTTGTCCGCGACCTCACCGAAGTTCCAGCCCTCGCCGTAGAGGTACACGGCCGAGCCGTCGACGCCGTCGCGCCGCACGGTGAGCGCGTCGAGCGCGTCGCGCACCGCCTGCATCGTCTCGACGGAGTGGTGGCCCATGAGGTCGAACCGGAAGCCGTCGACCTTGTAGTCGCGCGCCCAGGTCACCACGGACTCGACCATGAGGTCCTGCGCCATCGTGTGCTCGGTCGCCACGTTCTGGCAGCACGTCGAGGTCTCGACGGCCCCCACGGCGTTGAGCCGGTGGTAGTAGCCGGGCACCACGCGGTCGAGGATCGACTTCGGGTCCTGGCCGCTCGCGGCGGTGTGGTTGAACACCTGGTCGAGGACCACCTGCAGGCCGTCGGCGTGCAGCGCCCCGACCATGGTGCGGAACTCGACCACGCGTGCCGCGCCGTCTGCCTCGACGGCGTAGGAGCCCTCGGGCGCGGACCAGTGCAGCGGGTCGTAGCCCCAGTTGTAGCCGTCGGCGTCGCGGATCGCGTCGATGCACGCCTGCTGCTCCGCAGAGTCCGGGGCGAATGACGCGAGATCGCAGTCCGGGGTGAGCTGGGCCGAGCGGTCCTCCTCGATCGAGGCGATGTCGAACGTCGGCAGCAGGTGGACCGTGGTCAGGCCGGCGTCGGCGAGCTCGCGCAGGTGCGCCCGCCCGGCGCTGCGCCGCTCGGCGAAGGCCAGGTAGGTCCCCCGCAGCGCCTCCGGCACGGTCACGTCGGAGATCGAGAAGTCCCGCACGTGCAGCTCGTAGATGGTCTGGTCCACGGGTGCCACGACGGGCTGGCGCGCCCACTGCCACTGGCGCGGGGCCAGGGCGCGGTCGTCGAGGTCGACGAGCACCGAGTGGGTCGAGTTGAGCGTCAGGGCCACCGAGGAGGGATCGGTCACCTCGTTGACCTCGACGGCGTCCGTGCTGGGCGCGTAGACCGTCACCTCGTAGCGGTAGGCGGCGTTCTTCCACGCGCGGGTGCCCTGGACCGTCCAGGACCCGTCGGCCGCGCGGACCATCGGCACGCGCAGCGGCGGGACCTCCGTGTCCCCGCCCAGCCACACGAGCGCGACGACGTCCTGCGCGGTCGGCGCCCACAGCGTCAGCGTCGGCTTGCCGCTGCGCCACGTCGCCCCGAACGTTCGGGCCTGGGCCTCGACGCCGAACAGCGCGTCGAGCACCCCCGGGATCTGCACCCCGGTGACGGCGGACAGCGCGTCGCCGTCGCCCTGGGAGACCAGCAGCTCACCGGTCAGCCACGCCTCGACGTCGGCACGCGGGGCGTCGACGTGCAGGGCGAGATACCCCCCGAGGGCCGGGAAGGCCTCGACCTGGGCCGGGGTGAGGCCGGCAGGGTCGTAGGTCAGCGCGACCTGCGCGCCGCCGGTCACGGCGCCGTCGACCACCTCG
>Ga0073905_10001419_pt1 | contig 12186 bp, 14 predicted proteins | sample KloWWTupernatant_FD_65482 | JGI IMG/M metagenome (GOLD analysis project Ga0073905, IMG submission 65482) | Active sludge microbial communities from Klosterneuburg, Austria, studying microevolution and ecology of nitrifiers - Klosterneuburg... | ecosystem: Engineered > WWTP > Aerobic digester >... | reverse complement strand
CGCGTGCTCTACCTCATCTGGAAAGACCCCTGGATGACCGTCGCCCGCGACACCTACATCTCCGCCATGCTCGCTTCGGCAGGATGGGACACGCTGCCCGAGGCCAGCACCACGCGCTATCCAGAAGTCGACGCCGTATTGCAGGGACTGACTTTTACCGACCGCGTGCTGCTCTCCACGGAGCCCTACCGCTTCACCGAAAATCACCTCGTCGAAGCCGAAGCCCGCTTTCGCGCGCCGGCGCAGCTCATCGACGGCGAAATGGTGTCATGGTACGGCAGCCGCGCCGCCGCCGGCCTGCGCTACTTGGCGCAACTGCGACGCGTTGGCTGAAAGAGCGTTGCGCCAGGAAAAGTCAGTCTCCGTGATACGGCGAGGGAATTGGCTATGCGGCTGGTAACGGCTTGGAGCGACAATGCTCACCGTCTCAAATTCGGCCGAAGCGGGCGTTGCAAGAGGGGATTTAGGATTCCGCTATCGACCCCTTGCCGTCATTCCCGCGAAGGCGGGAATCCAGCGGCGCTTGAACAAAGCCCCTGGATTCCGGGTTCCGCTGCGCGGCCCCGGAATGACGGCTTCTGGCTGGAAACGGCCCAATCGACTTTTTCTGACAACGCCCGCTTCGGCCGAACAGCGGAAGAATTATCCAACTCGCTCGGCCTGACGGACGACCAGCAGGTGAAGCAGTCGCAGACGGGCGATTTTCCGAAGGCAGCGCCGTATTTATCCAAGTTCGGGCGAGGTTTTCGCCCGCAGATGCCGGCAAGGCCGCGCCAGCGATGCTTGTCGGCAGGGGCCATTCCCCGCCCGGGCGCGAAAAAATTGTCGATTCGGGCCGATGTCCCTGTTATTGTGTGATACGCAGTGCCTGTGTTCCCATCAATTTCCTGGAGTAATTTCATTGGGCAAGAAGCTTTATGTAGGCAATCTGGGCTACAACATCGAGAAGAACGACCTTGAACAGATGTTCGCCGCGCATGGCACGGTGACATCGGCGCAGGTGATCATGGACCGCGATTCCGGGCGCTCCAAGGGTTTCGGCTTCGTCGAGATGAGCTCTGAATCGGAGGCGCAAGCCGCCATCGAAGCGCTCAACGGCAAGAGCATCGACGGCCGCAGCCTGACCGTAAACGAAGCCCGCCCGCAGGAAAATCGCGGCGGTGGCGGTGGTGGCGGCAGCAGGGGCGGCGGTGGCCGTGGAGGTGGCGGCGGCGGCGGTGGCCGCGGCGGCAACCGCTATTGAGTTGTAACCCGTTTCCGGCCCGTCCTGTCCGCCTGCGGGCGGCGACGGCGGGCTGTCGTTGGCATTGGCCGCAAGGGGGTGTGATCGCGCCCGCTCGATTTCCTCTCCGCTCCGGTCGGCCCTGCCGTAATCAAAGGTGATGTCTTGGCCAAACCAAACTACCAGTTCGAAAAACGTCAGCGAGACCTGGCGAAAAAGAAAAAGCAGGAAGAAAAACGCCTGCGCAAGCTTGCCGAAAAGACCGGCGTGGATGAAGCCGGTTCCGGCGTCGCGAATGACCCATCCGTAGCCGCTCCAGTCGAAGAGACCGAGCCGGGCCAGTGATTCCGTGAGGGTGTGAAGGACCGGAAAGCCGTCCCTGCCGGGTTTCAGGCCGGCTGGCCGGCCCGGGACGTGCGCGCGCGCAACTGGCCGCAGCCGCCTTCGATGTCCTGACCGACCGACTGGCGCAGCTTGGTGAGGATGCCGCGCCGATACAGAGCGAGCGACATTGCCTCGGTGCGTTCCCTGGAGGGACGCTTGAAGCCGAGACCGTCCACCGCGTTGCAGGGAATCAGGTTCATCACCGCGTATTTTCCGGCGAGCAGCCGGGCGATGCCGTCCACGTCCTCATCACCGTCGTTCACGCCTTCGAGCAGAGTCCACTGGTACTGGATCGGGTAACCGGTCTCGCGTGCATAGGTTTCACCGAGTTCGACCAGCTCGGCCGGGTCGATGCGCGGCGCGCGCGGCAGGAGTTGCGCGCGCAGTTCCGCGTTGGTCGTGTGCAGCGAGAGCGCCAGCGCCGGCTTTACGGCGCAGCGTGGCAGCCGCTCGAAGACGCGGCGGTCGCCGACGGTGGAGAAGACCAGGTTCTTGTGGCCGATGTCGCCCAGCGTGCCGAGCAGCTCGATGGCCTCGATCACGTTGTCCAGGTTGTGGGCCGGCTCGCCCATGCCCATGAACACCACCTTCTTGACGGCGCGCCGGCTGCGGGCGAGTGCCACCTGCGCGACGATCTCGGCGCTGCCGAGCTGGCGCAACAAACCGTCGCGCCCCGTCATGCAGAAGGTGCAGCCCACCGCGCAGCCGACCTGCGTCGACACGCAGAGGCCGCCGCGCGGCAGCAGCACGCTTTCCACCGTCTGGCCGTCGGCCAGTTCGAGCAGCAGCTTGGCCCCATCCTCGCCGGCGTGCTCGGCGCGCAGGCGCGTGAGCGCCTGCCATTCCTTTGCCAACGCGGGCAGGGCGTTGCGGAGTTCAAGCGGGAAAAAATCCTCCGGCCGGCTGCGCCCGCTGTCGAGCGGCAGCGCCCGCGTCCAGTTGCGCAGCACCAGCGCTTCGTGTCCCGGCTTGGCGCCGTGCGCGCGCAGTCGCTGTCGGAGGTCGGCGATTTTCATGGGAGGCGGAATGCTAGCATTGTCCGATGTTCCGGGTGCAATTCGGGGGGCGTCATGAGTTGCATCGTCAAATCGGTCGTTTTCGACTTCGAGGGCACGCTGGTCGGCTTTCAGTGGCGACTGGCTGAGGCGGAAGCCGAATTGCGCCAGGCTTTCGTCGCACAGGGCCATGCAGCCGCCGGCAACTACGCCGAGATGTGGAACGCGGCCGCGGAAGCCGCCGTGCCGCAAGGGCGGCTGGCGGCATTGCGCCAGACGCTTCTGTCCCCTCTATGACCGCCGGGACGCCGCGCGCTGACCCGTTGGTCGCCGCGGTCCGGGGCGGCGGAACTACTGGGCCGTTTGGCCGGGCGCGGCGTCAAAGCGTGCATGGTCAGCAACATCGGGCGCACGGCGCTTGCCGCCGACCTGCGCGTGGCCATCATCCGTGGCGGCGAATGCGATGAGGCCGCCTTTGCCGCCACGCCGCCCGATTACCTGATAGCGCAACTCGACGAGGTTGCCGCGCTGGCCGGGGGATAGGGGGTAGGGGGTTGACTGGAGCGGCACTCTAGAGACAAACTCCAAGCATGACTTCTGCGCCCGCCCGCGACAGGCTGATTGAAGCCGCTGCCCAAATCTTTCTTGAACAAGGTTACGCCGCGGCCTCGATGGATCGGGTGCGCCAGGCCGCCGGCGTCAGCAACGGCAGTCTGTACCACCACTTCCCGACCAAGGCGCACCTGGCCGGCGCGCTGTATCTGCACACCCTGCGCGATTTCCACTCGGCGCTGCTCAAGCCGCTCACCGCCGATCCCGACGCCGAAGCGGGCGTGCGCGGCCTGGTGCGCGCCTATGTGCGCTGGGTGGTGGTCCATCCTGAGCGCGCCCGGCTGCTGCACCGGCTGCGCCGCAGCGGTGAGCTGGAGGGCCTGGAGGGCGTGTGGGCCGGCCCGAACGAGGAGACTTATGCCGCGCTCGGCGCCTGGATCGGGCGCAAGGTGGCGGAGGGCGGCATGCGCCGCCTGCCCTTCGCCGTCTGGATGGCGCTGGTGTTCTCGCCGGCCTACGCGCTGACGCCGCAATGGGTGGAACAAGAAGCACCCGCCGTGCCGCCCGCGGTGCGCACGGCGCTGGAGGACGCCGCCTGGCGCGCGGTGGCGCCGGCATGAACGCCCCGCACGGCCGCCCGAAGGGGCGACAGCCACGGCACGGAGCCGCGCAGCAGCGAACCAACGTCACCCCCTCCCGTGGGGAGGGGGCTGGGAGGAGGGTTTAATGAGTTCACCGCTACCAAAGGGACAGCATGCGCGCGAAGATTTTCCGCGCTTCGGCTTGTCGCACTTCGCCTACCGGTTTCCGCGCGAGACGGCCGTGGCTCGCCTGCGCATCTCGGGCGACGTGATCGAGGCCGTCGAATTCGACGCGCCGCTGGCGGGCCTGCCGCGAATCGAGCAGGTGAGCGATTTCCATTGCGTCACCACCTGGAGCCGCTGCGGCCTGCGCTGGGGTGGCGTGCGCTTCGCCGATTTCTACGCGCGGTGCGTCGCGCCGCGGCTCGCCGCCGGGGCGCAGGTGCAAACGGTAGTGCTGCGCGGGCAGGACGGTTATCGAACCATGCTGCCGCTGGCGGATTTGCTTGTCGGGGATGTGCTGCTGGCGGATTCGCTCGACGGTCAGCCGCTTTCCGTCGAACACGGCGCGCCGCTGCGCCTGGTGGCGCCGGCGCACTACGGCTACAAGTCGCTGAAGCACCTCTCGCGCCTGGAATTCCATCGGGGCGAAGCGAAAGTGAAGCCCGCCGCCTTCGCCTTCATGGACCACCCGCGCGCCCGCGTCGCCCTCGAGGAGCGCGGCCGTGGACTTCCCGGCTGGTTGCTGCGCTGGGTCTACCGGTTGATGATTCGACCCACGGCGGCGCGCTTCGCAAAAGCGATGGCGGCCTATCGAAGCAGAGAATGAAGCCCCGGCTCAGGCTTTCTTCTGCTGATCCAGCCGGAACTTGACGAAGGAGCCCGGCGCGTCCTCGAGAACTTTCAGCTTGCCTTTGGCCGGATCGCGCGCCGGCACTTTGTCGTCGCCATTCAGGCCGCCGATCCATTTCTGCCAGTCGGTCCACCATGAGCCGGGGTGCTGCGTCGCGCCCTCGAACCAGTCGTCCGGCGTGGCCGGCAGCGTCTTGGCCTCGTTGGTCCAGAAGTGGTACTTGTTGGCCGCCGGCGGGTTGACGATGCCGGCGATGTGGCCGGAGCCGCCGAGCGCGAAGCGCACCGGACCGCCGAGGCGCGCGGCGCCGAGGTAGGTGCTCTTCCACGGCGCGATGTGGTCCTCGATCGACGAAATGAAGTAGGCCGGCACCTTTACCTTGTTGATGTCGATCGGTACGCCCAGCATCTCGATGCCGCCCGGCTCCTTCAGCAGGTTCTTCATGTACATGTTGCGCAGGTAGAAGCTGTGCATCCTGTACGGCATGCGCGTCGAGTCGGAGTTCCAGTAGAGCAGGTCGAAGGGGAAGGGCTCCTTGCCCATCAGGTAATTGTTCACCACGAAGGACCAGATCAGGTCGTTCGAGCGCAGCATGTTGAAGGTAGTGCCCATCTCCGAGCCTTCGAGGTAGCCGCGCTCCTGCATCTTCTTCTCCAGGCTGGCGACCTGCTGCTCGTCGATGAAGACGCCCAGTTCGCCGGGAATGGAGAAATCCAGCAGGGCGACGAAGAAGGTCGCCGAGACGATACGCTTGTCCTTCTTCACGGCGTTGTAGCCCAGCGTCGCGCCGAGCAGCGTGCCGCCGAGGCAGTAGCCGATCAGGTTCACCTCGTCCTCGCCGGTCTGCTTGCAGACGGCGTCGAGCGCGGCGAGCGAGCCTTCGCTCATATAGTCTTCGAAGCCCTTCTCGGCGAGGCGCTTGTCCGGGTTCACCCAGGAAATGACGAAGACGGTGTGGCCCTGGTCGGTGGCCCACTTGATGAAGGAGTTCGACTGGCGCAGGTCGAGGATGTAGTACTTGTTGATCCACGGCGGCATGATCAGCAGCGGCCTGCGGTACTGTTCCGTCGTCGTCGGGTTGAACTGCAGCAGCTGGATCAGCTCGTTCTGAAACACCACCTTGCCTGGCGTCACCGCGACGTTGCGGCCCAGCTCGAAGGCGGTCGGATCGGTCATCTTGACGCGCAGCTGACCGTCTCCTTCCTCGATGTCGCGCAGCAGGTTGTTGAAGCCCTTGAGCAGGTTCTGGCCGTGCGACTTCACCGTTTCGCGGAACACCTCGGGGTTGGTCAGGGCGAAGTTGGAGGGCGACAGCGCGTCGATGTACTGGCGCGTGAAGAAGTTCACCTTCTTCTCCGTCTCGACCGGCAGGCCCTCCACATTGGCGACCACGTCATGCACATGGCGCGCGGTGATGAGGTAGGACTGCTTGATGAAGTCGAAGAGGAAGTGCTCTTCCCACTCTTCGTCCCTGAAGCGGCCGTCGCCCTTTTTCGGTTCCGCCACCGGTTTTGTTTTGAGGCCGGAGAAACGCATCATGGAGTGCTGCCAGAGCGAGACGTAGTCCCACACCAGGTTCATCTGCGCCTGGGCCAGCTTGAAAGGGTTGGCGAGCAGCTTGGCCGTCATGTCCATGAAGGCCTGGGCGATGCCCAGCTCGTCCGTTTGCGCCGAGACGCCGTGCTTCATCTGGCGCTGCATGTGCTCGTTGATGAGCTTGGAGGCGCGCTGCGCGACCTCGGCGTAGGTCCTGGCGACCTCCTGCGGGTCGGGCAAGGCGGACTTGCGGGATTCCTGTTGCTGCGCAGACATCGATCCTCTCCTATTCAAATGGCGACGAAACGGAACACGCCGCCGGCGTCCTGCGTGCGCTTCACGCGGCCGGCGTGTTCCAGGTAATTCAGGTGGGCGATGGATTCGCCCATGGCAAACATGATCTGGTGCGCGTCCAGCTCGCGCTTGAACAGCGTCGGGATCAGCTCGCAGGCGCTCTTTGGCGTGTCACAGGCGGCAATCAGCGCCGCGAAGCGCTCTGCGTGGTGCTCGGCGAGCTGGGCCGCGCGGGCGTGGATGCCGCGGAAGGGGCGGCCGTGCGAGGGCAGCACCAGCGCGTCGTCGGGCAGTTCGGTGAGGCGCTCGACGGAATCGAGGAACCAGCCGAGCGGGTCGCCGTCCGGGTTGCAGGACATGGCGCTGACGTTGGTGGAGATGCGCGGCAGCAGCATGTCGCCGGAGATCAGCACATTGAGTTCGGCGCAGTAGAGCGAGGCGTGCTCGGGCGAGTGGCCGTAGCCGACGATGACGCGCCAATCCTTGCCGCCGATGCGCAGGAGGTCGTCTTCGATGAGGCGGCGGTATTCGGTCGGCAGGCCGTCGACACGGCCGCGGTAGGTCGGGCCGCGATGGAAGAGCGTGTCGGCGCGGGCCGGGTCGAGGCCGTGGCGGCGGAAGAAGCCGACCATGCCGTCGACGTCGTAGTTGGGCAGCTGGTGGAACCAGGCGTAGGCGTTGAGCATCTCGCCCTGGGTGATCCAGGTGCCGACCTTGAGTTTTTCACCGAGCCAGCGGGCGAGACCGAGATGATCCGGGTGGCAATGCGTGACGATGATCCGCTTGACCGGCTTCTCGCGGCAGTGCGTGTCGAGCACCGCCTCCCAGTTCGCCTTGATGTCGTCGAGGTTGAGGCCGGTGTCGACAATCGTCCAGCCGTCGGCCTCTTCCAGCAGCCACAGGTTGATGTGGTTCAGCTCGAAGGGCAGGGGCATGCGCACCCAGCGCACGCCGGGAGCGATTTCCAGCGCCTCTCCCGCGCCGGGCTGCTGCTCGAAGGGGTAGGCGATCGGTTCGAACGGCTTCAATTGATTTAGCGCCGGAAAAGTGATTAACTCGTTTCGTTGCACCACCAATTGCTGCGGCGCACAAAACAGACATTTTATACCATAGAGACAAGAGCTGGCACCAGTACCTGAACATGCCCCGGGAACAGACTTTCACGATCACTGAACTGGCACGCGAATTCGATATCACGTCGCGCGCCATCCGCTATTACGAGGATCAGGGGCTGATCTGCCCGGAGCGCGCCGGCCAGAGCCGCATCTACTCCAAGCGCGACCGCACCCGCCTGAAGCTGACCCTGCGCGGCCGCCGCCTCGGCCTGTCCCTCGCCGAAATCCGGGAACTCATTGATATGTATGATGTTGGCCTGGACCAGCGGACCCAGTTGTCGAAATTTCTGGCGGTCCTGGCCCGCCAGCGTGCCGCTCTGGAGCGGCAGCGGGAGGACATCGAGGCAGTGCTGGAAGAGATCGTTTCGCTCGAGCAGCGCGCCCATGAACTGCTCGGCGAGCCGGTCGCCCGGAAAAAAAATTTGGCGAAGCGGTGACGTTGACGTCAACGTCAAAGCCGCCTAAGATGGGTTGACGTTAACGTCAACGTCAACCCCGCTTTATTGGCCGCACCACGCTTGTCGGAGGAAGCATGCCGCATACCGTACGTCCCGACAGAAAGGCCCATGAACCGCGCAACCCGGACTGGGAAGCCACGGTGCGCGGCAGCTTCGCCCGGCAGAAGGTGATGCGCCTGATCGGCGCCGAAATGGGGGCGCTGGCGCCCGGCCATTGCGAAATCCGCCTGCCCTTCCGCGACGACCTGACGCAGCAGAACGGCTTCTTCCACGCCGGCATCACCGGCACCATCGTCGACAGCGCCGGCGGCTACGCCGGGCTGACGCTGATGCCGGCCGGCGCCGAAGTGCTGACCGTCGAGTTCAAGCTCAACCTGCTGGCGCCGGCCGACGGCGACTTGCTCGTCGCCGAGGGCCAGGTGCTGAAGTCCGGCCGCAACCTGGTCATCGCGCGCGGCGAGGTGTATGCGATCCGCAACGGAAAAGCCATCCACTGCGCCACCATGCAGCAGACCCTCATGACCATGCACGGCAAGGCCTGACGGCCGCGCCTTTCCCTGGAGAAGATACATGCTCGGCATCAATTTCGACCTCGGCGAAGACATCGACCTGCTGCGCGACGCCGTCTGGGAATTCGCGAAGAACGAGATCCTGCCGCGCGCGGCCGACATCGATCGCGACAACCTGTTTCCCGCCGACCTGTGGCGCAAGCTGGGCGAGATGGGCCTGCTCGGCATGACCGCCGAGGAGGAGTACGGCGGCACCAAGATGGGCTACCTCGCCCACATCGTCGCCATGGAGGAGATCTCCCGCGCCTCGGCCTCGGTCGGACTCTCCTACGGCGCGCACTCCAACCTCTGCGTGAACCAGATCCGCCGCAACGGCACCGCCGCGCAGAAGGCGAAATACCTGCCGAAGCTGATCTCCGGCGAGCACGTCGGCGCGCTGGCGATGTCGGAGCCGGGCGCCGGTTCCGACGTGGTGTCGATGAAACTGCGTGCCGACCTCAGGGGAAGCGGGGTAGATGCGCGCTACGTGCTGAACGGCTCGAAGATGTGGATCACCAACGGCGGCGACGCCGACACGCTCGTCGTCTACGCCAAGACCGACGCCGAGGCCGGCGCGAAGGGCATGACCGCCTTCATCGTCGAGAAGGGCTTCAAGGGCTTCGGCAAGGGCCAGCACCTCGACAAGCTCGGCATGCGCGGCTCCAACACCTACCCGCTGTTCTTCGACGACTGCGAGGTGCCGGTGGAGAACGTCCTCGGCGGCGAGGGCGCCGGCACCCGGGTGCTGATGAGCGGCCTCGACTACGAGCGCGCCGTGCTCTCCGGCGGACCGCTCGGCATCATGGCCGCCTGCATGGACGTGGTGCTCCCCTTCGTGCACGAGCGCAAGCAGTTCGGCCAGGCCATCGGCGAGTTCCAGTTGATGCAGGGCAAGCTGGCCGACATGTACAGCACCTGGCAGGCCTGCCGCGCCTATGTCTACGCGGTGGGCAAGGCCTGCGACCGCGGTGACGGGGCTGGCAAACACGCGCGCACGCTGCGCAAGGACGCCGCCGGCGCCATCCTGTATTCCGCCGAGAAGGCGACCTGGATGGCCGGCGAGGCGATCCAGGCGCTCGGCGGCGTCGGCTACACCAACGAATTTCCTGCCGGCCGCCTCTGGCGCGACGCCAAGCTCTACGAGATCGGCGCCGGCACCAGCGAGATCCGTCGCATGCTGATCGGCCGCGAGCTCTACAACGAGACCATGCCGTGAGCCGGGAGACCGAAGCCTTGCAGCAGAAGTGGCTCGACGCTGCGCGCGCCGTGAGCGAGAAGGTGCAGGCGCCCGGGGTGCTGCCGCTGGCGGCCATCCGCGATTGCAGCGGGCTGGAGATTTTCCAGCGCATGTTGAGCGGCGAACTGCCGCCGCCTCCGATTGCCGAAACCCTGGACTTCGCCCTGGTCGAGGTGGAGAAGGGACGGGTCGTCTTCCAGGGCCATCCCGCGCCGGCGCATTTCAACCCGATCGGCACCATCCACGGCGGCTGGCAGGCGACGCTGCTCGACTCCTGCATGGCCTGTGCCGTGCAGACCCAGCTCGAGGCAGGCCAGGCCTTCACCTCGCTGGAGATCAAGGTGAACTTCCTGCGCGCGCTGACCGACAAGGCCGGTCCGGTGCGCGCCGAAGGCCGGGTGATCCAGGTTGGCCGACAGATCGGCATCGCCGAGGGCAGTCTGTACGACGCCGCCGGCAAGCTGTATGCCCACGGCACCACCACCTGCCTGATCTTCGACCACGAAAACCTGAGGCGCATATGATCGAGACCGCCCGCGGCACTATGCACGAATGGCAGCGCGACCACATGGGCCATATCAACGTGCGCGCCTACCTGGAGTTCTTCGACCATGCCGCGTGGCAGACCTATGCCGCGCTTGGCCTCACCGCCTCGCTGCTAAGGAGCGGTGCCGTCAACCTGGCGGCGGTGCAGCAGAATGTCAGCTACATGAAGGAGCTCTATCCGGGCGACACCATCGCGGTGCGCACCGGCGTGCTGGAGCTGCGCGAGAAGGTGGTGCGCTTCCGCCACGAGCTTTACAACACCGAGACCAACGAGGTGGCATCGATCTGCGAATTCACCATCGTCTGTCTCGACGCCAAGACGCGCAAGTCCTGCCCGTTTCCCCCGGTCGTGGCGGAGCGCGCGCGCGACCTGATGATCAAGGAAAAGTAATGGCCGAGATGGTTGAAACCTACCGCGGCACGGTCTACCCCTGGCATTGCGACCACATGGATCACATGAACGTCATGTGGTACGTCGGCAAGTTCGACGAGGGCACGTGGAACCTCTTCTCCATGCTCGGCGTCACGCCGAGCTATCTGCGCGACAACGGCCGCGGCATGGCGGCGGTCGACCAGCGCATCGCCTACCGGCGCGAGCTGCATGCCGGCGACACCGTGGCGGTGCGCACCGGCGTCATCGAGGTGAAGGAAAAATCGATCCGTTTCGTGCACGAGATGCGCAACGCCGAGACCGGCGAGGTTTCCGCCATCACCCTGCTCACCGGCGTCTTCATCGACACGGCGGCGCGCAAGGCCTGCGCCTTCCCCCTGCCCTTCCGCGAACGGATGGAGCAGTTCAAAATCACTTACGACCTGCCCTGGCAGGACAAGTAACCGCTACCGGAGTCCATCATGAGCAACGACCCCGTCGTCATCGTATCCGCCGCCCGCACGCCGATGGGCGGCTTCCAGGGAGACTTTGCCTCCCTCGCTGGCCCGCAACTGGGCGCCGCCGCCATCAGGGCCGCCGTCGAGCGCGCCGGCATCCAGCCGGAGCAGGTGCAGGAAGCCATCATGGGCAACGTGCTGCAGGCCGGCGTCGGCCAGGCGCCGGCGCGCCAGGCCGCCCTCGGCGCCGGGCTGCCGCTGTCGGTCAACTGCACCACGGTGCACAAGGTCTGCGGCTCGGGCATGAAGGCGACCATGTTCGCCAATGACATGCTGCTTGCCGGCTCGAACGAGATCATGGTCGCCGGCGGCATGGAGTCGATGAGCAACGCGCCCTACCTCTTGCCCAAGGCGCGCGGCGGCATGCGCCTCGGCCACGGCCAGGTGCTCGACCACATGTTCTTCGACGGCCTCGAGGACGCCTACCAGAAAGGCCGCCTGATGGGCAGCTTCGCCGAGGAGTGCGCCGACAAGTACGGCTTCACGCGTGAGAAGCAGGACGACTTCGCCATCGCCTCGACGACGCGCGCGCAGAAGGCCATCAACGACGGCTCCTTCGCCTGGGAGATCGCGCCGGTGACGGTCGTCGGCCGCAAGGGCGACGTCGTCATCGACCGCGACGAGCAGCCGCTCAAGGCGCAGATCGACAAGATCCCGACGCTGAAGCCGGCCTTCAGGAAGGACGGCACGGTGACGGCCGCCAACTCCAGCTCGATTTCCGACGGCGCCGCCGCGCTGGTGCTGATGCGCCGCTCGATGGCCGACAAACTTGGCCTGAAGCCGCTCGCTTCAATTGTTGGCCACGCCACCCACGCCCACGAGCCGGGCTGGTTTACCACCGCTCCGGTCGGTGCCATGCAGAAGCTCTTCGCGAAGATCGGCTGGAGCGCCGACAAGGTCGACTTCTACGAGATCAACGAGGCCTTCGCCGTGGTCACCATGGCGGCGATGCACGACCTCAAGCTGCCGCACGAGAA
>Ga0073905_10001416_pt1 | contig 12205 bp, 5 predicted proteins | sample KloWWTupernatant_FD_65482 | JGI IMG/M metagenome (GOLD analysis project Ga0073905, IMG submission 65482) | Active sludge microbial communities from Klosterneuburg, Austria, studying microevolution and ecology of nitrifiers - Klosterneuburg... | ecosystem: Engineered > WWTP > Aerobic digester >... | reverse complement strand
TCGTCATCGGCCTGGGCGTCGTGCGGGATCCGCTCATCAATGAGATTGATCGTCAGGCCCTTGTTGAGGAAGGCCATCTGCTGGAAGCGCGCCCGGATCGTCTCGTAGTCGTAGTCGACGGTGTCGAAGATGTCGGCATTGGCCCAGTAGGTGATCGTCGTGCCGGTCGCATCGGTCGCCTCCTCCCTGGTCAGCGGACCGGTGGGCACGCCGTGGTCGAAGGACATCCGGTGGGCGAAGCCCTTCTGGCGGACGCAGACGTCGAGGCGTGTCGAGAGGGCGTTGACGACCGAGGAACCCACGCCGTGCAGACCACCGGACACCTTGTAGCCGCCGCCACCGAACTTGCCGCCGGCGTGGAGCTGGGTGAGCACGAGCTCGACCGCACTCACGCCCTCGGTTGGGTGGATGTCGGTGGGGATGCCGCGGCCGTTGTCCTTGACCCGCACGCCACCGTCGGCGCGCAGGGTCACGTCGATGGTGTCGGCATAACCGGCGAGCGCCTCGTCGACACTGTTGTCGACGATCTCCCAGACCAGGTGGTGCAGGCCGCGCTCACCCGTGGACCCGATGTACATGCCGGGGCGCTTGCGGACCGCCTCGAGGCCCTCGAGGACGGTGATCGCCGAGGCGTCGTATGCCGGGTGGTTGGGGTCCGTGGGTTGGGCCGGGACAGCATTGGGTTCGGCGACAGAGTCAGCCACGGTGCTCCTTCATCGGATCATGACGCGCGCCCTCAAGCGATGACGCTCAAGGACGCGTACGAACTACCGTCAATTCTAACGGTCAGGACTGACAGCAGGTGCCCTCACAGGGCCCGTGAACCCACATTTCTCGCCCGATCGGGCCTCGCGATGGTCCCCGATACGCCGGACGGGGCGTTTGAGCCTCCACGCGCCGGGATCGGTGCGGCGTCCGGGCCCGCGCGGAAATCACCGATCGAGGGTGCGCTCCAGGAGGGCGCGGACGTGTTCGGGCAGCGCCGGCTCGCTGATCGACACGTCGATCCGTGGCGCCGCACACGCGATGCCATAACTGAAGGCGTCCGGCTGCGGATCGGCCTGCGCCAGTGCCTTGAGGCTCTTGGGCTCGGCGAGCAGTCCCTGCCAGGCCTTGGTGTCCTTGGCCGGCAACTCGTCCAGGGTCACCGAACGTTCCTTGGTCAGGCCTGCCAGGCCACCCGTGCGGCTGACCGAGACCTTGGTGTCCGGGCCAGCGGCTGCGGCGCGGGACTTGCGCTTCTTCTTGACCGGCTTGGCTGCGGCGGTCACCCCGACCGTCGTCCAGGCCTCGGCGACCGCTTTCGCCTGCGCTGACTCAGGGCCGAACTCCTCGACGGCCGCCTCATGCGTCAGCCGGGCAAAGGTCGCGAAATCACAGTCCGCCTTGATGTCACCGGTGATCGCGGCATACCAAATCGTCCCGGCGTCCTCCCACGCCCGGCCGCCGATGGAGCGGGCGGTGAGGACGAAGGCGCGGTTGGGGATGCCCGAGTTGAGGTGGACGCCCCCGTTGTCGGCGGTGGTTTCGAGGTAGTCGTCCATGTGGGCCGGCTGCGGATCCTTGCCGAGGCGAGGGTCGTCGTATGCCGTGCCCGGACTGGCCATGTCGCGCAACGCCCGCCCCTTGACGCCGGGAGCGAGCAGGTCGGCGCCGATGAGCCAGTCGGCTTGGTCGGCGCTCTGGTCGAGGAGTCGTTGCTTCACCAGCACGCCGAAGACATCGGACACGGACTCGTTGAGGGCACCCGATTGGCCCTCGTAGTTGAGGCCGGAGGTGTATTGCGTGACGCCGTGGGCGAGTTCGTGCCCGATGACGTCGAGGCTGCGGGTGAAGGGGAGGAAGACCTCGCCATCACCATCACCGAAGACCATCTGGGTGCCATTCCAGAAGGCGTTGTCGTAGCCCTTGCCGTAGTGGACGCTCGCGATGAGGGGGAGACCCTTGTCGTCGAGGCTGTTGCGTTCGTATGCCGTGGCCCAGAGTTCCCAGGTCGCACCCAGGCCGTCGAAGGCCTGGGTCACTGCCTCGTCCGCTGTGGGCACGTCTCTCTGATCACCCGCGTCGCCCTCGTCGCGGACCAGATCACCGGGGAGGGACTGGCCGCCCTGGCAGTCGTGGATCCGCCGCACCGGTCCGCCCTCGAGGGTGCCCGGCGCTGGTTTTGCCTTTCCTGTCAAGGGTTTTGGGGTGGCGGAGGGCCGGGCGGACACCAGACCGCGGCGTTCGGAACGCATCGCCTCGTCATGGGCAAGCGTCGCCCGGGCTCGGCGTTCGAGCTCCTCGTCACCGCTCGTGGCCAAGGACTCGAGCACGTATGGGGGGACGATCGCGCACCATGGGTGGGACGGGGCTGGGAGCGAGGCGGACGGCATACGGACCACTGTGTCGCGACCCACCGACAACCGCATGTCGACAGCGGCGCCCATTGCGCGGGGAACTAGTCCTTTTGGTCAAAACCGGTCAGTAACTGAAATGACATCTGGAGAAAATCGACCTCAGCCGAGTTCTGCTCTATGGTCAGGACGTGGCATCGACGGTGCCATGAGTGCTCGGCTGCCACCGAGCTCAATGTTTGGGGACTGCCATGCTCAAGGACAACAACTCCTTCGACCAGATTACGACGCCTGCGGCCGGGGGGTCGCCGAGTCGTTCCGTGACACGCCGGACGATCGCCAAGGGCGTCGCCTGGACCGCCCCGGCTATCGTGTTCGCCCCAGCGGCACGCGCCTACACCACGTCGGCACCAGAGGTCGACCTCACGGGCAGAGCCTTGAAACTCCAAGGCAACAAGTGCGGCAACCAGGGCTACTACCAGCAGGGTTACCGCTATTACGTCACAGCAACCAACGGGCCCGTCAAGGACGCCTGCCTCGAGATCGTGTCCGTCACCGTTGGCGATAACACCGCACTCGGCGCCGACGTGACCATCTGGACGACGTCCAACACCAAGTCCGGAGGGTGCTGCACATTGGGTGCCAATTCAATTCTGGTGCCCGCAGATAGTTCAGTGGACTTTGCTCTTGACGCAAACATGGAGTCCAGTGGCAACACCGCCATCACGGTCATCTACAACATCCGCAATGCCAGCGGAGCATGCGAGAACGACTTCCCGAACGCCACGGATTCTGGGGCCTACGAAACGCCTGAAATCCACGACTGCACGCCGTACTGCGGAACGCCTCCGACGCCCTGCCCGCAGAAGTAGACCTCGCGCACCAGAGTCCCCAAGGAACTGGGCGACAGCGACGAGACCATGTGCTTTGATGTCCGTGGGTGATTCCGGACTGCAGCTGGAACGCTCTCATCGACGGGCCGCCTAGTCGACCGTCGGTCACCCTGGCAGGGGTGGTGGGGGCGACACGATCTCGATCGTGTCGCCCCCACTGACATGTCCGGACCGAAACGGTCGTCCAGCGTGTTTGTCAACAATTTCCTACCCCCGTCCCATCGTTTCCTCTCCATGGGTTAACGTGTGGGTCAGGACGTGTCTGGCGACGCGTCGAGAGTGACTGGGTGCCGCAGGGGCGTCGGGCACTCCTCTCACAAAGGTGGCTTCTGCCATGGCTCTTTCCTCATCTCCACTGTCGCGGCGGTCCGTCGCCAAGGGGGTGGCCTGGACAGCGCCCGTCGTGGCCATTGCCGCCACGGCCCCCATGGCTGCCGCAACCAAGGTCCCACCCACGACCGTCATCCGTTTTGGAGGAGCCTGCGGAAACACGGGCTCGGACGGCAAGGGATGCGGCGGTGCCAAGACCATCCAGGTCCCTCTCACCCTCACCAACCTCACCGGGGCCGATCTGGTATTCCAGGTGACCTCCATGTACACCTGTCTGAACAAGAACAACACTTGTGAGGAGGCTCCCACTGGGCCGGGGGCCGGTGTGGTCGAGGGAACTCGAGGCATCTGGACGACAGCTGTGCCCGGACAGTTCTCGCCAACGAACGCCTGCGGCACACCGGTCTACTCGACCTGCGGGGGCGGCACGGTCAAGGGAAGCATCGTCGTCCCGAATGGCACAACAGGTGCCACCTACTGGATCGAGTCCAACAGTTTGGGCTCGGCGAGCGCCTTCTGGTCAACCATCAATTACCAGTGGGTGACCCCTTCCACGGCATCCCCGGCCTGCGAAGTCGTCATCGGAACACCCGGTGATGCCAAGACTGTCGACATCGGCCCGTCCACCAACTGCCCGGGGTGATCAACGACCGAGGCCCCAGCCGGCATACCGTCGGGTGGGGCCTCTGTCGTTGGTCAGTTCATCAGGCGGCTCGGCGGCCTCGGCGGGCCAGCCCGCCTCCGACGAAGATGAGGAACAGACCGAGCAACACGGTGCCGAGGATGTTGGCGCCGGTGTAGGCCAGGCCTCCGTCATCGGTGGAGCCGGAGGGCGCCGCCACGGCATGAGCGTTGGCGTCGTCGCTGGCCGTGACCGGCTCGAGCGGTGCTCCGCTCGGGCCGACCGCCGGGCCTCCGTCCTCGGTCACGGGGTTGCCGGTGACCGTGGCCGTGTCGGTGTGGAGTGACCCGGCCGCGGGCGCAGCCAACTCGGCGGTGCAGGTCATCGACTCGCCAACCCCCAGCGTGGTGGCCGGGCAGTCGATTGCCGAGTCCGGCAGATCGGTGTCGGTGACCTTGACGCTGTCCAGTCGGACGTTGCCGTGGTTGGTCACCTCGAAGGTGATCTGCATGGTCGAGCCGGGCTTGACCTCGACACCGGGAGCGGTGTTGGCGTCGTCACCGTTGATCCGCTTGATCACCGTGACCGACGCGTGCGCCGGCGCGTAGGCGTAGGCCGGGTTGGTGGCCGTTGCCGGGGGCAACGGAGCCCCGGTGACGGCGTCGACCGCCGGCTCGCCCGTCGCCGGGTCGATCGGTGTGCCCTTGACCGTGGCCAGGTCGTGGTGGACGACGCCGGCAGCCGGGCCGGTGAGGGTCGCGGTGCAGGTGGTGTCCTCACCCGGCTTCAGGGCCGTCTTGGGGCAGGTGATCGCGTCGGCCGGCACGTCGGTGTCGGTGACGACGATCGGGTCGAGCGTCAGGTTGCCGGTGTTGGTGACCTTGAAGGTGATCGCCATCGACTCCTTGGCCTTGACCTCGACACCGGGTGCGGTGTCGGCGTCGTCGCCGTTGATCGACTTGACGATGCTCACCGCAGGCAGCGCCGCCCAGGCGTGGGCGCCGTTGGTGCCGGTGACATTGGCCAGACCGATCGAGGTCCCTGCCAAAGTCGCTGGCGTGCCGGTGACGGTCGCGATGTTGTGGTGCAGACCCTTGGTGGCCATGGTCGGCGCCGCGAGGCTCGCGGTGCAGGTCATGCTGCCGCCGACCCCGAGACTGGTGAAGGGACAGGTGATGGCATCCGCCGAGATCGTGTCATCGGTGACGACGACCGGGTTGAGCGGCGTGTTGCCGTCGTTGCTGACCTCGAAGGTCACCGACATCGGTGCGACCGGGTCGACCTGCACGCCGGGGGCTTTCTCGGCGTCGTCTCCGTTGATCTTCTTGATGATGGAGACCTTCGGTGTGGCCACGACGTGGGCGTATGCCGTGTCGTCATCGCTGACCGTACCCACACCCGCGATTGGTGTCCCGTTGTCCTGGGCCGGCGTGCCCGTGACCGCGCCGGTGTCCTGGTGCTGGACCCCGGGCTCAGGCGCGGGGAGGGTCGCCGTGCAGGTCATCGTGTCGCCAAGAGTTCCCTTGGGCGCCAACGTGTTCCGCGGGCACGTGATGGCGCTGGTCGCGATCTTGTCGTCGGTGACCGTCACGCCGGTGAGGAGGGTGTTGCCCTCGTTGGCGACCTCGAAGGTGATCGCCATGCTCGACAGACGCGGGAGCGAGACACCGGGGCTGGTGTTGGCGTCGTCGGTGTTGATCTTCTTGACGATGCTCACCCCCGGCTGGGCCACCCAAGCGTGCGCCGGGTTGGTGTCGACGAGCTTCTCGCCCGAGGGGACGCCGTTGAGGAGCGGTTGGCCCTCGACGGTGGCGGTGTTCTTGTGCTGAACGCCTGCCGCCGGCGCGGCCAGCGTCGCCGTGCACGTCATCTCATCGAGCCCGCCGGGGGCATCGTCGTTGGCCGCGAGACTCATTGCGGGACACGTGATGGCCGCCGCAGCAATCGTGTCATCGGTGACGGTGACCGGGTCGAGCCGCATGGATCCGGTGTTCGCCACGAAGAAGGTGACGTTCATCGTCGAGTCCTTCGGGACGGCGACGCCGCGAGGCACGTCGGCGTCGGCACCGTTGATCATCTTGACGATGTGCAGGCCGGGCTGGACCGCGTGGGCATAGGCCTGGTCGGTGTCCGTCACGTTGCCCTGGCCGGGGATGGCCGTGCCGTCAGGCGTGGCCGGAGTCCCCGTCACGGTCGCGACGTCATGGTGCGTGACGCCGGGAGCCGGGGCGGCGAGCGTGGCCGTGCAGGTCATGCTCTCCCCGCGGGCCAAGGACGATTCCGGACAGGTGATCGCGCTGGCCGGGATGACGTCATCGCTGACGACCACTGGCGAGAGCGTGGTGTTCCCGGTGTTGTGGACGAAGAAGGTGAAGTTCATCGTCGTCCCGGTGAGCACCTCCGGACCCGGTGAGGTCTCGGCGTCGTCGTCGTTGACCTTCTTGAGGATGGTCACCGAGGGGGCCGCCGTCGAGTGCGCGTAGGCACCATTGGTCGCGGTGACCCGTGCGGGCACGGTGCCATTGGCCAACGTCGGCGGCTGACCGGAGGCGGTCGCCACGTCGTGGTGCTGCACTCCGGGGGCCGGGGTCGCCGTGACGAGGGTGCAGGTCATGCTCTCGGCGGCGATGAGGTCCGACTTGGGGCAGGAGATCGCCCCAAGAACGTCATCCGAGACGGTCACGGTGCTCAGCGGCACGTTGCCGGTGTTCGTGACCACGAAGGTCGTCGTCATCGTGCCCGGGTAGGTCGTCGTGACACCAGGAGCGCTCTCGGCGTCGTCACCGTTGATCTTCTTGACGATGCCGATGCTGGGCGACGCGCCGAAGTAGTGCGACGGGTCATCATCGGTGACTGCACCTGCAGCGCCGAGCACATTGCCGTCACCGTCTGCTGCCGTGCCGACGACCGTGCCGATGTTGGCGTACTGACCGGCCGTGGCTGTGCCACTGGCGGTGCAGGTCATCTCGTCGAGACCACCCGCTGCGCCGTCATTGGCCTCGAGGCGTGTCTTGGGACAGGTCACCGTGACGCCCTTGTCGTCGGTCACGGCGAGGTTGATCAGCGGGACGGTGCCCGTGTTGGTCACGACGTAGGTCCAGTTGACCGCCGCACCCGTGGCGATCATCGGGCCGGGAGTGGTGTTGGCGTCAAAACCGTTGGTGGACTTGACGATCAGCACCGACGGCGTGTTCGCGACCAGGGTCAGGGGCACCTGGGCCTCGTCGTCCTCATGGCGGGTGTCGATGACCCCGTTGTTCGGGATGGAGTCGATGTCGAGCTGGTGGGCTCGCGTGACCTGCGCGAAGTTCGTCAGGCCAGTGACGGCTGTGTTGTTGATCGTCGCCACGATGTCGAGGGTGAGTGCCTCGTCCTTGGCCACCGTGCCGATGTCCCACAAACCGGTGGCCACGGCATACGTGCCCTTGCTCGGCGTCGCCGAGACCAAGGTGAGGCCCGCAGGAAGCTGGTCAGTGACCTGAACCTCGGTGGCCAGGCCGGGACCCTTGTTGGTCAGGTTGAGGCGGTAGTGGACCTTGCCACCGATCGCGTGCGGATCCGCGGAGATGATGGTCTTGCCGAGCTCGAGGTCGATCGGGACCACGAGTCCGACCTTCGGGGCCGCTGCCGGTTGCAACCAGCCCGACAGTGCGGTCCGGGCGGCTATGGAGGCGGTGTTCCAGGTGATGCCCGTCGCGTTGGCCGGGGCCACCACATCGAGGGTGACGACCTTGGTCTCGCCTGCGCCGAACGTCGTGTCGTTGACGACGAAGCGAAGTGCGCGCACGGTCTTCAGGTCAGTGGGCGCGGTGGCGGTCCAGTCGTTGATGCACCCAGCCGGGCCGTCGGTCAGAGCTCCGCCTTGACTCATGACCTCACCACGACACGGGTTGACGGACGTGGAGTACTCGACGGAGACGTCAGCGGGCAGTTGCACTCCGGTGAGGAGGGTCTGCCACTCCGAGAGTCGCGGTTCAATGGTCGGTCCCACCGCCGTGTCTCCGACGTAGGGGAGGATCTCGTAGGCGACCGCCTGGTCGAGGTCTGTCGAGCCGGAGTTACGCAGGGTGATCTGCCACTGGGCGGCGCCGGAGGGTGAGGTGTGACCCACAGACGGCGGCGCCTGGAAGGTCGCGTCGTCCTGGCCCTTCACCTTCTTGATGATCTCGGCGCCACCGAGGGGCGCGATGGTGAAGTTGGCCGTGGCCGCGCACTGGTAGTCATCAGTCCTGCCGTCCCCATCAAGGTCGTGGACGTCCTTCACCTGACGGTTCGGCGTGCACAAGGGGCCGGCGTCCTTGCCATCCCCGAAGACCACCTGGTTCTCGTAGGACCCCGATGGATGGCCGCCCTGAACCCGGGCCTTGAACTCGATCACGTAGACACCGGAGGAGACGGGAAGTCCGTCCGGCGCCAGGACGCTCGAATCAGGCCAGGTGACCCGGACCAGCGTGCGGCCAGTGCCCGCGTAGTCCCGAATCGCCTCGACGTCGGCGTCTCCTGAATCGGGATAGGTCGGCGGCCCATAATCGGGCAACGTTGTCCGGAAGACCATCGATCTGTCGACATAGTCGAGCTGAGGTGGCAGCAGGTCGAGGAACTGCGGATACATCGGCGCCGTACCCAGGTTCTGGATGCCCAAGGTGACCGTGATGTCTCCGCCAGGAGCCTGTGTGCCATTGGTGATGTATTTGACGCAGTTGATGTCGCAGACAGGGTGCGCGGGCAGCACTTCCTTCATGGCACACCGAAGGTCGACGTCCTCGGGCAGCAGGGTGTATCTCCCGTCCGCTTCCTTCACCGCGACATCGGAGAGACAGTTCTCCAACCAGGTCTTCCCGCTGGTGCGGTCGACCGACTTCTTGTAGGGGATCTTGGCCGGGTTCGGAGCGGGGACTGCAAGTGACGAGGGGACGATCGAGTTGTAGTAGATCACCACCGACTCGCCCGGCAGCAGACTCATTCCCAAGTCAGGTCGGTGATCGGCTTCGGCGGGATCCACGTCCGCGTCTCGGCCGAGCCCGGGAAGGTCCATTCGTGGGCTTGCGTCGTGCCATCCGCAAAGGTGGCCTGCAGTGTGATCGGGCCGTTGCGGAAGCCGAAGTCGACGCCGATTTGCGTCACGGTGTTGCTCAGGTTCACCGGGTCACAGGGGGTGGGCGCCGAGGTGGGCGAGGTGTAGGAACACGGCATCCGATCGGTGAATCTGATGGTTTCGGCGCCGGCTCCGGTGTTGTAGGCCTGCGTCGCCCAGACGGCATCCCTCGTTCCCGGGGACGTCGTGACGACACCGTTGTTGGACTTGGCAACGTTGACACCCCGGGCACCCTGAGACCTCGGTTGGAAGCCGTGCGTGACGGATGCCTCGTCGGTCACGTCCAACTCGGGATGGCCGATCGGGTGCGCCAGCGCACGCGCGGTGTCGGTGACGCCGTCGTCTCCATCGGTGCCCGGTGTGTTGGCCGCTGGCTGATCGACGGGGTACTTCACCGTCACGTAGACCACCACGCCACGATGGTTCACACCGGCGGACTCGAGGTCATCGTCCCACGATGGGCACACGACCTCGCCCCCGGGCACAGTGGCGGGGCCCGTGGAGCCTCCGACCTTGCACTGCACCGCGGGTCGCTCGCCATCGGTGTCGTTGGGCTCCATGTCGAGCTGCCACGCGCGTTGGAAGATCGCGGTGGGTGGCAAGGTGTCCGTGATGACCACATCCTGAAGGGCACTCGTGCCATTGGGACCCGGTGCAAGTGACACGGTGTTGCTCACCTTGATGCGATAGGTCACCTCATCTCCTGGGTAGGGCTCCTCCGTCTTGAGCGGAAAGCGTTCCTTGACGACGTCTATCCCCACGGTCGACGCGACAGTGATCGTGGAGCTGGGTTTGCCCGGGGCATCCGAGCGCACTGTCGCCGCGTTGTCTGCGGTCATGGTCGCGACGGGCGTGTAGGTAGTGCCATCGGGCGTGATGTAGTTGTGCGACCCGAGGATCATCGACACCTGGCCGGTGGCACCCCCGGGCAAGGGGTCCTTGAAGGTCCACACCGCTTCGGTGTCATTGATCGTGGCGTCTGCGACATAGACGGCGTTCGAGTCCTTGGTGGCGGACTTGGGAACGACAGGTCTCGCCACCCCGCTTGAGCTGACCGGCATGGGCACGACGATCTTGGCATTGGTGCACGCCGTGGTCGACGACGAGCAGGACCAGTCAATGGTCCACACCATGTCGTCACCGGACTTCACGGGCGTCGCATTGGGCTTCATGCTCACCAACAGGCTGGCGTCAGCCGCCTGCGCGGCCGGAGTCGCGGTGACGACGAGGCCAAAGAGCAGCGCCATGGCGAAGAACGAGCGCAGGAGCGGCACGACGTGGGCGCGGTGGGAAGGACGGACAGCGTGCATGGAGACCCCAGGATCCAAACGAACTGGGCAACCCCGTGCTGCCCGGTTGACGATGGTAAGGGAAACGCGATGACTTGACCAGCGTTTGAGGAAATCCGAAGTCCTGATTGGCTAAAACGACGGAATCCGTCGTCTCTCCCGTCCCAGGAGGAGCCGCTCGTCAGCGGGCGATCTGCATCACCACGGCCTTGGGCTCGGTGAAGAACTCACGGCTGAAGTTGCCACCCTCACGGCCCACACCCGAGTCGCCCACGCCACCGAACGGTGTGCGCAAATCGCGGATGAAGAAGCAGTTCACCCAGACCGTGCCGGCCTTGAGATTGGATGCCACTCGGTGCGCGCGTGAGAGGTTCTCGGTGAAGAGCATCGCGTTGAGGCCGTAGCGGGTGTCGTTGGCCAGATGCACGGCCTCCTCCTCGGTCTCGAAGGAGTTGACGACGCAGACCGGTCCGAAGATCTCCTCGCAGTAGGGCGCGGCGTCGAGCGCGAGCCCGTCGATGATCGTCGGCCGCACCACCCACGAGCCGTCGGTGGCCACGCCTCCGGTGTGGAAGTTGCCGCCGAGGGACTGGGCCGACTCGACATAGGAGGCGACCTTGTCGAAGTGCCGCTTGCTCGCGAGCGCCGAGAACTTCGTCGCCGGGTCGAACGGGTCACCAATGGTCAGCGCTTCCGCGGCGGCCGTGAAGCGCGCCATGAACTCCTCGTAGATGCCCTTCTGCACGAAGAGGCGCGAGCCAGCCAGGCAGATCTGTCCGGCGTTGCGGAAGATTGCCTCGACCGCCCAATAGACGGCGTTGTCGAGGTCGGCATCCTCGAAGACGATGTTGGCGCCCTTGCCGCCGAGCTCCAGGGACACCGGGGCGAGATGCGTTGCGGCAGAGGCCATCACGTGCTTGCCGGTCGTCGACGAGCCGGTGAAGGTGACCCGATCGACCCGGTCGTCTCCGGTGATGGCCGAGCCGGCCGGCATACCGTGTCCGTTCAAGACGTTCAGGACGCCCGGAGGGAAGCCGGCCTCGACGGCGAGCCGGCCCAGCATCGTGACCGACGCGGGGGTGTCCTCGGAGGGCTTGATGATGCAGGTGTTGCCCCAGGCGATCGCGGGGGCGATCTTCCACGAGGCCATCATGAGCGGGAAGTTCCACGGCGAGATGGCGGCGACGACCCCGGCCGGGCCGAACTCGCTGTAGGAGTGGTGCCCCGAGTCCATCGGGTAGACCTCGCCGCAACTGTCGCGCTGGTGGTCGGCGAAGAAGCGGAAGTTCCAGATCGAGCGACCCACGTCGTGCTTGGCCTGCGCGAAGGGCTTGGCCATGTTCGTCGAGTCGAGGGTGGCGAGCTCGTCGGAGCGCTCCTCCATGAGGTCGGCGAGCTTGTGGATCGCCTTGGCGCGCTCGACGCGGCCCATCCGCGGCCAGGGGCCCTCATCAAAAGCCTTGCGGGCGCTGGTGATTGCGGCGTCGGCGTCGGCTTCGCCACCCTCGGCGGCCTGCGCCCAGATCTCCTGGGTCCACGGGTTCCAGACGTCGAAGCGCTGGCGGTCGACCGACTCGACCTCGACGTTGTCGATGATGTGCCCGAAGAACTGCTTCTCACTCATGGACCAACTCAACGCC
>Ga0073905_10001414_pt1 | contig 12219 bp, 4 predicted proteins | sample KloWWTupernatant_FD_65482 | JGI IMG/M metagenome (GOLD analysis project Ga0073905, IMG submission 65482) | Active sludge microbial communities from Klosterneuburg, Austria, studying microevolution and ecology of nitrifiers - Klosterneuburg... | ecosystem: Engineered > WWTP > Aerobic digester >... | reverse complement strand
GGAATAGCACCATTCTTTAATACCTGATCATGAAAATCTTTTACATTAAAATTTTCGCCTAATCTAGTTTCAGCAGTTTTTCTTAGTTCTTTTATTTTTAGCTCACCGATCTTATAAGCCAGTGCTTGACCATTCCATGAAATATATCTGTCGATCTCTGTCTGAATGTCATGATCGGAATTTGGAGTATATTTTTTCATAAACTCAAACGCTTCTTCCCGTGTCCATTTTTTATCATGAATTCCTGTATCAACTACTAATCTGCAAGCTCTCCATATTTCAAAAGTCAACGCACCATAAAGCTGGTATAGATCTTCATACATTTCTGTTTCGTATCCAAGACTCTCAGCATAAAGTCCCCAGCCCTCGACAAATGCAGTAACGCTATAATCTCTTCTGAATTTTGGGAGTCCTTTAAGCTCCTGAGCAATTGAGATCTGCAGATGATGTCCGGGGACAGCTTCATGAAGTGCAAGCGCTGTCATGGTATATTTTGGTCTCGAAGGAAGATTAAATGTATTCACATAAAATAATCCGGGCCTCGATCTGTCTTCAGGAGCGCTGTAATAATATGCCTGCGGTGCTGACGCTGCTCTGTATTCTTCCATTTCAAAAAGATCATAATCTGCTTCGGGAAGTGTACCGAATAATTCAGGAAGTTTTGCATCCATATTTGTAAGTATATCTCTGTATCCCTTTAATAGATCTTCCTTATCAGTAAAATAAAACTGAGTATCCGTTTTCAGAAAATCATTAAATTCTGACAGTGTACCTTTAAACCCGGTCTCGTCTTTTACTCTTTCCATTTCTGCTGAAATTCTGCTAACTTCAGAAAGACCAATGTTATGGATCTCATCTGCTGTAAGATCAAGTGTGGTATAACTTTTTATGGAATATTCATATCTTTCCTTACCGTTGGGAACAGCCCAGATCCCTGCATCAATTCGGCATACAGGTAAATATTCATTTTTTACAAAATCATATAATTTTTGATATGAAGGATTAATTACCGTTGCAATTATTTCTTTAAGCTCTTTTTTTGCAAGCTCCATTTCCTCATCGGACATTTTATTATCCTTTTCTACAACGGAGTAAAATATAGATTTTTCAATTTCCTTATTCATAATATTTTCCATTTGAGGCAGTGTCTGATCCATCAGAAATACAGGCATTACATATCCCTGAGACATACCCTTTCTCATATTATCAATCGTATTATTGAATTTACTTTCAAGCTGTCTTAGTCTGGAAAAATATTTCTGATATTCTTCATAAGTAGTAACCGGCTGCACATTTACTATTTGAGGTGCACCAATATGAATACCACTTTGCTGACCAAGCGGCATCAGATACCAGTTAAATTTTTCACCTTCCAAATCTTCTTCAAGTGATGACAGGAAAAGATCATAATTAAGTTTATTGCTTTCGGAAAGACTATTATAATCAATCGATTTCAACCTTGCTATATAAGCCCTTGCGGAATCATAATATTCAATGTTTGCAGCTTCAGAATTATCCGAAAGCATATCATCATATCTGTGATCGCCGTCGTATGTAGCACCTTCGGGATATGTGCGGAGATTATACTCGACCCGGTCAGCAAATATCTGATTAAGTTCATCATCCGGTCCGGCAATACAAACATTACCTGTAACTGAAATAAATGTAAAACAAAAGAGTAGAGTTTTGAAAAAATTAATATAGATTTTCATATTATTATAAAATAATTTATCGAATTAATTTATTATTTTTTTAGAATAAAAAAGTTTACCAAAAATAAAAAAATCTGTCCATAATAACTAAATACTATTTTAAGGAAATTACGGAACAAAAATTCGTGGCACAGATTATTAATCTGTGTCAAGCTGATTCGGAAATAATGAGAGCAGATTCGTAACAGGTTATCAATCTGAGTAATGGAGTTATATCATAAATTTTCAGTGATCTTATCCAGAGCTTTCTTTGACTTTTGAAGCTCCTCATTTGTTTTATTATACATATCATTAAAATCATTGTCCTTAAATATTTCCTTTGACTTCTCATAAAATTCAATACACTTTTCATAATTTGCCTGTCCGGATTCTAGTTCTGCAAGTAGTGAAAAACTTTTACCTGTTGTATAATAAATTTCGCCTGTTCTAAATGGTGTAAGATTTGAAGCAGGAATATTCAGCAGTTCATTCAGACAGCTTAATGCCTTTTTAAAATATTCAGGATCACTTTCTGTTACTCCAAGCATCAGATATGTATCACTTAAATTATATAAAGTATTTGAATAAAGAACAGGTGTATTTTCAGATGATCTAACTTCCAGAGCTTTCATGTAAGACTCCATAGATTTCCGGTAGTTTAATTTTTTATCCGAGATGCCTGCCAGTAGAAAATAAACATTGCCTATATTATTGTGAGCCATTCCGTATTGATTTGGATATTTTTCCTTTAAATAAATTTTCAATGTATCGCTGTAAAGATTTAATGCAGTTCCAAGATTAAGTGCTCCGTTTTCAATTTGTGAAAGCCTTGCGTAAGTATTCGCTAAGTTGACCTTTGAATATGCGAATCCTCTCGGATCAATTTCGGCAGTCCTTAACTTGAGTGAATCTTCAAAGCATTCTGCAGCTTTTGATAAATTTAATTTTGCATCCTCATCATCACTAAGCATAAGATAAGCAGCACCTAGACTATTTTTTACCTGTGCATATTCTAACGGATATTCATCTTTAGAATATATATTCAGAGCTTCTTTAAAAAGATCAATTGCCTTGAGACAATTTTCTCTTTTATTTTCAGATTCCGCAAGTACTGAGTGAGAATTTCCAATTCTATTTTTTATAAGTGCAGATTCTGAAGGCTGCAGATCAAGATCCGATCTGCTAAATATTTTATTAAAATAATTTATAGACTTCAGACTGTTTTCCTTAGCATTTTCCAGTTTGGATAAAGACCAGTATGACATTCCAAGATATCTGAGCGCACTGAATATTTTTTGTCTGTCATTAATATTATCAGCCAGCTCATATACTCTTTCAAATGCATTGATAGAAAGTCTTAAATACTTTAAAATTTCTATACTTACACTTCCGTTATCATAAGCTCTTTCTCCAGCCATCTGCAGCGCTTCTGCATCATCTTAAAAAATCTCTATTATTTCTTCAAACAATTCGACATTCGAAATTTCAGTCTCAGGTTTTACAATATATTCAAGGTAAGCATCTTCAGCCCAGACTAAATTTTTCTTTGAGAGATGAACAAATTCTTTTTCTTCAAGTGACTTTATCCAGCCCGTCCATTCAAAATCCTTTCCTTCCAGTTCAGACTGCCCTGCTACTTTCTTTATCCGATCCATTTTAAAATAAGTGTTATCTTCATACACCCCGCATACATACAGACTTCTCATTGATCTTAAAATTGTTTTTTCAATTGTGCCTGACTGCTCGAATCTTCTCTGCATTTCATTAAGTTTCATGAATATAGATCCGATAGTTCCATTAAAACTAATGTGTTCCCATTGCCGTCCCATCCTGTCTGCAATTATTTTCCCTTCCTCATGTGAGACCTTTCCAATTTCAAAAATATTTTCACCGAATAATATATCTGCATCGAGATTATTCTCTATCAGCTTGTTTCTTGCTTTTGTAAATTCTTTTCCTGAATGACATGTAACTATTACAGGAATGTCCTTTGCCTTTGCAGTCTTAAACAATTGAGGAAAACTTTCCTGCTTCTCTACAAAATTCTGAAAGTCATCAATGAAAATTAATCTGTTCTTGCTATATCTATAATATGCAGGAAGTAAAAAATGACTCATTAAAATACTTCGTGTTGCAAGTATGTAAAATTTTCCGTTATATTTTTTTACTGCATTATAAAATGCTCTGGTCTTTCCACTTAATGGCGGACCTGTTAACATCGCATTTTTCTTTTCCGACAGGACTTTTTTAAGAAATAAGTCCACTTCCCTTTCGAAATAAAAATCTTCAAAGGGTCTCTCATTTAACAGATCTTTTGGTAAAATTTTCTTTGAATTTTTCCAGATAAGAGAATAATAATTACTCATATCTTTATGGTTTTTATAAAAGTATCCGACTACAGGAATTAGTATGGAAAGTGCAATTCCAATAAATGTTAGAATTAATGTCAGGTCCAATGAGGTGATTTATTTTTCAAAAATATATAAAGGTCAGGAGAATTGAAATGAAGTTTTTGTTTGTGAGGATTTAATTAAGTTTTTCATTTTTATGATTAATTTATAAATTTAAGGTTGAACAAAGCTTCGCTTGCAGAAGCTTTGTTTATCAACTTTCCATCATCCCTGACAATTAAAAATAAAAAATGAATAATTGAAAAATCTTCTTCAGGGATGATGAAAATAATTTTTTTAATTGATCAAAAAAAAACATTCAGATCTAATTTCCAAAATCAAATTATCCTTTTAAAATTAGATTAAAATGTCATTTGATTTATGAAGTTTTCAGTAACATGAATAATGGCATAATTTTTCAATCTCATATTTTAATACATTTATAAGGAATATCTTTATAGATATAATATTGTCTCATAAATTCTACTGCCCTATATTCAAAAAAATAAACATATTTATTTCTACTTATTTTACATTACTAAAGTGCAGTTTATTTTTAATAAATTGATTTAAATAAAAATTAATGCTTTCAATTTTGTAAGTTTTAATTAATAAAATTTTCTATAATTTAGTTTTTAAATTTTGTTACTTAACATGAAAAAAGTACTTGCTGTCGTAGGACCCACTGCATCCGGTAAAACTTCTCTATCTATAAAAGTAGCCGGAAAAATTAATGGTGAAATTATTTCTGCTGATTCGAGACAGGTATATAAAAATATTCCGATTGCAACTGCACAACCGTCTGAGGATGATCTTAAAATAGTAAAACATTATTTTATAAATGAACTTGAACTTTCAGATGAATTTAGTGCAGGTCAGTTTGGGATAAAAGGCAGAGAAATAATATCTGATATTTTTAGCAGAGGAAAATTACCGGTAATTACAGGAGGGAGCGGACTTTATATAAGATCAATAATTGACGGCTTGTTTGAAAATGATTCAAAGTCTGATGAGATCAGAGAAAAATTATATTCTGAATATGAAAAACACGGAGAAGAATATTTATATAATGAATTATATAATGTTGACCCTGTAACATTTGAAAAAATTCCAAAAGGCAAACACAGAAGAGTGATCAGAGCATTGGAAGTTTATTATACAACAGGAAAAAAAATATCTGAACTGCAGAATGAATTGCCCGAAATTGATTTCAAAACTGTTCAGATTGGATTAAATCATGACAGAAAAATTTTATATGAAAGAATAAATAACAGAGTTGATGCAATGTTATCGAATGGATTAACTGATGAAGTAAAAAAATTACTTGAATCAGGATATCATTTTAAAAATAATTATTCTGTAGATACCGTTGGGATAAAAGAAGTTATAAAATTTTTAGAAGGAGAATATGATTTGGAATATATGAAGGAAATGATCAAACAAAACAGTAGACGATATGCAAAGCGCCAGATGACCTGGTTTAGAAAAGATAAAAGAATTCATTGGATAAATATGGAAGAACATTCTGAGGAGGAAGTTGTAAATTTAGTTTTGGAAATATTTAAATCTGAGAAATTCATTCCCCTATTTAATAATTAAAAATTCATGGAAATTTATTTCTACAAAGAAAGTTAAAATAAATTTCTATATATTGTTCACACTCTAAACCCCCAAATTATTACCCCAAAGAAAAATGATTTGAAAAGTATTTTATTCATTTTATATTTTTGAGTAAAATATTTATTTATTAAACAAAAAAATTTATTAAGTATGAAAACTTTTTTTCTTGCTTTTGCAATAATTGCATTGTTCTGTGTAAATTCATTTTCGCAATTGGGGAATAATAATATGACCTTACTTGCAAATATTAATAACCGAACGACTCCTTATGCTGCTGTCTGGGGATATGAAGATCCAAAAGACGGAAGAGAATATGCCATCATTGGTACATTTGACGGAACTTCTTTTGTTGATATTACCGATCCTTACAATATACATGAAGTAGGTTTTGTGCCTTCTACCAGTCCGGGCAATTCAAATAATTCCTGGCGTGAAATGAAAACATATTCACATTATGCATATATTGTATCTGAAGTACCAAACAGCGGAGTGCAGATCATAGATCTTCAGTATCTGCCTGACTCTGTAAGATATGTTAAGAAATTTTTATTTACAGGTTATTCAGATTCTCATTCTATTTCTCAGGAAGGACCTTATTTATATTTGAACGGATCAAATTCCGGTATCGGAAACGGTATCACAGTATTGGATCTGACATCAAATCCTGAAACTCCTGTAATAAGAGGAAGCTATAATATAGATTATGTGCATGACTGCAGAGTAAAAAATGATACAATTTATGCAGCTAACATTTATATAAGTAAAGTAAGTATTATCAGTGCTGTTAATAAAAATTCTTTGTCATTGATTTCTTCTTTTATCAATCAGCCAAATTCAGGACCGCATAATACTGCTGTGACATCTGACAGTAAATATATTCTTGTTACTGACGAAATTGGAAACAGCCCCAGACAATTAAAAATATGGAACCGTGAAGATCTTGGAGATATTACTTATGTGTCCGGTTGGCAGCCTACCGGCATTACAACTGCAATCGTTCACAATGTAGAAGTATATGGAAATTATGCATTAGTTGCTCATTACAGAGCAGGTGTAAGATTAGTGGATATTACAAATAAATCTGCTCCAACAGAAGTTGCATGGTTTGATACTTATCCAGCGAGTAATTCTGGCAGTTACAGTGGCTGCTGGGGAGTCTATATGTTTCCATCAGGAAAAATAATAGCATCTGATATGCAGACAGGACTTTATGTATTAAAGACTCCATTCAATATAACTATGGCAGTGGAAGGTTTTTATAACAGTGCCACAAATCAGATGAACATTTCTGATACTGTAAGAGCATACCTGAGAAATAGTAATTCACCATACAGTATTGTGGATTCTTCAAAAGCTCTAGTTAGTTCTGCAAATTTAACAGGAAAGTTTGATTTCTTTAATGCACCTGCCGGAAGTTATTATCTTGTTATGAAACACAGAAATACTGTAGATACCTGGAGCAGTGCGACTCCTATTGATTACAATCCTATGAAAATGAATAGTTATAATTTTACAGATGCTTCTTCAAAAGCTTATGGTAACAACATGAGTCAGGTTGATTTTTCCCCAGTAAAGTATGGAGTTTATAGTGGTGATGCTAACAGGGATAATGCTATAGATCTTGCAGATCTTGGTTTGATCGATAATGATGCTTCAAATTTTACTACAGGCTATTTTCCAACGGATGTAAACGGAGACAATATTACAGATCTTGATGACGTCACTCTGACAGATAATAATTCATTTAATTTTATAACTGCGATAGTTCCATAATAAAGATTTGAAATAAATTTTAATATTAATTCTTCCGGATATAACTTTGATAAGATCCGGAAGAATTTTTTTTAAAAACTCCACCTACATTTCACTGTCCCCAAAAAATTATGAGAGACTCTGCGATACAAAAAAATATAATTACCCATTCTTAATTCCTAATTCATATACCGGCATTGCCAAAACCAAAAATCATTTTTAAACTGTTACTGCTCATTCACTTTTTTACAAAGGGGAGGTTGGGAGGGGTTTGTAGAATTGAGTTTAATTTGACTCCACTATTTATAGTGCTGAGTTTTTATATCTGGTGTTTGCTATTTCTTACGGCAACAACACCCTTCGCTCCCCTTTTTTAGAGGCTGTCTCAAAACACTATTTTTACCACTAAGGAGTCACAAAGACACAAAGAAAAAAACTTTAAAAAAAGAATGCTTTGTGTCTAAGTCTCTTAGTGTCTTTGTGGTAACAATTAAAATTATGTTTTGAGACACTTTCTTTAATGTGAAAATACTTTCATATTATTCTGAATTGTGCTCTTTGAAATTTAGACTTCGTTTCTGATATTGATTTAAAATATTCTTAACCTTTTGTAAATCTATTTCAGGACAAGACACTATTAACTGATAACTATTAACTACTAACTGCTCTTAAGGCGTAACCTTTCCAACAAAATTAAACCCGTTGTTATCAGCAAACACTGCATCAGAAACATCTACAATTTCATCTCCGTTTACATCTGCCGGTAAATATCCGCTCAAAAAATTAAAGGCATCATTGTCGATAAGACTTGCGTCGCTTAGATCTATTGTACCATCTTGATTCACATCGCCGCTGTAAACTGCAAAGCGAACAGGAGACGCGTCAACCTGAATTTCATTATTGCCATATGCCTGTGAAGACGTTGATGTTAAATTATAATTCATAGAAGTGGAATATGAAAATGAGATAGTATTTGAACTCCATGTCTCGATGATGTTTCTGTGTTTGACAGCGATGTAATAAAGCCCCGGAAGAGCTTTGTTAAATATGAATTTTCCGGTGAAGTTAAATTTACTTATAACTCCTTTAGTTGAATCAGCAATTGCATAAGGTGAAGTAGAATTCCTAATATACACTTTAGTTGTATCACTCAACCTCATACGATCATTTACGTTGTCATAAAACCCCTCCATTAACATTGTAAGATTAAGAAGTCCATGAGGAACAGGTGATGATGAAAGAAATATATAAGCTCTTCCTGAATATGAACTATACCCGAAACCACCTGCAGTCACATCCGAATATCCGTCGCCGTTTACATCCCCTTCTCCCGAGACTGAATATCCAAATTGATCACCTGAAGTTTCACCTGTCATAATTACATCAGCAACATTGTTCATTGCTGCTCCGCCGAAGTATATATATGCTCTTCCTGTAAATGTACTATATTCATGAGCTCCGACGATCACATCCGAATAACCGTCTCCGTTAACATCTCCTGCTCCCGACACGGAAACTCCCAAACCATTATTTGCACCTGTACCTGTCATAATAACATCAGCAGCGGTATTCATTACAGCGCCGCCATAAAATAAATATGCTCTTCCTGTATTTGCATTATACCCGAAAGCCCCGACAATTACATCAGAATATCCGTCTCCGTTTACATCTCCTGCTTCAGAGACTGAACTTCCAAAATTACTGTTGACAGATTCACCAAATATTGTAACATCAGGGACATTATCCATTGCAACGCTTCCAAAATATATGGACGCTCTTCCTGTATATGAATTATAAAGGTGAGAACTTACAATCACATCAGAAAATCCGTCATCGTTCACATCACCTGCTCCCGAAACTGAAAATCCAAAATAATTACCCGCACTCATTGTTACATCAGCAACATTGTCCATCAAGACCCCGCCGCTAAATATATATGCTCTTGAAACACCGGTCTCACCTCCGTAAGCACCTACTATCACATCAGAATACCCGTCATTGTTCACATCTCCTGCTCCGGAGACTGAATATCCAAAATAACTGTTTGTAAATTGGCCATACATTGTAACATCAGGAACATTATCCATTTCAGCAGCTCCATAGAAAATCATCGCTCTTCCTGTATATGAATTATACAAGTGAGATCCGACAATCACATCATCAAAACCATCTCCATTGACATCACCTGCTCCGGATACTGAAAAACCAAATAGATTTCCGAAAGTCATTGTTACATCAGCAACATTATTCATTAACGAACCTCCATAATAAATGTAAGCTCTTCCTGAAGTTTCACTATATTTATAAGCTCCGACAATCACATCTGAATATCCGTCATCGTTTACATCTCCTGCAGATGAAACTGAATATCCAAGAAAATTAAAAGCAGATTCGCCAATTGCAGTGATATCCGGAATGTCTACACCCGTTACTGTATTTGTATAAAGATAAGCAGTTCCGGATGAACCTGTCCCGCCGAATTGTGCACCCGTTATCAAATCCGAATATCCGTCTCCGTTAAAATCTCCTGCATCCGAGACCGAAAGTGCAAATGAACTGAAATTTGCCTTACCTGTTAAAATAACAGCAGCATTATTCATTACTGCTCCGCCATAATATAAATATGCTCTGCCGGTAGCTGAGTTATATCCCGAAGCTCCAATAACCACATCCGAATATCCATCTCCGTTAACATCTCCTGCTCCCGAGACTGAAGTTCCAAAATAATTGTTAGGAGCTTCTCCTGTCATAACGAAATCTGTAACATTGTTCATTAGTGCTCCGCCGTAGAATATGTAAGCTCTTCCGGTATCTGAACTATAATAGGCTGCACCGATAATCAAATCAGAATATCCGTCACCATTAACATCTCCTGCTCCGGAGACTGAACTTCCAAAAGCTGAGGACCCGTCTACACCTGTGATGATAACATCTGCAACATTATTCATAACAGAACTTCCATAATACAAATAAGCTCTTCCTGTAAATGAATTATACCGCTCTGCTCCGACAATCACATCAGAATATCCGTCTCCGTTCACATCTCCCGCACCCGAGACTGAAGATCCAAAATGATTGTACGCAGCTTCACCTGTCATGATAACGTCAGCAACGTTATTCATTGAGGTTCCGCCATAGTATATGTATGCTTTTCCTGTATATGAATTGTACCCGTAAGCACCGACAATCACATCAGAATATCCGTCATTGTTTACATCTCCAGCTTCTGAGACTGAATATCCAAAATAATTGCTCGCTGCTTCACCTGAAATTATGACATCGGCTGTAGTATTCATTGAGGTTCCGCCGTAATATATGTATGCTTTTCCAATGAATGAACCATACTCGGAAGCACCTACAATGACATCCGAATATCCGTCACCATTTACATCTCCGGCCGCTGAGACTTTTCCGAAAGAACTATACGCTTCATCACCGGTAAGAATTATATCTGCTGTAGTATTAAAATTAAGTCCACCATAATAAATGTATGCTCTTCCGAAATTAGCAGCTCCATTTGGAGCTCCGATTATTATATCATCTAATCCGTCACCATTTACATCTCCGGCTGATGAAACAGAATATCCAAATTTTTCACCGGATGTAGTACCGTTGAAAGTACTTTGCTGAAGTGCGTCACTTTCCGGATCTTCAGGAATTACAGGGTTTCCATTTTCGTCGAGAAGACTATTTAGCCAGTCTTTTGATACTCCGGCAGGAAGTGAATCACTCTTTATATTTGGGCTGCCGGAAATACTTTCGGTATTTTTAGAAAATGCACTGCTTTTAATCTCTTGCTCCGGCCTTAGCCAATTTGCATCTGAACTTATGGAGAAAGAAAAAAACAATATTTGAAATATTAAACAGCTTTCTATTGCATTGGCTATTCTCATGTAATAATTTTTACTTGAATTTTTAAATAATTGTATAAAATAAATATCAATTTTAAATTTTAGATTCCTGAATTTAAATTAAGAAAATTGTCATAAACTATAACAAATTACACATAGTCAATGGATCTGTCAAAGAAATTGTTTTATGATTTTCACATATAAGATATTACAATAAGTTGAAATCTAACCTGTAATCACAGAAAATCTATATAATTTTACACCATATGATTTCTTCGTATTTCAAATATAATTGTAGCATAAAGTTTAGAGAAACTGATTGTCAATGTTTACAGTGGTTTGTAGACATATTTACTCAGTTTTTGAAAAAATGCGGAAAACAGTAGAATTTTTTTTTAAAACTCCATCTTCATTTCACTGTCCCCAAAAATTATGATAGACTCTGCGATACAAAAAAATATAATACCAATTCTTAACTCCTAATTCATATACCGGCATTGCCAAAACCAAAAATCATTTTTAAACTGTTACTGCTCATTCACTTTTTTACAAAAGGGAGGTGGGAGAGGTTTGTAGAATTGAGTTTAATTTGACTCCAATATTTACAGTGCTGAGTTTTTATATTTGGTGTTTGCTATTTCTTACGGCAACAACATCCTTCGCTCCCCTTTTTTAGAGGCTGTCTCAAAACACTATTTTTAACACTAAGTCACTAAGTCACAAAGAAAAAAACTTTTAAAAAAGAATGCTTTGTGTCTAAGTATCTTAGTGTCTTTGTGGTAATAATTAAAATTATGTTTTGAGACATTTTCTTTAATGAGAAAATACTTTCATATTATTCTGAATTGTACTCTTTGAAATTTAGACTTCGTTTCTAAAATTGATTGAAAATATTCTTAACCTTTTGTAAATCTA
>Ga0073905_10001407_pt1 | contig 12235 bp, 8 predicted proteins | sample KloWWTupernatant_FD_65482 | JGI IMG/M metagenome (GOLD analysis project Ga0073905, IMG submission 65482) | Active sludge microbial communities from Klosterneuburg, Austria, studying microevolution and ecology of nitrifiers - Klosterneuburg... | ecosystem: Engineered > WWTP > Aerobic digester >... | reverse complement strand
CCGGTGCAGTCCGGCAGCGACCGCATCCTGGCCGCGATGAAGCGCGGCTACACCGCGCTGGAGTTCAAGCAGAAGATCCGCAAGCTGCGCGCGGTGCGGCCGGACATCGCGATTTCCTCGGATTTCATCGTCGGCTTCCCGGGCGAGTCCGAGGCGGATTTCGACAAGACCATGAAGCTGATCGAAGACGTCGGCTTCGACCAGAGCTTCAGCTTCATCTACTCGCGCCGCCCAGGGACCCCGGCCGCGGACCTCGAGGACAATGTCGCCGATGCCGACAAGCATGCGCGGCTGGCGCGCCTGCAGGCGCACATCAACGGCCACAGCCTTGCGCTCTCCAGGGCGATGGTCGGCAGCATCCAGCAGGTGCTGGTCACCGGCGTTTCCCGCAGGGACGCGAACGAACTCACCGGCAAGACCGAGAACATGCGCCAGCTGAACTTCGCGGGCGATCCGCGCCTGATCGGCCAGTTCGTCCCGGTGGTGGTCACCGAGGCGTTGCCGAACTCGCTGCGCGGGCGGCTGGCCGGCGGGGCGACCGCGGGCTGACCGCCGCCCACCTGCTCAACGCCCGGAGGCGGCCTCGAACACCGGCTTGCCGTCGACGTAGGTAGCCAGCACCGCGATCTCCTTCAGCCGCGCCTCCGGCGATGCCAGCGGATCCGCCGCCAGCACCACGAAATCGGCGTGCTTGCCGGCGACCAGGCTGCCCACCTCGGCGTCGGCGAAGCCGGCGTGGGCGGCATCCAGGGTGAACCCGCGCAGCGCCTCGAACGCGGTCAGCTTTTCGCCGGGGAACCAGCCGCCCACCGGCTTGCCCTCGCCATCGGCGCGGGTGGTCGCGGCCTGCAGGCCCAGCCGCGGGTCGACCCGCTCCACCGGGAAATCCGACCCCAGCGCGAGCCGTGCACCGCTGTCGCGCAGTTGCCGCCAGGCGTAGGCGCCGGCGATGCGCTGCGCGCCGACCCGGTCCTCCGCCCACGGCATGTCGCTGGTGGCGTGGGTGGGCTGCATCGAGGCGATCACCCGCAACCCCGCGAGCCGCGGCAGGTCCTGCGCGGACAGGATCTGCGCGTGCTCGATGCGCCAGCGATGGTCGCTGGCCGCATCCGTGCCCAGCGCCGTGGCGTACGCGTCCAGCGCCTCGCGGTTGCCGCGGTCGCCGATCGCGTGGGTCGCCACCTGCACGCCGCAGCGCTTGGCCTTGGCGGTGGCCGCCGCCAGTTGCGCCGGCGACATGACCATCAGGCCACGGTTGCCGTGGTCGTCGCTGTAGTCCTCCAGCATCGCCGCGCCACGGCTGCCGAGCGCGCCGTCCGCGTACAGCTTCACCGCGCGCATCTGCAGCCGGCCCGACGGATGCCGGTACAGCCCGTTGCGGCATAGCGACTCCAGCGCCGCGCTGTCGCCGTCGGCCATCGCGCTGATCCGCAGCGGCATCCGCCCGCGATCGGCCAGGCGCTGGTAGCGGCCCAGCTCGGCCAGGGTGATGCCGGCATCGTGGACGCCGGTCAGGCCCTGCTCGGCGGCCGCACGCATCGCGATCTCGAGCGCGTGCTCGGCGGTCGCCTCCGACATCGCCGGGCGCGCCTGTTCGACCAGCAACATCGCGTTGTCGATGAACAGGCCGGTCGGCTTGCCGGCGGCATCGCGGTCGATGCGCCCGCCATCCGGCTGCCAGTCGCCGGACAGGTCGCGGCGCACCGCGCGGATCGCCGCGCTGTTCGCCCAACCCGCATGGCCATCCACCCGCGACAGCCACACCGGCCGATCGGGGAACGCGGCATCCAGGTCTGCGGCATTCGGGAAGCGTTGTTGCGGCCAGTCGTTCTGGTCCCAGCCACCGCCGACCAGCCACTCGCCGGGCTTGAGGGTCTGCTCGTGCACGCGCAGGCGCTGCAGGATCCCGGCCTTGTCGCGGGTGCCGACCAGGTCCGCGCTGAGCATCGCCAGCCCCAGCCCGCCGATGTGCGCATGCGCATCGATCAGCCCCGGCACCACCGTCGCGTTGCCCACGTCCACGCGCCGCGCCCGCGGGTACTGCTTCGCCAGGGCATCGGCCTGGCCGACCGCGAGGATCCGGCCATCGGCGCCGTACGCCATCGCCGTTGCCATCGGCCGCGCGGTATCCATCGTGTGGATGCGCGACGCGGTCACCAGGGTCACGCCGTCCTGCGCGGCCGGCGACCCCGCCGCCGCCAGCAAAATCGCCGACACCACCCATGCAAGCTTGCGCATCCCGGATCCCCTCGCGTCGCGGAACCCGGACATTGGCGCAAGCCGTGGCGAGAGGCAAGCCGCGAATGGCATGCCCCCGGACGGCGCGCTACCCTTCCCGGCATGCAGACCCAACGCGATTTCACCCTCGAACCCGATGACCTCGAACGCCTGGCCAACCTGTCCGGCCCGTTCGATGCGCACCTGCGGATGATCGAACTGCGGCTGGGCGTGGAGATCGCCAACCGCGGCAGCGTGTTCCGCGTCAGTGGCCGCGACGGCGACGCGGTGGCGCGTGGTGAGCGCCTGTTGCGCGAGCTGTACCAGGACGCCGCGTCGGAAACCCTGGACGAGCACGCCATCCACCTGCGGCTGGGCGCGTACGCCCGCGATGACATCCCGGCGGTGCAAGCCCCGGACCACGTGCCGCAGGACATCTCCGTGCGGGTCAAGCGCGGCAACGTGCGCGGGCGCGGGCCCAACCAGCAGAACTACCTGCACGCGATCGCCAGCCACGACATCAACTTCGGCATCGGCCCGGCCGGCACCGGCAAGACCTTCCTCGCGGTGGCGATGGCGGTGGACGCGCTCAACCAGTCGCGCGTGCAGCGGCTGATCCTGGTGCGCCCGGCGGTCGAGGCCGGCGAGAAGCTCGGCTTCCTGCCCGGCGACCTGACCCAGAAGGTGGACCCGTACCTGCGCCCCCTGTACGACGCGCTGTACGAGATGCTCGGGGTGGAAAAGGTGGCGCGGCTGCTGGAGAAGAACGTCATCGAGATCGCCCCGCTCGCCTACATGCGCGGGCGCACCCTCAACGACGCCTTCGTGATCCTGGACGAAGCGCAGAACACCAGCATCGAGCAGATGAAGATGTTCCTGACCCGGCTCGGCTTCGGCAGCACCGCGGTGATCACCGGCGACATGACCCAGATCGACCTGCCCAAGCACCAGAAGTCCGGGCTGAAGGACGCGGTGGACGTGCTGCGCGGCGTCGACGGCGTGCACTTCACCTTCTTCGAATCGCGCGACGTGGTCCGCCACCCGCTGGTGGCGCGCATCGTCAACGCCTACGAGGCGCGCGACGCGAAGGATGGACAGGCCGGTTCGGCGTAAGATCGCGGGCATGACCAAGGGTCCCGTCCGCCTCGATGTCGCCGTCGGCTACGCGGTGCCGCGCGCCGGGATCCCTGCCGCGGTGAGCTTCCGCAAGTGGGTCGCGGCGGCGCTGGCCGGCCGCATCCGCGAGGCCGACCTCGCGATCCGCGTGGTGGACGAGAAGGAAGGCCGCGCGTTCAACCACCACTACCGCGGCAAGGACTACGCCACCAACGTGCTCAGCTTCCCCGCGGAATTGCCCGAGGGGCTGCCGGAGGGCGTCAGGCTGCCGCTGCTGGGCGACCTGGTGCTGTGCGCGCCGGTGATCGCGAAGGAGGCCGCCGCGCAGGGCAAGCCGCTGGCGGCGCACTACGCGCACCTGACCGTGCACGGCACCCTGCACCTGCTCGGCTGGGACCACGAGGATCCGCGCGAGGCCGAATGCATGGAGCAACTGGAGCGCGGCATCCTGGCCGGACTGGGCCTGCCGGACCCGTATATCGAGCGTTGACCGGGTTCACCGCCGCGCCACCCGAGTTCGCTAGACTTCCCTCCCGTTTGCCCAAGGCCCCTGCCAGCCCATGTCCGAGGACGACAGTCGTCACGAAACCGCCGACTCCGCGGAGCGTTCCGCCGACAAGCCGCGCCGCTCCTGGCTGGACCGCATCAGCGCCGCCCTGTCCGGCGAGCCGACCAGCCGCGAGGACCTGGTCGAACTGCTGCGCGACGTGCAGGCCGACGGCCTGATCGCCGCCGACACCCTGCGCATGATGGAAGGCGCGATCGCGGTTTCCGACATGAGCGTGGGCGACGTGATGGTGCCGCGCGCGCAGATGGTGGCGCTGCCGGCCGACGCGCGCTTCCTGGACCTGATGAAGGAAGTGGTGGAATCCGGCCACTCGCGGTTCCCGGTCCACGGCGAGGACAAGGACGAGATCCTCGGCATCCTGCTGGCCAAGGACCTGCTGCGCGGCGTGGTCGCCGACAACGGCCCGGGCACGATCCGCGAACTGCTGCGCCCGGCGGTGCTGATCCCGGAATCGAAGAAGCTCAACGTGCTGCTGCGCGAGTTCCGCCAGTCGCGCAACCACATGGCGATCGTGATCGACGAATACGGCGGGGTGGCCGGGCTGGTCACCATCGAGGACGTGCTGGAGCAGATCGTCGGCGACATCGACGACGAGCACGACGAGGCCGAGGACGGATCGACCCTGATCGCGGCGCAGGCGGACGGCCAGTTCGTGGTCGATGCGCTGACCCCGATCGCCGACTTCAACGAACGCTTCGGCGCCGACTTCGACGACGACGAGTACGACACCATCGGCGGCCTGGTCACCAATGCCATCGGCCACCTGCCGGAGGCCGGCGAGGAACTGACCCTGGGCCGCTTCGTGTTCCGCGTCGCCCGCGCCGACGCACGCCGCCTGCATGCGCTGCACGTGGGCGTGCATGCGGATCACTGAGGCGCTGCGCTTCGCCCTGTTGCTGGCGCTCGCGCTGTCCGCGGGCCTGGTGCATGCGCAAGCCGCGGACACTGGGCAGCCACCGCGGATCGGGGTGGTCACCATGGGGCCCGGCGACGTGTTCTGGGAACGCTTCGGCCACGACGCGATCGTGGTCGACGACCCCGCGCGCGGCGAACCGATCTCGTACAACTTCGGTTTCTTCGACCTGGCGGAAGACGGCTTCATCGGCCGCTTCGTGCGTGGCGAGATGCAGTACAGGCTGGTCGCGTTGCCGCTGGACGACGACATGCAGTACTACCGCGAGGTCGGGCGCGGTGCGTCGCTGCAGTGGCTGGCGCTGGAGCCCGCGCAGGCGCGCCAGCTCGCCGCCGACCTGGCCGAGAACGCGAAGCCGGAAAACGCGCGCTACCGCTACGACTACTTCACCGACAATTGCGCCACCCGCGTGCGCGATGCGCTCGACCGCGCGCTCGGCGGCAACCTGCGCCGGCAGATGGAACCGCGTTCGAGCGGCGACAGCTATCGCAGCGAATCGGTGCGGTTGGCCTCGCCCGAACCGTGGATGTGGCTGCTGTTCGACGTCGGCCTGGGGCCCTACGGCGACCGCCCGCTGTCGCGCTGGGAGCAGGCATTCCTGCCGCGCCGGCTGGCCGACGACGTGCGCGACGCGAAGCTGCCCGACGGCCGCCCGCTGGTCGTCGCCGAACAGCAACTGCTGCCGCAACGGCAACCGGCGGAACCCGACGAACGCCCCCGTCACGCATGGCCCTGGCTGGCCCTGGGGCTGGCGCTGGCGGCATCGATCCTGGCCTGCGCGCGCCGCGCGCCGCGCCTGCTCGGCGGCGTGGGGCTGGGCTTCTGGCTGCTGTGCGGCGCGGTCGGGCTGGTGCTGCTGCTGGGCTGGGGATTCACCGCGCACCGCGCGCTGTGGGCGAACCGCAACCTGCTGCTGTTCAACCCGCTATGCCTGCTGCTGTTGCCGGGTGGATGGGCGTTGCTGCGCGGGCACGCCGGTTCCGGCCGCTTCCGATCGTTGCTGGTTGCGGTTGCCGCGCTCGCCGCCGTGGCGCTGCTGCCGCTGTGGCTGCAGGCAATGCCGCAACGCAACGGCCCCTGGATCGCGCTGTTGCTGCCGGTGCACGCGGCGTTCGCGTGGTGCCGCGGCCGGCGCAAGCCTTGATGGACCCGCGCCCGCGATGCAGGATGCGGCGATGAACACGCCCGCCACCGCCCTGCCCGCCTGCGTGGTGAACTGCGCGGCCTACGACCGCGACGGCCACCGCCGCGACATCAGCCTGGACGCGGTCAGCGACGTGCTGGCGGTGGACGACGGCAGCTTCGTCTGGGTCGGCCTGTACGAGCCGGAGGAAGGCCTGCTGGAGAAGATGCAGGAGGAGTTCGGGCTGCACGACCTCGCCATCGAGGACGCCCAGCACGCGCACCAGCGGCCGAAGCTGGAGGCGTTCGGCAACAGCCTGTTCATCGCCGTGCATACCGCGCAGCGGATCGACGCGCATGTCCGCTTCGGCGAGACCCACCTGTTCGTGGGCCCGCGCTTCCTGGTCACCGTGCGCCACGGCGCATCGCTCACCTTCTCGATCGTGCGCGACCGCCTGGAGCGGGACCCCGCGGCGCTCGCGCACGGGCCCAGCGTCGCCGTGCACGCGGTGCTGGACTTCATCGTCGACAACTACCAGCCGATCGTGTCCGACTTCGAGGACGAGCTCGACATGCTGGAGCAGGACGTGTTCGCCGAAACCTACAAGCGCGGCACGATCCGGCGCCTGTACGACCTGCGCAAGGAACTGACCCGGATGCGGATGGCGGTGGCGCCGATGCAGGACATCCTGTCGCAGCTGATCCGCACCCCGGTGGTGGCGATCCCGGACGAGGTCAAGCCGTATTTCCGCGACGTGCTCGACCACGTGGCCCGCGTCGGCGACAGCATCGACACCCTGCGCGAGATGGTGTCGGCGGCGATGAACGTGAACCTGTCGCTGGTCACCGTGGCGCAGGGCGAGATCGTCAAGAAGCTGGCCGGCTGGGCCGGCCTGCTGGCCGCACCCACGTTGATCACCAGCTGGTACGGCATGAACTTCGAACACATGCCGGAGCTGCACGGGCCTTACAGCTACGGGATCCTGATCGGCGGCGTTGCCCTGTCCTGCGTGCTGCTGTACCGCTACCTGCGCAAGATCCGCTGGCTGTAGCGCGGCCGCCGCCTCACGCCGCCAGCGCGCGCAAGGCCAGCCCGGTCAGGTAGGCGCAATAGGTGCCCAGGGCGTATCCCATCACCGCCAGCAGCACCCCGACCGGAGCCAGCGCCGGGTGGAACGCGTTGGCCACCACCGGCGCCGACGCAGCGCCGCCGATGTTGGCCTGCGACCCGACCGCCATGAAGAACAACGGCGCACGGATCAGGCGTGCCACCAGCAGCATCAGGCCGCCATGCACGCCGATCCAGATCAGGCCGAGCAGCAGCAGCAAGGGCTTGTCCGCCAGCGCCTTCAGGTCCATCTGCATGCCGATGGTGGCGATCAGGATGTACAGGAACACCGAGCCGACGCTGGAAGCGCCTGCGCCTTCCAGCTGGCGCGCGCGGGTCAGGCTCAGCAGCACGCCGAAGGTGGTCGCGAAGACCACGATCCAGAAGAAGCGCGCATCCAGGCTGTAGTCCTGCAGGCGCCATGCGGCCGGTGCCGCCCTGACCCAGGCCACCAGCGGATCGGTCAGCAGGTGCGCCAGCCCGGTGATCCCGATCGCCAGCGCGAAGATCAGCATCAGGTCGGTGGTCGACGCCACCCGCGCGTGCTGGGCCTGGTAGTCGCTGATGCGCCGGCGCAGGTCGTCGATCGCGGAGGTGTCGGCCCGGTTCCAGCGATCGATCGCCGCGCTGCGCGAGGCCATGAACAGCAGCACCGCCATCCACAGGTAGGCCACGATCACGTCGACCGCGGCGAACTGGCCGAACACGGTGGCATCCACCGCGAACACTTCCTTCATCGCCGCCTGGTTGGCGCCGCCGCCGATCCAGCTGCCGGCGATCGTGGTCATGCCGCGCCAGGTCTCGCCGGCGACGGTGGCGGGATGGATGAACCGCATCGCCTCGAACGCCACCAGCGCACCGAGCATGACACCGACGGTACCGGTCAGGAACATCACCAGCGCCTTCGGCCCCAACCGCACGATGCCCTTGAGGTCCATCGACACGCAGAACAGCACCAGCGACGCCGGCAGCAGGTAGTCGCGCGCCATCGGGTACAGCCCGGACCCGGCGCCATCGACCAGCCCGGTGCTGTTGGCGATCGCCGGCAGCAGGTAGCAGGGCAGGATCGCCGGCACCACCGCATAGAACTTCTTCCAGAAGCCGCGCTCGCGCGAGGCGCCCCAGAACACGAAGCCGAGGATCATCGCCAGCAGTCCGAGGACCGCGGCGTCGTTGCCGATCAAGACCGTGCGGCTTGCTTCGTTCATGCGTGCGGACGGAACGACATCACTGCCCGATGTGCTGCTGCAACCAGCCGTTGACGGTGTCGTGCCAGAGCACGCTGTTCTGCGGCTTCAGCACCCAGTGGTTCTCGTCGGGGAAGTACAGGAACTTCGACTCGATCCCGCGCCGCTGCAGCGCGGTGAACACCGCGATGCCCTGTTCCACCGGGATCCGGTAGTCCAGCTGGCCGTGGATCACCAGCATCGGCACCTTCCAGTCCTTGACGTGGTTGACCGGGTTGAACCGCTCGTAGTTCGCAGGCTTGTCGTACGGGGTGCCGCCCTGCTCCCATTCGGTGAACCACAGTTCCTCGGTGGCGTAGCCCATCGCGCGCTGGTCGAACACGCCATCGTGCGAGACCAGGCACTTCCACGGCTGCGGCCAGTTGCCGGCGATCCAGTTGACCATGAAGCCGCCGTAGCTGGCACCCAGCGCGCAGGCCTTGTCGCCGTCGAGGAAGGCGTACTTCGCCTGCGCCGCCGCCCAGCCCTTCTGCAGGTCTTCCAGCGGGCGGTCGCCCCAATGCTGGCTGATCGAATCGGTGAATGCCTGGCCATAGCCGGTGGAACCGTGGAAGTCGATCATCACCACCGCATAGCCCAGCCCCGCATAGGTCTGCGGGTTCCAGCGGTAGCTCCAGCCATCGCCGAAGCTGCCCTGCGGGCCGCCATGGATCAGGAACGCCACTGGGTACTTCCTGCCCGGCTGGTAGTTCCACGGCTTGACCACGTAGCCATGCACGGTCTCGTTGTTCCAGCCGGTGAAGTTGAACTGCTCGTACGCCCCCCAGGCCACCTCCGGCAACATCTCGCCGGCGCTGGGCGTGATCGCGCGAACGGGTGCCTTGCCATCGACGCTGGTGGTGGCGATCACGTCGCCGCTCTCCAGCGAGTTGCGCGAGAACGCAAGCGTCCCGCCGGCGATGTCGAAGCTGGAAATGCTGCCGCCGCCGATCACCTTGCTGGCGGTGCCGCTGGCGATGTCCACCGCGAACAGCGGATGCTGGCCGAGGTCGGCGGCGGTGGTGTAGATCGCCCGGCCATCGGCGGACAGGGTGATGCCGTCGGCGCTGCGGTCCCACGCCGGCGCGATTTCGCGCGCCTTGCCGGACCCCAGCGCCATCGCCATCAGCGCGAAACGGTCGGCCTCGAAGCCCGGGCGCTTCATCGCGCGGTAGTACAGGGTCTTGCCGTCGGTGCTGAACACCGGGCCCGCATCCCATGCCGGATTTCCCGCGGTGAGGTTGCGCGCGCCAGTGCCATCCGCGTTGACCAGCCAGATGTCGAAATTGGTGTTCCACGGCTCCTCGCGGTTGGCCTGGCGCACGCTCATCGCGACCTGCTTGCCATCCGCCGACCAGGCGAAATCGGACAGGTCGCCGAACGGCTTGGACGGGATGTCGCCGGCGATGCCGCCGCTCAGCAACGTTGCCGCCTTGAGCATGCCGTCGCCACCCAGCTTCGCCGCGAACACGCGGTTCAGGCGGCCGTCGTTCCAGGCATCCCAGTGGCGGATGAACATGCGGTCGAAGACCGTGCCGGTGGCCTTGGCTGCCTCGGCGGCGTCGAGCTTCTCCTTCGTGCAGTCGAGGTCCGCCTTGCACTCCGGGAACACCGCGAATGCGAGCGCCACCTGGGTGCCATCGGGCGAGAGCTTGTAGCCATCGACATCAAGCACGGTGTCGGTCAGCCGCTTCGGTTCACCGCCTGCCACCGGGATCGAATACAGCTGCATCGAACCCGACTTCGCGCTCAGGAAGTGGACGGATTTGCCATCGGCCGAAAACGCCGGCGAATTCACGTTCCAGCCGTCCGGGGTCAGCCGCTGCGGCGGCCGCATGTCGCGCGTCGCCAGGTTGCGGATCCACAGCGAGGTGCCGGACTTGTTGGTGTCCTTGTCCACCACCCGCTTGGCGAACACCAGCACGCGCCCGTCCGGCGACAGGGTCGGCGCCGAGTGGCGGTCAAGGTAGGCCATGTCGCGCACGCTGAAGCCGCGCGCGGCATCGGCGACCGCGGGCAGCGACAGCGCAAGGGCAAGCGGAAGGATGGCGTGGCGGAGTTTCATGGCGGGCGGGTTCCGTCTTTCGGGATAGTGGAGAGCCCGCGGCGATCCGCGGGCGCGGATGGATCAGGCGGCGTGCGGGTTGGCCTTCACGCCGGTGCGGTAGATCAGCCAGCCGACGAGGGCCAGCACCACCAGGCCGACGAACTGGCCGAAGTGGAACTGTTCCGGCAGCGCCAGCACGTCCGCGCGTTCGCTGACCACGATCGGGATCGCGATGGCGATGCCCATCAGCGCCTCGCCGGTGATCAGGCCCGCGGAGAACAGCACGCCGGGGCGATGCACGCGGTCGCGCAGCGCTTCGTCGTGGGTGCCCACGATGCCGTGGCGCTTCTCGACGAAATACGCCAGCAGGCCGCCGAGGAAGATCGGCACCATCAGTTCCAGCGGCAGGTAGATGCCGATCGCCGCGGCCAGCACCGGCACGCGGAACGTCGAATTGCGCGACTTCAGCCAGCCGTCGAACGCGATCACGATCGCGCCGATCACGCCGCCCGCCGCGATCATGTCCCATGGCAGCTTGCCGCCGAACAATCCCTGCGCCACCGAGGCCATCAGCGTGGCCTGCGGCGCCTGCAGCGAACCCGGACGGGTGGGGTCGCCGATGCCGTAGGCCTGCGCCAGCAGGTTCAGCACCGGCGCCATGATCAGCGCGCAGGAGAACGCGCCGATGCCGAGCATCAGCTGCTGCTTCCACGGGGTGGCGCCGACGATGTAACCGGCCTTGAGGTCCTGCAGGTTGTCGCCACCGACCGCCGCCGCGCAGCACACCACTGCGCCGATCATGATCGCGGCGACCGCGCCGATCTTGGAGTCGCTGCCCAGCAGCAGCATCAGCACGACGGACGCGAACAGGATGGTGGCGATGGTGATGCCGGACACCGGGTTGTTCGACGAACCAACGAGGCCGGCGAGGTAAGCGGAGACCGACACGAACAGGAACCCGGCGACGATCATGATGACCGTCATCGGGATGCTCACGCCCCAGTTCTGCACGATGGCCTGGTACAGGCCCAGCAGCGGCAGCACGAACAACAGCAGCGCCACCAGCATCCACTTCATCGGCAGGTCGCGTTCGGTCTCCGGCAGGTCGGCCAGGCTTGAGCCCTTGCGGGCGGCCGCGATGCCGCTCCTGACGCCGGACAGCAGCGAGTTGCGCAGCGAGAACAGGGTCCAGATGCCGCCGACCAGCATGGTGCCGACGCCGAGGTAGCGGATCTTGTCGCCACGGATGATCGCCGCCGCTTCCGCCGCGGTCTTGCCGACCAGCTTCGCCGCCATTTCAGGATCGCCGCTGGCGAAGAACGCGTGGTAGATCGGGATCGCGATGTTGTAGGCGAGGATGCTGCCGGACACGACCACGATGCCGATGTTGAGGCCGACGATGTAGCCCACCCCGAGCAGCGCCGGCGACAGGCCGGTGCCCATGTAACCGAGGTACTTGCCGAAGAATCCGGCGCCTGCGGCGTTGTCAGGGATCATGCGCAGGCCGCTTTCCGCGGCCAACTTGACCAGCGCGCCGATGGTCGCGGAAATGCCGAGGATCTTCAGGCCGGGACCCGGGTTCTCGCCGGCCTTCAGCACTTCCGCGGCGGCCTTGCCCTCCGGGAACGGCAGCGGGTCCTCGACGATCATCGAGCGCCGCAAGGGCACCGAGAACAGCACGCCGAGCAGGCCGCCGAGGCCGGCGATCGCCAGCACCCAGGAATACTTGAAGTCGTCCCAGTAGCCCAGGATGACCAGCGCGGGGATGGTGAAGATGACGCCGGCGGCGATCGAGGAGCCGGCGGAGGCACCGGTCTGCACGATGTTGTTCTCGAGGATGGTGCCGCCACCAAGCAGGCGCAGCACGCCCATCGACACCACCGCCGCGGGGATCGCGGTGGCGATGGTCAGGCCGGCG
>Ga0073905_10001406_pt1 | contig 12242 bp, 9 predicted proteins | sample KloWWTupernatant_FD_65482 | JGI IMG/M metagenome (GOLD analysis project Ga0073905, IMG submission 65482) | Active sludge microbial communities from Klosterneuburg, Austria, studying microevolution and ecology of nitrifiers - Klosterneuburg... | ecosystem: Engineered > WWTP > Aerobic digester >... | reverse complement strand
TTTTTTTTGGTAAGCAGTCTATTGATTTTGATGGTTTATTGATTCCTTCAATGGTATCCGAGTTATTAAATATTCCTTCCATTAGTGTAGTTGTTAAACTTGAAATCAATGATAACAAAGTAATTGCTGAACGTGAGGTCGAAGGTGGAAAAGAAATTATAGAAGCAAATCTACCTGTAATAATTGGCGCACAAAAAGGATTGAATGAGCCCAGATATCCAAATTTAAAAAGTATAATGGCAGCTAAATCGAAACCTATCGAAGAAATTGATGCTACTAATTCAGATTCAAAAACGAATATAAAAGAGATGAAACTACCTCCAGTCAAGTCAGGCGGAAAGATTTTTTCAAATGGTAAAGATGACGTACCTGAATTAGTAAGGCTTCTCAGAGAAGAAGCAAAAGTAATTTAATTTAATTAACCTTTTAATCTAAATAAAATATGTCAAGAAAAATATTAGCTTATATAGAATCCAAAGATGGTAAATTTAAAAATTCAGCTTTTGAAGTAATCTCTGAAGCAAAACTAATAGCAGATAAGCTTGGATCAGAATTCACAGTTCTAACCATAGGAAAAGTAGATGACAGTAACGTAAAAGAACTTTCAAAATATGGTGCAAATAAAATTATTATTGTTGATATAGATAAACTAAATTCAAACTCCCCTATTGATGGAATTATATATTCACCTCAAGCAATAACGAAACTGATTTGCGGGATCTCAAAAGAACAATCTGCACAAGTTATAATGCTTTCAGCAACTGCATTAGGTAAGGATCTGACCGGAAGATTAGCAATTAAATCTGATTCTGCAGTTTTTAATGACTGCATTGATATAAAAATTGAAGACGGAAAAATTTCTGCCTCAAGACCGGTATTTGCAGGTAAAAGTATTGCTGATATTTCAACAGATTGTGATAATATAGTTATTTCACTCAGACCAAATGTTTTTAAACCTTTAATAACTGAAAACTGTGAAATTGAGATAATTCATTTTGATCCATCATCAATTAGTATTACTTCTGAAGATTTTAATAGTGTAGTAAAAGAAATAGTAATTAGTGAAGCCAAACTGGATGTGGCTGAAGCTGATAAGATCGTATCCGGAGGAAGAGGACTGAGAGGTCCTGAAAATTTTAAACTTATAGAAAATCTTGCAGCATCTTTAGGAGCAGCAACTGGAGCTTCAAGAGCTGTAGTAGATGCAGGCTGGAGGCCGCATTCTGAACAGGTTGGTCAAACAGGAAAAACAGTTTCACCGAGTCTTTATATTGCCTGCGGAATCAGCGGTGCGATTCAGCACCTGGCAGGCATGTCTTCATCGAAATGTATTGTTGCAATAAATAAAGATAAGGATGCTCCGATTTTTCAAATTGCAGATTATGGGATTGTCGGAGATGTATTTGAAATAATACCAGAACTAACGGAAGAAATTAAGAAAGTAGTTTCAAATTAAAAATATATTCAGGGAAATAGTTAATAGTTTTATATTGTAAATTTGAAACTTTTACTTTAGCTTAATTGTAATTATTGAAATAAAAAAAAATTAGAAATGGAATATCCTGAAGATTATATACAAGTTGATATTTTCGGCTTATCGTTAACACCTTCAATCAGTGGCGGAGGCTATGCAGTTATACTGAAGGAAGTAGCCGGTAGTAAAAGATTACCAATTATTATAGGTCAGTATGAAGCTCAGTCTATCGCTCTTGAACTCGAAGGAATAAAACCACCAAGACCTCTCACACATGATCTCCTAAAAGAAGTTATAGTGTCACTTGGAAGTTCGATTGAACATATTGTTATAAGTGAACTTAAAGAATCTACTTTTTATGCAAAGATAAAATTCAGTTCATCGGATATGGAAGAGCTTGATGCGAGACCATCTGACGCAATTGCAATTGCACTAAAATTCTCAGCTCCAATTTATGTCAATACTGAAATCATGGAAGAAGTTGGATTCATTCCAGATTACGATGAGCAGGTTTTACCTAAGGAAGAAAGTTTTAGTACAGAAGATAATGAATCTGCAGAAGATACAGGTATTCCTCCTGAAGCAAAAACTGCCGAAAAGAAAAATCTATCTCAGAAAGAAAAGAAATTAATTCAGTTAAAGTCTGATCTTGAAGAAGCGATAACAAAAGAAGATTATGAACTGGCTGCTGAACTTCGTGACGAAATCAAGAAAATGGAAATATCAAATTTGAATTAGTCAATTTTTAATTATTAAATTAACTACCTTTAGTGAAAATTTACATACTAGTTTTTTCATTTTTATTAACATCTTTTTCAAATATATCCTTTTCACAAGTTTCAAATCAAAATTTTAAAGAAAGACCTTATCTTGAACTGAAAAAATTCACATTAAAAGAAAAGACTGAGCCAATGAAAATTCCAGCTCTGCCATCTTCAGGAGCTGCAGTTGGTTATAATATGGGACTTGCTTTTATACAAAGCCAGGTTGGTTTTGCAGTCGGAGTATTTGCTGAATTAAAAACCGGTGGATTTTCTTTTATACCGCAGGCAAATTACTGGACTGCCAGCGGACAGAATAATTTTGAACTTGCCGGCCTTGCAAGATTCTACCTAAGTCCTGAAGCATTAATGCCGTATCTTGACGGAGGACTTGGAGTTAACTTTTACAATGCAGAAAATACAAGTTTTACAAAACTGAGTATTCTCATCGGAGGCGGTATCGTACTTGCAGTTCCGAAGACTTCATTTGATCTGATATTTGACGGTAAATATAAACTTATAATTAATGATCAAAACAATATTTCATGTTTTATTTTTACTGCCGGAATGAAATTTCCGTTTAAATAAAATTTAAAAACAATTATCAAGAATGCGTAAAAGTAAATTTTTCTTTTACGCATTTTTCATTTAGAAATGAATAATCTATTAATTGACATAGGAAATTCTGTTATTAAAACAGCCGAAGGAAGCCGTTCGAATAATTTAATTACAAAAATCAGAAAGAAACCATATTTAAAAAGGGATTTTAAAAAAGAGTTTTCTGAGTTTTTAATTTCTATTAATTTTAAAACTGAATTTAATTTAATAGGTGTATCTTCTTTAAACAAAAGCAATAATTTATTTTTAAGAAAATCAATAAAAAAACATTTTGGAAAAGAATCAATTTTCATAAATAATAAAATCGATCTTCCAATAAAAATCGAATATACGAGTAGTATTGGAAATGACCGGATATGTAATGCTGTAGCTGCTGATAATTTATTCCCTGGAAAAAACATTCTTGTAATAGACTTTGGAACTGCTACAACCTATACTTTGGTCTCTGAAAAGATTTTAAAAGGCGGAATAATCTCACCCGGAATATTGACGGCATTTAATTCTTTAAAAGATAAAACATCTTTAAAATTCTCAAATATCAGTTTTCCTGAAAAATTAATTGGTCAGACAACAGAAGATAATATCAAATCAGGCATAATGAATCAGACTCTTATTTTTTGTGAATATGTAATAAATGAAATACGAAAATCTCATCGTGGGTTAAAAGTAATTATAACCGGCGGCTTCAGTGAATTTATGAGTAACAGATCCAAACTTTTTGATTTAACTGACCGAGAGCTGGTTTTTAAAGGAGTAAATTTAATAATAAAGTATAATGAAAATATTAACAAAAGAATTAATAATTGAAAGCCGTGGTAATTGTGATATTATTGATATTACTGATGAAGTACAAAGAATTTTAAATGCTTCAAATATGCTTGAAGGGATTTGCAATATTTTTTCAATCGGCTCAACTGCTTCTGTCACCACTATCGAATTTGAACCGGGTTTATTACAGGACATTCCAAAAATTTTAGAAAAATTAATTCCAACTTATTCCAGGTATCATCACAATGATACTTGGGGAGACGGTAACGGCCATGCACATATCAGGTCTGCGATAATCGGTACATCTCTAAATGTTCCGTTTAACAGTGGAATGCTTATGACAGGAACCTGGCAGCAGATAGTGCTGATCGATTTTGATAATAAAAAAAGAACACGCAGAGTTGCAGTTCAGCTTACCGGAATATAGGACACTAATTTCGTGAAAATGAAATTTATATTACTTATAATTATTATTCTTACAGCGGTTTTGAGAATATATGATATTGAAATCAAAAATATGTGGTTTGATGAAGTATATTCCTGGAAGCTATCTCAAAAATCAGTTACAGTAATTGTTTCTGATACATCAGGAGATATACACCCTCCATTTTTTTATATCGTTTTAAAGTACTGGACAGAATTATTTAATGACAGCATTTTATCAATGAGATTGCTCAGTGTACTCACTTCCCTGCTTTCAATTATTTTCATTTATAAAATTTCAAAAATAGTTTTTAATAAAAATTATTTGGTAATTTTTATACTTTTACTATACGCAGTGTCACCTGTAAATATTTTTTATTCACAGGAAGTAAGGATGCTGAGTCTAAATCTCTTTTTATGCCTTGGATCGGTTTATTATTTTTTAATTTCATTTAAGGACAGCTCTTTTAAAAATTTACTTCTATATATTCTCTTTTCTGTTTTAGCAATCTATACACATTATTTTGCTTTCTTAATCATTTTTACTGAATTTATAATCTTAATATTAAAAGTATTCACTAAAACTGAAAAATTTTCCGAAACAAAAAAACTATTCATATCTGTCTTTTTAATAAATTTGTTTTATTTACCCTGGTACCCTGTATTTTTTCAACAAGTATCTAAAGGGCAGCCATGGAGAACAGTCTTAACATTCAAGGATAGTGGAATAAATTTTCTGGATTATTTTAAACATATTTTTTTAAGTAATTATTATACATTTGAGCCCGGTTACATTCACTTCCTGGCAACTTTCATTACATATTTTATACTGGCATTTCTTTTATACAGTTTGTTCAGGTTTTTTAATTCAAAGGTTAAATTGATGAAAGACAATAATTATACAATATTGTTTTTTTTCATTCCCCTAATTATAGCTGGAATAATTTCCATTAAGCAAAATATTTTACTTTCCAGGTATCTGAGTATAGTTGTACCATTTTTGTTAATCACAATTATGTTTTTTTCAGACAAATATTTGAAAAGAAAATTAACTGTAACTCTGTTTATTTTTCTTTTTAGTATTTCGAGTTTAGGGGTTTATATAAATTACCGGAATGAATTCAAGAATAATGATTACAGAAAAATAATTAACTATATAGAAGAAAATTTTACTGACGGCGATCAAATACTCACAGAGCCTCATTTTATGGGATGGAGTATTGAATACTATAAAGAACATTCTCAAACAAAACTACCTGTACCTGTAATATTCGGATGGAATATTGATATGCAGCTTGATTCAATAAACAACAGGAACGATTTAAAAAACTTGTGGATTATACAGGACTACAGTTCATTAGAAAATGAGAAATATGATTCAACAATTTCAAGAATGGAAAACATGGGTTATATCAAATCAAAAGATAAAACTTTTTACCCTGTACCCTCAAAAGTAAATGTATCCAAATTTATAAGACCTGAAATAAAAAATGAGAGGAAATATTAAGAAATAGTTATTAAATACCACTTTTCTTTATCTTTACTTTTACTGATAATTAACTTAATTTAAATCAAATTTCACTCTAAATATTAATAAAATTAATGTCCCAAAGAATACTCTATTTATTTTTTTTTTCACTTAAAAAAATAAAATCCCACAGATCAAAACTTCTTTTTCTATTTGTTTTAACAGTACTATTTTCATCATACTATTATCCGGGTGACATTCAGGATGACGTAAATAATAAATTTACAAATGTCGGAAATATTTCCATGACTATTACAAATTATGGTACAATTGGAAATGGATTCGTTAATTTTCCAAATCAGCCTTCTTGTCAATACCCTAAAGGTTCTGGAATAGAAAATATATTCGTTGGCGGAATTTGGGTAGGCGGCGCAAAAGGTGGACAGATAAGGGTTTCAACAGGAGCAATTGATGTTTCAAGCGCAAACCGCGGAGAAGGATTTGAGTTTTCAAATTCACCGGGTCAGGGAATTTTAGAAAGGTCTTCACTTCAAAATTCACCTAATTACAGACCGGACGCAGTCTCACACCAGGATTTTGTCTGTGAATTTCTTGATACAAATACTTCAATTGGCGGTACACCGATTGTAAATCATGTTCCGCTCGGTGTGAAAGTACTGCTCGAATCTTACTGCTATGATTTTAATTTTGCAAACAACTGGGTAATATTAAATTATAAATTAGTTAATATTGGCTACAATGGTGACACTTCACCTATTGACAGTATTTATGTAGGATTATGGGCTGACGCTGTCGTCAGGAATACCAACATTAGTCCACCGGGGGGTACTTCATTTTACAATAAAGGAGCAGACGGATATGACAGTTCTTTAAGAATGTGGTATGAATATGATTACAATGGAGATCCGGGATTTACAGATACTTATGTTGCATTTAAGCTTCTTGGATTGACACCAAAGCCGGCTATTGAAAATATTAACAGCAAAACTCATTTTTCTATTTGGCAATTTAGAAATGCTACCGGAATTTTGTATTTATCTCCTATTGAGGATCAAAGTAATCAGGCAGGAGGAGGAAAATTTGAAAAGATGAACGGATATTTAAGTGTATCCCCTCTTGATTCATTAAGTAATCCATTTGTACCTTCGAGAAATGATGAGCTCAGACATTCACCGAATAACAGATCTACAATCATTTCATATGGTCCATTTCATAAAGATAACGGAGATAAACTTTCACTAAGATATCTTCAGGATACAATTAATATTGTATTTGCAGTAGTATGTTCAAAAAAATCAGGTACAGAACCTACGACATGGGATTCTGCATCACAGAGACAAAATTTAAATGTCTCAGCCGGCTGGGCACAAAGTGCTTATGACAATGGATACAGACTTCCATCTCCGCCGGACATTCCTCAGCTTAAGACAGTCATCGCAGATAAGAATGTGACATTATACTGGGCAGCAAATTCCGAAAATTCAATTGATCCGATATCAAATAAGAAAGACTTTGAAGGGTACAAAATATACAGAACCAATCCGGGTTCGGATCTTAGTCAGACAATTGATCTTACAGATCAGCTAAAACTTGTCGGTGAGTTTGATAGCGCTTATAATAATATTAGTAATAACACCGGATTTAATTTTATAAAACTTGATGCCCCCAAATATTTCGAAGGAGATGCAACGCCTTATTATTACAGATTTGATTTTCCAAATCAGCTTAATGGTTTTCAGTATGTCTACTCTGTAACAGCTTTTGATAAAGGGGATATTACACAGAACCTTGGTTCACTTGAAAGTAGTATCTTAGGAAATTCACAACGGATAATAGTCGGTACTCCTGCAAATAATGATGTTTCTGCTGAAGTAGGTGTCTATCCTAATCCATATTACGGTAGTGCTGTATGGGACGGCACCGGAAATAAAAAAGAGCTACTGAGGAAAATGTATTTTTACAATCTGCCATCGAAGTGTGATATTTCTATTTGGACAATATCAGGTGATCTCGTTGATCAGTTTCAGCATGATGCTGCCACCTATAATGGCAGTGACATTGCATGGTTTACTACTTATTCAGACGGTACTCAGAAATTTGCCGGTGGTGAGCATGCATGGGATATGATCACTAACAGCGAACAGGCATTAGCATCAGGAATGTATTTCTTTACAGTCAAAGATCAGAATACAGGTGAAGTGAAGAAAGGTAAATTTGTGATAGTAAAATAATCTTAATTTTATATGAGTTTAAAAATTGATAAAACATTCAAACTAAATTAAAAAATATATTTAAATAAAATAAAATCATCATGAAAAAATTAAAACACTTACCGGTTTTTTTAATAACTGCTTACATTATGTATTCTTTAGGATTTAACATAATGTCCGGTCTTTATACACCTGTTACATTACAGGAGGTTCAGACGAAATCTGCAGACTCACTTGCACTCGGCAGAGACAGGTCAAATCTCGAAGGAGATTCTGTGCAGTTTGTTTTGAGAGTAGTTGCACCTCCAAGAGTATCCCCTGCAAATAACGATTTCAGGACAATGATGAGAGGCACAACCAGCTGGACTTGTTACGGTCAGGATACAGCAAATGGCGTATTCGGTGGAATTGTAATAAGACAAAACGGAAGGGAATCACAGACGGCTATTGACCTTATTGATTCAGGTTCAATAATCAGAGTTCGCGGACAAATTCAGGAATTTGGTGCGACAAGTGGTGCTCCATTTGCTAATATGCTAACACAGTGTGCTCTTGATATAGAAACAGGCTATACTATCGATATACTTGAATCTGGAAGTAACTCAAAAAGACCGGCACCAATCCCGGTTACTATTCCAACCTTTGCAAACGGTGATTATCCAAACGGAGGTTCGATAAATTATATAGATGGAGAAAAATATGAAGGCATGTATATTGAGATAAGAAACGTAACTACTGCCGGCGGTATTGGAAACAGACAACCCTGGAGTATAATTGATGAAAACGGAAACAGAATGTACATCAGAGATTTTTCAAACTTCTTTTCAACTCAACCTTCAGGTGATACATTGAGATCATGGACACATCCTTCACCCGGAACTTTCGTGGAATATATCAGAGGAGTTGTCATCAATGCAAACAATGAAGGAGCTTTCGGAAGTCAGCTTCCTTATGTAATAGTCCCAATTTATCCAAATGATCTTAGTCTTGGAAATGCACCGCCGCAGCTTTCAAGTCCGACAAGAAGCCCCGGCGTGCCTACTCCTCCGGACAGTGTGACAGTGAGTGTAACTGCAATTGATCCTGCGAATTCCGCAACTATCACAGACATGAAAGTTTTTTTCAGGTTAAACAACGGCGCTTTTCAAAGCAAGAATATGCCTCTTATAACGGGAAATATTTATTCCACAAAAATGCCTCCGGCTAATCTCGGAACATTAATAGAATATTACTTCAGAGCAGAAGATAATTCAGGAGGTGTAAAATTACTGCCGTCAGACACTAACAGATCAACATTATTTTATGAAGTAAGATCAAACGATTCTATGGGAATCCGTGACGTACAGTTCTGTCCGAATAACGGCGGAAGGTCTGCATTTGAAGGATTTGACGTAAGAGGAGTGGAAGGAATTGTTACAGCAGATACTTCGGACATTCCGGGAATAAATTTTTCAAGCGCAGGCGGTAATCAGACCGCTCCGAGAAGAGTATATATTCAGGACGGCATTGGACCAAACAGCGGATTATGGATCTCAGGAAATCCGACTGATGCTTTGAGAAAAGGTGACAAAGTAAGAATCTCCGGAACGGTCGAAGAAAATTTCAGCGTAACGAGAATAAACGTTGCCTCAGCATCAGGTATTACATTGATATCGCAGGGAAATACTCTTCCGGCGGCAGCAATTCTTACAACAAGTCAGATAAATAATGCAACGCAAGACGGAGATATGGAAGTAGAAATATGGGAAAGCGTACTGCTGAGACTGAATGCGCCTGTAACGATCAATTGTGTAAACGCAGCTACAGGTGTCGCCTGCGCTACGGTTGATCCTCTTCCGGATACTACATTCAGACGTAACTTCGGGGAAATACTCGTATCGGATGGTTCCAATGTAAACGCAAGGATCGAACTTCAGGATGGTAATCATACATTCACAAATAACTGGGACGGACTTCATAATCCGCCTCAGTCTGGATATACTCTTCTTACAAAGAATGATATTATTGATTATGTAGAAGGTGTATTGTATTATTCTTTCAGCAACTACAAACTTACTCCAAGACTGAATCCTGATTTTGGAGCAGTCACAACAGTTGGAATTGTAAGCAATGTCGAGAATGTTGAAAGTTATTATCTGTCACAAAATTATCCAAACCCGTTCAACCCTTCGACTAAGATAACATTTAACATTCCTGTATCAGGAAATATCTCTTTCAAGATTTATGATATAATCGGACGTGAAGTAAAGTCCTTAGTAAATGAATTTAGAAATGCAGGAACATATAATGTAGAATTTAACGGAGCTGATCTCTCGAGCGGTGTGTATTTTTATAGGCTTGATGCAATCGGAAGAGATGGAAATAATTTTGTAATGACAAAGAGAATGGTTTTACTTAAATAAAATTTAGCTTTCCGCAGAGTCAGGAAATTGAGTGGCTCTGCGGAAATATTTTTATTCGCAGTTATCAATTTGAACGGTTGCTGGTCTTAACAGAGCGGAGCGAGCATTAACAGCAACAAACGGAAACTTGAATTCGACAGTCATTGCATAACAGAGATTGATATCAAATGGAGTTTCAATTCAAAGTACATTCCCAAACTGAGTTTAGGAAAGAGCAGAAAGCTCAGAGTTCAAGATACACTTGACTCTGCGAATAGATATAGAACATTCAAGTTTTAGATTTACAATATAAAAGTTTTAATTAATCTTAATTTTTATGAAGAGATATTTCTCTTACTTTTTAATTTTCATAACCTGTGTTTTAATTTATTCCTGCAGCGAAACAATCACAGGCACATTAGAAAATCAGCCGCCTGATACTTATTTGTCTCTGCGTCCCGACAGCATTATTGCGCCGGGTACAACGATAAAAACCATCAACTGGTGGGGCGATGATCCGGACGGTTATATCTCGGGTTATCGAATTTCTTTTGACTCCGTGAACTGGGGCTTTACTCCAAGAAATGACAGCACTTTCATTTTATCCATTACAGGAAATGACAGTACGTTCAGATTTTTTGTAGCGGCAGTAGATAATAAAGGTTTTATTGATCCTACTCCTGCGACTAATCTTTATCCTGTGGTCAATTCACCTCCTTCGGTTAATTTTGATGCAGGTACGGAAATTCCGGATACGACTTTTCCACTTGCTACATTTAAATGGACAGGCTCGGATCCTGATGGTGAATTAAATCTTGCTTATTATTACTGGTCATTAAATGACACAACAAATTTCAAAAGAGTACCTGCTACTACTAATCTTATTACATTAACAAAAGACAGCGGCCTTGCACTAAACTCAGATAATATTTTATATCTCAAAGCTCAAGATGACGCGGGAGCTTTCAGTCCGATAGTACAGATGCCTGATACCGGACAGACATGGCATGTGAGGGAACAGACAGGCAGAATACTATTAGTCAAAGACATGCCGTTAAGTGAATTTGCTGCTGCTGAAAGTTATTTCAACATTGTAATGGATACACTTACATATGATGTACTTGATATAAAATCAAACGATGGAGCACTTGTACCAAAGATCATTAATCCAATGTTCATTGAGACACTGAAATTATATGACATTGTGATCTGGAGTGCAAACAGAGGGAATGTCGCTACAGATAATGCAAGTTTCGATCTGGCTCAAAACTCACTTCCTTTTTATCTTCAGTCCGGCAGAAAATTATTTTTTACAACCGGTCTGCCAAATGCTGAAGTGCAGGGACAGGGAGATCTGATAAACTTTGCTCCGATAGACAGTATTTCAAATTGTACAATTGCACTTGTACCGGGAAATGTATCTCTTATTAATATTGATCAGGGCTATCCGGTTATTACATCAAATACATTACTTCAGAGGATCAGAGGTTTAAAAGTGACAGAGCCGTCAAAGGTAATATACAGACTTCCTATTAGTACAAACTGTGAAGTAAATACAATTGTCGCTGTGAAGGATGCCCAGAATTCACCTAAGAATATTTTCATGTCAATGCCTGTTTATAAATTGAACAGCAATATAAATGCATCGATAGAATTATTCAAAAAAATAATCATTAGTGAATTTGGATACCAGTAGAAGCAGCCTAAGGCTGCTTCATGAATTAAAAATTAGGAATTAAGAATTAGGAATTTCCACCGGTGTTGGTCTTTAGAGAGCAAGGCGTACGTGACCAGCTACAAACGGAAACGTCACTTCGGCAGATGCAAGTTATTGGAGACCAAAAAGTTTGTTTTAGATGTACAGTGGATTATAAAATAAAAGAGCAAACTTTTTGGAACACCAACATCGGCGAATAAATAGAAATAAAAAATTTGAAATATTTTAATATTATATATTCATAGTTTTAAAAATCCATTATCGGATTTATTTAGATTTAAAAATTACAATTGACATAAGTTTATGAAAAAAACACTACTCATTTTTTTATTTATACTGTTTGCAGGAGACGGTTTTTCGCAAGAGCTTTACGGCACCATCCGCGGAACTGTAACCGATTC
>Ga0073905_10001400_pt1 | contig 12274 bp, 5 predicted proteins | sample KloWWTupernatant_FD_65482 | JGI IMG/M metagenome (GOLD analysis project Ga0073905, IMG submission 65482) | Active sludge microbial communities from Klosterneuburg, Austria, studying microevolution and ecology of nitrifiers - Klosterneuburg... | ecosystem: Engineered > WWTP > Aerobic digester >... | reverse complement strand
CACATTTTTATTATACCCTTCATGTGGAAATAATGTTTTCTTGCATGCTATAAACAATAAAAACCATGCGTTTTAAAAACAAAAAAAGCTTAAAAATTAGGGAAAAGTGAAAGAAAAGCTTGCAATAAAAATTAAATTTGTTATAATATACCTATGTTTCACACAGAAACATAGGCGGGGTGTAAAGATGATGACACATCTAAACACCCCTAACATTCTCGACTACAAAGGAGTCAAAAATGTCTGACGATAGTTTAGCTAATTTTTACAAAGAAGCCAAGGTCATTTCCGTTTACACCCGTGCTCAAGCATTAGCAGATGGGTTTTTAGTGGACGTATCCGAAGCGGCACAAGGAAGGGGTGTGAAAATCCCAGTCGCGGTCACGCGTGCTGTTTGGTGCCGATATGTAGAATGGACAGATCAAGATTCAAGCAATCAGACGTTACAGGATCAATCAGGTAGGCTAGACGACATTTTATGGATGTTTTACTTGGCTATTAAACTGAGTCCTAATACAGCTGATCGCCTTATTTATCGTTTATCTGTAATCCCGCGAGATGGTAACAGTCGACGTCCAAAGACTATAAAGCTTAAGGCTTTAATTGGAGGTGGTGACAACGGGGAACCCGTGTTTACTATCATGTTACCGGACGAAGACTAAACAAGCTGGCGCGCTGAATTTAAACTCAGCGCGCCATTTTCCATTTAACAGGAGTTAAACTCATGTCTGATACTACTTTAATGCAACTAAGTAAATTTAAGTCAATGCTCAAAGACCCTAAAGTTAATTTCGATACAGTTTCAGTTGAAATTGACAAAGAACTTGAACATCTTACTATTCACGAGGGTTTGCGCTTACTTTCAGAACTCGACGAGGATAAAGAATCGGAAAACGGAGGCTTTGATCTTGATGAAGATAAAGAACAAAATAATACCCAACTATTTGATGAACGAAAATGCGAAGAGCGTGATCAACCGATCGTAGGTTTTGACGAGCAACGCTACTTTCAAGAATATCGAATAGGCAAACCGGCTACCTTTGGAGAACAACGCCATTTTGCAGATTGCCAAGAGGTGGAGAGAGCAACTGCTTTTGTTAAAGTGCTTCTAACAATGAATAGCACTGAAGACCTTAGCCTGAACTTAGCGAATGAATGCTTCAACTATATACAAGAGCAGTATGAGAAATGCTTTAAGGGTGTCACTTTCTTTCGAGAGGTTGAATAGTTAAAGATTAAGTTTAGGGAAGACTGGGACTTAAAATTTCTAAATTTCATTAAATCTAGGATTTGGATCCTTTTAAAAGAAAATGCCTTGATTAGCAAGCCTTGGCATCTTGCTAATTCTTCTGAAACTTACAACCAAATATTGCCGAGAATCTATCCTGAGCTATATCATTTTGCTGGCGACATCATTAGAAAAGCAGTTAGCGGCCCTTTGTGTCATTACTTGGGTTTTTGACTTTGACGAAGTGTAGCAGCAAGCAAAGAGGTTAACGCTATAAGCCTAGCCTCTTTGTTAGTTACAATGTCCTATGGTAAGCTTTTTCACGGTAGACTTAGAGCTTGAGAAAGAACGCCTTGCCGAGGCTCAAAACCTGCCTGTCCATTATCTACTAGCATTTTTGTAATCCTCACCTAATTGAGTCGACCGAAAGCATGGCCTTATTAAAAAACTGACTATTTAAAATCTTAATCGCGCCCTTGGGCGGTTTAAGCCTTTTTTTTCATGTATATGCTATTTTGCTATTGCCTTTTTGCCGAGCGCCTTAAGCGGGGCTGGCTCTTCCATTTGCCGTTATATTTCTAACCCCATCGGAGGGGGTATCGCCGCAGATTTCAAAAATAAGCTTTGCCCAGTTTTGACTTACTAGTCGTCAAACTCTAGTTTCTAAAATATTCGTTACTATTTCATACAAAAACTAATAAAGAGTTAAAAGCCATCAGAGCTGCCACAGCACCTTTTTAAAATGAGCAAAACGGCACATGTTAGCTAAAAACCATAAAACTATGAAAGGAGTGAATAGCGCACTTATACGTTGCTTTGCAACGTGTGCTTAAGTAAGATGGTTTATGGCTATCTACCATCAACACATCAAGGTTTTACAGCGCTCTAAAGGCCGTAACGTCATCAATGCGATTGCTTATAGACGCGGCATCAAGTTGTTTGACCCGAGGTCTGGAAAAACCTATGATTATTCTTACCGGAAGGATGTAGTTTACACTGAAATTTTTTTACCAGAAAATGCGCCTCAATGGATTAAGGACATTGTGGAGCTTGATAAAACAAATCCCCTCGAAGCCGCCAAGCGCTTTGCTTATTCCATTGAATTCAGAGAACGCCGAAAAGACTCTCAACTTGCCCGAGAAACCTCAGTCGCCCTACCACGTGAATTAACGAGAGAACAAAACATAGCCTTATGTCATGAATTTGCTAAATTCTTCACTGACCGAGGAATGGTTGTTGAGATAGATATTCACGATGCTCATAAAGGTCAAAAAAACCCTCACGTGCACATTCTCCTCAGCATGCGGGAACTGACGAAAGACGGCTGGGGAAACAAGGTCAGAGCTTGGAATGAATGGGCGCTTGGTCGACTGATGCGCTTGGTATGGGAGGAGTTGGGAAATAAGCATTTGGCACTTGCTGGCTTTGCTAATAAGATTAGTCGTTTATCGAATGCGGCACGCGGTATTGATTTAGAACCGACTGTTCATGAAGGCAATCAAAAAAACATCGCTAACCAACAAGCACGAGCCCGAAACGCTGAAATCCGTTTGCGAAACCTTGAGAAGATTTTGGAGAAACCTGACATTCTTTTGGATGCCTTGTCTCAACAGAGCGCTACCTTTAGCGTGCAAGACATCGCCCAAACGCTCGGCACCCAATTAAAACCTGCCAATGAGAAAATCCTGAGCTCAGACCCCGAGCCGCCTAAATCGCGCCATGTGATTTCTCGGATATCTCAATTCATGAGTGCGGTAGCACCTCAGTTTTTTGCCAAGCCTGAAGCAACACCAATCTCGGCTACAGCGGCGTTAGAAGTTGTTGACCCCCTGTCTATTACCTTAGAACCCCATTTAGAGCCAGTAGAAATTATCCAGAAGGTTTTAGAAGAAATTACTAAACATGAAGCGGTGTTTAATGAGAAATTTTTGGCCAAGGTGTTATCGCGTCATGTCGCTCATCCTGAAGTACTGGCGCAGGTACTGATGCAAATAAAATCCTCGCCTGAGTTATTAGCCATAGGACCAGGAGAAGATGGTAGGGAGCGCTATACGACGCGTGAGATGTTTGATTTAGAGAATAATGTACAAGAATTAGCAGAACAGCTTAATCAAAAAGCCAAACATACCGTTAATGGACGGATGATTAATAAATTTATTAAAAAATTTAACATCGATAGCGACCAGGCTCAAGCGATCCGCCATATCCTGAAAGGCAATGATATTAGTATTATGGTCGGCCGTGCGGGTACGGGTAAAAGCTATTCGCTAAAGGCTGCAAAAGCTGCGTGGGAGGCATCGGATTATCAGGTGCAGGGAATCGCACTCGCCGGCAAGGCAGCGGATAGCCTGGAAAATGATTCGGGTATTGCGAGCCGAACGATAGAGTCGTTTTGTACGGCTCTAAAAAGCGAAACACTGAAACTCTCGGCAAAAGATATCATTGTTATGGATGAAGCCGGCATGACAGATAGTTTGAGCATGTTAAAAGTGCTTATAGCCGTTGTCAAAAGCAATGCCAAGCTAGTGCTGGTAGGAGATCATGCACAGCTGCAACCGATAGGTCCGGGTGCCATTTTTAGGGCCTTACTGGAACGCTTGGGTTTTGCGGAGCTAACCACCATCCGAAGACAAAAAGAGGTCTGGCAGAAGGAAGCGACAGGCCATTTCGCGGCAGGGCGAACGGTTAAAGCGCTGGAATATTACGAGCGGCATGAGTGCATTTCTCTAAGTGATACGCTTGATGCCGCCAAACAAAATCTTATCCAAGATTGGGCCAGTGCAATTAAAACTTCTCCCCTGTCTGAAAGCCTTATCCTGGCTTATGAGAACCCGCAGGTGGCTGAATTAAATAAGCTCGCGCGTTACCATTTAAACGCTATTGGCGCTTTAAGCCACCCCGCCATCACGCGTAATGCAGCGGGTGAGATAGGCATTGCACACGGGGAACGTATTTTATTTCTGGAAAACAGTTGGCGTTACGGTGTTAAGAATGGGCAGTTGGGTACCATAATGAGTTATACCTATGATGCCGGTTCAGAAATAAATGCAATTACCGTTCTACTCGATGGCCAGCAAAACAAAATCGTTACTTTTAATCCTACTCAATATAAAAAATTCACGCATGGTTACGCGGTCACCATACATCGATCTCAGGGCACCACTGTTGATAATGTTTTTGCGCTCAGTTCATGGACTTGGAATCGGCATCTCTCTTATGTGGCCATGACACGTCATCGACTTCTGGCAAAACTGTATGGTGATAAAGAAACACACAAGTCTCTGTCAGGCTTAAAGAAAAATCTCGCTAAAATGGGTATGAAAGACAGTACTTTGGACTATCCTTTAGCTTTTGCAGCACGTCGAGGAGTCGATATTGCTGAATCTGCTAGTCGGTTTCAAAAGCATATTTTTGAGAAGCTCAAAAAAATAAAGGTAGATTTGAAAAATCAGATTGCACAAACCTTCAATCCTACACAATATTGGGAAAAACAAGCAGCAGATGCTGAAAAACAACGTCAAGTAGACGTTCTTTTAACACGTCGTGAAGACGCTAAACGGGTTGCCGCTTATGTCGACGCTAATTGTGAAACGGGTAAGACGGGTGCAGAGCTACGAGCTTTGGGCATAAAAAATCCGACTAAAGAAGAACGCGTGTTTTTAAACAACCATCCTTTATCTAAAGCTTTATCTTTAGCGGTTGTTAAGCGAGATGAGATTGCAGCTGAGATTTTTGCATCATCCGAACGCTATAGTGCTGCTTTAGAAATTTATGGGATTTCTTTAGAGAACCTGGCCGAACAAAGCCGAGATCATGAACTTCGAGGGCGGGTTAACCAGTACCTCATTGAGGTGAAACAGGGTCGGGTAGTTCATCGAGATCGCTTGGCCTTTGCGATTCAAAGGGATATTAAAGCACATTATCCTACTTTAATGGCTTTAAGTATCGGCTTAGAAGCGCTTAAGGTTCAAGCAAACGCACATGAGAGACGAGAACTCTTTAGAACATCCTCCCTGGAAGAGCGAGACGCTTTTAGAGCAGTGGAATCTTATCTTAAGCTTTCTCGTGAAGGCGGCAGCTTATGGCATCAAATCATCACACAAGAAAAAGCCCTTAAAACAAATGCTTTAATCTCGGCCAACGATTTAACGGCCTATCAAATCTCCCGATTACAGGCATTAGCAAAAACAGGGGTTCCCATTCCACGCGAATGGTTAGTTAAAGCCGCAAAAATTACGCAGCAAAGAGATAGCTTGGCCGCAAGCATCATTCAGAATCGTGCAAATTATCAAAAAGCATTGGATTTTTATGAATTTGGTTCACTTAAAACAAATAGCGAGGTACCTTCTCCATTTGAGGTACAAGCGAGCGGTTATGCAAAAGAGCGTTTAGAGAAATTGGAAAAACAGGCCAATCTCTTCGAACGCAAAGAAGCAGATCAACAGTTCGTGCAAAATTACATTGAGGCTTTAAACGGTCAATCTGAAAGCCGATTCGCTATGGCCGCAAAAATGATTGAAGATAAGCCGAGATATTACCGAATTATTTACGACGTTTCTGATACGCCAAGCGCGCTTTTTAGATTTATCGGACAAGATGCTAAAACCTATGCCCGAAATGTTTTTTTAGAAGGGTTGTCACCTGATGCACAAGAGAAATTCTTAACAGTTGAGCAATTTGTACAAGCCAATAGAAGCTCGGCTGCTATTTGGCACGAGACTAAAGAAATGGGTGATCCACAGCCAGCAATTTTAAAAGAAATTGCGACACCCTATATTGTTTCAAGAGATGCATTGGCTAATGCCATCTTGAATGAGCCAGAGAGCTACCGAGCAGCCTTAGAATATTTCAATGTTAAGCCAGAGCACTTGAGTAAAAAAGCTTTTTATCATCAGGTGAGGGAAGATTTAACTACCTTTAAAAAATGCGTGGGTAATTTAGAATCCAGGACAGCATTAGCATTAAAGCTTGTTCGTAATAGAGAAGCTTACGTTGTTATTAAAGATGACACTGTAGTTAACTGGCACCAATTGCAACGCTATGCTGATTACGCTCGAAAGATGCAAACCATTGCTAATTTAACAATAGGTGAAAAAGCCGATTATTACGCTGCCTTGAAATATAAACGTTTACGCCGTGAAGCGGGTAAAAGTTGGTCCCACATATTTTCACAAAAAAATGCCGGCAAAGAACTTTCTAAAGATTTATTCAATAAAGCTATTTTAATCAATAGAGAAAGAAACGAACTGGCGTATACTATCAATAAAGAATACGAGCGCTTTGATGATTTCATATTCACAGCTCAAGTTCAGACTAAAGACGTTGAAAAACATGCCTTAGCACATTTAGAAAGCCTTAAAAACCAAAAAGCCGTTGTTAACTTACAAGCAAACCAAACGGCTAGTTTTTCAATGCCTGCTCTTAAAAATCCTGTTGATTCATATTGGCACGGGGATTTTGCTACACCCACTGCCGAAAAAATCGTTACCCCGTTCTGGGATGCGAATACCGTTTCTGAGGCGCTCATATTTAATGCTTCTACATTTGTAGAGTCCCTTTTAGGCCATCCTAATCAAAAACTTTCAGACAGTAAGCGCCTTAGATATGGTAAGAATGGTAGCCTATCGGTTAATATTGAGGGGCACTACGCCGGTACTTGGAAAGATTTTGAGTCTCAAGAAAAAGGGAATTTCTTTCAACTTATCCAACGGGAACTTCAATTAGAGTTTAAGCAAGCGCTGCAATATGCCGCTGAGTGGGCCGGGGTGGCTCCAGAAACTAAGCTAATAAATAAAAATAAAAAAGTCGAATCTCAATGCCGCTTACCCAGTTATGAGCTTACCCCAGAGCAGTTAGAAAGTATCGAATATGCAAGAGAAATTGTTGCTAAAAGTTATCCTGTTGCAGGAACGATAGCTGAAATTTATTTAGAGAAACATAGAGGTATCACAGATCCTCTGCTCGATAAAAGTTTTAGATTTAGCGCTTCAGTATGGGAAAAAGAAACTAGAAAAAACTGGCCCGCGCTTATCGTTATTGCCCGCAATATAAGTGACGAAGTCCAAGCAGTGCAATGTATCTATCTTAACCCTAAAACGTTTGACAAATTGGACATTAGGGTTAAAAAACGAACTCATGGTCCTCAAAAAGGCGCTTTTGTGCTGGTCCAAGCCGCAAAGTCTGTGCCAAATATTGGACATCAATATGCGTTGGCAGAAGGACCAGAAACGGCTTTAAGTGTTGCAAAAGTAGATCCGAATTTAGGTGTGTTCGTGACGCTTGGGGTTTCTAACTTTGCTAGCACCCTTATCCCTTTGAACTCTAAAAGTGTTTTATTATGTGGAGATAATGACGGGGTAGACGCATCCTCTAATAGAGCGTTAGATACTGCTATTCATTCATTAAGCGAGCGAGGTCTTGATGTTTATGTTGTGAAGCCAACGAATTGCGAAGATTTTAACGATGTGTTGAAAAAACACGGTGCAGCAGAAGTTAAAAATATTCTGGACACAAAGACACTTGCTAAAAAAGGTTTAACTTTAGAACAGTTAATAGAAAATAAAAAATCGCTTGTTTCTGATAATGCTAAAATTATTGCTGAGTTTGTAATAAAAAGAAAAGAAGTTAAAAACATTAAAGAACCCAATACATTAGAAGATTTCAAACGGAAAAGCCAAGCGTCCAAGCGGGTTGGCGAGCTTGCCTCGTATATTAAAGATAGTACAATCTTGATGGAAGCAGCCGAAAGACACGGTATACAAAGTCATGTTCATTCGGAAAATCATCGTTATGAGACGTATAAAGAAAAACAGAATGAAGCTCAGTTTTTATTAAGAGAGCTTAACTCAAAAGATTTAATTGCAGATTATATGAATGCCACACAACGAAAAGCTGAGCTTACGCCGCCCTGGATAAATAAAATAGAGGCAGAAAAAGAAGAATGGCGCACCTTAAACGATAGGGCTCGGAAGTTGGCTTTTATAATTGATAATGATCCAAAACTTTGTTATAAGGCTAAAGATTTTGGTATTAGTAAGTTTGTTTCAGCTGACGCGCAGTCTTACCAACAAGTAAAAGTACGGGATAAAGAAATGAGTATGGATATGGGCATGGGTCTATAGATTAAAACCTATTTGTTCAGAAAAAAGTTGGCTAATTTAACGCAATGTAACTCTGGCTATTATGTGTTTTAATTAAGTCATGCTTTTCAAGTGCGTTTAGATCGAATTCATAATCAGTGAAGTGTAAAATTCCATCAAGTATGTCCACAGGACAATCGATTGTTAATACAAATGCTTTAAGGTTATTTTAAAAAAACATGTTAATTAAATACAATTTTTAATACTAATGCACTGTATTCAGCAACAGAATATTGTACCTTAACATCTTTCGCATATTTATGCAGTGGGTTATCGTCCCATAGTCCCAACCATTCAAAACGTTCCCAATAATTAATCCTTTGACAAATCATAGGGTGTTCGCCACGATGTATCGCTAAAACAACTTTGTCACCTAAAACCCTAATTTCATCAGGCATTAGAAGTTCTCTGCCCGTCTCTGAGCTGGAATCGCTGACATTGTGAGACGATGTCCCTGCAATCTCATGTGGTCGCTTTTGCAAGCTGTCGCCTTGATTGGTCGAAGAGACCTCAATGGTAGATTTACCTAAAAGCTGCGAAACCGTTGTACAGGTTTCGGTATCCGAACAAGCAAAAAATAAACAAAGCTGATTGGTTAAAAATGAAGCCCAAATGGTAGGATAAACATTTTTCAGCAAACCGATTGTTTGAGAGATAATCATTAAATGCATACCATAGCCTGCGCCATGACTGATAATCTGCTCTATTTGGGGTAAATATCCAAGTGCCGGCATCTCATCTAATAACATCAATAATTCATTTTTATATTGATTTTTAGCATTTTGCTTTGCAGAGCAAATTGTACCTACAATTAATCTTAACAGATTTTGTTGTGTAGATAAATATTGCGGGGGAATACATATGTACAAGTCCATCTCACCCTGAACGATATCAGCTAATTTTATGTCAGAACTTGCCGTTGCATCTTTAATTTGCGGACTATTTAAAAATTTAAGGCAGTTATGCGCTGTTGTAAACACACTACTCAGTTCTTTATGATGCGTTGCTAATATTCTATTAGCCAAATTACTTGCTGAACCATAAGCTAAATCGGGTTGGTTTGATATTACTACAAAAATTTCTTGCAAATCATTTTTAGCTAAACAAAGTAAATCGTGGACCATGCGTAAGTTTCTATTATTCTTAAAATCAGGTTCAAATGTTACATACAATGACAGACATTCTATTACGGCAGCGCTTTGACTTTTAAAATGCTTGCTTTCTGCAGAATCATGCGGCAAAATCGGACAAAGTAAATCGGCGAGAGCTTGTGCTTGATTAACGACTTCTACATTTTCCGGGTTTAAGGATTCTAATAGATTAATCTTAACGCCAACCTCGCCTGTAATTCCAAACGGGTCAAATGCGTAAACTTTCCGACCTTTTGATTCTCGCGCGCGTTTAGTAACACAATAATTCTCGCCCTTAATGTCAGTGACAAAAACCGGTCCTGCATAGTCCAATAATGCAGGGATAATAATACCTGTACCTTTTCCAGAGCGTGAAGGGGCAATTAAAGTCGTGTGGCTGGTTTTAATCCGAATCAAAGCATCACCTTTTTGTTTTTTGATGCTTTTAATAACTTTCGCTGTATTACTAAAATCCGTTACAGCAGGAATCGCACCAATCGGAATACCCGCTTTATCATTTATTTTGCGGATACCTTTTAAATCCATGAATCTGGCAGCACCAAAATTAATCGATTTTTTTGGCAACTTAGCTTTAGAGCTATCTTTTGATTTAAACAGCCATAATCTCATGATAGCAACGCAACCTATGCTAAAAAAGAGTATATTTAATAAAAAAACCCAGGAATTAGGATTATCTATAAAATTACTTAGCTGTTTGAAGGTGTGTATAGGATTTTTCTTATTATACGAAATAGGAAAATGATGGTAATAATACACAATAATGTGATTTATTGCATAACTCTGCGCTATTATATTCGTAATGGCTGCCAAGGTCACACCAAATCGATTAGTTAAATTGCAAGGTTTATATAAAAACCAAGCAATAAATAAAACACCTGGCGGCACGCTCATCACTTGCATATAACTTAGGAGCTTATTTAAACTAGCATTCGGATAAAGAAAAGAATATTCCAAAAACCAAAAACGATACATTAATGGCAAAAACCAAAATGATAAAAACCACCTTCTGTATTCTAAAATATATTTAAAGATTTTGGACGTTGAAGCTCCAAGTATTCTATTTACTTTTCCTGTAACACTCAATAGAAGTCGTTTAAGCCATGAAGGCTTATTCTTATTTGTAAATTTAATTTTATGAAACGAAAAAATTTCTCGATAATTGCAATCGTGCAATAAATAGGAAGCTGCTTTACAAGATGCCGTCAATAATAAACTATTTAACAAGATATAAAACCAATATTTATAAAGTATAATCCGCCATGCTTCTGGGTTGTTTATTATCCTGACAGCAATAAAATTGACCGAACGAATGACTTGGGTAATACCATAACCCACTGACAGAACAATAGTTAAACTTTTAGCAAATGGCAATTTTTTTATATGAAAGAATACCGACAACCCTAGAATGATTAATTTAGAAACAACAACGAAGCAAAGTGCCGTTAAAAGTGTAAAATTAGGATGAATCTTTGAAATGCCGTAATAGACAACGAAAACAGGCCAAAAACCTAAAGCCATCTTTAAAAAGCTTTCCGCTTTTGACTTTATCTGTATTTTATATGAGATTATGTGCGTATTAAATAGTGCATTCAACATTGAGCTCTAATCTCTCTTTCAGTTTTGGATACAAAATATCTGTCACAACTCTTTTGCCATCTTTATTCCGATGCAATTGGATAACCACATCGATTAATTCATAAAGAATTTTTTCAATGTTTGGCACTTGGATGCCTGCCATGATAATATTTTGAGGAATGGCCGAGCCTAATGCTAATTCGGGAGTATTCGCATGAACCGTACACATGAATCCAGAATGGCCGGAATTCAACATCCTGATAATCGGAAAAGAATTTGAGACTGAGACCTCTCCGGCAATAATGACATCGGGCCGACTTCTCACCAAGTGATCAATCATTTGCGCGTATCCGATGGTGGGATTCGCCTCATTTCTACTGACGACATAATTAATTTGATCGTGATGGGGAATATCCAGCTCATACGTGTCTTCCACAGTCAATATTCTGGTTTCAGCGGGAATGTAACGAACTAAAGTGTTTAAAAAAGTGGTTTTACCTGAACTTGTCCCGCCGGAAATAACTATATTCGCGCCGTTTCTAATAAAATGAATTATTTTTTCTTTTGCGCTGCCTGTAAGTCCAAAGCTCTCTATATTGAGTTCTATATTTCGCTTAATACGAATCGAAACCGAAATCGATTTTTTAGAATGATTGCCGACCATCGCTTCAAATCGGTGACCCCCTGGTAATTCAACTGAAACCCGCGGTTGCTTTTCAGTATCAAAACCCAACCCACTGCCATTCGCAAGCACATGACAAAGATTTGTCCAATATTTAAGATCGAGATCTTCCGCTCTCACGAAGCGTATTTCTTCGCCCGCAATTTCTAAACGGAGTTCTTTTTCTGCATTAACGTTTAGTTCAACCAAGTTTTTTATATTTAAATAAGGCCACAACGGCTTTAAAAAAGCTTTTAAAACAGGCTTTTGATCTAACATCATAGGTGAGGCTACATCAAGTATTTTTGAATTTATCATTTAATCTCGGCCACAAGTATGCTCACCACAAGTACCGCAAGATTGATCAGGCTCAACCACCCTTGGGCGTGCTATCCATGGACCTATTTGTACGACCCCGTGCGGATTAACACAGATGGTTCTATCACTTATTAGCGCAACATAATTAATAAGTTGCCACCCTGTTTCAGTTCGATGACCCGTACATTCATCTCGGGTCGAA
>Ga0073905_10001395_pt1 | contig 12283 bp, 11 predicted proteins | sample KloWWTupernatant_FD_65482 | JGI IMG/M metagenome (GOLD analysis project Ga0073905, IMG submission 65482) | Active sludge microbial communities from Klosterneuburg, Austria, studying microevolution and ecology of nitrifiers - Klosterneuburg... | ecosystem: Engineered > WWTP > Aerobic digester >... | reverse complement strand
CCACAGCCGAAAATTTTGCTAAAAAACCGCAAGCACTTTAAGTCTGTAATGCATTGATTCTACTGAACAAATTTGGTGCACCCGGAGAGATTCGAACTCCCGACCGCCCGGTTCGTAGCCGGGTACTCTATCCAGCTGAGCTACGGATGCATTCACAGAGAGCAATTCTACCAGATCGCCACAATAATGCTAGCAGCGATTATTACAGCTAAAGTTAAAAATAAATACTGATCAAATAGATTTAGTTTGAAAACTTATTATATGGGTGGGTTTGGTTTATTGACCTTTTTTACTTTCTTTTATCATACTCATTGCTTTCTCGTCCTCAAGCCATTCTGCATATTGAATCAGGTGTTCCTTTTGGAAAAGCGCAATAGCAGGATCAGGCGTATCGCGAAACTGTTCCAACCCCTTAAACAATATACCCACAAATCCAATCGCCTGTTTTTCACAAAATTGCCCAACATCTTCTAAAGATTCTTCTCTATCATCTAACAACACCATCGTATTTGTTTTAAGGTATTGAGAATAATGAAGAATTGTCTGGCTTTTCGCGTTAAGGCCTGTCATGAATAAACCTTTATAAAATGATGCGTCATTGAGAGTGCCTTCCGGTATATTAAGACGATTAGGAAATTCAATGCCGAGAGATTTAAGCTCTTGATATCGCCATTTTTCCATCGATTCAATATTACCAAATTTGCCGACGTCCATTTTTGTAAGACCATAAACTGCAAACTTTTCTTTTAATTGTGCCAATAGCAAAGGCCAATTTTCATCTATCAACATGGCTTTACGCTGCAATCGCCAGTTGCTCACTATTTCAGTGTAGTTTGGATATTTGTCTTTATTCTTTTTAATCTCATCAATGAGCTTATTATAGGGCGATTTTCTAAATGTTTTTGAAACAGGTGTAATAATCGTATCATCGATATCAATAAAAATGATTGCGTTATGTGGTATATCGCTCAAACAATTCATAAATTCACGGGTTGTTTTTGCTTCTATAAATTGAGCATTTGCTTCAGAAAGTTGAACATTAGATGGCATATACTCTTCCTAATAATTTTAATATCGCTTTCATATAATATCCCTCACATACCCCGCGACACCCGGAAGTTAGCTAATTTTATAAGAATCAACTCTCCCGCCTCATCCCGAGAGACTCTCTGCTCTATGGCGCTGAGTTTGTGCTCCGGTAGCTTTACATAAAATGCTGTTTCGTGCAACAATTCTAAATGTAAGGTTCGTTATGCATCCGTTCCTCCTAGAAATATAGCAGAGCGTCAGTTGGCTTTTTTTAGCATGAAGATTATAGGACAAAGAAAAATTTATGCGTCTTAGCAAAAAACAATTAGATGCTATTCACAAATCCTTTGTAGCACATTTTTTGCCTTTGGATACACTATGGCTTTTTGGCTCAAGAGTAGATGACCTAAAAAAAGGGGGGGACATCGATTTTTATATCGAGACCCATTACAATGATTCTGCTCAAGCGATAGAAAAACAAATACACTTTTTACGAGATTTAAAAAAAGCCATTGGGGATCAGAAAATTGATGTTGTATTAAACGTTGTAAACGAAAATAAACAGCAGAGAATATACGATGAAGCAAAAACAACGGGAGTACAGCTAATATGAAAAAAAATATTTTACTATCTGATTATCTCAAAGTGGCAGATATTCATGCAGCAAGATTACAAGGAGCTCTAGAACAGTCAGCGCAATTTATGCCCCTGTCGGCAGAGCGTTTAGCAACACTTCCGTTAAATCAATTGTCTTTTCTTGACATGATGACAATGCGATTTGGAAAATTACAAGATGTTATTGGCGCAAATATTTTTTCGCTCATTTTAAATATTCTCGGAGAAGATGCAGCTTCTCTTATTGACAAACTGAATAAGCTAGAAAAATTAGGTTACATCGATGATGTCAATTGGTGGATGGATTTACGAGAAATTAGAAATCAAGTTATGCATGATTATCCAAACGATTATGCTCTCATCGTTTCACATCTCTCTATGCTTACTATAAAAGCAAATGAATTACTACTGTTTTGGGATGTGTTGAAAACTAAAATAAGCACGTTACCCTAAAAAACCAATTACAAACACAAAGTGGGGTGGAATTATGCAATTTAAAAATTTAAAGACTTACGACGACATTGCCAAATCATTTGAGACATTTTTAGAATTAAGACCGACTTTATCTGATGTCCAAAGCTTTACTCAACAAATTTTGAATCAACAAAAAGATGGCTATGAAATTATTGCTATCATTGAAGACGAGGAAGTTATGGCATGTATCGGCTTTCGCATGATGACTATGCTTGCTTGGGGAAAAATCCTATATATTGATGATTTAATCACAAAAGAAAAATGGCAAAGAAGGGGGTATGGAAAAATTTTATTAGAACATATCACCAAAATTGCAAAAGACAATCAATGCAACCAGGTTCACCTTGACACAGGGTATACCAGATATAATGCACATAGGATCTATCTCAATCAAGGATTCGAATTTCATTGCCATCACCTAGCGCTAAAACTGAAATAGCCATCCACAATCTCATACCCATCAGAGACACCGATTTCTTTTAAAAAATCAACATCATGGGAAATGATGATCATGGCGCCAGGATAATTTTTTAATACTTCGATCACATGCCCTCTGGTTTCAAGATCGAGGTTGTTGGTTATCTCGTCCAAGATCAGTAGTTTTGGCGTAAAGGCTGCAATTTGGGCGAGTGTCAACCTTACCTTCTCGCCACCTGATAGCCTGCTCACCTCCGTGTTAACCTCTTCATTTTTTCGAAATAAGAAATCGTTCAAAAGACGACGCACTTCAATATAAGACCAAGTTGTCACTCGCTCTGCAATTGTTCACATACCGTTTTTCCAGCAGATAAGGTACCGTAATGTTGATCCAGATAACCAATATCGATACGCTTTGGCACAATCCAATTGCCCGATTTAATCACGCTGACATCCCCTAAGATTGCCTTAATTAGCGTTGATTTACCACTCGCATTATCGCCCTGAATTGCGATACGCTCTTTTGAGCGCATTGATAGGCGTATTTTTTGAAGTAGCGACTCTGTGCCGGTATACCCAATGCACCCATCACTAATCGATATAATCATTCGGTCAGAAAGTTCTGCCGCACTGATAGAAAATTTTGGCACAATAATTTCAGGAAGACGAAGCTTTGCAAGCTCTTCGTTTAATCTTTGCTTTTTGTTATCGATAACAGATTTTTTACGACCGGATGTTTCTTCTGCTCTGCTCGCTTTGGCAGCACTAACAACCGTTGGCCATTTTTTTTGATGAATGTTTTTTTCACCTTGGGTTTTGCTTTTAGCGGCTCGCTTTTGCTCTTTCATTAAGGCATGGTGCATGTCTTTCTTTTGCCTCTCCAGACGTATTAATTCTTTCTCTATAGAGGCGCGAAGGCTGTGCACCGCACAAATATAGTCATCATAATTCCCAGAAAAGACTTGGATTTGGCCATTATCAACATGCCATAAAGTATCCATACAATAACGGAGCAGCTCGGTATCATGGGAAACGACAATGAGTGTACCAGAATATGACTTCAGCAGTCGCATGAGGCTTGTTCGATTCTGTCGATCCAAATGATTCGTCGGCTCATCCAAAAGCAATACATTAGGATCAAGGCATAAGGCATGTGTCAAAGCTTCATTGAAACGCTGACCACCACTTAAAGAATCAAAATTTTCGATAATTTGTGGCACACAGCCAAATACAACGTCAGTTCCACATTCAATAATGCCACTTGTGGGTTCCAACTCACCCTGTAGCATTTTAAGCAATGTTGTTTTTCCGCTACCGTTTCTACCAATAATAGCAATACGACTGCCATGCCTAATGTGAATATTAAAATCATCAAAGCAGGTTTTATGCGGAAATGAAAGGCTAAGATCTTTAATAGGTTTGGTTGGATATTCTGGCGGCGGAAAATCCACTTTCGTCAATTTAATTCTGAGACTTTACGATGTGACTGACGGCCGTATCCTCATTGATGACCAAGATATTCGTGACATCACCCAAGATAGCCTACGTCGCCATATCGCCATGATCCCACAAGATGCTTCGCTTTTTCATCGTACTTTAATGGAAAATATCCGTTGCTCGCGCTATTTTAAAAAATGCCCCGATTTTGATTTTAGATGAAGCCACCTCACAGCTTGATTCTGTGACTGAAAGCAATATCCAAGAAAGCTTGTGCGATGCCCATCGCCTATCCACGCTTCTGCAGATGGATCGCATCATGGTATTTGATCAAGGCAAAATTGTAGAGGATGGCACGCTACAGAACTTCTGGGTAAGAATGGCTTATATAAAACCTTATGGGATGCTCAGGTCGGTGGATTCTTGCTAGATAACAACAGTGAGGACGAATGATGAAACAAACCAAAAATATTGAGGTTGTTTCCTACAATCTCGATTGGCCTAAAATGTTTGAAGCTGAGGCCAGTCGTATCAAAAATGCAATATCCTTTTCAGAGATTACTTAAGAAAAAATGGTTACAAAGTTTATCTAAGGGCTAATGGGGTTGCAAGAGCGGATCCCTGTGTCCGCCCTTGTTGATTTAACACTGAATTAAGTAACTTCTTTTGATGAATTGTAAAAATGTTGTTTTAAAGCGTGCCCTGTCATTTTGGGGAAATGTTCTTCAGGCCATTTTGCCCAATGTCCTCCAAATTCTCCAAGATATGGAGCAGCTATTTCTAAAACCCGCTTAAAATCAACTTGCTCGGGCTCAACTATCCCACACTGCGGATTTTCAATGATCCATACGAGACCCGACAATATGCCAACAGCAACCTGTACTGAAGTCGCATTGTTATGCGGAATTAAGCTTCGCGCTTCTTTAATATCAAGCCGAGATCCAAACCAATAAATATCGGGGGAGTGCTTTCGCACAACCAAGATCCCTAATTCATCTTTACCTTCGAGAATATCATCCCCTAGAAGACGCTTGTGATTTATATTTACCCAACCTTGGGCCATAGCATGACGCATAGAATCTATCGCATCCCAACAGGGGTGATAAACAAAATGTACTGTAGGCTGATACCTGTTATCCAATACTTTTCGGCTAAATAATTCAGCGATAGAATAGGCTTCTACATGAGGCATCAGAAAACCTGTAAACATGCCTTTACTCGGAACCCAGCTATTTATTTGCGTTTCTACACCCAACTGATTGAGTTCAATTATTCGACATTTTTCTCCATCAATCCGATTTTTAACCATTTCTCTTGGCAGCTCTTCTTCATGCGTTCCCCAAGCAAAGCCAACATTTTCAGACGCTTCCTCAAAGAGCCCCTCAATAGACCACGTGTTAACATATTCATCAACAATACGTTTGATGCTACTCGCTTGTGTGTCTCTTTCAGAAATATGTAACGATACAATATCGCTCGCTTGTGCAATATTTGCCCATTCATTAGCAGACTGCGGCACAGACTCTATATTTTTTATGGAATTACCAACATCTAACACAGCTTGTTTAGCAAAATGTGTTATAAGACCCGGGTTTGCGCCATGACAAACTAGCGCAGTGACCCCGGTTGAAAAATGATTTGTTTCTTGTTGCATTTTCTGTCGACGTTCGTACGTTCCTGTGCGAACACCTGTAATGTTAGACGGCCATGCTTCATTGCTCGTGTCTAAATACAAAACACCCATTTCCTGACATAACTTAATCAAATCTATGGATGAAATTTCTACTGACAAATTTATTAAAATATCATCTTGAGTTAACTTGGACACAAGATATTTTTTATAATTTTCAGGCATTAATTTAAAATGTGAAAATTTTACACCGTGATTTTCAGCAATATCTTGATTCTTGAGACTGTCTGAAATAATTTCAATTTCTGCAGGATTGATATCAATATGCCTTAAAATCAATAACAAGGCAGCGGGGCCTATTGATCCAAATCCTATGATAATCACTTTCCTATTGCTTAGTGTAAGATATTTTGTAAATTTCATTCCCTATTCCCTTTGACCCCATTGCTTTGATAAAATGCCGGCGCCACTTTAGACCAATTAGACGCGACTTGAAAAATAACTAAGTCATCATATGTGTTGCCTATAATTTGCATGCCAATCGGAATGTTTTCAGGCGTTAAATCAATAGGCACATTTATAACCGGATATTGCCCCAACATATTCCAAGGCCAGGTAAATGCATAAATCCACGTCTCCGCTGAGTGCGGTTTATCATTGATTGTGACAATTGTATTTTCAGGTGTGCTACCCATATCAGCGACAACATAAGGGGTACACATGGTGGGCATTATTATCGCTTTAAACCCTTTTAAAAATACTTTTTTTTGGATTTGAGTGCTTTGAAATTCTATCCAGTCTTCCGCTGTGGAAATATGTTGTGACGAACCTGTTTTTGCATAATTATTTACCAATACTTTTATATACGGCGTTATTAAATGTGCATTTTTTTCTGCTTCATTAAAACAAAAATGGCCTATAGAGGTTGAGAAAAGTCCACGCGCATAAGTTTCAAAATCACGTGCTCTAAATCCCAAATCGACCTCTTCTACTATCGCGCCCAGCGCTTCCAGGTTTTTGATCGCCTGCTGCATGGCTTTCTTGACTGTCTTATCAATTGGAATACCCCATTTATCCATCGGATCATAGGCAATACGCCATCCGCGGATATCTCCATAATTATCGTGATAGATTAATTTAGGGCGTAGAGATGAAATCATCTGTGGACTCGGTCCTGATATCGCTTGCTGGAATAGATTTAGATCCTCAAAATTTCTGGCCAACGGCCCAAGGCTTTCATATTGAATCAGTGATGACGGGACCCTCCCATACGGCGGTTTAAATCCATAGAGCCCGGTCATTGCAGCAGGAAAGCGTATAGACCCACCCATATCAGAACCTGTTGCAAGTGTGCTAAACCCCGCAGCCAACGCAGCAGCACTTCCTCCCGACGACCCTCCTGGTGTATACATTGGATTCCACGGATTTCTACTGATGCCAAACAACCAATTCCATGTCACTAAATTACAGTAATATTCGGGAACATTTGTTTGCACATGCATAACGACGCCAGCTTCCCGAAGCAGCGTCGTTAATGCAGAATCTTTTTTAGATTGCGTGACATTTTTTCTGATTAATGACCCCATTGTCATTCGCCATCCTTTAACCTCGACGTCGTCCTTAAGCGCACAGGTTATACCTTCCAGAAGTCGAGGGTTACCATTACGATATCGTCTTTCGGATTCCTTCGCTTGTGTCAATGCTTCTGAGTAGTGCTTAAATGTAACAGAATTAAAAGCATGATCCTGCGACTCTATGCGTTCTATTTGCGCTTTTAAGACATCTACAGGTGACAGTTTTTTTGCGTGATACAACCGTATTAATTCCGTCGCAGGCAGATAACAGAGTTCTTCATTCGTTAATTTTGATTGTGCAAATGTAGGCACATAGACAAAGATGAGCAGTAAAAACACTGGAAATAGAGCTAAATGTATTTTATATTCCTTCATAGATTTAACTCCCAAATTAACACGTAACGCAAAAAATTATACACTGGTGATTAAGAAAAATATACTAAAACGTCTAAAATTTACGTTTTGCATCAATAATAAGTCCTTTTCCAACGCTGCTAAACACATCCCCCTGAACAATCTCTGCATTAGGGAAGTGTGCTAATATTGCAGATCTTATCATCGGGATTTGCGTCGAGCCCCCAGTGAAAAAAATTGAATCAATATCACTCGTTTTTATACCAGAATCAGAAATAGTTTTTAATACAACTTGAACCAATTTCTCAATTTTATTTTGAATAAAATTCTCAAACATTTTTTGCTGTATGCTGATAAAAAATTCTTTTTCAATAAATTGAAAATCAAGATTAACTTGCTCCGCATTGCTTAATAAGCATTTTCCCTGTTCAACTTCATTGAGAATTTTATGCCCAGCTTGTTTTTCTATTACATTGATGAGTCTTGTGATTCGTTTGGGATCGAAAGCAAAGTTTTTAATCGTATGCAATTCACTTCGCGTACGGTGCGTATAGAGACTATTGATCGTATGCCATGTGGTTAAATCGTAGTAATAGCTATTGGGAACCTGGATATTGCCACTCATTCCACGCATTTCACTACCCAGCCCTAGCTCTGGCATAACCGCTTTAAGGCTCAATTCAGTATCAAAATCGGTACCACCAATATGAATCCCATTATTTGCCAATACATCCTGCAAACGATCTTGGTTTTCCATACCTGGGCGTAGCCGTATCACGGAAAAATCGGAAGTACCACCACCCAAATCAACAATCAAGGCAAGCTGTTCACCTGTGATGCTTTGTTCATAGGTTAATGCCGCTGCTATGGGCTCATATTGAAATAAGACCGTTTTAAAACCAAGCTTACGTGCAATGCTTTCCATTGTATCTTGCGCCAAACGATCTTTGACATCATCTTGATCATGAAATCGAACAGGTCTACCCAAAACAATTCGCGTTAATTCATGACCAAGCGTTGTTTCAGCTTGTTGCTTGATATGCTGTAAAAAATAGCCAAGAATTTCTCGATAAGAGATCCGACGGTGCTGGATACTCGTATCTTCATCCATTAAAGAAGATCCCAACACGCTTTTTAAAGACATCATTAATCGACCATGTACGCCAGAGAGGTAATCCGTCACTCCTTGCTGACCAAATTGGCATCCGCCCGCTTCAAAATTAAAGAAAATAGCCGATCGAATAATGGGTTTCCCTTGATCAAGGGGTACCATAGTAATATTATTTTCTGTAGAAACCCCTATCGTCGAGTTGCTGGTGCCAAAATCAAGACCACAATAATCGTGTATAGCCATCACGCGATCACCTACCGGATATTTTGAATGGGCGTTTACTTTACCAGTTTATAGGCTATTGGGTCAAATACCGGGCTCGCCCCTATCATAACTCAATAAATATGCAGCGCTTTAGAATTATTTGGTGTTTAAGAGCGTTTTCAAGCTTTCACTTTTAACTGTATTAGAAAATTGACTACGATGTTTATCTTCATCTAGACATCCCCCCAAACGCTGATTCACGGCGGCAAGCCAATTTTCAATAAACGACTGTTCGTTCACGTATGCTTCAAGAATTCTTACATTATCCTTTTTGGAACACAGAAAAAAACAGTCTATATATTTTTTATTTTTATTATATTGATATAAACATAAAGAATTCCAAATATCTTTTTCATACAGCACGTTAGCATAGTGGTCATCTTTATCCGGAACGCCCACTCTTAAAAATTTAGACTTATTAGTACTTAAAAAAGTTTCTAATGCTAATTCGTAATTGGGGATCCGTAGACCTGAAAACTGTTCTAAAAAGGTTATGTTCCAATCGGGATTATCTGAAAAACCAAAACTTTGCCCATTTAATAAAAATCGTCTGTACCCAAATGTGGTTATATCAAGGCGCGTTTTTCCTTCTTGCACTACATCTGTTATTTCTTCTATTATTTTTTCGCCCAGAGCCAAAGAATCTTTTATCATTTGAGTTGTTGTCATAAAATAAACTTCCTATAAAAAAATCAAGACCTTTCGAGTTACCAGGCACTGCAGCCGTCATGAACAAAAGATCTCGAACAATGACCTCTTCTTTCATTTATCTTATACCACAACAAGTCAATTCGAACCCTCGATGACTTATTATGGCACCCCTTAAATTGAAAAAGATGTAGGGAACTTGTAGGGATTTTTTTTGTACTGCAAAGCTAAACTAAACAGGGCTAGCATTGCAACAATGCCCCAGGCTCCAATATAACAAGATAAAAAGAAAGCACTTTTTTCATTTAACGTAAACAGTGTCGCAACAAAAGGCGCAGATCCGCCTATAATGCCCATCCCAAGGCTATAACCAACCGCAGCACACCGATAACGAACCATAGTTTTAAACAGCTCAATAATGTAGGTGTTTAAGGGACCCGAATACATTGCAAAAAAACAAACAAACAGTAATTGATAGACTAAAATCGTACTGTAAGAAACTTCCTCAAGTGTCATAAACATCATAAAGGAAGTACCTATCAGGAAAATAATCGCTGCGGTCATGAGTTTAACTCTATCAACGAAGTCTGACAGCCAACCGAAAAAAACAAGTAAAACCATAATACATGCTGTTCCCAAACAAGTATACAATTTACTCATTGTCATCGACAAACCCGTAGCCTGTGTAATAAACGGGGATAAAAATACAAAATAAACATACAAGACAATGCCATTAAAACCCGACAACACAATAGCTGAAAAGAATTGTAAAGGATTATGGATAATCTCTTGCCAAAAGGAAATTTTTTCGGTTGTTTCATTTTTTTGAGCGATAAATTCGGGTGTTTCTTCCAGATTGTACCGAATATATATCCCTAGCGCAGAAACCGCAAAACCAATGATAAATGGAACACGCCAAACCCAGACTGGCATATTCGGTAAGGCACAAACAAGACCTGCAATACTTCCTAACACTAAACCCGACATACAGCCCGCAGCAACAAAACTGCCCACCAAACCCGAACGTTTTTTGTCGTTATGTTCAATCGCAAAAATAAGCGCACCCGAATATTCTCCACCCGCCGAAATACCCTGCATCAACCTAATAAGGAGCATTAATAGCGGCGCAAAAATGCCAATGGTATTGTAAGTCGGTAAGACCCCGATACTTAAGGTAGCAATCGACATCAGTATTAATGAGCTAAATAACGCAACCCTTCGACCATATTTATCACCGACAGAACCAAAAATGATTGCACCCAAGGGTCTTGCAAAAAAACCAACTGCAAAAACGGCATACGCGCTTAAAAGAGAAACAAACGCTTCTTCCGATGGAAAAAACAGTTTTGAAAACAAAGGCGCCAACGCACCATATAAAACAAAATCATAAAACTCGATAGAACCCCCTATCGCGCCTGCCAACATGACTTTGAGTGATTTCTTTTCAATTCGCATACTTCCTCCCAATAAGAACACATAAAAAACAATTTAAAAATTTCACTTCAACATTCCATAATTGTTATGAAAATCACTGGCTATTTTTAAAAGCCGATTTTTGCTTAAAGCACCTGTTTTTTCCTTAAGTCGTCCGATATAAGAATCAACAGTTTTAGGAGAAATATTCAAAGTGCAGGCAATGCTTTTTCTGCTACAGTCCGCAAGCATCAAACCTAAAACCGCATTTTCTCTCTCCGATAAGTGCAAAAGGTCAAATTCAAGCCCTACACTTGAAGTGTACTTTTCTTGCAGGCAATGAAGAAGTGTATCGGGTACGGTATAGGTAAAGAAAGATTGCGCCAATGGTTCAAGTAATGTCTTCAATTCTTTTTTAACTAATTTAATCCAATCATTTAAAAAATGCATTTCATTCATATAACGTTCGATAATTTGCGTATTCTCTTTGGTTGAGCACAAGAAAAAAGATTCTATACAAGCCAATTCAGGATTATATTGGTATAAAGACAAGGTATTCCAAATATTGTTTTCATAAAGCGTGGTAAAATATTTATTATCTTTTTTGGGTAGGCCTATTCTTAAAAATAGGCTTTTCCCGGTACTAATAAATTCGGAAAGCTCACTGTAATATTCTAAGACGGGCATCCCACTAAATTTTTCTAAAAAAACCAAATTCCATTCTGAGTCATTCGAAAATCCAAAGCTTCTGCCATCCCTTAAATACCGTCTATATCCAAATGTCCTAAACCCTAGACGTTGGCTGCCTATTTGAATAAAATCAGCGCAGTGCTTGCTAATATGCTCTGAAAAATGTAATTTATCAATGACTGATGAAACACTCACATTCAACACCTCAAATGTGTTACATTGAACGCCTGTGTATTGTACACTAACAGATTACAAAAATATTCTTAAAAAATATAAAACCGGCAGTTGGACTAAACACCGGATTGTCCCTATGTCTTTATACAAAGAATGAAACGCCATTGGCACATTAAAGATTATCAGATTTTTCATATCATCACACTCTCAAATACGTTGTTAAACGGTGACTTGATCCACTGTGGCACTAATTTTCTCAACGGCTCTGCTCTAAAATCTATTTCTGATATTTTATCTAAAGGCATCCACAACAATTCGATATGCGCTTCAAGCGATACGACTTTATGATTGCTTTTTAATGTGTCTGATTCAACTTCGAAAATGAAATTGTATTCGTGATTATGACAAATACTGCTATGCCCTGGTTCGAAGCTATATTCTAAATATCCTAAA